>Ga0187865_1004378_pt1 | contig 10542 bp, 11 predicted proteins | sample June2016WEW_11_1_2_FD_132989 | JGI IMG/M metagenome (GOLD analysis project Ga0187865, IMG submission 132989) | Peatland microbial communities from SPRUCE experiment site at the Marcell Experimental Forest, Minnesota, USA - June2016WEW_11_100 | ecosystem: Environmental > Terrestrial > Soil >...
CCGACGATGTCGATCAGGTGGTAGGGAACCTCCGCGTATTCCCTGAGGTCCTTTCCCGTTCCAATGTCCATTCCCCGGAACACCTGCCTTGAATCGGCGGATATGATTTCCCCAGCCAGCGCGCGGGCAATCTCGACGCCGACTCTGGTCTTGCCCGAAGCCGTGGGTCCTAAAATCACCAAGAGATTGAATTTCTGAAAATTGTCTCCCATCGGAATATTTTAGAGTTTATGGTTGGCACAAATTTTGAATATTAATATCAGCGAGTTTAAAATAGAAATCATTAAATTCTCTTTTCCGTAAAATAATTTTTTCCCCTATATTTTCACCGCCTTAGTTCTTTGGTGTAGAAGGAATAGAAGGGGGGACTTTTCAATTATTTGACTCAAGGTAGTTTAGAAATTTGACGATAAGAATCGAGAGAGGTCAAGGAATAGCTGGAGTCCCAACCCAGCAGGCCTCTCTTCAACCCAACTGTGGGGGGTAGGGTTGCCCCGCCCTACCTCCCACATCACTCAACCCCAACTCCCAGGGAGGTCAGCGCTTTTCTCCTTTCGGCTGGCCTCCCGCCCTTTCAATTGCGAAATATGGATTGTGGAATGCGGAACAGCAAGAACTAAAATCTCGGCTGTAATTCCGGTTCCAGGCCCGTCATGAAATATTCAAGGAATTGGGGAAATTTTGAATAGACACCTTTCTCCAGCTCCCGAATGTCCGCCAGATAAGGCGAAACCAGGCCCCAAAAATCGACTTCCGGGCCGATGGGGCAAAAAGCCAAGCCATGGATGTTCAGCAATTTCCACAGACCCCTCTCCATGAGCGCAAACCAGTAAAGAATTCCGGTTCGTTTCGACTCTTGGTATATGGCGCGGTTTAGTCCGAAAGCCATGGGGCGCATCCTTCGGGTGAAAGAGCCTCCTCCCCCCTCAATCTTCTTATCTTCAACTTGGGGTTCATAGTAGAGACCATCGTTGGCTCTCCTACGGTAAAGCTTACTGATGGTCAAGCGGGATATTTCTGCACAATTTTCCCGCGGAATGAGATTTCGGTCGACCTCCAGAACAGGACAATGCTCTTCGATGGGGAAACGGGAAGCAGAGGGTAATATCAGCCTCACCGATCCCATCATTCGATCCTCTGAGTCGAAGGCCCCAAAGTGAGTGGAGAATGGGTCGAACTCATCCGTTTCATACCCCTGGGGGTAGTCCGATTCCTGCAAAAAATGGCATTCACGGCCATAAACCTGAAATCGGAGTCTATAAGCCTCCTGAAGCAGCTCGGGGGAGGTGATTTTTCGGAAGGAGAACTTTTCTTCCATGAAATTTCTGAACTATTTGTATTTTGTCTTTTGGCGAACCTCTTTCAAATTTTCCTACCTCTTCGGAAGGGCATTCTCATACAGAATGGGTTGATTGTCAAACAGGAAAATTTTTGGGACTCTTCTCGGCGCAAGAAAAAATTCGGCCGCGGCTTTCCCGCTGGCCCTGGCGGGAATGAAAGCGGAGAAGAAGGAGGGGAAGTATCGCAAAAAAACTTGACACCGCAAAATGAATAATGTATAAATTATACAAAAAGTGGTTCCTCCATTTGAGGCTTTTATGCAGAAGATCCAAACTTCGAACCTCTCTTTGGGAAGCCGGGCCTACCAGGAATTGAAACGCATCATCGTGGAAGGACGGGTGGCGCCCGGAGAAAAGCTAAACGAAGGGAATCTGGCCAAAGCCCTCGGCATCAGCCGGACCCCGGTTCGGGAAGCCATCAACCGTCTGGGAAAAGAGGGGCTGGTGGAAATTTTCCCCCAGCGGGGCGCCTTTGTCGTCCAGTCCACCGAAAGAGATATCTTCGAACTATTCCTCATCCGCGAAAACCTGGAGGGACTGGCGGCTCGCCTGGCTGCGGAGAGGATGACTGAATCCAGCCTGGCCAGATTGGAAGCCTGCATCGAGGGCTTCAAAGAACCCTTCGGCGAGAAGGACATACAGCGCTATGCGCGAGAAGACTTCAAATTTCACCAGAGTATCGTCACCCTATCTGACGCCAGGCGGCTTATTCAACTGGTCTCCAGTCTTCATGACCATATCCGTATCTTTCGCCTGACTACCCGGGGCCTATCGGATCGAATGAAATCTTCCCTGGCGGAACACCGCTCCATCATCGAAGCCTTCCGGAAGAAGGACCCGGAAGAATCGGAGCAGAGAATGAGGCGACACATCCGGCGCGTGCGGGATGGGGTAATGGAGAATATTCAATTTTTCTTGAGGGACGGAGAGGAATCATCGTCCCGGAAGGAGGAAAGGGAATGGGGAAATTCACCTATCAACTGGTCGAAGAAACGGCCAAAGAGCTTTACATCCGAGCTCTAAAAATTCTTCCGCCCGACGTGCGGGAGGCCTTGAAAAAGGCCTATGCCAAGGAGACGAACCCTACGGCCAAGGAAATCTTTAAGACCATCCTGGCCAATGTGGATGTGGCCGACAAGGATGATATGCTCATCTGCCAGGACACCGGGCTTCCCATCTACATGGTGAAAGTCGGGTCTAAGTTCCCGGTCGATGGCGCCAGGATTGCCGATGCCCTGGAAGAAGGTGCCAAACGGGCGACCCTGGAGCACCCTTTCCGCGGCAGTTCTACCCACCCTGTAACCCGGGTCAACCCGCAGACCAGCGTGGGAGAGGGATTGCCCATCATCTACTGGGATTTTATCCACGAAAATGATTATCTGGAAATCCTCATGGTTCCCAAAGGATCGGGATCGGAGAATATGAGCGCGATGAAGATGTTCACCCCGGCTGACGGCGTGGCGGCGGTCAAAAAATTTGTGGTCGATACGGTTCTACAATCCGGCTCCAACCCCTGCCCTCCGGGGGTCATCGGGGTCGGGATCGGAGGAACGGCGGACCTGGTGAGTAAGCTGGCCAAAGAGGCCATCGCTCGGCCTATTGGCTCTCATAATCCACACCCTTTATTTGCCAAGATGGAAGATGAGCTCTATGAGGCGATAAATTTCTTAGGCATCGGCCCCATGGGACTCGGAGGCTCTGTCTCCACCCTGGCCGTGCATATTGAATGGGCTCATACCCACATTACCCAAAACCCGGTGGCGGTGAACACCCAGTGCTGGCCTGCTCGGCGGGCGCGGGCGAAGATCTATCCGGACGGCAAAGTGGAGTACGGATTTTAAGGCAGGATCGAGGACCGAGGCTCGAGGAACCAGGAATTGGGCACTTACAGCTTACAACCCACGATGAAAAGGAGATTGACATGGCTACCTATACATTAAATACGCCTTTAACGGAAGACGTAGTACGGAAGTTAAAGGTTCGCGATATGGTGACCATCAACGGGACCATCTTCGGAATCCGTGACCTCACACTCATCCATATCTTCGACCGCAAGAATGAACCCCCCGTTTCCCTACAGGAGGGAGTCCTTCTGCATACGGCTCCCAGCCTGAAGAAGGTGGGGAACAAGTGGGAGAAGATCTGCGTGGGTACTACCACCAGCGGACGGATGGACCGCTTTACCCCCGGGCTGATGGAAAAATATGGGGTACGGGCCATCATCGGCAAGGGTGGCCAGTATCAGGGCAGTTTGGAGGCGATGAAAAAGTTCGGGGGATGCTACCTGGCCATCGTTGGCGGGGCGGCGGCCGTCGAGACCAAACAGATAGTTGAGGTGGAGAAGGTTTACTTCGAAGAACTTCACCCGGAGGCCCTCTACCAGTTCAAGGTCAAGGACTTCGGCCCCCTCACCGTGGCCATGGATTCTCACGGGAATCATCTCTATTTCGATGTGAAAGCCCAGGCGGAGAAGAAACTGCCGGAGATTTACAAACGTTTAGGAATTCCGGTTTGATATACTCCCCCCACTCTCACCCTCCCCCTCGACTGGAGAGGGATGGGAGGGGTGAGGCCTAGAGCCAAAGAAAAAAATATACAGGTATGATGGCAAAATTCCTCTTTATCATTCTCCCCTATGTGAGCGCGGCGATTTTTGTTTTAGGGGTCCTGTATCGTTTCTGGGTGTGGGGACGAACTCCGGTCCCGCTCCGCATTGTGACTACCCCCGCGCCTCGGACCCGCGCAGGGGTTGTGTGGAGGCTGATCGGAGATGCCCTCTGGTTTCCCAACCTCTTTAAGGGGGAGAAGCTTCTCTGGGCAGCTGGATTTTCCTTCCATACCCTTCTCTGGCTCCTGATGTTGCGTCATCTCCGTTATTTTCTTTATCCTGTCCCGGGATGGGTAGAAGGAATCCAAGCGCTGGGCCTTTATGCCGGGTATTTCGTTCCCATTCCCCTGGCGGTTTTGTTTGCCCGCCGGCTGGTTTGCGAGAAAGTCCTCTACATTTCCATCCTGGGAGACTTTTTCTCGCTCCTTCTCCTCCTGTCGATTACGATCAGCGGGGTCTTGCTCGGAGTCTTCTTTCGAACCTACCTGGTCGACGTGAAGGCGATGATCCAGGGACTGATTCATTTCCACCCGTCGGTCCTGCAGGTCCACTGGCTCTTCGGACTCCACTTTCTCCTGGTGATGGTTCTCTTAATCTATTTCCCTTTTAGTAAACTGATGCACTCGGGTGGACTTTTTCTGAGCCCCACTCGCAATCAGCGGGCGAATTTTGAAGAGCGATTCGTCAACCCCTGGGATTTCCCGGTGGCCTATAATCCCTTAAACTTGTCGACCCCTGAGAAATACCATCAGGCCCTGGCTGGACCCAAAGAAGGGACGAAAGAATGAAAGTTCCCGTGCCCATTCCTGGCATTCAAATTGGAGCCCTCCAGCATCAGCGCTGCCATCCTTCCAAAGAGAAGGATATGGTCAAGATTGACCTGCCCAAGGAACGCCAGCACGACTGGAAAGAAGTCATGCTGAAAAAGATGGCCGAAGTGCTGGAAAAGTACCGGTCGGTCCGTCTCTTCATGGACATCTGCGTGAAGTGCGGGGCCTGTGCGGATAAATGCCAATTCTTCCTGGGCTCGGGCGACCCGAGTAATATGCCCGTAGCCCGTGCCGACCTTTTCCGAAAAGTGTACAAAAGATATTTCACCCTGGGAGGAAAAATCTGGGGGCGGGCCAACGAAGCCGAAGAGCTTACAGAATCGGTTCTTCAGGATTGGGTTACCTACTTCTATCAATGCAGTGAATGCCGGCGGTGTTCGGTATTTTGCCCCTATGGCATCGATACGGCAGAGATCACGATGGCGGCGCGGGAGGTCATGGCCGCCGCGGGGATCGCCACCAAGTACGTCACCGAGGTCGTGGCCAAGGTTTATGATACGGGGAATAACCTCGGAATTTGGTCGCCGGCCTGGAAAGATAATTGTTCCTTCCTGGAAGAAGACCTCAAGGATACGGAAGGACTGGATATAAAGTTTCCGGTGGACGCCGTCGGGGCTGAGGTTCTTCTCGTTCCACCATCTGCCGATAACTTCGTCAACACGAACACCATGATCGGGTACGCCAAGATGTTTCATGCCGCCGGAATTTCCTGGACCACCAGCACATACTGCAATGAGGGTGGAAATTTCGGACTCTTTCTGAATTACGCCAATCTGAAGAAGATCAACAACCGGATCCTGGAGGCCGCCCGGGAACTAAAAGTAAAAAAAATCTACTGGGGTGAGTGAGGACACGCCTGGAGGGCCGGTCTGGCCTTCACCACCACCCTGAGTGGAGCCATGGATTTTCTGGAGATTCCCTACCCCGTGCACATATGCGACCTGACCTGGGAGCTGATTTCCAGAGGAGCGTTCAAACTTGATAAATCGGCCAACGATTCGCTCCGGGTTACCTATCACGACCCCTGCAATGTGGCCCGGGCTACGGGCTATTTCGAGCCCCCCCGCAACATCATCAAGGCCACCTGTACCCATTTTGTAGAGATGCATCCGGATACCATCCGGGAGAAGACCTATTGCTGCGGGGGCGGAGGGGGGCTTCTGGCCGACGAGATCATGCAGGTCCGAATGGCCGGGGGGAAACCCAGGGCAGAAGCGTGCCGGGCCAGCGGGGCCAATTACCTGGCCACCATCTGCGCCATCTGCAAAGCAAACCTGCCCGAAGTCATGAAGCACCACAAGGTCAACTGCGAAGTGGGGGGTGTTCACGATCTTCTGGCAAGGGCGCTGGTGCTGAAATGATTTTCTATGGGACGCAGATGAACGCAGATTTTCAGGATAGAAATAGAATATACATGTTCATGCAATTTCTATGTAAATCTGCCTTAATCTGGGTCCCGGTAGGATTTATATTTTTGATCGGTCTTGGGGCGTGCCAGCAGGTGCAAAAACCCGAGTTGAAAGGGGAGGGGCCGCTGGCAGTGACTGTGGCGCGGGGCACGGCAACCCCGGAGTACCATGCTCCCCTAGAGCGCTGGCGAACCCTTCATGCGGATGCGCTCAATCGGGGAGATTTCACCCAGAGGGAATGTGTCCTCTGCCACAACCCTCAGACCGGATGTAATCAGTGCCATCAGTACGTCGGGGCCAAGAGGATCTCTGTACCGGAGGCTTCCTTATACTGGCCCGAAAATGGGCAGAAAAATAAATAGAATGATCAAAGGATGGAGCATGAGTGAAAAATCTTCCCAGACCGCTCCGGCAATGGCCAACGAAGGGGCCCTTCCCATTCAGGTCACCCGGAGAACGCTTCTGAAAGGGGTCATCGGGATTCTGGGAGCCTTCGGCCTGGGAGGTCTTTTCTATGGAGTGTACCGATTCCTCTCTCCCGAGGCTGGAGGAGGAGCCCCCATGGAGATCTCCCTGAGCGAAATCCCCTCGGGCGGGACTCAATATTTTCAGTATGGTGGGTCTCCGGGAATCCTCTTCCGAGGAGAGGATGGAAGTTTCAAGGCCTTTTCTCTGATCTGCACCCACCTGGCATGCACCGTGACCTGGAGGCCGGAGAGAAACGGATTTTACTGCCCCTGCCACGATGGCTTTTTTGATGCGGAAGGCAAAGTTCTAAGCGGGCCTCCCCCCGCCCCGCTGGAACGCTGGAAAGTAGAGGTGAAGGGGGATAAGGTAGTCATTGGGGTGGCCTAAGGAAAGAAGAATGAACAGCGTATCTAATGAGTTAGCATATGGCCCTGTCGGGTAAGAAATCTAATGAAATCTGAGAAGTTCTCTTTCGACCTTCTGACCTACTCCGTCTGGGGGGGAGTGGCCTTAACTTTTCTATCGGGCATCTTTCTGACCGTTCACTATATTCCTGCCTTCGCTCAGGCCTTCCCTTCACTGCAACGGGTGAATGAGCAAGTGGCTTTTGGCTGGACGTTCCGACGCCTCCATGCCGCCGGAGGGAGTTTTCTTCTTCTCCTACTAATTATTCATTTACTTCGGGTGTTCTACACCGGGGCATATAAGACGAGGCCTGGTTCGATATGGGTGATGGAAGTGCTGCTGGTGATCTTCGCCTGGTGGACGAATTTTGTGGGATCCTTCCTCCCCCTTTCCCAGGAGGCTTTCTGGGGAACGGCAGCAACTCTTTCCAGCCTTTCTACGATTCCCTGGATCGGGAATTTTCTCGTGGAATTTCTGCGGGGGGGTAAAGAGCTGGGAGGGGTGGCCCTGGCGAGGTTTTTCAGCATGCATATCGGGTTCGCCGCTTTGATTGCCCTTCTTCTATTTAACCACTATCGGATAGGGATACCGGAAAATCAGGGAAAGAAAAACCTATTCACCCTTAATCTCTGGGCCACTGCGGTGGTTGCGGCGCTTCTTTTTTCGGTCATTACTTTTGCCCCCCACTGGTTTGCAGATCCCCTTAAGGAATCAGCCAACCCAACAATCACCCCGGAAGTGATATCCTCTCCCTGGTATTTCCTCTTCCTCCAGGAGACTCTTTCCTATTTTAATGCCACGTATCCGCTTCTTTCTTTTTTCCTCTGGGCCGCGATTCTCCTTCTTCTTTTGGCTCTCCCCTACCTGGATCGGAACCCGGAGAAAAGTTTTCTGCTGCGCCCGATTCCTCTATCTGCAGGCTCGGCGCTCGTAGCGGTGGTGGTCTATTTCACTCTTTTGGGAATGGCCGGGGCCCACTACGGAGGGAAGGTGATCCTTCCCAAAGACCAGTTATCGGCAGCCGAAATGCGCGGGGCCCGGGTATTTGCCCAGAAGAATTGTGCTTACTGCCACCAAGTTATGGGGCAGGGGGGGAGGAGGGAGGGACCGGATATGGCTGTAGTCCTCCAGAGAAACCGGCCAGCCGAATGGGTTCAGCGCTTCATCCTGAACGCTCGCCTTTACCAGCCTGGAACAACGATGCCCCGGTATGAAATTCCCCTGGAGGACCTGGAAGGCTTGAGCGCTTACCTCTTGTCGTTGGATCTGAAGAAGAGAAAATTTCAAACCATTGACCGGGGACTCTTGTCGGACTACGAGCCCTCCATGGATTCTCCAGAGAGGAAGTAAGATGGGACGGTTGGATATTCCCGTAATAGAAACTGATATCCTCATTCTGGGTGCAGGGGGGGCAGGGCTCTGCGCCGCCCTTCATGCGGCCGATGCCGGGAAAAATATCAAAATCCTTCTGGTAACCAAGGCCATCATTGGCAAGGGGGGTTGCTCCCGGATGGTCCAGGGAGGATACAACGTGGTTCTTAACCCGGCTGATTCCTTCGATAAGCATTTTCGGGACACCCTCAAAGGGGGGCAGTTCATCAATAATCAGGAATTAGCCTGGGAGTTGGTTACCGTAGCCCCTGAGCGGATCAAAGAGATGGAGACGAAATACGGATGTTTTTTCGACCGAAACCCGGATGGGACGATTCATCAGAAACCTTTCGCCGGCCAGAGCTTTGACCGGACCGTCCATAAAGGGGATCTTACCGGGATTGAGATCGTCTCCCGCCTGGCCGAACAGGTCTTCAACCGGGAGGCGATTGAATACCTGGAGGAGCACCGCGCTCTGGATCTTCTCTGGGATAAAGAGGGGAATCGGATTGTAGGCGCCCTGCTTCTGGACATGGGGAAGGGAGAGTTTGCAATTGCTCATGCCCGGACCACCCTGGTCTGCACGGGCGGAGGGCCCACCATGTACAAGCTTTTTGCCCCCTCTCTGGACAAGTCTGCCGACGGCATCTCGCTTCTCTTCCGCGCGGGAGCTGAGATGGTCGATATGGAGATGGTCCAATTTCATCCCACGGGGCTGCTCGTCAAGGGGTCCAACACTTCTGGGACTCTCCTGGAGGAAGGACTCAGGGGGGCGGGAGCTTACCTCCTGAACGCCCAGGGAGAACGATTCATGGAGCGTTATGCCCCCGAGGTGAAGGAACGGGCAACGAGGGATGTAGTCTCCCGGAGCAGCTTCATGGAGATTATGGCCGGAAGGGGAACAGCGAACGGAGGGGTCTACATCGACGCGTCGGTGATGGGCCCCGAATTTGTGGAGAAGAATTTTCCCGGAATGGTGGAGCGGTGCCGGGATTACGGGTTCGATCTGGCGCGCGCGCGCGTCGAGGTTTCCCCCACAGGCCACTTTTTCATGGGAGGGACGGTGATCAATACCCGGTGTCAGACTGACCTCGACGGTTTGTACGCTGCGGGGGAAGACGCTGGTGGGGTTCATGGGGCCAATCGTTTGGGAGGGAACGGGATCGCCGACTCCACCGTGTTCGGGGGAGTGGCCGGAGATTCGATGGCCAACGACGTTCTCGGCCGGGAGTCGGCCCCCTTTGATGAAAAGCAGATCCTGGAGATCATCAAAAAAGTGGAAGCCCCTCTGGGGCGCGAAGGGATGGACCTCTATCCCATGCGAGAAACCATGCGGCTGAGCAACTGGGAGAAGCTGGGGATCATCCGGGAAGAGAAGGGCTTGCAAGAGGGGCTCCAGGTTCTCCGGGAGTTGAAAGAGAAAATGAACCGGGTAGGAATTCCCGGCGGGCGGTCCTACAGTATCCTCTGGAACGATTGGTTGAACATGCGCAACCTCCTTGACGTGTCGGAGATCGTGGGGATTTCGGCCCTGGAACGGAGGGAGTCGAGGGGTGCCCATTACCGGAGTGATTTTTCCAAGAAAAACAATAAGGAGTACTTAAAGAACTTTTTCATTAAACTCAAGAACGGGGAGATTAAAGCCTACGATCGCCCGGTAAATCTAAACCGGCTGAAGCCGGAAGACATAGGGTTTGAGTAAAAGACTATCACTGCAGAGAGCGCCGAGAACGCGGAGATAGGGCGGAAAAATCAGAATGGAAGAAAATAGCAAAGGTTCCTTTTTATTTATAATTTTCGCTCATTTCTCTGCGCTCTCTGCGAGCTCTGCGGTGAAATTTTGAGGTGAAGACAATGGCCAACGGAAGTGAATGGATTTTGAAGAGGGAGGCCACGGATGCAAGGGTCTGGCGGAGCACGCTGCCGGGGATGTGGGCCTGGCTCATGCAGAGGGTCTCGGCAATTCTCATTCTGCTGTTCTTAACGCTCCATTTTTTCTTACCCTACCGCCGGCCATTGCAGTTCCTGCTTCTTCTGGTAGTGGCCTTGCATGCCTCCCTGGGGATAAGAGTCTTCCTGATCGACCTCGGGGCGGACGTAAAGACTCAGAG
>Ga0187865_1004384_pt1 | contig 10532 bp, 9 predicted proteins | sample June2016WEW_11_1_2_FD_132989 | JGI IMG/M metagenome (GOLD analysis project Ga0187865, IMG submission 132989) | Peatland microbial communities from SPRUCE experiment site at the Marcell Experimental Forest, Minnesota, USA - June2016WEW_11_100 | ecosystem: Environmental > Terrestrial > Soil >...
CGCCAGCCCGTAACCGCGTAGGTTTTGCTCATGCTGTTGACCAGGATGGAACGATCCTTCATGCCCGGCAGCGCCGCTATGGGCACGTGTACGGCGCCTTCGTACAGGATGTGCTCATAGATCTCGTCGCTGATCGCGAGCGTATCGAATTCCTGGCAAAGCCCGGCGATGGTTTCCAGTTCCTGGCGCGAGAAAACCTTTCCGGTCGGATTGTTGGGGCTGTTCAAAATGATCGCCTTGGTGTAGGAACCCACCGCCTCGGCCATTTCGCGGACGGGGGGATAAAACGTGCCGTCCTCAGCCGTCACCACCACCGGCACGCCCCCGGCAAGCTTCACCATCTCCGGGTAGCTCACCCAGTAGGGTGCGGGAAATATCACTTCTTCCTTCGGGTCCAGAATCGCATGCAGCAAAACCATGAGGGCTTGCTTGGCCCCGCCCGAAACCAAAACGTTGTCCGCCGAGACGAGCTTGTGATAGTGCTCCTCGGTGTAACGAATGACCGCCTTCTTCAAGGCGGGAATCCCGTCGGGGGGCGTGTAACGGACTTCGCCGGTGTTGAGCAGCGCGGCGCAGTTGATCACGGCATCGATCGGCGCTTTACTTTTCGGTTCACCCCCGCCCAGGTGAATCACCGGCTCGCCCTTTTCCCTGAGCAAGGCGGCGGTTTCGTTCAGCTTCAGGGTGGGCGACTCACTGATGGATCTGGCAAGTTGACTAAGGCTCATAGTGGTTCATTCCTTCTCTTAAGGTATTCCTAGCTGGTTCCATAAGTGCCAAAGACACTTACGGTCGCCAGCCCCGCTTTTTTATAGGAAGCGTGACCCTTCCGCAAGAAGAAAAAAAGCTCGTCTTCGAGCGGCATATTTTTTGGGGGGAAGGTGTGCGAAAAATGCCCCGCGGCATTTCAAGCCAGCGACTGAGGTAGGCGCGTCGCTTGAAAGACTCAGAAAAGCTTAACGAGCGGCTTTGGGGCAAATGAGTCATTTTGTTCCAGCGCACAAATCGTTTGCAATTGCGTTGCCGAAAATCTTGCCGACCCACTCCGTGCCTCTGCGTCGCCATGGACGGCGTTAGGACCATTGCGGTTGTGGCGAAGTAGAATCGCCTCGACATCTCCAATGCGCAGATTCTCAATTTTTCCCTTTGACTTTTGCACTTTGGGCTTTAACTTTCCATTGCGGCTTTGCCGAAGCAACCGTGGTACCGGACGAACAGCCACGATTTTTCACCGTTTGAAATTGGAAAGGTGAAGCAAACTCACCGTCGCTGACGGAAACGGGACTTTTTGTACATAATTTCGAGAATGGCACCGTAAGTGCTTTAATACCTTAAGCGTACCAACGAATCGAGGGACCGACGCATGGCGTACGACGCGACACAGATGCAGGATTGGCAGATTTCTGAGGCGGCAGAGCAGCACATGCCGAGCCCTCGCGAATGGCAGGAACGATTAGGGCTGCAACAAGATGAAGTTATCCCGATGGGCAGGTTGGCCAAGCTGGATTTCCTCAAGATCATTGAGCGCTTAAATAGCCGCCCTGACGGGAAGTACATTGAAGTTACAGCCATCACACCTACCCCCTTAGGTGAGGGAAAAAGCACAACTTCCCTGGGTTTGATGGAAGGGTTGGGCAAGCGGGGCAAGAATGTGGGGGGATGCCTGCGTCAACCTTCCGGCGGGCCCACCATGAATGTGAAGGGGACGGCAGCGGGCGGCGGGAACGCCCTGCTGATTCCCATGACGGAATTTTCCCTCGGCCTCACTGGCGACATCAACGATATTGCCAACGCCCACAACCTGGCCATGGTGGCGCTCACCGCGCGCATGCAGCACGAACGAAATTATGGCGACGAGCAACTGGCGAAACTGAGCAAAATGCGCCGCCTGGACGTTGACCCCACGCGCGTGGAAATGGGCTGGGTCCTGGATTTTTGTGCCCAGGCGCTGCGCAACATCGTCATCGGGATCGGCGGCAAGCAGGACGGCTTCATGATGCAGTCCAAGTTCGCCATCACGGTCAGCTCGGAACTGATGGCGATTCTGGCCATCGTCACGGACTTGGCTGACCTGCGCAAGCGCTTGAGCGAGATTACCGTCGCCTACGACAAGCAGGGCAAACCGCTCACCACCGGTGACCTGGAAGTGGGCGGAGCCATGGCCGCCTGGATGCGTAACACCATCAATCCCACCCTGTGCAGCACAGCGGAATATCAGCCCTGCATGGTGCATGCCGGGCCTTTCGCCAACATCGCCGTGGGGCAGTCCTCGATCATCGGTGACCGGCTGGGTCTGAAGATGTTCGATTACCACGTTACCGAAAGCGGCTTCGCGGCAGACATCGGCTTCGAGAAATTCTGGAACGTCAAGTGCCGTTGTAGCGGGCTCAGGCCCAACGTCTCGGTGCTCACCACCACCCTACGCGCGCTCAAAATGCATGGTGGCGGCCCACGGGTCGCGCCCGGCTTGCCGCTCGCCGAGGAGTACACAAAAGAGAACCTGCGGCTTTTGGAGCAAGGTCTTCCCAACCTGCTGCACCACCTCGGCATCATTCGCCGGTCGGGGATCAATCCGGTGGTCTGCATTAACTGTTTTCATACCGACACGAAGGAAGAAATCGCGCTGGTGCGGCGGGCGGTGGAAGCCGAGGGGACGCGGTGTGCTGCTTCCGAGCACTGGGCCAAGGGCGGCGAGGGTGCCCTGGAACTGGCCGACGCCGTGCTCTATGCCTGCCGGGAAGAGGTCCACTTCCAGTACCTGTACCCCTTCGAAATGAAACTACGCGACCGCGTGGAGTTGATCGCCAAAGAGGTCTACGGTGCGGATGGCGTGACTTGGACTCCCGAGGCGGAAGCCAAATCCAAGCAACTGGAGGCGGACCCCAAGTTCGCCGACTACGCCACCATGATGGTGAAGACGCATTTGAGCTTGAGCCACGACCCGGCGCTCAAGGGAGTTCCCAAGGGCTGGGTGCTGCCCATTCGCGATGTTCTGGTGTATTCGGGAGCGAAGTTCCTCTGCCCCTGCGCCGGCACCATCAGCTTGATGCCCGGGACGTCTTCCAACCCCGGTTTCCGTCGTGTAGATGTGGATGTGAAAACCGGAAAGGTATCGGGACTGTTTTGAGAAGAAGGGTAGCGCGGACCTGTTGTAGGGGTACGGCTTGCCGTACCCTCTTGGTTCGGTCGCGCGATAAAAATGCAGAGGGTACGGCAAGCCGTACCCCGACAACCAGGGCAACGCGACCGAGGAGACATCAATGGCCTCAGAGGTTGAAGTCGGAACCGGTAACCATTTGAAGCTGGCGCTGGAGAAGAAGGAATTCTTCTGTACCGCAGAACTGGTGCTAGGCCGGGACCACAACGTTAAAGAGGCGGAGACCTTCGTCAATGAAGCCGCCGCCGAAGCCAACGGCATCAAGGTGATCAGCGTGACGGACCTGCCGGGCGGCAATCCCGCGCTGCCACCGGAGGCCTTCGTCGAAGCCATCCGGGAAAAAGGCCTGACGCCGATTGCGCATCTCACCGGCAAGGACGGAAACCGTTCCTCCCTGGAAAGCCGCCTGCTTGCGCTGGCGCGTATGGGGGTGGAAAACATCCTGGCTTTGACGGGCGACGCACAGAAAGAGGGCTTCGCCGGCAGGTCGAAACCCGTTTACGACCTGGATTCCGTGCTCATCATCTGGTTGCTGCAAGCCATGCGCAAGGGCATTGAGTACAACCTGGGGCCGCGCACCGTCCACAGCACGCCTTTCGATTTCTTCGCCGGCGCCGTGGTGAACCCCTACAAGGTCCACGAGGCCGACCAAATGATGCAGTTCTACAAACTGCAACTGAAGATCGCCGCAGGGGCGCAGTTCATCATCACGCAATTGGGATACAACCTGCGCAAGCTCTACGAACTGAAGCAGTACATGGACCGCGAGGGCGTGGGGTACATTCCGGTGCTCGCCAACGTTTATGTCCCCACGGCCAAGATCGCGCAGATGATGCAGGCGGGGGAAGTGGCAGGCTGCGTGATTCCCAACCAACTTATCCAGCGGCTGGAAAAAGAAAAGAAACCGGAACGCCTGGAGCGGGCGGCGCTCATGGTGGCGGCGGCGAAGGATCTGGGCTTTGCCGGAGCGCACATCGGCGGCTTCAACCTTTCGCATCGGGATTTCATGACCATTGGCGAGCGCGCTGCGGCGATCGGCAGCGACTGGCGCAGCCACCTGGATGAACTGGTTCTGCCCACGGCCCAGGAGTTCTACTTGCTGCCCCCGGGCAAAGATGGTTTGAGCGATGGCACCGGCAAATACCAACTCGATAGTCATAAGCCCCATGCAAAGTTTTCACAGTGGCTATCCAAGCAGGTGCACCGGCATTTCATCGCCGACGGTTCCCTGGGCGCGCGCTTTTTCGGCGCCCGGCTGAAGGCCGACGGCAAATCCAATTCCTGGCGCCATGGCCTGTGGTATTGGCTGTTGGGGCCCTCCAGCCTCTATCGCCAAGCCACGCTGGGTTGCAAGAACTGCGGCGACTGCCTCCAGGACCACCTCGATTACGCCGGCTGCTCCATGCGCTGGTGTTACAAGGAACTGCGCAACGGTCCTTGCGGCGGCTCGCGAATCGACGGGACCTGCGAGGCTCGCCCGGAACTGGAATGCATCTGGAACGTAATCTATCGGGGCGCGCTGGCCATGGGAGACGATCCCAGAAAGTTCGCCCGCAAGCTCATCCCGCCGCGCGACTGGTGCCTGGACGGTACCAACGCCCTGGCCAATCGCTTCGTGGGGATAGATAACCTCGGCAAGCGAGTCGAGCTGCAGCCTGCGGCCAAAAGTGAAACTAAAGGGGGTTAATACCTGTGCTTATTATCGGTGAATTGATAAATTGTACTCGCAAAAAAGTGGGAGCCGCGGCGGCGGCTCGCGATGTGGAGTTCTTCAAGGACATTGCCTGCAAACAGGTAAACGCCGGCGCGGACATGCTCGACGTGAATGGCGGCCTGCCCGGGCAGGAGTTGGAAGTCCTGCCGTGGCTGGTGAATATCGTACAGGAAACCGTTTCCGTGCCTCTCTGTCTCGATAGCGCCGATCCGGAAGCCCTGCGCCGCGCTCTGCCGCTCTGCAAGCAGCGCGCCATGATTAATTCCATCACCGATGAGCCGGCGCGCATCGCCGCGCTGCTACCGGTGTTGAAGGAATTCCGTCCCAAGGTCATTGCCCTGTGCCTGGGCGAGGCGGGGCCGCCCAATACTGCCGAGGAGCGTGTGGCGCACGCCAGCCACCTAGTGGATCTGTTGACCAAGGAAGGGTTCGTGCTCGACGACATCTATGTGGATGGCTGCGTACTGCCGGTTAGCACCGGCCCCGAGCACGGCAAGGGGCTGCTGGATGCCGTGGGACAAATCACTGCGCGTTACCCCGGCGTGCACTCGAGCGCCGGCGTCAGCAACGTATCGTTTGGGCTTCCCCTGCGCAAACTGCTCAACGAAACTTTCGCTGTCCTGCTCATGGCGCGCGGCCTGGACGCCGGCATCGTGGACCCCTGCGATGCCCAGTTGATGGCCAACATCCGCGCCGCCGAAGCCTTGCTGGGACGCGACGAGTATTGCGCCAACTACCTGCGCGCCTTCCGCGAAGGAAGATTGGAAGCGCCAAAGGCAGCCTAAGATTGCCGATGGCCGATTGACAGAACCGTATCCTATAGGATACATTTCCTCGTGATTGAGATTCGTAAAACAGCGGCCTTCTCCGATTGGATGGCGAGGCTCGGTGACCACCGCGCCAGAGCCAGGATTGCAGCACGGATTGACCGGTTGGGGCTGGGCAATCCCGGCGATGTTGAGCCTGTGGGGGAAGGTATTAGCGAACTTCGGATTCACTACGGCCCCGGTTATCGGGTTTATTTCGTACGGCGGGGTAAGGAATTGATCGTGCTGCTGTGTGGCGGCGACAAGAGCACCCAAGCCAAAGACATCAAGACCGCGAAAATGCTTGCGGCCCACTTGGAGGACTGAAGGATGCCAAAGAAGAAAACAAAAACTCTTCCTTATGACTCCGCCGAATACCTTGACAGCCCCGAGGCCATCAGTGCCTACATGGAAGAAGCTCTGGAAAGCGACGATCCGGCTTTTATTGCCAAGGCGCTCGGAACTATTGCCCGCGCCCGCGGCATGTCACAGATTGCGAGAAGAGCCGGATTGTCCCGCGAAAGCCTGTATAAAGCTTTAAGCACGGAGGGCAACCCGGAATTTGGCACCATTATCCGTGTGATGCATGCGCTTGGGCTGAGATTCTCCGTCACGGCGACCCATGCACACTGACCTCCAATCCGTTTCAGGGTCTGGTTCCTTCGACCCTTTTGAGGCATGATGAATACCCTAATCCAACAACTCGTATCGCAAGGTCCCGTCCTTACCGACGGCGCGTGGGGGACGGAATTCCAGGCGCGCGGTCTGGAAGCCGGTGAATGCCCCGACCATTGGAACCTGACCCACCCGGACCGCGTGGAAGAAGTCGCGCGCGCTTACGTGGAGGCGGGCAGCCAGGTCATCCTGACCAATACTTTCCGCGCCAATCGAATCGCACTCGAGCGCCACGGACTGGCTGAGCACCTCCGGGAAATCAACCGCCAGGGCGTGGAAATTTCTCGACGCGCCGCCGCGGGACGCGCCCGCGTTTTCGCTTCGCTGGGACCAAGCGGCAAGCTGCTGATGATGGGAGAGGTCAGCGAAGAGGAACTACTTGCGGCTTACACCGAACAAGCCCAAGCCCTGGCGGAGGCCGGCGCGGACGCTCTGCTCTTCGAGACCATGAGCGACCTGGTGGAGGCGAAAGTCGGGGTGCAGGCGGCCCGTACCACGGGACTGCCGGTGATCGTCTCCTTGGCGTTCGATTCCGGCAAAAACCTTGACCGCACCATGATGGGAACTACCCCGGAGGTGGCCGCCGCCGAACTCACCGCTGCGGGCGTGGATGTGATCGGGGCCAACTGTGGGCAAGGCATTGAGAGCTACGCCGCCCTCTGCCAGCGGCTGCACCACTCCACCCCGCTGCCTATTTGGATCAAGCCCAATGCGGGCCTGCCGGAACTGCTGGAGAGTGGAACGCGCTACCACACAGCGCCGGAAGCATTCACCCGGTATGCGCCGGCCTTGCTCGCGGCTGGCGCGAACTTCTTGGGCGGCTGCTGCGGAACCAGCCCGGATTTTATCCGCGCGCTGAGGTTGGCGTTAAACAGTAGGCAGTAGGCAGCGAACGTATACCGCCGAGGCGCTGAGGCGCAGAGAAAAGGCCTTGCGTTTTCAAATCTCTGTGCCTCCGCGCCTCCGCGGTGAGAAGGATCTCAAGATACTCTGCGCTGGTCGCAGAAGCCTTATGCGTCTAAAACTTATCAGTTGTGAAATTTTCTTCCGCGAGCTTTGCGCCTGCGTGGCGCGCTCGCCGCACATTGTGGACTTCGAGTTTCTCCCCAAGGGCCTGCACGACATCGGGTGCGAAGAGATGCGGGCGCGCTTGCAGGCCGTCGTCGATCGGGTGGAGGAGCGCCAATACGATGCCTTGCTGCTCGGCTACGGGCTTTGCAACAACGGCATCGTGGGCCTGACTGCCAAGTCCATTCCCATGGTGGTTCCGCGCGGGCATGACTGCATCACGGTTTTCATGGGCAGCGCGGCGCGCTACATGGACTATTTCAATAGTCACCCCGGCGTGTATTTCAAGACTACCGGCTGGATTGAGCGTGGCGAGGCGGACGGTGAGTTGGGCCAACTGGCCCTGGGCAAAAAGCTGGGATTGCAGCAGAGCTACGAAGAGATGGTGGCCGAGTACGGGGAGGAGAACGCCCGCTACCTGTGGGAAGAGTTCGGCAAAAACCTGGCCCGGCACTATGGCCAAATCACCTTTATCGAGATGGGCATCGAACCCGACGGCAGCTTCGAGCAGCGCGCGCGTGACGACGCGGCCAAGCGTGGCTGGACTTTCGAAAAAGTCGCCGGCGACATCAGCCTGATCCAGCGCCTGGTGAACGGCGAATGGGACCCGAAGGAATTCCTGGTGGTTCCACCCGGCCACCACATCGAGGCGAGCTACGACGACGGCGTCATCAAAGCAGTGACGAGCTAGACAATTGCCGATTGCCGATTGTCGATTGCCGATTGCAGAAGGACCGGAGGATTGCCGATTGCCGATGGTCGAGTGACTCGGTCCCTGGGTTTGTCCTTGTTCAATCGTCAATCGACAATCGAAAATCGGCAATTGCTTAGAGGTTTTCATCCCATGAACTCCCTGGAGCGGGTGCGGACAGTCCTGGCGGGGGGAATCCCTGATCGGGTGCCCGTGTGCCTGCACAATTTCATGCTCGCGGCGCGTGAAGCGGGCGTCCGCATGGAAGAGTACCGCGTTAACCCGGAAGTCATTGCGCGCGTACACCTCCAGGCGGTGGAGAAATACGGGCACGACTGCATCCTGGTGGATACCGACACCACGATGCTGGCCGAAGCCATGGGAGCCCGCTCGGAATGCGCCCCCAACGAGCCGGGCCGCATCGTGGAGCCTGCCATCCATAGCCTTGACGAAGTTGACCGCTTGAAAGTGATTAACCCTGAAACGGATGGTCGCGTTCCCGCTTTGCTCGAGGCCGTCCGCCTGATGTCCAAACAAGTGGGCAGCGAAATTGCCATTCGGGGCAACGCCGACCAAGCCGCTTTCGATCTCGCTTGCCTGGTGCGCGGCATCGAGGAATTCCTGATGGAGCTGATCGAGCAGCCGGATAATCCCCGCGTCGCCCAGCTTATGGAGATTTGCTACCAAAGCCATCTCGCCGTCCATCGGGCGCTGGCCAAGGCCGGGGCGCACCTCACCTCGATGGGTGATAGCCTGGCAGGCCCGGACGTCACCTCCCCCCGCATGTTCGAGCGGTTTGCGCGCCCCTACGAGGAACGCCTGGTGAAGGACCTTGCCGCCGATGGCATCTTTGTGGTGATTCACATTTGCGGCGACACCAGCCGCATCCTCGACATGCTGGCAGAATACGGACCCTGTGGCTTCGAGCTCGATTACAAAACCGACGCCGTGAAAGCCAAACAAACCGCCGGGAAGCGCCACGTGCTATTTGGAAACATCGACCCCAGCGGCGTCCTGGCCCAGGGGACGGTGGAGCAGGTTCGTGAAGCAACCCGGCAGCTCATCTCCGTCTGGAAGCCCGGAGGCCGATTCATCCTGAACGCAGGCTGCGCCATCCCGCCCACGACGCCGCCGGAGAACGTCCGTGCAATGATTGAGACAGCGAAGGAGTTAGGCGGGTACTCGGAAATTGTCGATTGACGATTGTCGATTGTCGATTGAAACCCAAGTCGAAAGGCAACAACCGGCAATCGACAATCGGCAATCGACAATCGTCAATCCTAGAGGTTCTTACATGACTGGACACGAACGCATTCTCGCTCTGCTCGATGGCAAGCCCGTGGATAGCTTGCCCTTCATGCCCATCACCATGATGTTCGCGTGCGATCGCATTGGCGCGCAGTACCGCGATTACGCCACGGACTGTCAGGTGCTGGTGGAAGGGCAGACGCACACCGCGGCCGAGTTCGATTTCGATTACGTTAACATCATGTCAGACCCCGCGTGCGAAGCGGCGGACTGCGGTGCACCGGTTAAGTTCTTTCCCAACCAACCGGCCGCTCTCGACGAGGCAAATTCGTTGCTGGCGGACAAGCGCACGCTGCACAGGCTGAAAGTGCCGGACCCTTACACCAGCCCCCGCATGGGCAACCGCTTGCGGGCGCTGGCGCTCTACCGGCAGCGCGTGCATAAGGAAAAGCTGATTGAAGGCTGGATCGAAGGCCCTATTGCTGAGGCCGCCGACCTGCGCGGCATCAACACCCTGATGATGGATTTCTTCGACGATCCGGAGTTCGTCACCGAGCTATTTGAATTCGTCCTGGAGCTCGAGCTCACTTTTGCCCAGGCGCAGGTGGCAGGGGGCGCGGAGTTGATCGGCGTGGGTGACGCAGCGGCCTCGCTGGTGGGCCCCAAGATTTATAAGGAGTTTGTCTGGCCTTACGAAAAGCGCATGATGGACGGCCTGCGCGCCCTGGGCACGCGCACGCGCTTGCACGTGTGCGGCAATACCCGGCCGATTCTCGGCTTAATGGGGCAGTTGGGTTGCGACATCGTCGACTTAGATTTCATGGTTCCCATGGCGGAAGGGCGCGCAGCGATGGGGCCGCGGCAGGTGCTGCTGGGGAATATCGATCCCGTGCGGGTGCTGCGCAACGGAACGCCACAGGAGGTTTACGCCGCCGTGGCCGAATGTCACAAGCAAGCCGGCGACCGATTCATCGTGAGCGCGGGTTGCGAAGTGGTGCGCGATACTCCTCCGGAAAACCTTCGCGCCATGCTGCGGTATGCAAGGGAACACCACTACTGATTTCTGCAAAATAGAGTGACAAATGCCATATCCTGTGTTACGCTGCGTGCATGAAAACGAAATCTTCGGGAAAGCGCGATTTTTCCGCCCTGGAACAGCGGAGGTTGAGGGCG
>Ga0187865_1004386_pt1 | contig 10526 bp, 7 predicted proteins | sample June2016WEW_11_1_2_FD_132989 | JGI IMG/M metagenome (GOLD analysis project Ga0187865, IMG submission 132989) | Peatland microbial communities from SPRUCE experiment site at the Marcell Experimental Forest, Minnesota, USA - June2016WEW_11_100 | ecosystem: Environmental > Terrestrial > Soil >...
TCGCGCTGGTGGCCGGACGATTCAACGACCTGATTGTCAGCCGCCTCATCGAGGGCGCCGTTGACTGTTTTCTCCGCCACGATGGCGATGAGAAAAACCTCACTCTTGTCCGCGTTCCTGGGAGTCTGGAAATTCCGCTCGTCGCGGGCCGGCTGGCCGCGAGTGGCAAATACGACGCAATCGTTAGCCTGGGGGCGGTGATCCGAGGTGATACACCCCACTTCGACTACGTTGCCGCCGAGGCGTCGAAGGGCATTGCCTCGGAATCACTGCGCACCGGGCGGCCCATCATCTTCGGCGTGCTGACTTGTGACACGCTGGAGCAAGCCCTCGAGCGTGCAGGTGTCAAGAGCGGCAACAAGGGATGGGACGCCATGCTTGCCGCGCTAGAGATGGCGGATCTTATGCCCCGCCTGGGCTGACGATGCCCGGCTCGGCTCGATTTGCCTGCCTGCCCCGTGTCGCTTGTACGCATGTTTTACAATTCCTTTTTTCTTTCCATGACACCCACTGTTCATTTCCCCGGTATGATTTCCATGTGACGACAGCAGAGAAACCATACTAACCTAACTGTACTTAGGTTAGTTTAGAGGAAGGATGAAGCGAAAGGCAGATCACGGGGATGCAAGCGCGGAGGATATCCGGGATGTCCAGGCGGTGCTCGGGGTTCTCAGTCGCAGGCGGCCAGCAGAGGGGATGATCAACGGCCAAGCGATCACTCGGGCCGCCTCCAGCATCGGCAACCCTCGAACCAGGGCCGAGTATCTGCGCGACGTCGGGCAGTACCTCGAGCACTGCCGGGTCACCGGCGCGGCTCTGGCCGAGGGACTGGAAGGCTGGAAGGCGATGATGAAGGCGCGGGGGCTCTCCGTCGCGTCCGTGAACAGAAAGCTATCAGGAGTCAAAACGGTCCTACGTCGAGCGGCAGACTCCCAGGGCCCCGAGGTGCGCCGTGGTGTTGAGGCGGCGGTGTCTACGGTCAAGGGTGTCAAGCAAGTGCGGGGAGCAATCCGAGCCGAGAAGATGCTCACCGCGGAGGAGGTCCAGACGCTGCTCGGCGCTCTGTCCCCGAGGGGACAGGGGTTTGTCCGATTTCTCTACGCTACCGGGTGCTGGATCTCTGAGGCGCTGGGGATCCGGCTCTCCGACTGCCAGGCAAACGGCGGGGTCACGATCGAGGTCACGGGCAAGGGCGGCAAGGCCCGCAAGGTGCGGCTCTCGCGGAAGCTGTTCAACGAGCTGCGCGCAACCTTCGGAGGTTCCGTCTACCTGTTCGAGACAAGAAAGGGAAACCCCTACCCCAGGACCTACGTCACCGACATGATTGAGCGGGCAAGCAAGCGCTCACTCGGGCGAATGGTCGGGGCTCATGCTCTGCGGCACTCTTTCGCTACGGCCATGATTGCCAGGACGGGCAAGGTGCAAGGCACGAGCGAGTATCTTGGACACGCTGACCCGAGCACAACGCTAAGGTTCTACGTGCACGAGGCCCTCAACGATTCGGAACTGGGGGTGTAAGGATATGGCAGGCTCCGAGATCGTTCGCCTACAGCCCGTCACAGAGCACGTTTTCGGTCGAGGCATGATAGAATCGTCAAGTCGAAGTTTTGGAAGGCCTCCAAGCCCTGGTGTGAGTGAGGTTATCGCCATGAGCGACGCAGAGGACATCGAGGAGGAGGAAGGTGATCCCGACGAGGGCGATCCTGACGACCTTCTGGATGAAGATGATATCCCCCTGGACGTGGAGGACGAGGATCTGGAAGAGGACGACGACGACCTGGACGGCTTCCACGAGGTAGACGAGGACGATGCCCTGGACCTCGAGGAAGATGATTGATGGGACGCCGCTGACAAGTTGAATGAGACGGGAGCTACGGCGCGACGCGGAGGAAGGTTCACTGCAAAGCACGTGTAACGGCTCCTGAAAATGGCGCAGGCCTCGGAGCCACGGTACGAGACACCCGACGCGGACGCGTGTTCGTTGTAGGCCTACCACGCGAAAGGTTTTTGACAGCCAAACAACCGTTTGGCTCCGGAGGGAACAAGTGAGAAAGCGAACGACGGACTTCTTTGAGACAGGAACACCTATACAGGTACAGGAAGCGATAAAGGCTGGAGCGGACCTCAAGGCTCAGGCCAAATACGGTCGGACTCCGCTCATGGCTGCCGCCGGATGGAACCCGAACCCCGAGGTGATCACTGTGCTCCTTACGGCTGGCGCGGACATCATGGCTCGGGACACGTACGGTCGGACTCCGCTCATGGCTGCCGCCAGAGACAATCGGAACCCCGAGGTGATCACCACGCTCCTGAAGGCCGGCGCGGACGCGAAGGCGAAAAGCAGTACAGGGAAGACAGCATTCGATTACGCGCAGGGCAACGCAAAGCTGAAAGGCAGCGACGCCTATAGGAAGCTCGAAGAAGCGTCTAAGTAAAATAGAAGGAGACGGCTCCCGGGGGGTAGAAGGGATAGGCCCACCACGAGCGTCGTCTAACTGCTGTTCGACGGCAAGGGGGGGAAAAGGAGAAAGGTGATGGACTTCTTTGATCTTGTAAGAACCGGAACGCCACAGGATGTGCAAGTCGCCATCAGTAACGGCTCAGACATGAATGCGCGGAACAGCTACGACACGACCCCGCTGATGTTCGCCGCCAGGTACAACCAGAACCCCGAGGTGATCACTACCCTCCTGTTTGCTGGCGCGGAGGTGAATGCTCGGGACGCGGACGAAACGACCCCGCTGATGTTCGCAGCCAGGTACAACCAGAACCCCGAGGTGATCACTACCCTCCTGTTTGCTGACGCGGAGGTGAATGCTCGGGACACGGACGAAACGACCCCGCTGATGTTCGCAGCCAAAGACAACGAAAAGCCCGAGGTAATCACCACGCTGCTGAAGGCTGGCGCGGACATCGAGGCTCGGGACGAGCTTGGCTGGACCCCGCTGACGTACGCAGCCAAGGAAAACCAGAATCCCGAGGTGATCATGAAGCTGTTAAATGCCGGCGCGGACGCGAAGGCGAAAAGCAGTGCGGGAAAGACAGCATTCGATTACGCGCAGGGCAACGAAAAGCTGAAAGGCACCGACGCCTATCGGCAGCTCCAGCAAGCGTCACAGTAAGTTGTTATGATGCGCCCTGCAGAGAGCCGAATGCAACCATATTGCCATGGAGAGCGGGCCTACTCTCGAAGGGAGGACGATGTATGGACATATTCGCCTTCTATCCACCACTCAGTGTCACAGTGATGTTGACCGTCCTTCTTCTCGTGTTTGGAGGCGCTGCTATCGTCTTCGGATTAGGTTGGCGTCGAGCCGTGCTTCAACTCGGTCTGTTCAGGCCTGAGCGGGAAGAAGAGCCAGTCGAAGAAGAGTTTCGTACCATACTGTACAGCATCGGGGACGCTGTGATCAGTACGAATGAGTATGGCGCTGTGAGGCAGATGAACCTTACGGCAGAGAAACTCACGGGCTGGAGAGAGGCCGAGGCGAAAGGCAAGGCTCTGGCAGAGATATTCCACATCCTCAACGAAGAGACCCGTAACTCTGTGGAAAGCCCTGTACGCCGGGTACTGCAAGAAGGGATTGTTGTAGGACTGGTAAATCACACGCTTCTCATCGCTCGCGATGGCACCGAGCACCCCATTGCTGATAGCGGTGCGCCCATTCGTGACCGTATAGGTCTGCTCAAGGGAGTAGTGCTAGTTTTTCGCGACCAGACGGTCGAACGCGCCGCTGCCAAGGCACTTGCGCAGAGCGAGGAACGATACCGTACGCTCGTTTATAATCTTGCGATGGGGATATCAATGGTTGACCCCTCGGAGGGTGTTACCTTTGCGAATCCTGCTGCAGAGAGGATCTTTGGAGTGGAGAAAAAAGGTCTGCTTGGCCGGAACTTGAAAGAATTCCTAAGCGATGAGGAGTATGCGCGTGTACGCGCGCAGACAGCACGACGGCAAGCGGGCGAAAGAGATACATACGAGCTCAGTATCCGCCGGGCGGACGGAGAGCCGCGGCGTATTCAAGTGACGGCTGTGCCTCAGTTTGAGGAGCAGGGGGAGTTTGTAGGCACCTTCGGTACAGTGCAAGACATCACGGAGAATGCCCTGCTCAAGCAACGTGTCGAAGATGAAAGAAAGCTGCTTCTCACCCTGATCGACAATCTGCCCGACGGAGTCTACATGAAAGACAGCGAGGGCAGGTTCATTGTGGCAAACCGCGCACTGGCCCAAATGATGGGTGCGCCCTCCTGGGAAGACTTGATCGGCAAGACTGACCATGACTTCTATCCCAAGGAGTTGGCTGACATATGTCAAGCAGACGAGCAGGTGGTGATCAAAGAAGGCCGCAGAATCATGAACCGAGAGGAGCCTCGCGGCACAGGAGAGGCGCGCACGAATGTTCTTACAACGAAAGTCCCTCTCACGGATACTGAAGGGCATGTCACGGGTCTGGTGGGCATAAGCCGCGATATAAGCGAGCTAAGGCGAGCCCAGGAAGCGCTGGAAAGCGAACACACCTTCCTTTCCACTCTGATGGATAAGATCCCTGATTACATATACTTCAAGGATCTTCAAAGCCGTTTTATGCTGAACAGCAAGGCTCACGCAAAGCTATTCCAGTGTAGTGATCCGCGCGAACTGCTCGGCAAGACGGATTTTAATTTCTTCACTGGCGACCACGCGCAGAAGGCCTTCAACGATGAGCAAAGTATCATTCAGACAGGAAAACCCATCATCGACGCGGTGGAGAGAGAAACCTGGGCCGGGCATGCTGATTCTTGGGTGTCAACAACCAAGATGCCTCTTCGAGACTCAAAGGGAACCATCATCGGAACCTTCGGTATTTCGCGCGATATTTCCCAACGCAAACGCACCGAGGATGCTCTGGCGGAAAGTGAAGAGCACTTTCGCTCTCTATTCACAAACGCTCCGTTTGGAGTCTTTGAGTCAACGCTCGATGGGAAACTACTGAGGGCGAATCCTGCCTTGGCCAAGATCATGGGCTACGGGTCGCCCGAAGAGCTCATGCAGGTTGTGAACCAGGGAAGCATCGCCGAGGTGCTCTATGAAGAGCCGCGCGATCAAGAAGCGGTCATGGAGCAAGTCATTCGCGCTCAGGGGCAGTGGCGAGCATTCTCCCATCGGTTTCGTAAGAAAGATGGCCAGATCGGCGATGCGAACCTGAGCTTGCGCATGCTTGAAAAAGTCGAAGGGACACGCGGAGAGCTAGAAGGCTTTGTCGAGGATGTCAGCGAGCGCGTCCAAGCGGAGCAGGAACAGAAGAAGCTGCAGGACCAGCTCCAGCAGGCGCAGAAGATGGAAGCCGTCGGGAGGCTTGCGGGGGGAATTGCCCATGACTTCAATAATCTTCTCACGGCAATCAACGGGTTCAGCGAGATGGCCTTGGCGCGCACTGCGATCGGTGAGGATCTTCAAAACGATCTGCGCGAGATCAAACACGCCACACGGCGTGCCGCGACACTGACTTCGCAGCTTTTGGCCTTCAGCCGTAAGCAAATACTCCAGCCACGCATCATCGACCTTGGCGAGCTGATCGTCGAGATGGAGCAGATGCTGAAACGTCTGTTGGGCGAGGACGTCGATGTTCACGTCCATCGGCCCGCTGACCTTTGGAGTGTTCGAGCGGACCCAGGAAGGATTGAACAGGTAGTGATGAATCTAGCAGTGAACGCTCGCGACGCCATGCCCGATGGAGGAGTGCTTTCGATTGAAACGTCCAACATCATTTTGAGTGAAGATTACACGCGAGAACATGTGGAGCTGAAGAAGGGCGAGTATGTGCTTCTGGCAGTCAGCGACACAGGGTGCGGAATGGATGCGAATACACAGCAACGGATCTTTGAGCCCTTTTTCACTACGAAGGAGAAGGGTAAGGGAACTGGGCTGGGCCTTTCCACAGTGTACGGTATCGTCAAGCAGAGTGAAGGCTACATATTCTGCTATAGCGAAATCGGCAAAGGCACGACGTTCAAGGTTTACCTCCCGCACGCAGAAGGCAAGCCACAAGAGTTGCGCTTGGCCGAGAAGCCTTCTATGCAACCTGTTCGGGGAACTGAGACGATTTTGCTTGTGGAAGATGATGAGACGGTCCGCCGGCTCACTGCCTCGATTCTTGAGTCGGGAGGCTACTCTGTCTTCTCGGCAAATACGGGCGAGGAAGCCCTCCGGAAACTCTCAGAGACGAGTTTGTCCTTGGACCTTCTCATTACCGACGTGGTCATGCCGGGCATGGGTGGCAAAGAGCTGGGGCGAAGGGTCACCGAGCGATTCCCTGCCGCAGGAGTGCTTTTCATCTCGGGATACACCGAGGACGCGATCGTACATAACGGGGTGCTGGAAGAGGGGGTGGAATTACTTCAGAAGCCATTTGATGGGACAACCCTACTTCAAAGGGTAAGGGCAATATTGGATAGGCCTGGATCGTAAGAGGCACTGGCAGGAAGGTATGTTCCGTATTGAGATGTATCGCTCCATAATCTGGGCTTATTGAGAAAGCGCGAAACGAGCCCAACAGAGGGAGCCCTTGAAAGAGCGGCCCCGGATTCAGCAGCCGCGTTGTGTACTTAAGCGCGGTCAGCTATCCGCTGAGGGTCTTGTGGAGGAACTCGAAAGAGCGCCAGGCTGTTTCAAAAGGGGATTCCCCCGTCACCCCTGTCGCGCCATCTCGGCGCACACCATGGCCTGACGGCAAGGGTGAGTATGCACCAAATTGGTGCAGAGTTTCATTCTCTGTGGGGCTTGCATTCTTCGATAATCCTTCGCGGTTATCGGGGAAGCCACATTTGGGGTCTCCAGCATCGACGAGGCAGCGTGTCGTCAGCTCGTTTGTCGTCCGGTTGTGAACAAGGGTGGGGACGACGGCTTCAGGAGAAGGCATTCGTGCGCGTCGACCGTGGGGGCTTCCTTTTTATGTGGTAGAATGTTGAAGGTGAAGGACCTAGAGAAAGAAGCAGATAACGAGCAAGAGCGTGTAATCCACATCCAGGGACTCGGCAGGTATGATGTTGGCGCTATAAGGAAATTAAAAAAACTTAGACTCGCCAGAACCACTACGCGCGTCAGCGAAGCTATCACCCAGGTCATCCAGAAAGCACTCGATCTCTGATCCCATGAGGAGGGGATATAAAGAACATGGCAGCCCCTTGCGCGTCGTGCCACGGCTCGCTAGCGAACACGTTGCAAGGCTCTGACCCTCGAACCCGCTAGTAACTGATGTGTGAACTTCTGTAACTACGAAAAGCCCCGGGCACGAGCGGGTCTATACTGTCCCCGCAAGGGGAAAGTATGCCGCGAGATTACCGAGACCTGTCAATTCGAGAGAGAGTTGATCTCCAGCTCAAAACACTAGACGCCTGCATTTACAACCTATCGGCCAGCCTGACTGCGGGCCGAGAGCGATTGATTCCCGCCGCTGATAATGCTCTTGGAGTCCTCAAAGGTACGCGGGCTCTTCTCGCGGAAGTGATTCCAAACTTGAAATAGTCCCGGTGTTTGAGTTACCAACAACGGACGCTTGTCGGCCAGGGCAGAAAGGACTCCGGGCGCTGCGAGGGGGGAGCGCAACCGGGGCCAATTTTGTTTTTGACCGATGATCGCGTTAAACTGCTAACTAGCTTTCCTTGAGTGTGTTCGCCCCCGGCTCCACCTCCTTCCGGGGGCAATTTTTAGGCTTCAAAGAGGCACGGAGGCATGGCTGCTATCTCCATGATTGCTCCATGCTGACGATCTCCCGCTCTGGTACATGAATCGAGAGGTCCTCGATTATCCTTCCCAGCGCTGACTTACCGCCACCGGACTCCGTGCCTGTGCATAACGCTACATGAAAGATCGAACTCCGGCAGAAAACCGGCCAATGAGGCCCGAGACCGATAAACACAAAAGCCCGGACGACTTGCATGCGGAGACAAGCCGACCGGGCCCACACTAGAGGAACGACGTTTTGATGAGCTGAGTATATCATACGGCCCAAGTTGACGGTGGCCGGGCCGTTGACTAGGCACGGTCCAATCGATACGCCAGGCTGTTTCATACGGGCGAAGAGGCATGCAAGCCGCCCTGTCGCGTCATCTCGACGCGCACCATGGCCTGGCGCAATACTCCAGGGCGAATTTACTCTTTTTTTCTTTGCAGGCGGAGCAGGCGACGCGCATCAAGGCGGCCGCTCAGGCCAAGGAGGGGCTGCGGTGAGCTCTGAGATGATTCTCGCCATAGTCGGACTCGTTGTTGGCGGTGTTGGAGGTCTCCTCGTCGGCCGGTATTTCTGGTCACACGAATCTAAGAACCTTCGAATTAAGCGGGAGGTTGAACGGGAGTCTGATCAGAATGTCATGCTGCAGAAGTTTCAAGCGATCTTGCAGAAATCTAATCAAGAATTCCGAGCGATCTTGGAGGAAGTATTCGCGAGGCTGCCTCCTGGCGAGACGATCACTGTAAGGGCGAGACTCTCCGAGGTCGAGCAAGCGTCCATGACTGCGGCTTCGGGAGTGACGGGGAATGATGCTGTCATGACTCCGACTCCGTCCTCATTCGGAATAGGCCGCGGCCCCGGCGGTATCCCGGGTGGACCCAGCGGTACCCCCGGGCCTGGCACGGGAGGGCTGCGGTGACACTCGACCAGATACGCGAGGAATTGTCCGCCATGCTGGACTCGGCCCGGGCAGGCTCGAAGGCGGTAGACCCCACGGCCCGGGTTTTCGCATCGGGACATGCGGCAGGCCCTGCGGCAGGCCCTGCGGCGATAGCTTCAAGTACGCACCGCAGCTGCCGAAAAGGTAGACGGAATCCCTTCACTACATGACACGGCCCCGGGATCCCCGCATCCGGGGCCGATCTTTCTTCCCTGACTCGAAGAAAAAAAGAGGGAGCCATATCCGGCAACGCCGGGGCCCCCCCTGTCACCCATTCGCGCGTGGTAACCTCAAGGATCATGCCAGCGGGATCCACGCCAGGTCAACGGCCCGTCACTGTCAGCTTCGTCAAAACGCTCCACCTCGTTATTGGCCCGGTCGGCTTTTACAGGGCAAGTCGTCCGGGCCTTTCTGTTTATCGACTGGCTTGCCAGCTTTCTGCCGGAGACCGATCTTCTGATGGTGTTTTCCTTCGGGCACGGAGTCCGTTGGCGGTAAGTCATATCTGAAAGCGCCGCGTCGTCAATCCCATTCTTTTTGTGTTTCGTCTTCCTCCATCGACCTTCGATCTGCTCTACCATCAACGGCCCGTTTCGTCGGAGTCATATCTTCGCCGTCCCTGCGGCATGATAATGTCCAGAAGAGATTTCGCAGTCAGCGGCTACGAGCCTCAGAGGGCTCATGACTTACACGCGCTTATCTCTTCTTGGACGAAATCGTGCCTTTCTTTGGTTCGTGGTATTTTTCTCCTCTCTTCAGCACCCAGTAAGTTGACTCGGCAAGGTGTCGGGCCACCGCCCCGACAGCCGTCTGATGACTCCTGCGGCTTCGAACCTGCTCGTAGAGTCGACTGACGTGACGTTGGGGCCAACAACGGCGATTCAACGCGTTCACGCTGGCAGCCTCTATAAATGCCCACTTCAGGTAACGATTCACATCGGAGCGTAAGCGCCCGATGTGAACTTTCCCGCCGCTGGCGTGAACAAAAGGAGCAGTTCCCGAGTAAGAAGCAAAGTGCGAGGCCGACATAAACCGCTGGATATCGCCGACTTCGCTGAAGATGACCACCGCCAGAACGAACCCAACACCGGGGAGACTCATGAGATATTTGATCTCCGGGTTCGGCGCAAATACCTCTTTCATTCGTGCTTCCAACGTCGCAATCTGATCCATCACCGAATCAAGCTGTTCCAGAACCAGCTCGGTGGCATATCGCGTTTGCGTCGGGAGCTTTTCCAGGCACAACGCCAGTTCTTGGCGGCCCTTCTTACTGAACGCATCGCTTGATTCTTCAATCCGTAGACCATACCTGGTAAGAGTCGCATGGATGCGGTTCTTTAGCCGCGTGCGCTGTTGCGTGAAAATCATGCGGGTGCGGAATAGCTCTCTTTGATCACGCAGATCGCCGGGAGGGGTCCACACCGTTGGAAGAGTGCCGCTGCGCTGCAGGCGATTCATCCCACGGGCGTCCAAGCGGTCGGTCTTGTTCGCTGAGGCCAGCATCATCTTTGCTCGCAACGCATGAACAAGCCTCGGCAGCATGCCGGCTTCCTCGATTTCGCTGACAATCCAATACCAGTTTCCCACCGTCTCTACTGCCACAGGTGAACCGCGTTCAAAGTTCCCCAGAAACTGGCGGATCGCACCTGGTGCGTGCTCGATGCGTGCCTCGCTACGCTTTGTTCCGTCGGCACTCTCGATTGACGCGAAGCTATATCGCTTGTGCGCGTCCAAGGCTATATACTCCATTTGCTGCGCCTCCTCTCGTAGAGAGTCTCGTCCACCCCACCATCATACATGGTGAGGCAGCGAGGCGCAGCGCTTTCATATAATCAGCGCAGGTAAGGTAATCGGGAACCTCCTCGATTCATGTACCA
>Ga0187865_1004389_pt1 | contig 10523 bp, 7 predicted proteins | sample June2016WEW_11_1_2_FD_132989 | JGI IMG/M metagenome (GOLD analysis project Ga0187865, IMG submission 132989) | Peatland microbial communities from SPRUCE experiment site at the Marcell Experimental Forest, Minnesota, USA - June2016WEW_11_100 | ecosystem: Environmental > Terrestrial > Soil >...
CTTTCGGCGTCCGCCCTTTGCTGCTTGTTCCTTCAATTCATAGGTTTCCCCCAGCGCACTGTCTACCCCCGTCTGGCAATGTCGGTTCGCCCTTCGTAATCTACCAGCGTTATTATGGCCCTGAGTAACCTTTTCTTTTGCCAGTCTACTGCAGAAACTTCCAAAGTCTCACTTCAGCCCTGCCTTGATCAGGGGGAGAAGAACAAACCAGATGGGCCATGTTCCGACTATTAATATAATACATTCAACGGACCGACGAGAATGTTCGCAAATTATTTTCACCTGCAAAGATATACTCGTCTTTAGTTTCGAACGTGCCTGAGGGATTTCTGAAAACAGTCGCGCAATTCTCGAGCCCCCACCAGTTCTTTTCGTACTTCGTGCAGATCATATCGCCTTCAATCCGGCTCTTACCGCGATCGGAGTTAGAAGTAACTCCCCCCCGCCAAGTGCACTCTCCATTTTTCTTCCAGTTAATCCACCATCGCGCACCCGAAAATATTCCATTGATTGCCGAGCCGAAGAGCAGGGTTCTAATTTGCTCTCCAGTCAGCTGGTTTTCCTTGAATACATGCAAATATCCGCCCGGTCGGCCGGATATCCCTGCTTTGAGAAGACCCTCCGCATACCGATCAGCCATTGCGCGGTCCCCGAAGAACAGGTTAGCCATATAATATTGAAGGTTGCCAACAAATACCTTCTTTCTGATAGTTTCAAGCACACTCCGGGCTTCCTGATCACGACCCAGAAGGGCGTAAAATGCCGCAAGCCGGACTCCTATCGACACGTTTTCCGGGTTCAGTCTCAACGCTTCTTCGATCGAATTCGCAGCTTCCGCCACTTCCCCCAGGCAAAAGTAGGTGTACCCGAGAAGCACCATATATTGCGAAGGATTATGAGGATCCAGGCGCATCCCCCTATTGATGAACTCCATGGCTTCCTTCGGCCTGCCAGCCATGGTCAAGGTGTAACCCATTGATGCAAGGCCGACGGGATCGTTCGGCTCGAGGGAGAGTGCTCGTTCCAGTTCGGAAATCGCCTCGTTATGCTGAAACCTCCGAAGATACATCTGGGAGGAAACATTGTAAGCAATGGATGTAGGCTGTTTCATGGCTTTCTGCAGATATTCACGGGTCCGCAACCGAGCCTCATCCCAAGATGTCCCTAGCGCCTGAAGCAATGCCCCGTGTGTACCACCAGCCTGATATGCCAAGGCCAGGGCTGCATAGGCCCGACTATAGTTTGGATCCAGTTCGATGGCCTTTTTAAAAGAAGCAAAGGCCTTCACAAAATCCTCGGGGGTGAAGCGGAGATAGTACGCCCACCCTCTCAAAAATTCATCGTAGGCCGCCACATTATCCGTTCCCTTCTGGACCGCCAATTCCTTTTCACTTCCGGTCAGCTTTACCGCCAGGGCAGAAACAATCTTCTGGGTGATCTGATCCTGTAAAGCAAAGATTTGCCCTATCTTGCTGTCATAGCGCTCCGCCCATAGGTGATGGTCGGTCAGAGCATCAATAAGCTGGGCATTAATTCGGATTTCCTCACCGGCCCTGCGCACACTGCCTTCAAGCACATACCGCACACCAAGATCTTCGGCTACTTGCTTGACTTTCACGGCTTTTCCCTTGTACGTGAAAGTCGAATTTCGAGCGATCACCAAGAGACCGGAGATCTTGGAAAGATCCGTAATCAGATCCTCGGTCATCCCGTCGCTGAAATATTCCTGCTCCTTGTCACCACTCATGTTCACGAAAGGCAGAACAGCAATGGAAGGCTTGCCAGGAAGAGGGAAAGCCATCTTCTCCTTGGAGGCTACCTCTGTTTTAGAAGGAGAAGGACGAAGGACAAACTGATAAAGGATTACGGCCCCAGCTATCACTACGACCGCTATTATACCCAAAGCAGCCTTGGATAACCGTTTCCCGACAGGCTTTTTCTCCTCACCCAATTTCGGGGGCGCAGCCTCCGACTCTATCCGCGCCCGGTACACCCGCACCGGCTTGGCAATATTCTTAACCTCGTGCTCCCCCAGGTAGTCGTACCTCAAGGGCAGCTTGTTCTCGATCTGTTGATAAGCACTCTCGGAGATGCAGATCCCTCCCGCCTCCGCCAAACTCTCTAAGCGGGCCGCAATGTTCACCCCATCCCCGTAGATCGTATCTCCTTCCTCAATCACATCCCCCAAATTAATCCCAATCCGAAAATTCATCCTGCGGGTCTCAGGCAGCATGGCGTTCTTCGCCCGGAGCACCTGCTGGATCTCCACCCCACACTGCACCGCATCCACCACGCTGGCAAACTCGGCCAACACGCTGTCCCCCGCAGTACCAACGATCCGGCCCCGATGGTGCTGGATACTGCTGGCCATCACCTCTTTGTATTCCTGCAGGGTGCGGAGAGTGGCTTCCTCATCTGTGCCCATCAGGCGGCTGTAACCCTTGACATCCGCACTGAGGATGGCCGTTAGCTTACGTTTAAATTTCTCTGCGGTCATGGGATCATCTCCTTAAGGTTCTAAAACGGCAACACAGGAGAAAAAGGTTTTACGTTATCTTAGCTTTGAATTGGATGGTTTTAATTCCTACTTTTTGCGGCCAAGTTTGGCAATAAATGCCCGGGTAAGTTCAACAGTGCCTTCCGGTGGCCCCATCCATCCTTCCGTCGCAGGACAAACTCCAGAGGTGAGGATGTTTCCATCCTGGACAACACCCAAGCCGCTATAGATGGCCCCTTCAAATCTCATGTCCTTCCTCCTAATACGAGGAAGTTCAATGAACGGGTCATCCACAAAGGCATAACGCTTGCCTTTTAAAGCTCCGGCTGCAGCCAAGGTGTAAACGGAACCAAGAGCCGCCGCCACCGGTTTTCCCTGTGCTACAGCTTGTTTAACGATTGAAACCGCGACAGGAGATACCGGCGGGCCAGGGAACAGACCGACAGCCATGCATGGCAGTATAAACCCTGCATAATCGTCTACCTTGACCTCCGATAACTTCAAATCTGGCTTAAGTTCATTAAGGATTCCCTCTATAGGCTGACCGGAAATGGTTGCCACCACTACCTTGAACCCTGCTTTCTGCAGCATGTCGGTCATCACCCCAACTTCTCTATTAAGCATAAGGCTAAAAAGATCCGATATCTGTTCCCCCTCCCGCGGGATGAGAAGAACTTGAGCAACATGTTGTGCTTCAGCAATAGCGCAGATCATCACAAGACTGAAAAAGATTGCCACCATGAATGAAAGTCTTTTCATTTTCTTAGCCTTTCTTTTTATGTTCGTAGGCGAGGCTGTCGAAAAACCCTAAATCTGGGCATTTTTCGATTTTCTGTGGCCTGTAAGTTGTTGATTTTTAACGGTGCAAAAATTATCGGAATTGGCCTTTTGCACTTTTTCGACAGTCTCAGCAGCTATGTGCACTTTTCGCCCCAATGCCAGGACCACAATATATAGACATCAAAAAAGGCAGGATCATTTCTGACCCTCCCCTGCTTTGTCTTGAAAACATGCATTTTTGATATAGGCACCTTTTCCCAGCTCAAGCCATGGCTCATCTCGAACATCATATTTACGTTATGGGGCCCTTTTCACTTCACTATTCTGGAAGAAGCGTGAACCCCCCCTGAGGATCGACATTAATGACACCATGAGAGATCCCTCTTATAGACTGGTGAAGGAGCCATTCTTTTGAAGCCTCTAACAGGGTATGATGCCGCGTTTGCCATACCATCACATGTCCTGTGCAAGCAACACTCATAAATACCTTGTCTTGTGTTCCGAGGACCCCATAAACAAGTTTATCCAAGGGCAAAAGTGGATCTCCCTCCCCCACAATAACGAGTGTAGGGGCCTTAATCTCCGGAGCCAGAGCTCCAGCAGTTGGGTAAATGGGGGCACGAGCCCTACCCGGACCCCATGTGGCTCCTACGGGGTCAGATTCCAGAAGATCTTGGTTGAGGGCATTGAAGATTCCAGGGTCGGTCGCGCCTTCGCAACTATCCGTCCATGAGATTGGACTTACGAGGGTAAAGGCAAATCCCAGCACTGGAGAAGGTGAATTGGTCGGACCGGAAGTATCAGGTGCATACAGAATTAGATTCTCGACCTTTTCGGGGTGGAGAACAGCGTAGCCACCCACTCTTGGACCACCCAATGACCACCCTATGAGGCTGATCCGGTCTACTCCGCGTAAGTCTCGCAGGTAGTCTACGACGCTATCCATATCGTCCCAATCCGCCGGCATCATTCCTAGCTCGTCTGGATAGCTCGGTGCGCATGGGGTGCTAAATCCAATGATAGCCTTGTCTGCAGGACTAAGGTTGCATTTGTCGTTCATCTGCCACGGCCTCGTGGAAGCCCCATAGCCGGTTATGTCCATGAGGAAGACATCAAATCCGGCTTGGGCGAGATAGACCATCCAACTATAATCTTTGTAAGGTAAATCGAATGCAGTTTCAGCTGGGATTGTAGCGCCATGAACGAAGAGAACCACCTTGCCAGTAGCTTCTGCGCCTCGAAAATTCTGCGCATGGCCAGCCCACACCCTTTCCCGGACATAGAGCTGGACAAACTGCCCAGCAATGGCAGGAACAGTCGATTTATGGGCTACATAATGTTCGATTGTAAGGATATGGTCTTCATCTTTAGCAAATACCTGTCCAGCCGATGCCGTGGCCGCTGCTACAAATAACGCTATTGCGGCTACCGTCACAAATACAGCCAACTTCTTCATACTGCCTTTCATTTGACCCTCCTTTTAGATGTTCATTGGCATTTTAATTAATGTTTGTTCGGCTTTTGACTAATAATTTCCCTCCTCCCGATTCAATTAGCCCATAGGAAATCATTTCCTTTCAAGCTGATGGAAAAGGGTTAAAGCCCAAAGACAAAATCCATTGGTGGCTTCATATAGGTGTTTTTGATTGATATTAAAAATTGAAAATCAGAACACTGCAAAGGGATATAGCTCCCTCTGGAGGCGTCATATTGGGATCTTCATTATCCGTCCTTTCATAATCGCTCCATGATCGGAGGAAGTCTGGGCCACAATTTAAAAATGATAGAAAAAGACAAGAGGGCGAAAAAAACAATAATTTCCTGCATGCTAATCATTTAATTTCCTCGAAATTTCCCATGCCCTGCCTGGGGGCGTGGCACCCACGAATGGGTGAAAATGGTGCTATTTTCTAACGAAAAGAATTATTAAGTGGGCACTATTCCAAACGACTAAAAATCCGATTCCCGGGCAGCAAAGAATAATTAATAACTTAATAGAATTATTCAAGAAAATATCTTCTCAAGAGGTCCTTCATCGAATAATGGAGTTTTCTATTCCCACAACTCACCGATCATTGAAAATATTCTCTTGAAATTATTACCCAGCTGATATAGACCTGACGGTATATACCGTCAGATTTTTTTCAGATTATCTCTACGCTTCAAAAAAAGGTTCCTGTTAGTGGACAAATTTAAAGGGTAAAGAATGATGGAAAGTTCGAGACCCGCCATCCGGATCGATCTGAATGATTTCAAGCTTCATCTTCATTTAAGGAACAAGACTCAACTGACCCTTCATTTCAACTCACCGTCCCGAAGGTTTTATCTCTCCGTGATCGCCCTTGTCGTCAATGAGATGAAAAAATTGGGGAAAATCAAAACCATTCCCCTTCAGGAACACCTTGACCTGCTCGCCCTGCTTAATGAATCGGTCGGGGGTGCAGCCGGCTCCTCGGAGAAGGAAAACCTGCTGCCGAGAATCTACGCGAAATGGAAGAACGCCCTTCCCAACTTGGAAGAAGCTCCTCTTTTCAGGGTGCTTGGGAAGAAAAAAGAAGAAGGGGATGGAGCAATTGGCAAGATCTATACATTTTCCGATGCAGAAAAGGATGGATGGGCAAACCTATTTGATTATATGGGAAGCGAAGAGAATGTGAGGCTGAAGTTTGCCATAGATAAAATAGGCGTAAGTCTGGATGAAACTTCAATTATCTTCGGGAATTCCCATAACGGTGAGGCGTGGGATCAATTCGTCGCCAGCCTGAAAAAGGAGGAGGAGGAGAAAGAAGAATCTGAGCCGGTGGAGGAATCTGCGGTTCCCGAACTGCCCGTAGTTCCTTTTTCTTCCCCCCAGGAACGAAAAATCTCCTGGTTGATTCAATATCGCTGGGTGATGCTGGTTGTGGTGATTGGGATCGTGGCGGGGGCGATTTGGAAAATATATTTGAGTCCTGTTCCGATCGAGGTTGCATCCGTTGATAGAATGAAGTACCCCCTGCCGGATAGGCCCTCTATTGCCGTGCTACCGTTTGTGAACATGGGTGAAGACCCGAAGCAGGAGTTCTTGAGTGACGGGATCACCGAATCCATCATCAATGCCCTTTCCAGGGTACCAAGGCTGTTTGTGATCGCCCAAAATTCGACCTTTACTTACAAGGGAAAACCGGTGAAGGTCAAACAGGTAAGCGAAGAGCTAGGGGTCCGGTATGTGCTGGAGGGGAGCTTGCAGAGGTCTGGCGACCGCGTTCGGATCACCGCCCAATTGATCGACGCTCTCACAGGGCAGCACCTTTGGGCAGGGCGTTACGATCGTGACCTGAAAGACATATTTGCCCTGCAAGATGAAATCACCATAAAGATCTTGTCGGGCGTGCAAGTGAAGTTGACGGAGGGGGGAGAAGTTTTAACGGCTGAAAAATATGCCGACAAATATTACAGAGGGAAGCAAGGTCTCGATTGCTATTTGAAGCTAACGGAAGCGTGGGGTTACTATCACCGTGGGGATATCGAGGGTAACAACTTGGCCCGGCGGATGATTGAGGAGGCTATTGCTATGTGTCCGGATAATCCAATGGGTTATACGCGGCTTGGTTGGATTTACAATGACGATTATTGGCTTGGCAACACGAAGTCCCCTCAGGAGTCGATTGAGAAAGGTATAGAAATGGCCCAAAAGGCCCTTGCCATTGATGATTCCACAGCCGATGCCCACGGCTTGTTGGCTCACTTGTACACCCTAAAAAGGGATTATGACAAGGCGATTGCTGAGGCGGAACGGGCTGTGGCCCTCAACCCCGGTGCGACGTCTGTCCTTATCAATTATGCCAATACTCTAATCTATGCAGGCAGGCCAGAGGAAGCCATTCAGTTATTACAAAAAGCAATGCGACTCAACCCCTTTGGTCCATCCTCCTTATATATGCACTTCGGCATGGCCCTCAGGAGTGCGGGGCGGTTTGAGGAGGCGGTTTCGGCATTTAAGAAAGCAATTCAGGTTGCGCCTGATAAAATTCTTGCCCATATTACCTTGGCGACAACGTACATTTGGATGGGCCGAGAGGAGGAGGCCCGTGCTGAAGCTGCCGAAATCCTCAGGATAAACCCAAAGTTCTCCGTGGATTACTATGCAAAGAGACTTCCATTTAAGGATCAATCAGTAAATGATAGGATTGTTGCTGCCTTGCGAAAGGCGGGGCTGAAGTGAAACTTGGAAAATATCGCAGTGCACTGGCAATGGAAGCGGATTTTTAGCCTGAGTTAAGTTTCAAATTTTCGGCAGAAAATAATGAGGCACCCCAACATATTGGGGGTGGCACCAATCTACTAAAGCTTGCGATTTCGTGCCAGTATCATTGCCCGGAAAGATACTCAACTGATTGCAGATATGCTTCGAATATCGAAACCTCCTGCGTTTGTTGCCGATTGAAATCTACACCACCTGTCAAAATCTGTCACCCGAGGATTAAAGGAAAAATTCCTTGCTTTCCTCGAAAATTTCCGCCCGCCCCTTTAGGCACCAATCCCATTAGTGGGGGAGCTTACTTCAGATTCCTTAAAAGGATTCGCCGGAAGATGGTACATTATTGGACCCGTTCAAAAGTCAAGACCGCTGTGGATAGCTTGCCATCTACCGCATTTGGGGCTGGGACCGTGCTGACGGAAAGCCTGTTCCCGTCCACCTTAACCTCCCGCACGACGTCGGTGCCGGTCCAGTTTTCATTCCAAGAAATGTCGACGTGATGTGTGATGGTTTTTCCATCGTAGGTGTAGGTTCCGCCGTAGGCATACATGCTCTTAAAGAGCTCAACCCGCTCTTGATCCGTCATCTTGGCCAGATCAGCGGGCTTTGGCCGATTGTCGCTGACCGCCAGAAAGAACATGCGACCGTCCCGGGCGTAGCTGATGAAGCCGTGTGGTGACTTTCCGAAAATGTCCGTCGTTTCACCCGTTGCCAAAACTGTTCTCGTAAAGCTGACAAGCCGCCATGTCCCGTACAATTGCTCATCTCCAGCAAGGACTGTAGTCGATATCAACAGGACCAAGAAAAATCCTGCAAGAAGGGAATTTTTCCTCCTCGAAATCATGATTGTTTCCTCCTTTCGCAAGAAACTTTTTTTGAGCCGAAAATAAGAAGGGCCCCAAGGAAATCAGAGATCGCCGTGGGGCTTTCAGGCTGATTTCTCCTGGAAAATCCTTTTCATTAATGCTCCAGAAAGTTAGCAGAGCTAGGCCAAATCCTCAAGTTCATTCCTCCGGGTCAATGCCTGTGGCGATCAGGAATCTCGAGACCATGTTATATCCGGCAATGGTCCCTATCAATTCAACGACTTGTTGGGTGGGTAAGAGGGAACGAATCTTCGCCATTGTGTCTTTCTTTACGGTTACATTGCGCGTCATCTCATAGGTCAGCGCCAGGGTGGCACGTTCCGACTCATCAAAAAGCTTAGGATTCTTTATGGCGTCGAGGACCCCTTTCTTGATGGCATTCAACTGCTCCTGATTACCTCCCGCGGTTAAGAAAAGCGGCGCGTGGGCTTGCCACTCATAGTCAGCCTTATTCATAACCGCGATTGTCACGATGGCCAGCTCCCGCAGCTTGAGGGAGACAGCCAACTTCCCGCGGATGGCACCGAACATTTCATTCCAGCCCTGCGCAAAGGCCGGGCTGTTCAGCAGCATACGGTCAAGGTTTGCCAACTTGCCCCCTCTCCGGGCGAGAATTGCCTTGTAAATCTCTTCGGACCCTGCCGAAGGAGTGTCCGCGGCATAGGGTATACCCGTTTTCGAAATCTTCTGCCCCCCGCTAGCCAATTCGGCCGACCAGGCCGGGGCTTCAGTCAATTGAATCAGATTGCAGTAATAATCCGGACAGGGGCTCAAGAAAGAGACCCCGCTCAATAAAACGACTACGAGGAAAAAGAATCCCCATTTGTTCATTCGAGCACCCATTTTGTTTCCTCCCATTCTTCTTATTTTTTGACAAAAGATGGAGTTAAAGGTATCTCATCTTAAATCCCATCTTGCTAAAATAAAAAAGCCCCAAAAGGAAAATCTAAATCCTCTTGGAGCCTTCACACTGGATCCTTCTGGAAAATCCATTTCATAAATCCCCCAGATGTTCGAGGATAAGTTGTTAGGTTAAAAAAATGGTGGGTTACGATGACCGGAAGGTAGCCCAAAATCGGAAAGGTGTCAAGTGGGATTTTGGGCTTCCCTTTAGTACCCTTTTTCAAGCTCAGGATTGCAATGAACCACAATATGTTGGGGGTGACTTCGGCTTTCTAAAAGTTACGAGATGTGCCACTATATGGAACTCAGCAAAATTCAACAAATGAAAAGTATATCCAAACCTCGATTATCAATTCAAATTTACACCTTTTAGAAAGACCTCTCAAATCTCACCTTGCTTGAAGTAGCATTCAAAAAAACTCAGAAGCAGCCTAAATATCAGAAGGTTAACTCTCTCTGGATTCGTCTTCCCTGTCTAATTTAACAACAGTCGGTCTCTCTCTAACCTGCCCTCGCCAGGCCCCTTTTTATAGAGGAGTCATACCCCCATCTCCTCGTTACATTTTGTGGGAGCATTCAGCCCCCAAAGGTTCTCTTGTCGGTGAGAGCGAACGGAAGATCAGGCAGGCCACGGCAACCATTGATGCCTTTGGCAAGGCGGTGGTCTGGCTGGATGAGATTGACAAGGTTTTTTCGGGCATCAAGTCATCGGGGCACACGGACGGCGGGACCACTTCCGGCATGTTTGGGCATTTCTTGACCTGGATGCAGGAAACCAGGAGTCCTGTTTTGATCATGGCTACGGCCAACAACATCTCAGAGCTGCCCCCGGAGTTCATGCGGGCAGGCAGGTTTGACGCCATGTTCTTCGTGGACATCCCGACCCTGGCAGAAAGATTTGAGATCATCAAGATCATGAACGCCCGGTACGGTTCCCGGATTGCTGTCGAGTACGCGGAGAACCTCCAGGGATGGAGCGGGGCGGAGATCGAGCAACTGGCCAAGGATAGCCTCTTTGACGGCATGGCTGCTGCCTTTGAAAGCATCGTACCTCTATCCAGGACGATGAAGGAAGAGATTACAGCCCTCCGGGATTGGGCCAAGACCAGGGCCAGAAGGGCTAACCTGCCAGACAATGAAGAATTAACCAAAAAAGTAAGGAGGATCAAGGAATGAGCCACATCAGCAAAATCGAACTGCAAGTTAACGACCTGGGAACCCTCAGACGGGCCTGCTC
>Ga0187865_1004393_pt1 | contig 10517 bp, 9 predicted proteins | sample June2016WEW_11_1_2_FD_132989 | JGI IMG/M metagenome (GOLD analysis project Ga0187865, IMG submission 132989) | Peatland microbial communities from SPRUCE experiment site at the Marcell Experimental Forest, Minnesota, USA - June2016WEW_11_100 | ecosystem: Environmental > Terrestrial > Soil >...
AAATGCTTCTTTGAATTCCGCACGTTCATCAGCCGTGATGAAGAATCCCTGAAGATCAAGCCACGTTCCTTTGGGCTCTTCGGTGGTGTGCGTCACCTTCGCCAGCTCCGCGCGCAGATCGCTCGCGGTCACGTCCTTGGAAGCGGCGGCGATGATCACGGATGCGGGCAGCGGTTTTCCATTCAGCTGCTTCTGCGCCCTTTTGAGTTCGAGAGCCTTGCTGATACCGATCTTCTCGATGGCTTCCTCATTCATGATCGGCAGCAGCGCCTCGACAGCGCCGACGTAGCCGTAAAGAATCGTGCGCCCGCGCTTGAACTTCACCTTCAGCTCATGAAGGAAATCATCATATGACAGGTAGCCCAGCGACCGCCAGTGCTCCTGCTGCTTGAACTTTGACAGAAGAATACCGAGACGCACCCATGACTGCTCAAGCGCGAAGCACGCCACCGAAGTGCCTTCTAGCTCATTGTAGATGCTTCTGCGCAGGACCTCGGATTCGATCTGCTTCCAGTTGCGCACGCTGTTGTTGAGAGTCTGTTGCAGCGTATATTCATAGTTCGGTGCAGCATTCACATTGTGTCCGTACGGGAAAGACGTGTCACCATCTTCGGGTTCGGCAAGTTCATTTTCAAACTCAGACATCGGCAGACCTTCTGCTACTTCTTTCACTTCTGACAGAGCGCCGAGAATTCTTCCACCTGCACCGCCGTACGGGAAAGACGTGTCTTCGTTTTCCGGTACCGCAAGCTCATTCAGTTCATCTGCCATATCGTCTCTCCAATTTGTTCTGCGGGATTCTGTCTCCCGGCTTGCTTCTGAGAATTGCTTCCGTCACAATGGATAAATGCTGACGCATCAAGCCTGAATGACTTGCTACAGGATTAAGATGCCGCATGGCCAAGTGCATCGCCCACATTTCTTTGGGTCCGTACTCACAGAACACGGTGCCATGTCTGAATATATCATGGTTCAGCACCGCCAAGCCAACTAAAGACGGACCAGACACCATGTAATTGATTGGGTCCATGTAGCCGCCGATCCCATGACGCGCCAGCGCTGTGCTGACAAACCTCTCATCCATCCAGTCACCGTTCCACGGCGTATCCGCCACGATCTGCGCGCAGTGATTGTCCAACCAGTACCAGAAGCCGCTCGCAAAGTGAACGGGATAGACTGTGCCGTACGGTGATCGGAATCGTCCGATGTAGCTTGCCGTCAGAGGAAGTGACGGAAATCTTTGCGGCACCACGTACACGTCATCATCGCATTTCGCGACGTAGTCATAGCAGTGATCAACCACGTATCGGCATATGCCTTGAACCTTCAGCGGAATTCCGGCGTAAGAGTCGTCAACATCAAGCCATACTTCATCTGAAGGCGAGACAAAAGCGTAGCCTTTCGGGTCGTTGCCTCTGCCAAGAAAGAACTTCACGTCGGCATAGCCGCCTGCAATGATATCTTTCACCCATGTTTCACGTTGGGCGTCAGCCCACGCGCGCTTTGCATGACAGGACATTATGGCGATCAATCGTCTCATAGTCTGAACAATCTGCACAGTGCATACACCTGTGCTGCTTCATCTTTCGGCATACCAGGCGGCAGCGGATCGGGAATGTACGTCTTGCCCCAAATGAACTCCGCCCATGTCATTCCTTCACTCTGCGCTTGCTCCCATGTCAGGTCGCGGTACAGCGCGCCGATTATTTGCGGCGTCGCGTTCACTTCCCAGCGCATCTCTCTGTGGTCTTCCATCTATCATTTCACCGCTTTGAGTTTGATCAAAAGTTTCGGTCCGTCAACCATCGTCCGCTCATACTGTTCCAGCACTCTGAATTTGGCCTTGATTCCGTAGGCGGCGGCGTATCGCTGATGATAGGGATGCGCCACGTCATAGTAGAAGAAGCTGCGCTTGTTCCAAAAGCTGACGTGCGTGGGATCGGCGAAGGCACACTCGCCGTTCGTGCTCGGAACTTCTATTTCAGCAACGGCATCAGCCCGCAGCACGCGCCACAGTTCATTCATGGTGTAAATCTTATTGACCAAATGTTCTATGATGTCAATCGCCAGTATTGCATCAATACTGCTGTCTTCCCATGGCCATGACGCGTTCAAATCTGCAATCACGTCCGCGGGCGGCACAATATCAACGTTGACGTAGCCTTCACGAACGGCTGAAGAACAACCCAGATTTAGTTTCACGACGTTCCTTTCAAACGTCTATTGTATTCTTCAACGGTGACGCTGTCAACAGAATCAATGGGCTTGCTTTCAAAAAGATTGGTGCAGCCAATACAGCCAGAAACTTCATTCCGTCGTCCTGCGAGATGCATCTCTCTCAAACTTTTCATTTTCTCACCGTTCCATATTTCAGACAGCGTTTCTTTGTTGACATCGCCGATTATCAGGTCACGTGACCACGCCACGGCGCACGGCACTACTTCGCCATTCGCGCGCACCACAAGCGTATAGAACGGATGTGGACACGCTTTTATCTGGCCGGTGACCACTGAAACGCTTATTAAATCCGAGCCCCAGCTAACCAGGTTTATCGGCACCACTTCATCCGCTACGTTTTTGTATCTGTCAACGAATTCTTGCCATTCATCACGCGCCAACATGTTCGCTGCAATGTATGGCCGCTTCTTGTTCTGTTCATCACGCATGATGCGAAGACGGAACACGTTATTTCTGATGTGATCCACGCTGAACTTTTCATTCTTGTTTCCTGTGGTGCGTTCATGCGCTTTCTGAGAAATACCGTAGATAGAAACTTTCACGTAATCAACTTCGGCGTCAATTATTTCCTGAGCGCGGTCTTCAGTGAGCAGACTGGCGTTCGTGGTAAGTGTCAGACGCTGCGTGACCGTGCGTCCGAGTTTCAACATTTCGCCGATGTCAGGATGTATCAACGGTTCGCCGTCAAACCACAAACACAGGGACTTGCAGCCGCCGAGCGCTGCTATGTCGGCTATCACTTTCCGGTAGAGCGTGATCGGCATGAGCTGATGATAACCAGCTTGCTTTGCGTAATCCTTCAATGAATGTGGGCACATCGTACAGCGAAACGTGCAGAGATTGGTCGGCTCTATGAAGATGGTAAATGGCGCTGACAGAGGAATCGCGTCTTTCAGCGGAATGCGCGCCTGATTTTTCAGTTCGCTGAACTTTATCATCAGTTGTGCACCAGCAGCAGTTCATCTACTTTGCCAAACGGCGCACCGCTATTTACGATCTCTTCAACAAGAAATCCGTCGCAAGCGCGAAAGCCGTTAAATTCTTTCTGCGGGAATCCGCATTTGAGAAATGCATCACGCTTCACCAGAAAGCCGGTTTTGTCGATGGAGCCTGCGGCAGCTCTGATTTTTATTTCGGTGTAATAGCCAAATCGGTTGCCGTTGCGCCTATCGGACACTATATCACAGTACACGAACTGCCAGCCGCCGACCTGCGCAGCGGTCATCAGTGCTTCTTGAAAGAGCGGAACATAGTATGAGTCATCGCTCGGAAAACACAGCCAATCTCCCTTGGCGTAGCGTCGTGCGATGAATTCAGAGCTGTGATAGCTGTCCCACAGTTCCCCGCTTTTCACGCTATTGGTGTCAATGCATGAAAAGCGCACATCCGCTAATGATTCCACGATGTGCCAGTGCTTCATGTGCGTTTCATGATTTTCCGCATTGTCAGCGACGATTACTTCAAAATCTGGGTCACTCTGCACTGCGAGTGAAGCAAGACAGCAGCGCAGCATGTTCGGTCTTTCATGCGCGCTCACGATGTAAGATACTTTAGGCATTTTTATTGAAACCTCAGTGTGAAGTTGATTCGAATCTTTGATCACGCTCATGATGCGCGCCGTGGTAGAATCCTGCGTCTGACTGCAATAGTCAGTGGATAGAATCTTGAACGGCGGGTGATCGTAGCAGTAGCGATTCAGATGAGATTCATCAAACCATAGCGCTGTGACACCGTTCTGCCTGTCAGTTTCTATGTTGCGGTCGATAGTAGCCGCCATTGCAAGATACGGTTGAACAGCGCCGCCCTGAAATGCGCCACAGAAGTATTGCCGTATTTTGTCCGATGGAAGATAGGCGGTTGACTTCTGGTTGTTGTCTGGACACCCTGGACCAGTCTCGAAGTTAGGATGCGTGACCGTGATGACGCCATCGGACAGAATGTCTTTTTCTATGGGACGAATGATGCGCATGTCAACGTCAAGATAAAATACATGCGTGTACTGCTCCAACCAGAGCCGCTGTGACAGAAAATAGGAATATCTGTGCAGAGACGAACCAGGCCACCCTTGATGCTCGACGTGTACCTGACGCTTAACGCCGAACGACCGCGCGCTGTCAGTGAACAGAAGCACGTCCGCCCATGGCCAGAATTTCTTTATATCTTCCAGTAACGGCTTCAGAAAAGTGTTGCAGTAAGTTTCGCCCGTGGAAATGAGAATGAGTGCGGTGTCGTTCATCATGATACTCCGTGCTTGCGCTTCAGGCATTCGTACATAGAATCAGGCGGATGCGTATCATCCAGTGACGGCGCGCCGCCGCGTCCCCACCATGACGTTCTAAAGTGCACGGCGTACGACTTGCTGGAAACGTCATAGCGCACGCCGGCGGCGACTAGATGATACAGCTCATCGGGATTGGCTGCGTCGAACACGATCGGGGCCTTTACATGCTTGCGCAGGCGAGAATTCGCTATTTCCCGAATAAACAGGTCGGGTCCGAATGATTCCCAGCGCCTGGGATGCATCGTATTCGCCTGGCGAATGTAGTTTACCATTCTCTGCAAGAATTCGGCCCCCGCGGGCGCTTTGAAGGTGCTGTTGCTGATGTAGCTGGTGGGAGTCTCTGAGCACGGCGTGATGGGGTCAGTGGTGGCTTTCTGACCGCTGGCCGTTTTACATCCGAATTTGCTGGTGTCTTCGGAAACGAAAACGTACGGTTCTGGAAAATCAAACGGGCGAAGACACACCGTATCCAAGTCAACGTACCAGCCGCCTTCTTTCAGGATGATGAGATCACGACACAAATCGGCCGACTGAGAATTGTGTGGAAAGCGCACGCGCACGTCGGCGGGCGTGAATTCATTGGCGTCTCTTACAGTCACACCATCTGGCACCCCGGCGCAAGGTCCGGCGGTGTACAGATGAAAATCATGACCATAGTCCATGTAAGACTTCATGCACAGCTGCTGCATAGGTCCGACTGAAGAAGCGAACCACACGCCACGAATTATTTCATTGTCATTCATTCAGTTTCCAACCAATGCAGATTCTGTGGCGCTACCATCCATTTTACGAGACTGCGAATGTTGTCATTGAAACTGTGCTTCGGCACCCAACCGAGTATCTGCATCTTCGTGCCGTCAAGACCGTAGCGAACATCAAAGCCAGGACGAACTTTCGTCGGATTAACTTTGCGATAGATCAGCGTCTTGTTCAACACTTCGGCGATGTCCAGCGCCACGTCAAGATTGGAAATCTCTTCCATACCAGCGATGTTGTACTTATCTCTGATCTTCGTGTCGGACTGAAGAAGAAACATGACGGCATCCGAAACATCACGACAATGCAGATAGTTGCGTGAACCAGGAAGACCTGTTTTCGGATCAGTGTGAATGAGAACTTCAGAGCCGTTCATAACGCTTCTCACCACGCGAGGTACGAACTTCTCACGATGCTGACGCTCACCGATCACGTTCATCGTATGCGTGATAATCACAGGCACGTCATACGTATTGGCCCACGCCAACGCCAGCTCCTCACCGCCTGCTTTGGTGGCGGAATACGGATTGCAGGAATTGAATCTGTCCCATTCTTTGAATCTCTGGCCGACCGCGGCTGGGCCGAACACTTCATCGGTTGAGAAATACACGAAACGCTTCAGGTCGGGCAGACGCCGCGCGTATTCCAGCATTTCAAGCGTACCAAACGTGTTCGCTCTGACGAATTCGGCGGGACACTGTATGGAGTTGTCCACATGCGTGCCAGCAGCCATGTGCAGAAGATAGTCAACGTGTCCGATTTCCTTTTCCAAACAGCGGCTCATCGGCTGCGCGCAGTCATGAACATGAATCTTCACGCGTGGATTGTCATATGCGCCGATCTCTTTCAGGCGCGTCAGACCGTTGGATGCATAAGTAAAGCGGTCTAGAATCACCACATTCCAGTCCGTCGTCTTCAGAACTAAATCTATGAAGTGAGAAGCTATGAATCCTGCTCCTCCCGTAATCAGAATCGTTGTCATTGATTCACCCATGCATTCGCATTGAAATGTCGTATCTTTGCGCTGCCTTTGACTACGCCCGGCACGTAGCAATATGTTGCTGGCAGCACCGTAGCGGGCGGATGTTCAAAAAGAAATCTGTTGAAGTGTGATTCATCAATGGCGGAGGCGCGTATGCCATTTTTAGAATCAATGTCAATGTTGCGCGTGAGTATTTCTGACATGGCCAGAAATTCTTCCGTTTTGCCGCCCTGAAAACTGCCTTGATAGTACGCTTTTGCCGCGTGATAGTCAACATAAGCCGCGGAGTTTATGTTTGCTTCAAAGCTCGCGCCGCCGAAACCACCCCAAGCGTGTAGAGTTGCAGTGATGCCAGAACCGAGAATTTCGTTTCCTATGGGCGCCATCAATAAACAGTCTGTATCAAGATAGAAAATATTCTTGAATGACGACAGCCATTCTTTTTCTGACAAAATGGCGTGGTAGCGATGCATTGACGCGTTCTTCATTATCGAAGGATTCACTTTGCGAACGTTCGATCCTAAGTCAGTCTGAGTGTCGGTGAACACCAATATTTCATGTTGCACTAACAGAAACTTTCTGATTGAAGCAAGCAGCGGCATAAGATATTTGTCACAGAACACGTCGCCTGATGAAATCAAGACCAGCGCCATTTCTTTTTTGACCACTGACGCATCAGCGTATCTCTTTTCAATGATCGGCGTCCATGACGAATCCCGATCATACTGATGCACGATACTGAACGGTGTTTTGCCATCTGGCGTCAGCACCATGCTGCGACTTCTGTCGAACAGCGGCGGTGTATCCGTGCGCTGCGGTCGCGCAGCATAACTCTTGAAACTGTCAGTGGAAAAAACTGAACAGGTCGCCACGAATCCTTCGGACGTTCTGGGCGCACGTGTTATTTCTTTGAAAGGACTGGTCCTGAGAACATAGTTCAATGCACCTTGATCATTACCCGCGGGCCGTACACGCACCATGTTGTAAATCTGAGTCATAGCAGCACACATGGTGTCAGCTTCACCCGCCAGCGTGCCGCCACACCAAACTTCTTCACTGCGAATACGCTGATAGTCGGCGTCCGTCGGCACCGTGTTTCTCAGCCACATGTCATTGTAGCGTGGATCAACTTTGATTGGCCACCACTCACTAGCAGCAACAATGCGTGACGGCGCCAGATTATTTTCTAACCACGCGGACGGATCGGACTGAAAGACAAGATCACGCACATCCGTCCAAATGACGTAGCGATGTGCGTGCGATTTCAGATATTCTATGGCGTGAGCAAACCGTCCTTCGACCACGAAGCGCGGTGACTGCGGCACATCAACAATCGTAAAGTTAAGTGCAAGCAGCTGTGTACGCGCTTCACTTGAAATATTGTTTACCAAAAGCAGTTTCGTTCCTTTGAATCCTGACCTTACGAGTGAATGTGCGAACGACTTTATTTCTTTCCAACCGTAGTTTTGCACGGCGGCTATGACCACATCATCGAACGCAGTTTTATGCAGAATGACAGCGGATAATAGCGGTTCAAAGAATGCCGAGGGAATCTGATTGCGGTCGATTTCTGGAATGTGTACGCCGCCCATGGAATTAGACGTGTTGCAGGTATTTCCGCGGTCGACGGGGGAATCGGAATGACCGTGCGCTCGAACTACCATCGTTTCTTTAGCGTCGGCCACGTGAAACTGTCCTTTGCCGCGCGCTTTGAATCCGAACTCAGTGTCTTCGCCAGACAGCTGATCGATGAATTTGTGCTTCTCCCACCAATCTTTTCGATAACAGAGAGTGGCGCCGTGCGGTGCTTGAATATCATTCGGCCAGCATCTGTAAGCGCGCTGCGTCTCTTCATTCCAGTACAGAATATTGCGATAGGTGAGCACCGCCTTGTTGGATGCGTTCAGTTCTCGCACCTGATCTTCAATGCGCGCCGGCGCCTGCCAGTCATCATCATCCCAATGCACGATGATTTCACCACGCGCGTTCTCACAGCACAGATTTCTCTTCGCACCCGTGTTCATTCTCTCACAGCGAATGTATCGGATGCGCGGATGCTTCGGCACCAAGTCCGTGATGCTTTCCGTGCTGTCATCGACGATGAGCAGTTCAGAATTCGTGAACGTCTGCGCCAGAAACAGACTGATTGATGTTGGAAGATATTTGCGTCGGTTGTAGGTCGGGCATATCGCCGTCACTATAGGACGCGGAAGATTCGTCGGTGAAACTGACGCTATTGGCGCAACTATCGCGGATGCTTTATATTCTTTGGCGTAGCCACGTATGATTAGCTGCAATGCAGTCGAATAACTAATGGTCTTTCGCTCACCGACAGCACCGTAACGACACAGCTGCGTGAACTCAAGTTCCAGGCCGTCAGGTATTTGCTGATCCATTCTATGTGTCCTTAGACTGTGACAAGCCCGTCATGGCAAGCGCGCATGTTGACGGCATCCATTTTATGCGCGACGATCTGAGCATTGCCCTTCTGCGGCCACCACACGGATGTTGGATATGGGACGCCGACTGAAAAGCGATGTTCATGCGTGAACGGAACCTCACCATACAGACAGTTGCCGACTGCAACGTCATCGGGGATTGCGTTTCGCATGAACAAATTATTCTTCATGATACGTTCCATGGCGCATTCTGAAAGCGTGTAGCATGATCCCTGCATGTATGGAAAGTCGCCGTGAGTACGCACAAAACCGAGATAGTCAAACTTCTGAAAACCTGACGCCAGCAGGCGCGGCCAGCAGAGATACGTGTCATCATCAATAACGATCAGATTGGTCACGTTCTGCTCAAGTGAATATGTTACAGCCGCCAGCACTTTTGGTGCGATATCCGTGAATGCGTCTGACACGTCACACGCGAGCGAATCCATGATCACAGGACCGCCGTTGCCCGGCGTTGGATTACCGATCACGAAAAAGAAATCAGTGTCAACGTACTTCAGACACGTGTCAAGCTGAATCTGTCGGCGCGCGGCGTGCTTGTGGCAGCTCTTGATACAGAGCGCATATTTGTGCGGATTCATTCTGTCCTTTTGTGAAAATAGGAGCGCGGCTTTCGGACGCGCTCCCTAGTGCCAATCATCAACAGGAATTATGCTGCGGCAACTGCGGCTTTGGTCTTGGGCGCCGCGGGCGCCGTAGGCGTAGAAGTCGGACCATCATCACGAACTGGCAACACCAAAAAGCGATAGCTGGGGTCTTCTTGCGTTCCGGCGCCGTCATGCAAGTCGATAATCGTGGTGCTTGAACCGAAATACAACGTAACCGGGAACTTCGCGCGATCGGTGAACTGCTTCAGTCGGCTGATGTCCAGAAGAAATTTCACGTCATCTGGGCCGACCACTTCGACTTCGGCAACTTCATCGCCCATGTCGGTGAAGATGTCACCTGTGGACTGCTTGTCCGTCTTGATAGCCGTGAAAACAAGTTCAGTGCCATTGCCGGCCGCCGTGAAAATGATGGTCTTGATGTCGTCGAAGCAACTCGGGTTCAGACGCTCGAGAATATGCGTTAGCGCGTCCTTATCCTTTAGCACGATCTTCGATTTGAATGCGCCTGGCTTCGGGAAGATTCTGGCATACGGTGGAAATTCGGAATGCGTCTTGCCGTGCGTCAGAAGTTCGAATTCAGTAGCGAACACGAATTGACCTTCCATGTCAACGATTTTCACGGTGGTGCCGCCGTCCAGCTTGGCCAGCAGTTCCAGCGCGGGCTTGGCGACCGTCATTGACGTGGATGCAGTGAGCAATTCGTTCTTGACGGTGGTCACAGCCATCATCTTGCCGTCGGTGGCGACCACGGTCAGTCGGCCGTTGCCAGCTTCGATGAGTGCTGCTTCCGATACGAACTTACCGGCAACTTTCGGAATCGCGAAGAAAATCTGCTCAAGTTGTTCCTTCAGACCGGGAAGCGGCAGGACAATTCCGTCCAGCGCCAGGTCTTCGATCTTCGGCACAGCGGTAATGACTGCCAGCGCCAAAAACGGCTCGGTCGGTTGACAAGCATAGTTGCTGCGGTGGCGGGCGGAGTTTAGAACAGCGCCTGTGCCGTCGTCTTTGACCGTGAGTGCCGCGGTCGGTGCGTTCAACTTCTGAACGATGTCATTGAAGCGCTTGTATTCCAGCAGAACGTTGACGCTGGAATCAGCGGGTTCAACGGTCGCGCCGGACAGCTTCACGGTCAATGTGCTGTCGCTATCAGCACCCTGCAAATAGATGGCGCCGTCAGCGGAATAAATCCGCAC
>Ga0187865_1004404_pt1 | contig 10486 bp, 10 predicted proteins | sample June2016WEW_11_1_2_FD_132989 | JGI IMG/M metagenome (GOLD analysis project Ga0187865, IMG submission 132989) | Peatland microbial communities from SPRUCE experiment site at the Marcell Experimental Forest, Minnesota, USA - June2016WEW_11_100 | ecosystem: Environmental > Terrestrial > Soil >...
CACGTCTTCTTAAGTGCAGACATCGGTACGCCTCTGCAGCCCACCAGGAAGTCTTGAAATACAATAAGGACTTCCAGCTACGGCCGCTCGAAATCCCTCATGCGCCCACCAACTGGCACAACTCCCAGAATACGACATCTGCCTGCCCTTGTAAGGGTTCCAATTCAACGGGTAGTCACTGGTTACCCGCCCCCCGACGAACGCTTCCCCGGAGATGGCTGAGAGTGGCTCGAAAAAATCGACCAATCTGAGATTCAGCATCCGGGCGCTCCTTTCCCGAACCTTTTGCAACAGTCATGTTTGCAATGGTAGTACTCGCCCGTAACTATGACCGCGCATGCGGCTGCTAGGATGGGCTCCTCCAATAAGTCCGCACATTCCCAAAGACCAGCGCTGAGTATGGCATCGCAGCCCAGCAGACAAGTTTCTAAATCGTGAAAGGGCGAAGGGCTATGGGCACTGCCGCCTCCGTTTTCTAGCGCGCCGAAGAAGCCGGGAGGGAGCAGGGGCCAGGGGAACGGGCGCGGCTTCTCCGGCGTGCCGCCACCGCCACCGCCGCCGCCCCCGCCCGGGTAGTAGCCACCGGGGTAACACAGTTCCGGATCACCCTCGCAAGGGCCGCAGAGCGGGTCATCGGGGTCGCAGCCACCATCCCCCCCTCCTAAGCAATCCGGATCGCAGGTGGACCAGGCTCCTGTCGGGTCGGTATAAGTTATGGGGTTATTGCGAACGTAAGCATAGCGGTTTTGGGTTTGCGGGTCTTTTGGACAGGTTGCGCGTCTTCCTAGCGGGTCCGGGTTCGGCCAGCGGCCCTGCGTACTGTATTCACGAAGGGGAAAGTCATAGAGCCCGCCCGCAGTGTCCTGTCGATAGGAAGAGGTATCGTTTGTTTGGCCGGTATAGGATGGATCGAGTGTGCCGGCCGATGCGTAGGGTTCGCCATAAGGCGCGTAGGCGGTGTCGAAATACATGGAACGACCGGGCGTAGTGCCGAGGCGGATGCTTCCCAACATGTCTGAGTGAGCATAGTACAGAATTCCGCTGGAATTGTAGACGGCAAGAGATTTGCCGGTAAGCGGCACCATGGCCTTCTGAAGCGTTTGGCCGTTCATCAGGGCCAGCTTCTGTCCAAGCGGAGAGTAAGCGATTTGCGTGTAAGCACTGCCGCGGCTTTGCTCGACCATGCGGCCGAAAGCGTCATAGGCGAGACTGACAGCATCGGAAAGGCCAGCGTCGACGCTGAGCGGGTGCCCGTCGGCATCCCAGGTATACGTGTGAACTGTATCAAACGTGACGTTCCCGTTGGCGTCATAGGTGGCCGAGACGCCTCCCACACTGACGATACGGTTTGTAGTGGAGGAATAGGTGGGGTTGAAGGTGTAAGGGCTGCCTGACTTGTCGATATTGCTGAACGGATCGTAGCTGAACGTTTGCGCTGCGGCGCTGGCGCAGTTTGCGCTTGTGAGGCGGGTGATGTCGTCATAAATGTAGGAACAGTTCTGAGTGTCCGCACTGTTGAAACCGTCGGTGATGTTCTGCGATTGTAGAGTAGCATTCGCATTCCATCCCAGATTTGCGGTCAGTGACGTACCGTTCACGGCAAAGCTGTATTGCGTCATGTGATTCGTGGACGGATCGTACTGATACGCGTCGCTATCCCCGGTACCCGAGCCCAGGTTTATCGCTGTCGGCAGGCCCGCATAGTTATAGGTAGTGCCGGATACCGGGTTCTGTCCAGACGAGGCCGAGACCGTTTTGATTCTGCCTTCGCCATCGGGACCATAGGTGATCGTTGGCAGGGCAAGATTTCCGGTCAACTGGTTCAGGCCTCTGTTTGCCCAGTACGTTTGGGTCGAGTGATAGTAAAAACCACCCGAGTTTGGAGTGGATTCGTAGACATCCGAGGTTTCACCCCGCACGGTGTAGCTGAGCCCAATGTCGGTCAGTTTTGAAGAACAAGGTGAGAAGCACGTATATGCTTCTGCAAGGCGCGCCGGTGTATTGGTCATCGCAGTGTGTGTCGGCGAAGTATTTATTGTTGCTGCGTCGTACACGAAGTGTTTTTGCGGAGTTGCCGTAGCGTAGATACCCGACGGATACGTAGTGGTCAGCTTGCGATGAAGCTTGTCATACGTGGAACAAATGGTGTTTCCAGCCGCATCCACGGTTTTGACGAGATCGCCTGTGTAAGTTCCGCATGTATAGTCTGAATCGTAAACATAGGTAGCAGTGCCGTTGCCGCTTGCACCAGTTTCAGGGACCGTCTCGGAAATCACGCGGCTTTTCCAGTCGTACGCAAATTTTCGCGTCTGTTGCCCGGACGACGGGGTCTGAACACAGTCGATGTTAAGAGGTTGAGTCGTCAGTTGGCAAACACCCAACAGGCTCCCCATTGGGTTGAACTTGTAGCGGGTCCAGTAACCGGTTGTCGCGGTATTTTGGGCACAATTTCCTCCGGGCCAGGCCGCCGTGCCGCCAGTAACCTCGCAAACCGACGTGAGCCTGCCGAGAGCGTCATATTCGAATTGGCGGCGCTTGGTGTTTTCGCTATCCCACGTTGGTGCTGGGCTCCGTGTGGTCAAGACATCGTTGTTTTGGCTCCCCGGATTGCCATAAAAATAAATTGTTGAACCTACCCCGTTTCCGTCGAGAACAGTTAAGGGCCGACTCATGGCGTCATACGTGGTGCAGGTGCTTGCGGCGGGCGTGCCGATTTGTCCTGAAGTGCTGGAGTAAGGGAGAGTCACGCAATACGCGCGGCCAAGAGCGTCATACGTGCTTTCCACAGTGTCGAAATTGGAAGAACTAGGTGCTTGTCTCGTTTGCTGGAGGATCGTGCGACCAAGCCCGTCTAGGGTGGTAAGGCTGTCAACCGTCGAATTGCCGGAATTAAAAGTCAGTGCGGATTCGATTTGATTTGGGTTCAAGGTGCAGGCGCCGGATGTTGACAAGCTGCCGTAGCAGTAGCTTGTGACCGCGAGAGTTGGGTCAGTGACGGATGCTGGTCGCCAGAAATAGGGATCGTTGTAGGTGGTGGTTGTGGTTTGAGAGTTTTCATCCTTAGAGGTCAGTTGGACGCCACCTGTACAGTTCCAGGTAGCCGAGGTAGAGAGGCCGCTGACGGCTTCGTTGATCGAAGTGGGGAAAGAGTTGAAGCAGGATGCGGCACCCGAGGCGTAATTGTACGTTGTGACGCCCAGATTTACGTCTGTGCTGGTTTTGAGATTGCCGGTGTCATAGTAAGTCGACGAGGATGTTTGATAGTTAGTGGCGCTCGTATAGATGCTGGTGCCTGTTAGATTGCCCCAAGGTGCAGGGACGCTAGTATGCTGAGGGGTCCCCGAAGTTGCGGTCGGTGTGGTGTCGTCATAGCTATAGTTTATTTTGGAGACTGTGTTGCTGCTTCCATCCAGGACAGAGACGGTTTGCCGGAATGCCGTGATGTTGCCGAGGTTCGTTGCATAGGAGGCGGTCACTTTTTTCAGAAGGGCTCCATGCGCAGCGGCGCCGTAATCGTAGTCGTCGGTCTCCGTGGGAGCGCCGTAGGTATTCCAAAGATCGTCATGTTCGCTCTGCTGCCCGCCCGACAATGTTGTCGTGATGTTCCGTTGCGTAATGGGCAGGGCGACTGCTGTGCTCGTGCAGTTCGAAGTGTTGCCGTTGTAGCACATCGTGACCGTTTTCAGAAGATTTGAGGGGGATGCCGAGCCCTGGTAAATCTGGCGCTGAGTTTCGTAGATGCCTTGGAATTGAATGACGGTATGGTTGGCGCTGCTCGTTGGGTCAGTGATCGTTGTCGTATAGGCGGCTCCAGTGCCTGCAGTACGTGCGTAGTTCCAGTAATTGGAGCCGGTGTCAGGAGTGAAACGTTCGAGGCCAGCGGCACTGCCATCGGCGCAGGTAATGTTGCCGCTGCTACCGCCCGTGTAGGTGTACGAGATTCTCCCGCCCGTAGGCAAAGTGACAGAGGCAAGGCGCCCGGTTACGAATCCGGTATGACCCGGAGTGGACTCATAGGTGAAAACATATCGGGAATTTGGATTTGTGCTGGCGTTGTAATCCGGGAGGTCGATTTCGCTGACGAGGTTTGCGGTCGTGGTCCCATTCGTTCCATATTCCGTGATGGCGTTGCAGCCAAAGTTTGTTTGGAGGGAGTAGTTCGTGAATTTCATTGAGTAAACCGCAGCAGCACCAAACGGGGCGGTGTAAGTGAACGTCATGGGACTGGTGGAAGTCCCCGAGCCAGCGACAGTGAGAACCGGAACCGAACTGGAGAGAGTGTCGAAGAATTGTCCGCCACTGCCGATGGTAATCTTATTTCCATTTCGGTCTGTGGATGCGGTGCCCGAACCGCCACCCGGCCTACCTGTAGTTCCATTAGGTAGGACAACAGTGGACGAGGGATCGGCCGTAACTGTGATGTTTATCCCGCTACCGTCGGGGATCGTGAATTGGACTTGGTAGGCGTAGCTTTCCGGACAACTTGTCACCGCGTCTAGGTCGCTTACCTCGCTCATTATCGAATGCTGCGTGCCAAATGAATCAGTGTATGTATAGTAGTAATACCTTGTATAATATTCCCACTGTTTATCATCATACGACCAGCATTGTGAAGGTACTGCTCTGTAGGTCACATAGCCGACCGCGGGGTTAGTCAGCGCGGCCCAACCCCAATTCAGCGTTGGCTGCCACGTCGTCGTGCTCCCGGACGTCACCGGGTACCAGACGGAAGAGTCGTACACTAGATCGTACCTGAAGTTTGTGCCGCGGCCGGGTTTGTGCAGGACGGGAATGGACCAGTGGGCGTTGAGGTTGACGAGATTGATGACGTCTGGACCACCGCCGAAGCTTCCGAAGGGAGGGGTGCCTGTTGGAACCTGGGCAAGGAGTTGAAGAGCCGCGAGAAGAAACACTGAGATTGTGGAGAGAATGCGAATTGAGTGACTCATGAGCGGTCTCCTGGAATCAGCTTATTGCGCGATGATTTGTGCGGCCGTAATGCCAGTGTTCAGAGCAGCATTTTGGAATTGAAGATCGAGGGTAAGGGTGTTGTTGATGAATTTCTGCACATGAAGGGGAATCTGCGCTCCGCCGAAAGTTTGATAGTTCGAGTAACGAATCTCCGTGGGGATATCCAATAGGGCGTTGTTGTCCGGGTGCGAGTTGAAAAGGTAAGAAACAAGGAGGGAGGTCGTTGGGTCGAGGTAGATATCGACGTGCGTCAGATGCTGCATCAAGGTTGCAGAATCGCCAGAGAGATTGGGAAATTGCTGAGAGGCGCTGATATGGATGACGGAGGCTCCATTCCTGGTCTCCTGCCCGACATAGACAAGCACGGTGTTCGATGACGAAATCAGATTTCCGAGAATGAAAGCAGGGAACCAGCCTGCGTCGGTCATCACATTGTGGTACGCCATGGCGTGCGAAACACCGTCCGGCCCTATCCAACCGCCAACAGGGCCGCTGGCCGCACTGCTTCGAATCTCACTTCGCGTGCCTGCGGATAGGTTCAAATCCAAGCGATTTGCACCACTGGTAGTCTTGAGAACCACCGTCCCGGTCTCGTCATCAGAACCGGCGATCCATTCAGCGGACCCCGTCAACGTGGCATCATTGACAGTGGTCTTTCCCGCAAGCGCTTGAAATGCACTCTGCAAGGTTGTCAGCGCTTGCGGCGTAGAAGAACTGGGGTTCTGGGCTATCAGAGTCGCTGCAAAACAAAAGGACAGAATTACGATCAACCACAAGCGAGAGGGACGCATGAGACCTCCCAGTAAAGCCGGACGAACACATAAGTTCAGCGTGTATGTCAGCTTGGTTTGAGCAGTCAGCCTATCGGATCGAAGGAGAGGCTGGGAACGCACCCGTTCGCCCCAAGCAACCGTCCGTGGACTTACACATATCGCCACGCCTTTTTGCTGTCAAGTGAATTAATCTTAACCTCCTCGCGGGTACCCAAAACAACAAAGTCAAATCCTCCTGGACAGTTGTGCGGGGACGCCACCACGTTTTGCGGACGCTTGAGGGTTGTGATTATCTCTCTAGCGACTTTTCGTTTGGATGTGTTGCGTTATGTGCGCGGCTTCATCCAGCAGCTTGCCAATGCTGGGTTGTTTGGCACTGGCTTGGAGTTTGGGCCAGCGGGCTGCTTTCGGCACCCAAAAGACGTTTTCGGCGGTGTATTCGTCGCGATCTTCGGGGTCCGCGTGCTTCTCCTTCTTCAATGGCTCGTAGCGTTCCTGAAAAGCGTCGGAGATGTACTTGAGGAAAACAAGGCCGAGGACGACATTCTTGTAGTCCGCCGCGTCCATATCTCCGCGCAGCTTGTCCGCCATCTGCCAAAGGGTCTGTTCAAACCCGAGGTTTGCCCCGTTCTTGGCTTTATTCTCTTTCGCTTTTTCCCCCGAGCCATCCCTAGCCCTCATTCTATTTCATGACTGCGTCAATTGCTCAGCTCGATAACCGAGACAGTCAGAAGAATCATAAGCGAATCTTCCTTGCCAGTTCGACTGCTGCTGGAACTCAGAAAGCAAGGAAAGACTCACGCGAATATCGTCATCGCGATGAGCAACACCCATGCTGCCACAAAAACGAGAGACAGAAGAATCATGAGATAGCTCACCGAAGGCTTCTTCGAAACTTGGTTGTAGAGTAGCTTCTGAAGTCCCCTGTGGCTACCATTTTTCAGACTCTCCTGAACATCATTTCGAATCGTTGCCCAATCAGCAGCAAAAAACTTAAGTTCAGGAGCAACTTGCTCTTCAACTATCCTGAGCCTATTTTCCCAGCGAGATTGCCAGAACTTGCTACCTAGATTTGCTAGATACCACAAGATGGACACGACAGTGCCCAAGACAGCCAACGTCAGCGAATACTTCTTGTTGTCATGGAGATTAAAGAATCCAATGGCCAGTACTGTGTTCAGAGCTAGGAAGTAATTTGATCTTTGCCAGAACAGGGTGATCTCAAAGTTTCGAGTGTCCAGTGCAACCTTGTAGATGTTGGGCGCGTCGAGCATGCCACTATTCATGGGTTTCACCTCCAGTTTCCACCCATTCTATACGCGGTTGCAGGCGGGAAGAACTACAACGTTACGTACGTACGTTACGTCACGAGGACAGCGCCTAGGGTCTCTTAGAAGAGCACAGAATTCAAATCGAACCAAGATGGGAACAGTATTTTCGCCTTGCATTCTGGGCATTAGAAAAGCCCAGAATTCAAATCGAACCAAGATGGAAACGGTATTTTCGCCTTGCATTCTGGGCAGGCGTGATCGCGCGAGAAACCTTTGAAACCGCAAGAGCACTCAATCTTGAACTCGTAGCGGATGATATGTGTAGCATGCTTTTCCTTCGCTCGTTCCCTTGCGCAAATATTGCGCGAGTGCCGGGGGCTAATCCAACCGTAACCCGCCAATGAATCGGCAAGGAAGTTGATCTGCGTCTCTCGTCGTTTCGGAAATTCCCGGTCGTGTAGGACCTTTAGTATCAGCGGCGCAATTGGCGCGAATTCCTGCATATAGGGTCCGCCCTTTTCGAATACCTGGATCACTTCCCCCTCAGTCTTGGCCTTCAGTAATGGCTCGCCTAGGGAGTTCCAGTTCTGACTGAAGATCAGCCGGTAATTGTAAGCGCGCCCCGCGATTTCTGAAGCCCGGACGCGGGCGGGCCTGCCCCTGCCGCGCTTGCCTGCAATCGTGTCAAGAGCCTTTTCTTGCTTCGGAGCGGATTTTCGGCGCTTTGGCATTTTTGAGGGAGGTTCCCGGATACTACCGATGAATTTTAGGCGAAATTCCCGTGAAACTGCCATGAATTTTGAGGGAAGTTTTTCTCAGCGTTTTCTGACTCAGGTTTCGGTCCCCAAATCCGCCTGAAATCCAGGCTTACGATGACCTTGAAGGGGGACCAGGTCAACCCTTTAAGGAATTGGGAGGGTTTCAAGAAATGAGCGTCCTGGATGGAAAACAGATGTTTCCGTGCCCCGTATGTACGGAAGCGCGCGAGGTCAGGCAAACAAAGAAGCGCAAGCCTTACCTGGTGTGCGACCCGTGCGGAGTTCAGGTCTTTGTTCGCGGGCCTTCCGGGATTGCCGAGTTCAACCGGCTCATCGAGCGCGCCGGAGGACACGGCCTGTTAATCCGTATGAAAGAAATCGAGCAGCGATATCGCCTGACTTGTCCTGAATGCGGTTCTCAGTTCTGGATGGAACCTGACCTGGTAGAGACAAGCATTTTCGACGGAAGCCTTAAGGGCTTCCGTTGCCCTGAAAAGAAGTGTGGCGCGACCGTTGCATGGGAGAAGAAGTAATGAAGATCACCGTTGTAGGAGCTGCCCTGGTCGTCGCTGCAATCATTGTTGTTGTGCTTGTGATCCGCGCCCTGGCCGAGAAACGGGACGGCGGTTCCGATCCTAAGCAGCCCCACCATGGAACAGAATCCTAGAAAAGTCGTAGCCCTTCACGCCTGGGTGAGCACGCTGGAGCAATACTGCGAAGTCCAGCTCGAAGATCTGCGCAGATTCGCCGGCAAACGCTTCGCCCACTGTTGTGAATATACCTGCGCCGGAGTCAGCGGAACCCAACGGCATCGGCCCCAACTCGATGCTCTGATGCGGGACGCACGCAGGCGTTTGTTTCATGTGGTCTTCGTCTGGAAATTCGACCGGTTCGCTCGCTCCCTGAAACACCTGATTGAAGGTTTGGATGAGGTCAATGCACTGGGGATTGATTTCATCAGTCTGACAGAAGGCATCGGTACCACCACACCAGCAGGGCAGCTCCTATTTCGCATCGTTGGGGCGGTGGCTCAGTTCGAGAGGGATCTGATTGCGGAGAGAGTGCGAGTTGGAATGGCTCATGCCCGAGCAATGGGCAAGCGCATCGGTCGTCCTCGTGCGATTGGCGATGTAGAAGCTGTCAACAGACTGCGCGAGGGAGGCCAGTCTTTGCGAGAGATAGCCGTCAGCCTGAATGTTCCAGTTTCTCGTGTGCGGCGCGCGCTCCTCCGCCTTCAACTCAAGGCAGTTTGAGACGATATGAGTTCCCCGCCTCTCTCAGTGAACACCGCGAACAACAGCGAACCGTCACAGAGCGCTACAAGGCAGCACGCCGTGACAACGTTTCACACCAATGTTATCGTTTCGCCAGCACCGTGCAACGTGGGCATGGAGCAATCTATGCCACGAAGGCGGTATCAGAGAGGCAGAATCATTAGTAGAGGAAAGAAACGCAAGGTCTGGGTTGGCATCTTCAGAGAAGATCGCGTGAAACCAGACGGAACAATTCATCGGGCGAGACGGTCTGTAGTGCTCGGAACTGTGAAGCACGTTTCAAAGCTTCAGGCCATCGAAGCACTCAGGCCATATCTTGACGCGGTGAACCTTGTGGCGATACCGAGAACCAAGGCTGGCAGAACACTCAAGAACTTTGTGGAAGAGTGGAAGCACAACGTGGCACCAACGCTCAAGCCTTCAACGGTGCGGGCAGCGGAAAGCCATCTGCGCACACACATTTTCCCAATGATGGGTGAAATGTCGCTGACGGCCATCAACACAAGAAACGTTCAAGCATTCATCTCTGCGCTGACAGCCAAAGGGCTGACTAGAAAAACTTGTGACAACGTGTTGCAGACACTTTCTGGTTTGCTCAGGATGGCAAAGGCGTGGGGATACATTCCGGCTGTGTTTGACAGGTCTGCTCTTTCTCTGCCCCGCGAAGGTGAGAAGCAAGAAGAACGCTTCTTCACTGCTGCGCAGGTGAAGCAAATCATCAACGCAAGCGAAGAGCCTTATTCAACCTTGTGGGCTGTTCTCAGTCTGACCGGTTGCCGTGCGGGTGAAGTATTCGCACTCAAACGCACTGACCTGGATTTTGAAAAGCGTGTAATCCGCATTCGCCGCACGTTGGACGCGGCCACGCGGCTGATGCACGCTCCAAAATCACGGTCTAGTTCCGCTGATTTGCCGATGCCGGAAGCACTGGCAAAGAGGCTGCACATGTTCCTTGCGCAACGCTGGCGGGAGAACGAAGCGGACCTGCTTTTCTGCAACAAGGTGGGAAAGCCGATGGTGCGAAACAAAGTTGCGCTCAAACTCCAAGGCACGCTGAAGGACTTGGGAATTGAACGCGCTGCGCTTCACGCCTTCCGGCACATGGCAGCCAGCGAACTGATTGAGAATGGTGTAGCACCCTCAGTGGTTCAGCGTCAGATGCGTCACAGCGATTCGCGTATCACTTTGCAAAAGTACGCGCACGTTATTGGTGACGCGCAGCGGCGAGCAGTAGATTCTCTTGCAGGCCGCGTTTTGGAGCTAACCCGCTGAAATGGAGCTAAATTTTCCGCAACTCGTTGAAGAATAAAGCAAGTTTGGTAGGGGCGGTGGGGATCGAACCCACGACCTTCGGCTTAAAAGGCCGCTGCTCTACCACTGAGCTACGCCCCTAAATTCGCGCAATTTCGAACGCTGGCCAAGTTCAGCGTCTCTGCACG
>Ga0187865_1004406_pt1 | contig 10482 bp, 10 predicted proteins | sample June2016WEW_11_1_2_FD_132989 | JGI IMG/M metagenome (GOLD analysis project Ga0187865, IMG submission 132989) | Peatland microbial communities from SPRUCE experiment site at the Marcell Experimental Forest, Minnesota, USA - June2016WEW_11_100 | ecosystem: Environmental > Terrestrial > Soil >...
ACGAGGGCGGCGGCCATTCCTTTGCCGAGACCCGTCCCGCCGCCGGTCACGATGCCGCTCTTCCCTTTCAAATTGAATTTTTCGTAGGCCATCTTTTCCATCCTTTCTCTGAGATTTGAATCAACCGGAACAACGGCTGAAGGCCGTTGAAAAGCGCCTGAACAGGTGGAAAAATCTGACGCGGTTTATGAATTCGCGGTTTCGCACTTCCGCCTTCACCTTCTCCAGTTCCTTCAAGGCCCGGCCGAGGTGCTCCCCGTATCTGCGATTGGCTTTCTGGCCTTTTTCCTTGGAAGCTCTCAGGGGGTTTCCAATCAGGCCGGTATCCGAAAACTCCCGATGCTCCATAGGGAAAACAAAGTACTGGTAGCCTTCAAATTCCACGTTGGGGGTACCATCCTTCTTCAGGAAGGACTTGGGCAGGAAGGGCGGAGTCTTCGTTGCAGCTGCTTTCGTGGCCCTCTCCATCCACACCAATTTCTCGTTGACCGCGAGACCTGGGAGGTCTCCAACTCCCCGGAATGCCACCCCGGAGTCTCCTCCGGCGGGCCTTCGAGCACATCGGCGACGATCCCCTGCGGCTCTCCAAGGACGCCGTTATCGAGAACAATGACCTGAAGTCCGCTTCCCAAAACGCGGTCACGGAGATATTGAATCTCCTGGCTTTTTGTATCCAGGGCTCCCATGATCAGAACGGATCCTTTTTCTCTCTTAAGGATGGGATTTCTCCTCTTGTTATGGAGAGATAGCATTTTCTTTGGAAAAGCGCCGGAACGGCGATGGCAGGTTAGAAAAATTTTTATCTCTTTTGCCACCTTGGATTATCTATTAAGATGGATTTTCCATCCCGCTCCACAAGAATTTTGGCGAAGCCGCTCTTTTCAATATCCCCATAATTGTGCCCAGCATTTCCCGGATAAACAGCGAAAAAAATGAAGGGCTTTTCTCCAGTATTAACCATTCGATGCCCCCAATATGGAGGAATATACGCCAAGGCCCCAGGGAGAATATCTATCGAGGCAAAATGTCCTTCCACGGTTTGCATCAAAAGACAGCCTTTCCCTTCCAACCCTAAATAAACCTCGGCGGTAGGGGCAAGTTTATGATAGTGCCCTTTGGTCATATAATACTCTTCGCCTATCTTTCCCGGATAAATGGAGGTCATGGCAATCTGAAGATGCCCAGGTTCTTCCGGCAGAACTTTTTCGCTAAAAGAATATATAATAGGATCGTTGCTTTCCAAAATGAGGCATTCTGATTCCACATCAAGAAACATCCCTCTCATATTGCTGAGCTTCCGAATATTGGTTCGATCGTTGGGTTTTAAGTCACCGGACTTAAAATCAATGCTTATCAAAAAAGGGTTCATCAACATTTTGTCTCCTTGCCTTTCGTTTTTCTTCGGGGGGGAAAATGCTTCCTTCCGAGCTTAATTTTTAGGATCAAAACTCCCAACTATCGCCTTCACCCAAACACTCCCAAGAGAATTATAAGCACAAACAAATTCCTTGACAAATAAAATAATTTATATAAAATTTTTAGAGGAAAATTCTTTTTTTATTAAAAATTATGGAAATTGTCTCCATAATTACTCATAGCCTAAAGGTTGTCTAATTACTTCAAATACCAAAATTTGAATAGGAACGGCCTTTTGTGAAGAATTTATCATCCAACCATCCCCAGGCATTTAACCGAAATGCAGAACCTTCCGCCTTGATCAAAATTAGGGGAGCGTATTCAACTTTAAGAAAGGCAGAGCAGCGTATCGCCAACGCCATTTTCCAAAATCCTGAAGAGGTGATCAATCTCTCGGTCACGGAGCTTGCGGAAAAAAGCTCTGCAAGCGAATCGTCGGTAGTAAGATTCTGCAAGTCCTTGGGTTATAAGGGCTATTACGAGCTAAAAATTTCTTTAGCCCGTGAATTAGTGATTACTCCACAGCAGATTTACGAAGAGATCGGTTTGAAAGACGACGTTTCGATAGTTAAGCACAAAGTTTTTCAATCCAACATTCTTGCCCTCCAGGAAACGATTAAAATTCTTAACGAAAAAGAGCTGGAAAAAGCCGTGGAAGAACTCTGCAAGGCCAATCTGCTTGTATTCTATGGAATGGCGGGTTCCGCGGCAGTTGCCCTTGATTCTGCCCACAAATTTTTACGCATTAATATAAGGTCTGTCTCCTACTCGGATTCACATATGCAAGCGATTTCAGCAAGCCTGCTTAGAAAGGGGGATGTCGCCTTCGGCATTTCCCATTCTGGAAGCAGCAAGGATGTGGTGGACGCATTACGAATTGCCCGCCAGAATAAAGCGACCACGGTCTGCCTTACCCATCATACGAAGAGCCCCATAACGAAGGTTGCGGACATTAAACTTTATACGGCAGCTCGGGAAACTGCACTTCGAAGCGATGCGATGACCTCCCGTATTGCTCAACTTTCGATCTTGGATGTACTCTACGTGAGTGTGGCTCTAAAGCGATATGACATATCCCTCCAAAGCATTGAGAGGACCAAAGAGGCTTTAGCCGACAAAAAATATTAAAACTTATCCAAAGAAAGGAGGCAGATCAAAACAGACAGTTTGGTCTGAAGCCTTTGGAACGAAAGGAAAGATTCAGAAGGTTGGCAAGTAATCCGGCGCTTAATAACGTCCAAACGATGGTAAAGGAGGAAACGAGATGAGAAAATCCGCTAAAAAAGAAAGGATCTCCGATGTGGTAGGAAAAGAAGTTACCCGCCGGAGCTTCCTAAAAGGGGTCGGAACTTTGGGGCTCGGGTTGGCGGCCACATCATCAATGAATAGACTGGCGTTCGCCCAGCCAAAGGGGCCGATCAAGCTTTCGTTTTGGACCTGGCAGAATCCCCAGCAACATGCCTGGATTCAGAAACGGGTGAAGCTGTTCATGGAAAAGAACAAGGGGATTCAAATTGATTGGCAATATTTCACATTTACCGACTTGGGAAAAAAGATTTCTGTTGGTTATGCGACGGGCACGGCTCCCGAAGGATTTGCCACCGGGACCTGGCTGATGCCCACGTGGCTAAGCCGTAATATGATTGCTCCCTTGGATATTAAATTATTAGGCTACTCCTCGCTCCAGAGCTTCGTGAATGATTATCCGAAAGCCTTTATTGATGGAGCCGTAAAGAATGACAAGGTTTATGGGTATCCCGTATACGTCTATGGGTTTTTGAATTACCTTAATACGAAACAATTTAAAGAAGCAAAATTGGATCCGGAAAAGGATCAGCCGAAAACGTGGGAGGAGTTGGGGGAGATCGCCAGGAAACTCGCGATCAAGAAAGGGAATAAGTTTGAACGCCAGGGATTCAAGTTCGCCATGCATGCGCCGATGTGGACCATGGTGCAGTTCAACCCCATCCTTCTTCAATGCGGAGGGAGCTGGTTTGATAAGAGCGGGAAATGCACGGTAAATAGCAATGCCGGGGTGAGAGCGATGACGATTCGGGCATCGATTATCAGAAAGTATCAGGCCGAGGATCCGGCAGATTCGATTGCCACCTCACCATTGCCGATGATGGACTTTTTGAAGGAAAGAGTGTCGATGTTCTCAACCCACTGCATCCCCATCCCAGCAGTCAAGTCGCAAAATGAGAAAATGGCGGCTGAAGGGTATTATCGTCCGGTTCAGATGCCTGGTGTGGATCCCAATAAGAGGTATCCAACGGCGTATGGGTTTAACTTTGTGGTAAACATCAACGCCTCTAAAGAAAAACAGGAAGCTCTTCATGACCTTTATCGGTTCATTATGAGTGATTTGGTGGATTGTTGGAAAGATACCGGGCCCTTTACCCCGGCTCGGAAGAGTGGGTGGGCTGATGATCCCCAAGTTAAGAGCTATCCGCATATCGATGAAATTATCAAGGCTCGGGATAATGGAGCTCTTCTTCCGGAGACGCCGGTGGTTAACGAGTTGTCCGATATCATGCATCAGACTGTGCAGAAGGTAACGCTTGAAAACGCAGATATCAAGAAAGCCTTGGACGAAGCAGCTGTCCAAGTCGATAAGGCAACCGAAGAGTTTAAGAACCAGAAATAGGAGAGAAGGAGTGCTTAGGATAGGGCGAGCCCAAATCTCCGTATCCCGGTGGCAACTGGGCTATGAGTCTCGGATTCAGCTTTGGGGAATCCTGTTCATCTTGCCGACGATTCTCTTCTTTATGATCTTCAAGTATGGACCGATGCTCTGGGCTATTTATCTGAGTTTCACCGGGTATGACATCGTAACAGAGCCTAAATTCATTGGGTTGAACAACTACATCAATATTTTTAAAGACCCGATATTTCTCCAGGCCCTCAATAACACTCTTATTTATATCATGGGTTCTACGATAGCCATTACGGTCCTGGGACTTGGGCTCGCCTTGATCATCAATACCGGAATAAAAGCAAGCCGTTTTTTTATGAGCAGTATGTTTTTGACAAATATTATGCCCATCTTGGCTGTTTGCCTGGTTTGGCGCTTTCTTTTTCACCCTTATGGCCTGGTCAACCAGTTCCTGAGCCCCCTTGGTTTAGGCCGAATCGATTGGCTCACCAATTCATATTTGGCCTTGCCTGCCATTATCATCGTTACGGCATGGCGTTTTGCCCCTTATTTTATGGTCGTCTTCCTTGCCGGCCTCCTGGCGGTTCCGAAGGAAATCTATGAAGCCGCTGATATCGATGGCGTGACGCCGATTTCACGATTCCTTCGGATTACCCTCCCCATGATTTCTCCCATTGTATTTTTTGTCGTGGTCGTATCCGCTCTTTTATGTGCCCGTATCTTTTTGATGCCCTTCATCATAACCGGGGGTGGACCCGGGGGAGCAACCCGAGTTCTCTCCATGTTGATTTACGAGACGGGCTTTTCTTATTTGAAAATGGGTCGAGCGGCGGCGATTTCCGTAATTCTTTTCCTGATTATGATGGTGTTTACGATTCTTCAAATTCGATTCTTTTCGAAAACGGAGGAGTATTGAATGGGAAAGCGGATCGCTACGTTTTGGAGTTTGGAATGGCTTGGACTTTTGCCGTTAGCCGCATTTACCTTTCTTATTGTTCTTCCCATTGTTTGGATGATTTCGACCTCTTTTCAGAGCGGAGAAAAGATGTATCAGTTGACGACGGAATGGATCCCGTCGGTTTTCCATTGGGAAAATTATCCCAATGGGCTTTCTCGGGCAGCCTTTCCTCGTTTTTTTCTCAATAGTTTCATTATCTCGGCCGCGGTCATGATCGGGAATCTCATTTTTTGTACCTTAGCTGGTTATGGGCTTTCCAAATACCGTTTTCGGGGAGACAAGATTCTACTGTTATTAATCCTGAGCACTTTGATGTTACCCATGGAGGTGACGCTGGTTCCTACCTTCCTGATCATCCGCAAACTGAACTGGTTGAATACCTATCAGGGAATTTTTGCCCCTCTTCTGATCGATGCCTTTGGAATTTTCCTAATGCGACAATTTATGCTTCGAATTCCCACGGACTATATTGAAGCCGCCCGCATTGATGGAGCGGGAGAATTCAAGATTCTCTGGAAAATTATTATTCCTCAATGCAAGCCGGCTATTGCCACCATGGCTATCTTTTCGTTCCGCGATAGCTGGGATCAGTTTATTTGGCCATTGGTGGTTGTTTCCGTCGATGAATATCGCACCTATCCTCTGGGATTGGTGCGGTTCGGAGAAGATTACGGGAACCCCCCTACGGAGCAGATGGCGATCGCGGTTCTGGCAACGATTCCGGTATTTCTGATTTTCTGGATTCTGCAAAGAAGCCTGCGTACTGGATTCACAATGAGCGGCCTAAAAGGGTAACATAGAACATCGCATAGCGCATGGAGCATGGCGCATAGCGTGATACCCAAAAACTAAATCGAATTTCACACTTGACGGGAGACGATCCCGTCATGAAAAATTCGTTTACACTCGTAGAAAGGAGAGAATCATGCCACTCAAGAACCCGTTTGACTTTTCGGGGAAAAGCGTACTCTTAACTGGAGCTACCGGCGGTTTGGGCCGGCCCATTACCTTGGCCTTTGCCCAAACGGGAGCAAAAATCGCCCTCTGCGATATTAATGGAGAAGCCTTATCAAAGATGGCCGCCGAGATTAAAGGGCTCGGAGGGCAAGTTCTGACTGCAAAGGTGGATCTATGCGCTCCCAAAGAGGTTGAAAATTTTGTACGGTTGGTCCGGGATAAGTACCAGAAGATCGATATTCTTGTCAACCTTGTTGGAGGTATCATCCGTAAACCATCTATCGATTATCCCTTGGATGAATGGCAACGGGTCATGGATATCAACTTGAAGGCCTGCTGGTTGGCCTGCCAAACCGTCGGGAAGGTGATGATCGAGCAAAAGGGAGGGCGAATCATTAATTTTTCCTCCAATGCTGGGATGCATGGCATTCCAGGGTACCCGGCCTATAGCCCGGCAAAAGCCGGTGTCATCGCCCTGACAAAGGTCCTGGCGGTGGAATGGGGGCCTTTTGGAATCTGTACCAATGCCCTGTCCCCGGGTTTTACCAAGACACCCTTCAACGCCGACGTCCTCAACGATCCGAAACGGGTTGAAGGGATTCTCAGGCGCATGCCCATGGGACAGGTCCTGCCCGATGACGCTTTGGTCGGACCCACCCTTTTCTTAGCTTCGGATGCTGCTCGGTGGATCAATGGCCATACGATTAACGTTGATTCGGGATTCAACGTTACATAAAGGAGATATTTATGGAGAAGATTCGAATCGCTTGCGCAAACCGGGGAGCAGGTACCGCTCCGGTCTTTTCAGCGGTGGAGGGGGGATACTTTCAAGAGAATGGTCTTGAGCCTGAGTTGGTTTTTTATGCCGGACATAGTCGCTCCTTGCCAGCCCTCGTCGCAGGGGAAGTAGATTTTACGAATGCCGTATCCCCTGAGCTCATCTCGATCGATATTCAGAATAAGGGGGATGCGGTCATCATCGCCTCGGCGATCAGCCGCAGCGCCCAACAAGTCTCTGCCCGGCCCGGTCTCCTGAAACGCAATGACCTCCGGGGAAAACGATGGGGGGTTTTGGCCAGAGGGGATGCGGATGAATGTTCGATCGCCATGGCCTTTGAGCGCTGGGGTTGGGACATTCGGAAAGATGCGGAAATCGTCGCCGTGGGATCCGGCGGCTCCCGGCTGGACCTTCTTCTCGATGCCTCGAAGGTCGACGTCGCCATTATGCATGCCCCGGAACCCTTTCAAGCCATGAAACGGGGCTGGAACTTCGTGGAGGATTTCGGCCGGCTGGACGTTGCTTTTCAGAACAGCTGCGCAGCCACTACGAGACGATTCCTGAAAGCCAAACCGGACCTCGTTTTCAAGTATGTTCGCGCCTACTGCCAGGGGGTTTACCGTTTTCGCACCGATCCTCCTTTCGGCATTCAGGTGATCCAGAAATACAGCGGCGAAGCCGACCGATCCATCCTTGAACCTACCTATGTCATGTTTGCCCGCCTCATGGGGGGGATGATGTTTCCCAGTCTGGAAGGTGTGCGGACGGCCGGGCAAGTTTTGCACAAGCTGGGGATGATCCCGCGGCTGCCCGCGCCGGAAGAGTTTGTCGATCTCGCCCCCATTTTACAGTTGGAACAAGAAGATTTCTTCGCGAAGATGATGGGTCTGAAGGTAAAACCGTCCAAATAAAAGTCAAGAAACAATCAAATCTGATGGTCTCGTAAAAAGGCGCCAGAGCGATGGTTTCGCAAACAGGCGTCATTCCCGCGCAGGCGGGAATCCAGAATCGGCAAACCAATTGAAAAGACTGGATTCACGTTTCCACGGGAATGACAAGAGGCCCTTTCAGACTTTTTACGAGACCATCAGATTTTATACCCCCCCAAATTGGGGAACCTAAGTTCGGAAAAAAGGGAGGTTAAATCATGAGTAAGAAAGTCGGCTTTATTGGATTGGGTATGATGGGAAACCCAATGAGCAAGAATCTTTTCAAGGCCGGATTTGAACTCTCGGTTTGGAACCGAACCGAATCGAAAATGAAAGAGATCGTCGAGCAGGGAGCCAAAGCCGCAACCTCTCCAAAAGATGTGGCCAAGAAAAGCGAAGTTATCATCACGATGTTGACAGGATCTTCCGAGGTGGAACAGGTTGTTTTGGGAAAAGAAGGGGTGATGGAGGGATTGACGGCGGGTTCGGTCCTGATCGATATGAGTACCATCTCCCCGGGGGTGAGCAAAGCGGTTGCCTCCCGAGTTACTGGAAAAGGGTTTGCGATGCTGGATGCACCCGTAAGCGGAAGCGTAGGCGTCGCGGCGGCGGCGGCATTGACTATCCAGGTGGGGGGCGATGCGAAAGTTTTCGAGGCCCATCGGGATATCCTGGCCGCTATGGGCAAGAACATTTTCCATGTGGGCGGCAACGGGATGGGCTGCTATATGAAACTCGTGGGCAATGCGATTATGGGTGCAAATATGGCTGTTCTTGCCGAAGCTTTATGCCTCGGAGCAAAAGCCGGGATCGTGACCGACGTTATGCTTGACGTGCTCAAAAACACAGGCGGAGCCTCCACCGTATTGGAAAGACGTTCCCCCAATATCCTGAAAGGGGACTATAAAGCCCAGTTTATGCTGAAACTGCTCTTTAAGGATCTCGGAATTGCGCTGGATTCAGCAGGGGCGGATACGACCCCGATGCCGATTGTGGGTCTTGTCCGGCAGATCTATGCCCAAGCAATGGCGGATGGAAAAGGAGATAGTGATTTCTCGGCCGTGGCGGCATTGGCTGAGAAGCTTTCAGGGGTGAGCCTGAAGAAGTAACCGTCTTCGCTCCTCCTTTCTTTCAAAAACTTCCATGAGGAGAGATTTATGAAGTATAAAAAAGTGGGGAACTCCGGGTTGAAAGTCAGCTTGATGAGCCTCGGGGGATGGACGACCTTTGGGGACAGCGTCAAAGACGAGACCTTGGGGCGCGATATTGTAAAGGCGGCCTACGACCAAGGAATCAATTTTTTTGATATGGCTGACGCTTACGCCAAAGGGGAGTCGGAACGAATGATGGGGCGGGCGTTAAAGGAGTTCCCTCGTCATACTCTGGTCCTTTCGAGCAAACTGTTTCGGCCCATGAGCGATGATGTGAATGATCAGGGGCTATCGCGCAAACATATAATGGAGTCAATCGATAAATCCCTGATTCGGATCGGGACGGATTATCTCGACATCTATTTCTGTCATCGCCACGATCCGGAAACGGCAATGGAGGAGACCGTACGAGCCATGGATGATCTCATCCATGCCGGAAAAATCCTTTATTGGGGAACCAGCGAGTGGCCCATCGAAAAGATTGATGAAGCCATCCATCTGGCCGACAGATATAACCTCTATAAACCCTTAGTCGAGCAATCGCAATACAGCCTCCTCTGCCGCGAACGAGTGGAGAAAGAGATCCTGCCCGCCCTCTCAGAGTATGGGATGGGCTTGGTGGTCTTTAGCCCCTTGGCGTCCGGTTTCCTTACAGGAAAGTATGATGAAGGAATTCCTAAAAACAGTCGTCTCGAACGGCTTGGTTTCGTAAAGGAAATCTGGTACCGAGAGGATCATATCGTTCGGGTTCGTCAGTTGATACCGGTTGCCGATAAATTGGGAATCCGCCGGAACGAGCTTGCCCTTGCCTGGATCCTGCGCCAGCCGGGTATTAGCAGCATAATCTTGGGAGCCACCCATCGATCGCAGCTGGAAAGTAATCTAAAGGCTCTCGATGCCACTCTTCCCCAGGAGGTCCTTGTCAAAATTGATGAAATATTTTCATCAGGCAGAAACAAATCTTGAGGGCCGGCCTATAAAGAGGAAAATGCGGTCCAGGGCACAAAGCCGATACCTTATAAATATGGAGCGAATCGGTTGATCCAGAACCGCATCGTGATCACTGCCGCCAACTTTGTTGCCGTCAGCTGCATGGGGATGTCCATGGGATTCCTCGGCCCGAGCCTTCCCTCGTTGAGAGATTCTCTTAAGATTGACTTTGAGAGCGCGGGACTCTTTACCTCGGGGATTCAGTTTGGCTATGGTCTGATGGGCACGGCTGGAGGGATTCTTTCCGATTTATTCCGCGGGGCAAGGGTCTTAGCGGCCGGCTGTGCGTTTCTTGGGGGAAGCACTCTGCTCTTTGGCCTCTGGAAATCCTATCCTCTGAATCTGGCCTTCGTAACCCTGATGGGAATCGGATGCGGGCTCATCTTAGGAAGTTCCCATGCGGTCTTGGTCAGCTTACACCCTCAGAGGAAAGGAAGCATCTTAAATTTTCACCACATTTTTGCTGCGTCGGGTTCCTTTATCGCTCCTTTAATCATCGGATATCTGCTCTCGCGCCAGGAGAAGTGGCAAAACGGCTACGAAGGATTGGGGCTTTTTGTTCTCCTTCTTGCTGTCTTTTGGATGTTTGTTCGAGCCCCAACGGGAGAAGTAAGAAACCGAGTCAGATTCAGGCTGATCGGCCGCCT
>Ga0187865_1004413_pt1 | contig 10462 bp, 7 predicted proteins | sample June2016WEW_11_1_2_FD_132989 | JGI IMG/M metagenome (GOLD analysis project Ga0187865, IMG submission 132989) | Peatland microbial communities from SPRUCE experiment site at the Marcell Experimental Forest, Minnesota, USA - June2016WEW_11_100 | ecosystem: Environmental > Terrestrial > Soil >...
CTCGGCATATTTGGGGTTGAGCTCGATGGCTTTGTCGCAGTCCTCAATCGCCTGTTTGTAGTTTCCAAGGCTCCCATAGACACCCGCTCGGTTATTATAAGCCTCGGCATATTTCGGGTTGAGCTCGATGGCTTTGTGCAAGTCCTCAATCGCCTGTTTGTAGTTTCCAAGGCTCGCATAGGTATTCCCACGGTTATTATAAGCCACTGCATATTTCGGGTCGACCTCGATGGCTTTGTCTAAGTCCTCAATCGCCTGTTTGTAGTTTCCAAGGCTCCAATAGGCATTCCCCCGGCTATTATAGGCCACTGCATATTTCAGGTTAATCTCAAGGGCTTTGTTATAATCCTCAATCGCCCGTCTGTAGTTGCCAAGTCTCGCGTAGCCATTCCCCCGGCTATTATAAGCCTCGGCATATTTGGGGTTGAGCTCGATGGCTTTGTCGCAGTCCTCAATCGCCCGTCGGTAGTTGCCAAGTCTCGCGTAGCCATTCCCCCGATTATTATAAGCCTCGGCATATTTGGGGTTGAGCTCGATGGCTTTGTCGCAGTCCTCAATCGCCTGTTTGTAGTTTCCAAGGCTCCCATAGACACCCGCTCGGTTATTATAAGCCACTGCATATTTCGGGTCGAGCTCGATGGCTTTGTCTAAGTCCTCAACCGCCTGTTTGTAATTGCCAATGCTCCCATAGGCAGTTCCCCGGTTTTTATAGACCGTGCTGGTATGATCGGTAACTTTGAAGGCATGTTCAAACAGCGTGATGCTGTTCCGCCAATACCCGACCTGTGTCCAGGTGGCCATGAAAAGGCATGAAAGGCTTAAGGCCGACGACAAAAAAAGGGTCGCTTTCCGATAACGCCATCCTTTCAAGAGGTCCGGAACACCCCATGCCGCCATGATGAACAACCCGATCAGGGGGATATAAGTATAGCGGTCCGCCATGGCATGGCTGCCGAGCTGCACAATCCCGATGACAGGGACGAGTGTTCCCACATACCACAGCCATCCTACGGCTAAATACGGGAATCTCTTTACCGCCCGGATAACCAATAGGATTACGGCGATAAAAAGGAAAACTACCCCCACGACCTGCCAGATTGGCCGAAACCCTGGATAAGGATAATAAACGGCCAGGTGGCTGGGCCAGATCATCTTTCCGATGTAAAGGATATAGGAAACGAAGGCATTCGCAATACGATCACTCAGCGGAAAATCCTCCATAGAGCCCACTGATCCTCCTCTTTGCTCGGCGATGTATGCCAGGATGCTTGAAAGCACAGTCAGGGCAAAAAGGGGGATTTTTTCCCGGAGCAGAGGACGAATCAACGGCCATTGATATTTATTATCTGATGGTTTTTCCACTTTCACCGCGCCCTCTGCAGGATGCTTCTTTCTCGATTTTCCTTTCCTTTTATCCTCAGCCCTAGATTTATTTACTTCCGTCCGGATTTCCTGAGCTGATTTCTTTGGCGCGAAGCGCTGGAGGGGCCAGTAGTCCAGAAGGAGCAGGGCAAAGGGGAGGGTTACCAGCAAGGGTTTGGCCATCAAGCCTAAAACAAAGAATAGAAGAACAGCCAGGTACCTCTGAAGTCCCGGGCGTTCAACATAATAGACATAGGCTCCCAAGGTGAGCATCCAGAAGAAAGTGGAAAGGACATCCTTGCGCTCGGCCACCCAGGCGACGGACTCCACACGGAGAGGGTGAAGCGCAAACAAAGCCGCCACAAAAGCGCTCTGCCAGAAAGCGTTCGTCATCCGGTGAAAAACGAGAAAAAGCAATAGGGTATTGGCAATGTGGAATAAGAGATTCGTCAGGTGATGCCACCGCGGCTCCAGTCCGAAGAGTTGAACATCCAGCATGTGGGACAGCCACGTGAGCGGGTGCCAGAACTCGGCGTACAGCGTCGTGAACGCCCACCGAATTCCTTCCATCGTAAGCCCATTCTGAACAGGACTGTTTTCGGTTACGTATCTGGCATCGTCGTAAATAACGAAATCACATTGATTGACCTGCCAGAATGCTATGAGGGTAGCAGTCGTTAGAAAAATGCAAATTAATAGAATCTGTTTCTTTTTTGACATAAATACTTCTTTTTTATCTACCCGCAATAAGTGGGTTGCCTCAGCTTACCATTACTACAGCCGGTCTCAGGAAAAAGTTCTGATCAACCTTCCTTCGGAAGGCAAGCGGGCAGGCTGATGGGTTTACTCGGCTCCAGAGAGAAACAACGATGAAAAAATACTCTTGTGTGAATGGGTAGTCAAGGGGGAAATTGCCTTTGGAAACAGTCTGGGTTATCAAGCCCAAATTGATGCTTTGCGTTTGATGTATTTTGAAGCCAATTTACGCCAGAGATTATCTTTCCTTTGTTTAAATTTTAGGAATGCCAAGCACAGGATTTCAGGAAGGAAGTATCGAGATTGGAGGGCAAATTGGCCCGCCAGCCGGATTTTGAAAACTACACCTGCTCAGACATCCAGTGGATCGATGGGCAACGATTACGGATTTGGAGCAAACAAAGAACTCAATCCGCCGGATGCAGAAAATGGAATCGATAAGAGCTATCCCTCTAGGAAAAAAATGCCTGGGTATCATTCGGTACGTGGGTCAGCACGTTAAAATATTTTTTGAAATACCCATTGTTGTTATAGGCAGTTACCAAATTAGAAACCTTTGCTGGCACAGTTCGTGCAAATCTACTTTTTCAAATACCTTCAATAAGGAGTTCCGATGATTTTTCAACTTATATTTTCGATCCTCCTTTCGATCATGATCTTCTTTACGGCCTTTAATTTGAAGGTTGAGGAGATAGGATTGGCTTCCAACTTGAATGCCCTTCTGATCGTATTGGGGGGAACCTTGGCCGCTACCCTCATTGCCTATCCCTGGAGAAAGATCACCTGGACGCTTCGACTCCTTAAGAAGGCTTTCCTCGCGCACAATGATATCGATTGCACGATAAAAACGATCGTTGAGTTAGCCCGTGCCTATCGGCAGGGAGGCATTCGAACCCTGGAACAGCAAGGAGAACAATTGTCCCAGGGTCTTCTGAAGACTTCGATAGAATTGATGGCCTTTCAATGCCCGAGGGAAAAAATCGAACAAATTGTGCAAAAAGAAGCTCAACGGACCTATGTCCAATACGAAACCGGCTATAAGATCCTTTACGGCATGGCAAGGCTTGCTCCAGCGCTAGGTTTGACCGGGACCATCGTGGTTCTTATCCGTGTTTTTGGACACATTACAGATCCTAAAAGCCTTGTTGAATATATGGCTATTGCTCTCTTGAACACTTTTTACGGAGTTGTTTTAGCCAACCTTTGCTTTGTTCCTCTGTCCAATAAGCTTAGAGAATTTATGGAACATGAAGAAACACGGATAGAACTGATTCAGGAAGGTATCTTAGATCTCTACGATGAAGAGAACCCCAGGGCCATACAGTTCAAATTGGAAGCCCTTTCTAGTGCCGGGATCAACCCCAATCATGTCCGTAGACCCCCTGAGTTTGTCCCAGCCGCTGCCAAGAAACGGGCCTCTTCGATGGTATCATGAAAGAATCACTGCTTGACCCATCGTCCCTAGAAAATGCTTCCGAGTGGCTGCCTTTAAAAAGGCCTTGGCCCAAGCCGTTACGTTCTCAGAGCAAAGAATCCGGGGCAGAGAAAGGACACGATCTCTGGTTGTTGACCCTTAGTGATCTGCTCCTTCTCCTCATGATCTTTTTCGTCCTTCTCTTTGGATTGACCCTCCAGCAGCAACCCCAAAGGTCTCAGTCTCCCCCACAAGCGGCAGATGTCCCAATGAAGTCTGAAGAAACTCTCGTTGAGATACCGCCACCTTCCACTCCGGATTTCGCTTCGGACGGGATACTCGCTTCCTTCGAGACGGATCTGCGGGCGATTATAGGCGAGGAGGATAGTAAGGAAAAGGCAAGTGTAACGCGGCGGGCTGACCATCTCATTTTGACCTTTCCTGAAAGGATCCTATTTGATCCAGGTCGGGCGGAGCTTAAACTTTCCATCCAACCCATTTTGGATAAGGTGGGCTCTCTGGCCTTGGCTCATCCTTATTTCCTTGTGGAAGTACAAGGCCATACAGATGACAGGCCGATCAACACCAAACGCTATCCTTCGAACTGGGAACTCTCGGTGGATCGGGCTACGCAAGTGGCCAAAGCACTCATCGGTTTAGGTCTCGCCCCTGCTCAGATCTCGGTGAAAGGGTTTGGAGAATATCGAACTCTCTATCCGAATGACAATGAATCAAACAGGAGCAAGAATCGACGAGTCGAGATACAATTTTCTCTCGCACCCCAACCTTGATGTTTTCCACTTTTTTCGGCCCAATAGGCAAATTTTTCCCCTTCGCCAGAAATCCTGCTCCTTAATTTTTAAAAACCTCTTTGGCCTGATTTGGGGGGAATTATTCGAAAAGGTAGTGATAACGAAAATGGTTCAAATGGTTGAACAAAAAAAGCTAAATATCTTCCCATATTGCGTATTCACAGAGCTCGTCACTTTAAACAAGGGTGGGCATATCAGGCCTGGGAAGAAGTCCAATGCGGCGAATCGACATTGACAATCCACAAAATATTGCCACTGAAGAGTCCAGGAAGAAAGTAATAGCTGGGTTCGACGCTACCTTTGACGGCGAGTTTATATCTCACCAACTAATCTTTCGGCATCTCTACTTCCAGATCACTCCTCCTATTCAGAAGTTTCCGGAGCACGTTGCTAGACTTAAAGGTTACTACCCTTCGGCCGGAAATCACCATCTTCTCACCGCTCTGAGGGTTCCGACCCGCTCTCGGGCGCTTCTGGCGTATTACAAAATTCCCAAACCCGGAAATTTTGACCTTCTCTCCGCTTTCCAGGGTCTCTTTGATAATTTCGAATACTTGCTCTACAATTTCTGTGGATTCCTTTAATGCAAAACCCATTTTCTCACAAATAAGTTTGACCACGTCTGCCTTGGTCATATTCATACATCCCTCTCTTAAAACTTGTCCCCCCAAATTGTACTCCTGGGCCAGAATCTTCTTTTACTTCCTTCTCCTGATCACCCTTTTACCTGGTTTCTTCCTTCTGGTCTTTACTTCAAGTCTCTTCCCTTTAGCCTTGACGTTTAATCCTGCCTTCTCTGCTAAAAGTTTCCTGACCTCTCGTTTTCTCAGCTTCCTCAGGGCCACCAATGCAGCTTTCTTCTCCCCTCTGGGTTTAAATTTCCCTTTCTCCCATGATAGGACTGCACCTAAGCTTGACCCAGTGAGTAGGCCTAACTCCCTCATTGATATTCCCAGCTTATTTCTGAGTCTGTGAATCCTTTCAGGCGTAATCCGGGACGCTTTGACCTCCTCCGGGGTGGCTTCCAATCCCTTCTTCGGCACCTTCTGCAGCTGCTCTTTGGTCAATCGGTTCAATGCGGAGAAGTTTTTGGAGAGGCTAGAAAGCCTGAACCTAATGGACCTGGCTTCTTTACGGAGAGGCAGAAAAGTAGCTCGGAGTTCTCGTTTAGTCAGGCGTTGGATTTCGGATTTGATGGTGGATTCGAGTTTGCCCAAGGTGACCTCCTCTAATTTTATTTAATATCGTCCCATCTACTTTACAATGCCAAAAATTTTATTGGCGGTCGGGGTCTTTCCCTTCCAGTAATTTCTTTTCTCGATCTTCAAAGGTCCTTATAATGGCAGCAATGAGAATCGCAATCATAAGCATAACCCCCGAAAGTAAAAACGCGACTGATTTCATGGCCGCATTTTCAGTTGCAGAGCCAATCCAATAAAAGCTAGCGCCAGCAACACCAAGTAGAAAAAAAACTAAACCAAAGAAAATTGTTCTAAACATATTATTTCATTCCCCTGGTGACGTGGATATGAATATTCAATATGGGCTTGAATAAATGGCGGATAAAAACCTCCGTATCCTTTTTACAAATCCTGGCGGCAGGCTGAATAGGATTGTATGAAATTGGGGGTGGTAAGTCAAGGTTCTTACCGAACAGGCAGCCTTGGACCGATCTTTGGATTTCCTCAAGACCCCCAACCTTCTTCGGGATTCTCCGGTCCTTGTAATTTTTCCCTGAATTTCAATTATCCTCAGAATCAATTTATTCAACTTCTTCATACCCTTCATCTTTCCCTTCCCATTGTCAAAGGAAATCGGGGTTTTCTAACATTTTGCGGAAAAAATCACAGATAGGTCATTACGAGCCCAGCGAAGTCCATCCATCTCCTTCATCCTCCGGTCGCCGGGAGCAATCGCTTGATAGACCAATTTTCGCTTCTGCCTCCTCATGGCTTACCCTTTGACTGCCCCAGCGGTCATGCCTTTGACGAACCACTCGGAAAGGAATAGGTACATGATCAGGATGGGCAGGGTGGCGATCATGAGCCCGGTGGCCAGCATCCCGATGTCTTGATACTGGTCACTGACCAGGAATTGAATGGCCAGGGGCAGGGTGCGGATCTCTTGCTGGGTAATAAACACCACGGCATAAAGAAACTCGTTCCAGAAGTAAATGAAGTCCAGGATGAAAGTCGTGGCCACCGCCGGCAGGGCTATAGGAAACATCACCCGCCAGAACATGGTCCAGTCCGTGCACCCGTCAATGCGGGCCGCATCTTCCAGCTCTTGCGGGATTTGCGCAAAGAAAGCCCGCAAAAGGTAGATCGTGATCGGCATTTCCGTCGCGACGTACACGAGAATGAGACCCGGAAGCGTGTTGAAGAGCTTCAATTGAATCAGGATCTGAAACAACGAAAGAATCATAATTTGGGGCGGGAACATGACGGATAGAAAGATTAGGAGAAACAGCGGCTGTCGAAGGGGGAAAGCATAGCGCTTACGGGCAAAGCCAAAGCCAGCCATAGCGCCGACTATGGTAATCAGGATTACCGCAGCCACGGCGACGATGGCGCTGTTCCGGAAATAAACATCGTAACCGAATTCCGTCCACGCCACGTAGAACTTGCCCCAGTGGGCCGGGATCGGCAACCCGTAATGGCTGCGGTAAATCTCATCCGTTGTCCGCAAGGACATGATGGCGGTCCATAGGTAAGGACCGGCCGAGAAGGCCGTGTAGACCAGGATCGGCAGCATCAGCATCCCTTTGGTCAGCCGCATGCGTAGCATCAGAACTCCAGAGCCTCCCGGCGTTGAAGGAATCGCATCAAAACGAAGGATAGTCCAAAGATAATGATAAACCAGATCACCGCAATGGCTGATGGATAGCCGAGGTCAAGCGTCTTCCACTCGAACGCCCGCTTGATGACATAGGTGGCCACCGTCTCGGTCCCTCGCATCGGACCCCCTCGAGTCATAACCCACACCAGCGCGAACTGTTTCATTTTCCCGATGAAGTCCAGAATAATGAGGTTCACCAACGTCGGCCGAAGCAGGGGGATGACGATGCGGAACGTCCGTTGCCATCGGTTGGCGCCATCCACCGTGGCCGCCTCGAGATACTCCTGGGGGATGGTATGGAGCGCCGTCAGGAGGATCACCATGTGAAACCCCGTGAACATCCAGGTGGTAACCAGGATCAGGGCTGGCAAGGCCGTTGCCGGGTTCGCCAACCAGGCTTCGGCATATCTTTCCAGGCCGATTGCCCGCAGAACAAGGTTCGCCATTCCCCAATCGTAGTTGTAAACCCACAACCAAATCACACCGACCACCGGATATGACATGAGGAGCGGCGTAAACCAGACCGTGCGGAAGAAGCGCGCCAGGGGAACCTTGGCATGGAGTACCAGGGCGAGGGCCAGCGCCAGGGGCATGTCAATAATAGGGGCAACGATAGCCCAGGTAAGCGAATTCCCCGCCGCTTTCCAAAACACTTCATCGCTCGTGAGGATTTCTTTGAAGTGCTGCAACCCGACAAACTGGTAGGTCAGACCCAGGTCTTGTCGAAGGATGTGAAAGCTATTAAAAAAGGTCACAAGCACCGGATAGATGATGAAGGTAAAGTAAAAGAAGAGGGCTGGACAAAGGAACATCGCGATCGGGCCCCAGGGCCGTCGGGGCTGGGGGGACCGGAAAAGTTTACGGACTTTAACCGCCGGCGGCGCTTCGGTTACCTCTATTTGGTCAACGGCAATACTCGGCATCGGCGTACGTTCTTGCTCGTAACGATCCGGCTTTAGCTCCGGCCCGCCCGGTGACCGGGGGGCTGAATCCCTGCTGCCCCCCGATCACCGAATCTGGATGTGCGAATCGCTGATGGTTGATCTCCGAGAGAAAACTACTTGAACTTCATCCGGGCTGCTTCCAGTTTGTCCAGGGCTTGATCCACTCCGATCAGCTTGTTGGGAAGACCCTGCTGAATTATGGAGACCCAGACCTCCCACATCTCCGGCTTCATGTTCAGCTTAAAGGTCTGGACCGCGATATCCTGCCACTTGGTGGTCTTGTTCACCTGGGAGAACATTTCAATGTACCACTTGATCGGGCTGTCGATTTTGGGCACGTCGGTCTTGATGCCCGTCTGGATGCCGGTCTTGCCCACCCAGAGGTTCCCGATCTCGGGGTCGGCGAAGGTGTTCGCCACCTCCATCGCCAGCGGTACGTTGGGGCCTTTGGCCGCCACCGCCAACGAGCCCTGGTAGCCGATGTACTTCTGGTTCTGTCCCTTGCCGTCCTTCATCATCGGGTAATTGAGCATGCCCAGCTCGAAATCCTTCGGCTGCCCGCCCTTCTCCGGAGGGACAAAGGAGCGGCCCGTGTACCAGGAACTGACCGGGAACATGGCTGCCTTCTGATCGGTGTGAAAATACCGGTGCGACTCGGCCAGCGTCATGCTGGTCATGGCCTTGGAGTAGGCTCCCATATCAATCAACTCTCTATAATAGCGGAACACCTCTACGACGCGGGGATCCTTCCAGGACAACTCCCCGCGGACCAGCTTCTTCACTTCATCTCCACCCATCTTACCCAGCAGGAGCTCGGATGGGATATACAGGGCCGTATATTCACGGTCCGAGGTCCCGCTGGCGAAAGCCGCGTAGCCTGCCTTTACGCACTTGCCTACCACGTCCTTGAACTGATCTTGGGTGAAAACACCGTCGGCGGGCGCCGTGATCCCGAGCTGCCTGAATATCTTCTTGTTGTAGTACAGCTCATCGGAGGCGGACTCAATCGCGAGCGCCCAGGGCGCCATCTTTCCGCCTGGGCCGGGCCGGGTCCAGAAAGCTTTAGCACTGGGCTCGAAATTCTCCCAGCGGATGCCGGTGGACATGTCCGCCAGCCACCCGGCAGGTATGAACTCGGGCACGTCGGCTTCGTAATAGAAAATGTCCGGGAAGCCAGACCCTGCCGTAAAGCCGGCCCGAAGGGTTGGAAACATGTTCTGTTTCTCGTAAAACGTTATGGTTACCGTGTTCCCGGGGTGCTTGGCCTCGAAGCGTTTCTTGACCTCGAACAGAACGAACTTCTTGTTCTCCTCGATCGCCCAGTGAGACCACCATTTCAAATCGACCCCATAGGCCGCGGTATTAAGCCCCACCACCAGGGCAAACACCCCCAACAATAACCTGCCCGTCAGCTTACGCATGGAATCCTCCTTTGTGAAAACGATTAGCCCTCTGGGTACGCCTATTAAAACCCTTAAGTGAAAGAAATATAGAACACAAATCAATGGTAAGTCAAGCCAGCAATGGGTGCGGCTCCGATTCGTGCAAGAACGTGACTGGCCTTTTAGCATCGCGAATTGGTGATTAGTATGTCCCCTAAATCCTTATCCCACCAGGAACGCGGGGGGAGTACTAAATTAGGGCTGAGGAGATAAATCCCGGCTTAGGCCAATCCCTATCACCTTGCTCTGGAGTTTGAATCCCATAAGCGCGGCCGCGGTGGCACCGAGATCGCTGATGCGGATAGGCCTACGATTCACTCCGCACGTTCCACGCGGCACGGCAATCGCGGCAACGATAGGGAGTGTATCTATGGAACCATGCCCTCCGTTATAGACGCGAAACGGCGGAGTCCAAGAAGGTGCCTTGATCCCCACGTTGGGCACATGGCCGTTGTACGCCGGTATCTGTCATCCATTTTTGGCAAGCGCAAACAGATCAGGCCATATCATGCTTTTTTCCCTATCGGTCTCAACGAAATAGGTGTGGAACAGCTCGCCCGGGAGGCACACGTCCTTTATACCGTTTTTCATATCGGTCCGGTCCAGCACCCACCAGGGGCACTCTTCTATGCTCGTTTGAGGGTTCCATGCTCTATGCTTGAGAAGCAAAAATTTGGCGGCAGGGATTTCATCCTTCCGATCGCGCCAGTAGAGCACTCCATAACTGCTCACACTGAACGCATAGACATTTTTATCTTTCACCAAGCCTGCTTTCTTAAGGATCCTCAACACGTCGGTGGAAGAAAAATCGGGGGAATAGAGGTGATTGACGGCCGAGTGATCACTGAGGAGTATGAGCGTAGAATCCTGCAGAACCCGAAGCTCCTCCAGTCC
>Ga0187865_1004416_pt1 | contig 10453 bp, 17 predicted proteins | sample June2016WEW_11_1_2_FD_132989 | JGI IMG/M metagenome (GOLD analysis project Ga0187865, IMG submission 132989) | Peatland microbial communities from SPRUCE experiment site at the Marcell Experimental Forest, Minnesota, USA - June2016WEW_11_100 | ecosystem: Environmental > Terrestrial > Soil >...
GAGAAATGGACAGGCTCGCCGAACGAGTACGTGAAGCACTACTGTCCGGACAACTGCCGGTCGTGCGGAGAGATGCTCTGGCGGCCGGACTGGGAAAGCGGCGAGTGCCACACCTGCTTCCAGCCCGTGATCAGCGAATGGACGAATCCGGCGATGCAGATCGGACTCCGGGTGGCGGACATGCTTGAGACGGACGAACCGCAGCGGGACCCGATGCTCGAGCACTACCGGAACATATTGCCGAAATACCCGCACCGGGAGTTCGCGATCAAGGTGGACTTCGCAGGGATGAGCTTCGCCGGCAAGCTCGACGGGTGGAATCCGCGTGGCATGCACATCGGCGAATACAAGACCGGGAAGGACTGGAGCCAGAAGCGGGCGGACGAACACCGCCAGCTCGACTTCTACCAGCTCCTCGTATGGCGGCTCTACGGCAAGCTCGCGGAACGGATCACGCTCCACTGGATGCCCACGCGATTCAACTTCGGCGCGATGCTCCCCGAGCTCACGGGCGCGGTGGAGAACTTCGAGACGATGCGGAGCAAGGCGGACGCCATGCAGATGGCCGCTGACGGCACGAATGCATACCAGGCGATCGGCGAGCGATGCGGGGCGATAGATATCCCCTACGGATACATAGGAAACGCAGGGGTTATCCACAGGCAGCGCACAGCAAAAAGATAATGAAAATCGCATGAAGATTGGGGGTGGAGCGAAAAAAAGCGCACTTATCCACAGCCTAATATCAATCTTCTCTTAATATCTTCTCCGATCTTCTCTGAATAGGAATTAATCGGCGAAATCAAAAAAAATATGCCAACACCAACGAAAAAGCCATTCGACCTGGAAAAGCACAATGCCCTCTACCGAGAGAAGGGCATGATCCACGCCGATGACTGCGTGTGCAAGCGCCGAGAGAACCAGCCGGGATATGTTCCGGTGGAGATCAGGCCGCAGAAGCAGCGTAAGGAAAAGCCGCCCGTCTCCGATGTCGACGAGGACGAAGAAACCCCGAGCACATTCCAGCCTCTCTTTGAGCCGGATGAGCCGGAAGGAGAACCAAAGTTCCTATGAACGAGCGACCGACACAGGAGAAAAAAGTGCTTGAGGTGCTGATCGCGCGGGCGCCAGAGTGGGTGAATGGAAATACCGTATTCCTCCGAGAGATGGGCCTCACGCAGTACCACCGGGCGATATGGAACCTCCAACACCACAAGGAGCGATACGCCTACAAGGGGACGATCGAGGCAAGCACCTTCACTGACGACTACGGATTCAAGTCATACCGGATCGTTGGGGAATGGCTCGACGATCCTGCGCCGAAGACCGTGAACGAAGGGATCCCATATCAGGATCGATTGTTCGACAACTCAGCGCCGGCTGATGACGAGCTGATCCCCGGCCTACGGTTCGTGCAGGGTCCATTGCTATGAAGCTGAACTGGAAGGCGCTCCTGAGGGATCGATGCCCGAAATGCGGCGGACCGCTTGTGACGAGTCCGAACACGCTCCTCCACTTCTGCACCGGCGACCACTGCGAGTTCAGGATTGCGAACCTCAAGTTCCAATCTATTCGGTATAAGATGGAGCATTCCGAAAGAGGCGGCAAACGAAACTTCGAGGAAGGCTATGGGGATTAGGATGAAGCCCTACTCGGTGATCGATTGCGCGAAGCGGAACGGCATCACGAACTTCCTGCATGATCAGGAGCACATGAAGATCCGGTTTATCGCCTACAAAATGGGGCATGAGACGATCATCGACGTGTGGTATACGAAGATGACGGTCGGGACGACGATCGACCATCCGACGAAGGGACGCAACACGCTCTTCCGCAAGAACGTATCGATCGGCCTCCTGAATCTCATCTTCAAAAACCCGCGCCTCCATACCCGGAAGGGATACCGGACGCGTGAGAGAAAAAAAATAATCTGGTAACATGAACACAAGACCGAAAAAAGTGAGCGTGGAAAAGCGGGCGCAGGTGCGGGATATGCTGAAGTTCTATCGGCGGCACAACGGAGTGGTATTGTCGGTGAATCCCGATCTCGCCGCGAAGCTCCGGGAGAACAAGATCAATCCCGAGCTGTACTGCATCCGGATGACGGCAAAGGTCCCCGCGAACATAAACGCATGAAAATAACGCACATAGACCTATTCTCGGGCATTGGCGGAGCGGCATTAGCAGTCGAAGCTGTATGGCCGGATGCAGAACATATCTTTTGCGAAATTGACCCTTATTGCCAAGCATTATTACATAAACGATTCCCTAACTCACAAATACATGGCGACATCAGACAACTTACTCCCGACTCCACGAGCGGGCGATGGAATGGCGGGCGCGGAAATAACAGCGAAACAAACGAAGGAAGGATGGCAAGTCACTCGCAAGAACGGAGTGGTCAGGGGTGCGAAAGTAAGCGATGTAATCAGATCGACATCCTCACTGGCGGCTTCCCATGCCAGCCCTTTTCCCAAGCTGGACGAAGAAAAGGAACGAGCGATAACCGCTTCCTCTGGCCAGAAATGCTTAGGGTTATTCGAGAGTTCAAACCACGCTGGATCGTCGGTGAAAATGTTGCGGGACTACTTAGTATCGAGCAAGGGATGGTTTTCAAACAAATCATCGCTGACCTGGAAGCTGAAGGTTACGAAATCGAAAACTTTGTTATTCCAGCTGTCGCCGTCAACGCGCCACACCGAAGGGATAGGGTCTGGATTGTCGCCCACTCCACAAGCCTCGGATGGAACAACGGGTTCGATAATCGGGAAGAACGATATATTCAGACAGACGAAGGGATTGCCTCGGAAGATAAATCAGAATGGCAAGGACGGGAGCATGGGACTGGGAAGATTGGTTCAGATGCTTCCAACGCCTCAGGCGAACGATTGGAAAAATGGTCAAGGCAATCAGTTTCAGGTAAGCGATGCAGTTCGGATGATTCCAACTCCCATGGCACAGGACTGGAAGGGGTCAAGCAAGAGCAAGCCGAGAGACACGGTGGACAGTTTGGTCGAGACGGGAGCGACGAAAGGACAGACTGGAATCAAAACTGGCTTGAAGTTGCAACCCGCCTTTGTGGAGTGGATGATGGGCTACCCGCAGAACTGGACGGACTTAAACTTTCCAAATCAAGACATCGGGCAGATCGTCTCAAAGGATTAGGCAATGCGTGGGTTCCGCAAGTCGCCATCGAAATCTTCAAGGCCATTGACGCAGTCGAGCACGATACCGATTGAGAGACACTTCGGCTGGCCGACGCGCTGGCCGACATCGAAGAAGACCGGCACCGGCTCCAACGCGACATTCCGGAAGATCCTCGCGCAATATCCGAGCGGGCAAAGTCGGACCCGAGCTGTCTTGCCCTCTCGACGCACTTCGCGGTAGAGTTAGAACAACAGCTCAAAGTGACGGGAATCAATCTTCACTCCGGCCTCGTCCAAGGACTCGCGACGAGCGCGATCGCGGTGGCCGTACGGGAATGGATCGCGGTGAACGAAGAATACGAGGCACAGCTCGCGCCTCCCACGCCAAAACAACTCCCATGACCATCGTCCTTCACGGCCGCGTGCCGTCAAAAAAGAATAGCCGAAAAGCCATCTACACCGGCGGCCGGACCATCATGATCCCGAGCGACCAGTACAAGATGTGGCACGGCGGCGCGATGGGCGAGATCATAGGGACAAAGGCGATCACAAAATATCCGGTGCGCGTGACGATCTCGCTCTGGATGCCGGACGCCATCCGCGCCGACCTCACGAACAAAGCGGAAAGCATCATGGACCTCCTTGTGGATGCGGGAGTGCTCCAGGACGACAACTGGAACGTCGTCCCCGAAGTCATCCTCCGGTGCAAGGGTATCGATCGAACGAACCCCCGCGCGGAAATAACAATCGAAAAAATAAAGAAATGAACATCGCAACATTGTTGCTGATCGCCCAGCTGAAGCTCCAGGTGCTCTACCTCGAGCAGGAGCTTGCGGCTATGACGGCAACGACCACTGCGGCCGTGGCTACCACAACGGCAACCACGACCCCCGTATGGCCGGCAAAGATATACGAGCCGCCATGCCCGGCGTCATCGACGATCGAGGCATGGAATGCCGCGCTCGCAAAGGGCGGCGTGCCTTGGGACATGCAGCATGACGGCCTCACTACCTCGCAAGACGCCTACTGCGGTATCGAGATCCCGGCGGATCTCCTCACCGTCCCGGTCGGAGTAGGGCAATAAAAAATAAATATATTCACTCACATGGGATTAAGAAAAATAACCATCGAGGTCGCAACCGAAGGAGACGCCACAAAGTACGTGCTTCGCTCATTGCAGGATAGCGTTGGAGCAGAGTCAGAGACTATCTGCGAAACGGCGGAGGACGTGCTGACGGAAGTGGCAAGCCTGCTTGGTGTCGAAACCGATGAGGAAACGGCCCAGCCTGATGCGAATCCATTGACGACCGCAGGGCCGAATTGTTCTGGTCCGGAAGTGCCGGGCGGAACATTGCCGGCATAGCGCACCGGGGGCGCGGGAGGGGGACCGAGCACCCTCTCCCGCTGGGAAAATAGGTGGACCGACACGTGCGGAATTTTACTTCTACCCAGGCGCTTCCCCACCCATCGGGCACAAGGCCGCCCCCTGCACTCCTTTGCGTAAAAGTGATATAATAAAATCATGGAAAACGAAGTCCAAAAAATGTGCTCGAACTGCTGGCGGCATCACATCGAGCACCAATCGAACGACCCCTGCAACTGTGTGTGCCACATGCCGGTCCCGCAAGTGCCGGCCGGCGACTATTCGCAGATGCATCAATGCCCCTGCGGACTGATGCACACGTACGATCCCGCAACGGGCAAAGGTCAAATCTACGCGAAAAAAAAACCGATCTCACCCGATGAAAAAGAACCTGTGGGCGCTGCTTAAAGAAGATCTCAAGGTCTGGGCATGGATGGCCGCCAGTGCACTCTTCCTCTGGTGGGCGATGCACTAGCCTATGAAAATAACGATGGTGCCGCTGACGGATATCAAGCCGTACGCGAAAAACGCAAAGAAGCATCCGAAGGGACAGGTGGAAGCGATCGCCCGGAGCATCAAGGAGTTCGGGTTCAATCAGCCGGTCGTCCTGAGTTCGCGGAACGAAGTGATCGTGGGCCACGGGAGAATACTCGCCGCGATCCAGCTCAAGATGTACGACGTCCCGGCGATCAAAGCATCGGAGCTCACGCCGGCGCAGATCCAGGCCTACCGACTCGCGGATAACAAGCTGAACGAGAGCGACTGGGACATGGAGCTCGTCGTCGAGGAGCTGAAGGCGCTCAAGCTCGAAGGGTTCGATATCACGTTGACCGGATTCGACGACGACCTCACGCTCGAGACGAAGGAAGACGATGACGCGCTGGCCGATGCGATGGGAGCCACGGAGCCGATCGTCAAGGTGGGCGACCTGTGGAAGCTGGGAGATCATCTGCTCTATTGCGGCGATGCGACTGAAAAGAAGTCATACGAACGATTGCTCGGGAAGGAGAAGGCGAGAATGATATTCACCGACCCTCCCTACGGCATCAAGTATCACGATTCGGACGGCGAAGGCATCATGAACGATGACAAAAAGGACGATGCGCTCGTCGCGTTCTTTCAAAATGCGCTGAAGCAGATCGCGTCATTCTCTACGGCGGACGCCACGCTCTACTGGTGGTACTCGGAACGATTCACCGAGGAAAATCTCGCGGCATGGAGGGGGGGGGGCTGGAAGTGGTCGCAGACGGTTCATTGGCTCAAGAATGGCCCCACGTGGGCCCCCAGCATGCTCTACCAGCGCCTGTCGGAGCCGTGCATGGTCGGGTGGAAGAAAAACGGCAAGCATTATCAGGATCTCGGCTTCAGCAAGTTCAACGAGCTGTGGGATCTCCCCAAAGCCCGCTTCGCGCAGCATCTCGACTGGTGGTACGAGAAGCGCGACGATCCGAAGACGTATATCCATCCGACGCAGAAGCCGGTGCAGCTCTCCGAACGCGCGATCAAGCGATCGAGCGAGAAGGGAGACATCGTGCTGGATGTGTTCTGCGGGAGCGGATCAACGCTTTTGGCGTGCGAGCAGATCGGGAGGAAAGGTCGTGCGATGGAACTCGATCCCAAGTTCTGTGATCGCATCATAAAGCGGTGGGAGACGGCAACCAAAAAGAAGGCTAAAAAAATCGGCAAATGATGAAAAGAACCAACTGGTGAGATGGGATGGTGGCAGTCATTCTCCTCGTTGCATCCATTCTGCTATTCCTTGCCGGCAACTGGGTATTTGGATTGGTGGATATCGGGGTAGTGCTTTATATAATCGCATCATGAACATCATCTGCCGAAAGAAGCGTCTCATCTGCTCTGAAGATCCGGGCGTGGGAGTGATATATATTCGGCTGCGCCCGCACAAAGAGTTCCCAGAGACGATGCAGGCCATCACGCAGAAGGGAAAGAGAGAGTATCCGCTCCCCAAGGGATTCAACCCGAAAAAGATCGAGGGAGTGCAATATGTGCCGAGTGCGGTATCATTGACACATGAAGAAAAAATCGGCGAAAAAGAAAACGGCGAAGGGTTCGAAGCCTGATTTCGGACATCAGGGATATTCAGGCAAGAAGGTAAAATATAATCCGGCAGCAAAAGATCCAAAAACCGGCCAGTGGAAGCCCGGCATATCTCCGAGTCCTGGCGGGAAAGTGCAGCGGTGGAAAAAGCTCGCGATCGAACTCCAAGAGTTGCTCGACAAAGTGCCGGAAGGTTCGAAAATGCAGTACCGGGAAGCGTTGCTCAAGAAGCTCATTACGAAAGGAATCGCCGAGGGAGATCTCTACGCAATCAAGCTCATCATGAACTACGCTGACGGCATGCCGCGGCAGACGATTGAACTCGAAAGCGAAGACATCCAGGTGTTCATCAAAGGTCCGCAAAAACCGAAGGAAATATAATGCCACAACCGCTCGACATCGACGCCCTCGCGAACTTCACCCCGAAGCAGACGCTCGCGGAAAACACCGTGTACGACTACAAGTACGTGCTCTATGGCGGCGCAATGGCGGGCGGCAAGAGCTATTGGCTCCGGTGGATGCTCCTGAAGCTTCTCGTCTACTGGGCTGCGAACGGGATCAAGCATCCGACGGCCGCGCTCTTCTGCGAAGACTTCCCGAGCCTCAAGGATCGGCACATCTCCCGCATCGAGTTCGAGTTCCCAGACATGCTCGGGACCTACAACAAGACCGATCACAACTTCACGCTCAAAAAGCGATGGGGCGGCGGCACGCTGGCGTTCCGGAACCTCGACGATGCGTCGAAATACCAATCGAGCGAGTTCGCGGCGATCGGCGTGGACGAGCTGACTAAGAACAGCCGGGAGGCGTTCGACTTCATCCGCACGCGCCTCCGCTGGAAAGGCATCAAGCACCCGAAGTTCATCGCGGCGACGAATCCGGGTGGCAAGGGAAGCCAGTGGGTCAAGAACCTATGGCTCGATCGCGTGTTCGATCCGAACGAGCAGGAGAAGGAACAGTTCCAATACGTGCCCGCGCGGGCAAGCGACAACCCGTACATCGGCGGGGACTATCTGAAAGCGCTCGAATCGATGCCGGAGATCCTCCGTAGGGCGTTCCTCGAAGGCGACTGGGACGTGTTCCAAGGGCAATACTTCAAGGAATGGCGGCGCGAATACCACGTCATCGTCCCGCGCATGCCCATGCGGCATCACAAGAAATATATCGCGATCGATTATGGCTATGCGGCCCCGAGCTGCGCCCTGTGGTTCTACGTGGATGAGTTCGGGCGCGTGATCGTCTATCGCGAGCTCTACCGGACCGGCATGACATACCGGGAGTTCGCAAAAGAGATCAGCGCGATGACGCCGGCGGACGAAGAGATCCAATACTGGGTTGCGGACCCGGCGATCTGGGCCACGAAAGGCGAGAACGACCAGCAGCTATCGGGCGCGGACATCATGGCATCGGAGTACCAGCTGATCCGCAAGAAAATGGTCATCATGATCAAAGGCGATAACCGGCGCGTGCCCGGATGGACGGTGATGCGCGAATATCTCGCGCTCACGATGATCAATGGCACTCTCTCGCCGCGATTGCTAATCTGCGAAACCTGCCCGAACCTGATCCGCACGCTCCCGGCGCTCATCTACGACACAAAGAACGTCGAGGACGTGGATAGTGACGGAGAAGACCACGCGCCGGACGCGCTACGCTACGGCCTCATGAGCCGGCCGCAGGCATCGGTAGCGATCGCAACGACGGTGGGCGACAAAGTGAACCGGTTGCTCGGGAATCCGCCGCGGTCGGGCGGATTCCAAGGATATACGCCGGAAGACCGGCGTAAAGACGCACTGCGATGAACGTATCAGGATTCGAAAAGAAAAAGTCGCCCCTCGAGGAGCTTGAGACGCTCCATGCGCTCCAAGAAGTGCTCTCGAAAGACGAGTTGCGCGTGATCATGGCATACCGCCGGCTGGAACCCATGAGCACGATGAAGGTCACGATGCGGCAGAACGGGAAGACGGTGAACATCGTCCTCACGCATGAGGAGATCGTGCCTCTTGACGGTGGAGAGGAATAGGCTAGAATGAAGTTATAAGCGCTGATGCCTCGGCGAGCGCACCTATTGACGGGTGCGCTATTTTATTACATCACACACATGGGATTTCTGAAGGACATGAACAAGTATACCCGCGCGGTGACGATGCCCGGGGGATATAAGCACAACCTCCCGGATACGCTCCGCGAGATCGACCGCCATTGGGTGGGTCAGTTCCAATCCGGCAACACGGACTCGCAGGGAAAATATAAATACTGGATGCACACCTCACGGCCGCTCTGCGAGATGGCGTCAAAGAACGTTGACGTGAACACCTCGATGATCAAGCTCATCGGCGTGCCGCTCCAAAGCGAACTCTCAACATGGGCGATGGAGCGCGAGTTGCGGGTGTGGCTCATCGAGAACGGCTTCGACTCGTTCCTGAACGATCTCGTGGAAAACTATCCTAAGTTCGGCCACATCGTGGTCAAGGTGCACAAGCGCGTTGGGAAATCGACGGGCGTCTCCCTTGTCCCGATCGAGAACCTCCGCATGGACCCGAGCTGCAAGTGGCTGAAGCATTCGGGATTCGTCGGCGAGCTGCACCGGATGACGCAGGCCGAGATCCTCCGCCACAAAGACTGGGACCCGAAGGAAGTGCAGCGCCTCTTCAAGCTCGAAAAGAGCGACTATGACGTGTACGAATACTATTCCATGCAGGAGGAAGGATATAAACGCATCTGGTACGCGTGGATCATCCGGCCGAACGCATCGACCGGCGGAACGACGTTCGGCATCGAGGCGAACATCAACCAGCCGGACAACATGAGCTTCCCGCCGATCAAACTCTACGAGGAGGAGATCGACGAACTGCCGTACCGCGAGCTGAAGTGGAGCGATGTCGCCGGCCGGTGGCTGGGCGAAGGGGAAATGGAGTATCTCCGCGACAACCAGTACCACGACAACGAGACGGGCTATCTTGAGCTCAAGAGCCTCTACCTCAAAGCCCTCCGCATCTTCACGACGACCGATGACAGCTTGGGCGGGAACGTGATCCGCGAGATGGTGACGGGCCAGGTGGTGAAGACGCCGGGCGAACTCAAGATGGTTACGAGCGATAACACCGACCTCTCGGCATTTCAGCAGAACAACCAGCGCTGGGATAAAAACGCCTCGAGCAAGAGCTTCAACTTCGACCCGACGGGCGTGGGATCGGGCAAGAGCAACAAGCAGCTCATCGCGTGGATGCAGGAGAACACCGCGAGCTATTTCAAAAAGAAGCAGGAGAACCTCGGCATCTTCCTCCGCGAGCTGCTTTACTACGACATCCTCCCGAGCTTCAAGAACGACAAAAAGAAAAAGCACATGTTCACGTTCGTCGGATCGTACGCGGACATCGACCAGTTCACGAAGTTCATCGTCGAGTCGCATATCAACGCGGCCGCCTACAAGTACGCCAAGAAGACCGGCTTCATGCCGAGCGAGGACCAGCGCCTCAAGGAGATGCAGCGCGTCGAGAAGCAGATCAGGAGCCGCAACGCGCATGGTCTTCAGATGCCGGACGGGTTCTACGAGAACCTCGTGGCCCGGCTCGAGATCGTGATCACGGGCGAGAACAAGAACCTCACGGGCATGGCACCGGTCCTCCAGCAGTTCCTCACTCTCATCGCGCAGAATCCGGCGGTGCTCCAAAACAAGGCGACCCGCGCGATCGCATTCAAGATCCTCGAGTTTAGCGGCATGCAGCCGGCAGAGCTTGACCTCATGGAGCAGCAGATGACGCAACAGCAGAACTCCCCGCAGGCGCAAGCGCCCCAAGGCGCACCGGATCAGGGCCAAGGAGCGCCGATGAAGCCCGGAGCGCCTATGCCCAAGGTATCGGCTCCCGGAGGCGGTAATGCGCCC
>Ga0187865_1004419_pt1 | contig 10448 bp, 7 predicted proteins | sample June2016WEW_11_1_2_FD_132989 | JGI IMG/M metagenome (GOLD analysis project Ga0187865, IMG submission 132989) | Peatland microbial communities from SPRUCE experiment site at the Marcell Experimental Forest, Minnesota, USA - June2016WEW_11_100 | ecosystem: Environmental > Terrestrial > Soil >...
TTACGCTTCACGCCTTGCCTCGCGGCAGTGTGTGCAAAACTCGAGGTCAGGATGGTTCGCTACTCCTTTCCTGTAAGACTCTTTCATTCTCTACTTCATGCCGGTTTATCCCGGCGCTCTGGGTGTCCAGATTTCCAGATTTTATCTCGGGATTTATCAACAAGAACTCCTAAATGAGCAGACAATTTGAGGCAAATGCGCGTATCAGACAAGAGTCCTGGCCCATAAAATAGAAGTATAGGAACAATCAATTTCGAACAACGAAAGAATAGTCATTTTGGAAGTACGGCGATCTTGCTCTCCAGAAGCTCGCTTTCTTCGGTCGAAAGCTGGCCACTTTTCAGGGCGCTTTGATACAGCGCTCGGGCCTCCTTTATTTTTCTCTGTTTGAGATAAATCTCTCCCAGCAGGGATATCGCATCGATATAGGGTGTTTTTTGTCGAACAATCCGCTGCAGTATGGAGACCGCATTGGAATTATTTCCGCTCTGCAGAAGATAAAAAGCCAGCGAGTAGCCGTATTGCGGATTTTCCGGTTGTAGTCCATAGGCACGATGCAAATAATCGATCGCAGAATCCATTCGTCCCAGCTTTGCGCTTATCACGCCCAGGTTATAGAGTGCAACGGCGGACTTAGGGTCCAGTTCCGCAGCTTTCTGCAGATGCGCGGCGGCCTCTTCGAGGTGTCCCATTTCCCCAAGCAGCAGACCGAGGTTTAAATTCGCCTCCAGGCTTTTCGGTCCCAGTTCACAGGCACGGCGCAGACTCTGTACGGCTTTGTCGTTCAAGCCGAGTGCGTTGTAGGCGAACGAGATATTGACATAGGGCTGAATGAGGCGCGGCTGCAGGCGAATTGCTGTCTCATAGAATGCTGCAGCTTGCCGATAGTCGCGCTGCGCGAGGTAAAAGCTGCCCATGTTGTAGTGGGAAGCCCAGTAGTCGGGACGGGCATCGAGAGTCGCCTCGAATTCCCCGCTAGCTTTATCAAAAGCTGCCGCAGTCCTGGCATCCAGCAAACCTCTCGGAACCGCCGCCATGGCGGAGGCGGCACGGACGCGCACCAGCCGTGATTTATCCTGGATAACAGCGCTCAGGGACTTCACCGTTTCATCGTCAATCCGGTCACCCAGAGATTCAGCGGCACTGGCGCGAACCAGCGGGGAAGGATCCTCCAATGCCCGGATAAGGAAGGGCCATTTTCGATCGTCATTGCAGGGCCGGAGCAGACGTATCAGTGAAGCGGTGAAAACCGCGTCGTGGTTATTGCTCCCCAGGTATTCGAGCATGGCCGGAAGCTTTTCCCAGTCACGCCTGCGTGCCGCATCAATAAGGGAAGCCCGATGAAGAACCGGCGCCTGGTAGTCCCTCTTCCGCCATTGACGCACCCATCCGTCGGCCCAGGCGGCGTTCTTTTCCTGATGGCAGACATTGCAGGCGTTGGGAGACTTGTAGGCGATAGTTGTCGCGGGAGTAGGAGGCAGCATCGAATGATCGCTGCGGCGCATCCGGGCAAATTCGGTCTTCGGCATATGGCAGGAAATGCACTGACTCCCAGCGCTCCCTTCCGGATGGTGCGAATGAGCGGAGGCATTTTTCACTCTTTCGGCATGACAGGGCATGCAGGCGTTGTTTTTTGTATCGTCCGTGAATCGAAACCTCCCGCTTGACGTGTGGCAATGCAGGCAATCCATCTGCCGCGACTTTGCACAAGGACTCATCAACCACTGCGTATACGTATAATTTTCACCAAGATCCCGTCCGTCTGGGTAATAATCCGGCGAATCGAGAATCCCGACGTCAAAATGGTCAAAGAAATCATCGCCAGGCTGATAGGAAACAGTCAGAGGAGATGCTTTGGCATGGCATATAGCACAGGCATCGCCTGAAATCTTCCTGCTGTACTTCGGCGGGCGGATCACGGCGATTTTGAGATCCTCGGGAGGCTTGTCCGCCGCAGCCCGGCGGCAGACACGAACGTGCTCGACTGCAGATCCATGGCAGGTTTCGCAGTTAATGCCCGGTTCGCGCCAGACAGAATTGTAGGTATCGGTTTTCGGATCGTAATTGCGCGTAAATTGGCTTACATGGCATCCATAGCAGGAAGTATTGAAGGTGTACTCCGGGTCTTTCCATCCTATCGGCTCTTCCTCAATGTCCTGAAAATGGCGGATCCCGCTCAATGCCGTATCGAACCAGGATTTTCTCTGCACATCATACGCCAGGGGAAGAACCTGCAGGCGACCGCGATCCATGGGCGTTAGGAAGTAATAGACGTTTTTCCCTCCCATTGCATGAACTATTGGATATTTTTTCTTTTCTTTCGGACCGCTCTCTCTTACCCAGCCCCTCTCGCCGTTTAATTCCACACGGTACCCGGAGCCTCCAATAACCAAGTCTTTATCCTGGGTCGTAAGTCTTGTTTGCACAAGTTGCGCCGTGAAAGGCTGCATGGCCAAGCCATGATGAGAAGGAGCCCAGAGCTTGTAAAACTTTTCATGGCATTCCCTGCAGGACTGTGTTCCGGAATAATTGGTGGAGCTCGCCGATTCATCTGCCTTGCGCCGGATCGACAGCCCGTCCAGGTTGAGCCGATAAAAGACCAAGGCTGCCGCAATAAGCATCACAACCGCCAGAATTACAATGATCCATTGCGTCTTCTTCATATCAGGCTCATTCCTCTGCCGACAGACGATGTAATAATGTGCCGCCTGCAGTATTCCGGCGGACCTCAGATCAACCGAGGCAGAACATGAGATGCGAACGCAGTTAGGGCCAATGCACGCAGCCTATTATGCTTCCGCTGGAGCTGTTGAATTCGAAAGAGCATTATTAACCGATTTGTCTTGCATAGGGCCAAAGAAATCATGGATAAAACATCGATCGGTGTCTTAACATAACGACACCAGGACGGTTGCGAGGGGAGGAGGGATTGATCGAATGCAATCAATGACAAAAGCGGTTTTGATATTGGCCGCAGTTTTCCTCTGGGTGTGTTCATCCACAGCGAAAGAAGACAAAGTCAAAGCCGGCACCTCCCGTCGCCCCAACATCCTGCTCGTTATTGGCGACGATATCGGCATGGATGTGTTGTCCAACATTTACCCGGGCTTGATCGATAATCTTGTCAAGAAATATGGGCCTTCAGGACACAACCATTCCGATTATCGCAAAATTGGCGGCAAGCCGGCTTCCACACCCGTTCTGGATAAGTTTGCCAGTCAAGGCATGAGATTCGGCAATATTTGGGCTCATCCATTCTGCTCGCCGACGCGCGCGACGATTCTTACCGGACTGTTCGCAGCAAAAACCAACGTTACCACTTACGCAGATGCACTATCCTCGAAGCATACGAGCTTCGTCCAAAAGCTGAAAGACGAAGCCGGCTACAGCACTGCAATTTTCGGCAAATGGCATATGGCCGGGTTGCCCGGCAAACCCGTGGATTACCCCGGCATGAAACCGAAGCAGGCGGGATTCGAGCTGTTCAAGGGGAATATGCACGCTGCCATTAACTCATATTGGGACTACGAATATCAGGTGCAGGATGCCGACACCCCTGCAGATCAATGGCGCGTCGAGCCCATGCCGAAGAAATCCCTTCCCGGCATTGCTCCAACGAATTATGCGCCGGTGGTCAAAGTCGCCGATACTATAGAATGGATCAAAGCCAGGAAAGCGGAAAACCCCAAAAAGCCGTGGTTCGCCTGGCTGGCTTTTAATTTGGCGCACACCACAATCATACAGCAGCCGAGCGCCATGTGCGTGCCGAATATCGACACACTTGATGCGGTGAGTATCAAAGAAATGAAGGAATGCGGAGGCACATTCGGGTCGAATAACGCGGGCTCATGCAGCGGTGAAGCGCTCATGCGGGCTATGACCAATTCCATGGATACGATCTTCGGTAAGCTGCTGGACGCGGTCGACTCCATTGATCCCAATACTTATGTCATTTATATCAGCGATAACGGCACCGCTATGTATGGCAGGCCCAATCTGGACTTCATCGACAATATGTACATCACCAGGAAGGGCCGTGGGAAAGGAACGGCTTATGAAAGCGGCGCCCTGGTCCCCATGATCATCCGGGGGCCTAAAATAGCGGCCAATACGCAGAATAATTCATATGCCCATGTCGTGGACCTGTTCTCCACCATCCTGGAATTGGCAAGGCTGACTCCGCCGAAGAACGTCTCCAATAGCGACGGCACCGGTACTGTGCCGTTGGATGCCGTATCCCTCACTCCGATTCTCTTTGGCAAGGCAAAAGCCACGCGCGACCCGAACACAGGCTATGTGCTGAATGAAAACAAAAATCTTATGACAGGCGGCACCCGGTGGGTTGGGGCTCAGAATGCGACCTACAAGGTCGTCTGTATCGACAGTCCAGACAATTGCCAGTTCTACAATCTGGCCGACGATCTGCTGGAAGAATATCCGCTCGCTAAACCTGAAAGCTGTGCTGATTATGTAAACGGGAAGTGGACGCCCGCAGATCCGCGATGGCACTATTGCCGGCTGACGGATGTCGTTGCCAAGGATTCTTTCCTTTCAGTAGATAAGAAATAAGATACATTCGGATTCCGAAACAGATCCTGCAATAATCACCTGTGATGCTCCAAGCAGGAAGAGAATAAAACTCCGGCGTCCCTCTAAAAGCATGCGCGTCAAACTTAGGGATATTTTAAGCGCTGGAAGCGCGGTGCAGCAAAGCCCAGGGTGGAGGCTGCGAAGCAAGCCGGAACCCTGGGTTTGGAATGGGATTGGGTTAAGCCCTGAAAGGGCGGCGCAGGCTGTAAATTTCTTCACCTCAATATGAGACTGTTTTGCACTCCTAATCGAAAAAGATCTGCAAAAACCTGCTTCGCCCTTTCAGGGCTTTCTTTCCCTTCGTTCTAACCCAGGGCTCCGGCCGCTTCGCGGCCTCCGCCCTGGGCTTTGCTATGTCGCGCTTTCAGCGCTTGGCGTAGGTCCCCTTAGCTTGACGCACATGCCTGAAGAGGCGACGCAGACTGCTTCGCCCTTTCAGGGCTTTTCCTTCTCGCTCCTTATTGCCCAGGGCTTGCGCCCTGGGCTGCGCTGCGTCGCGCCTCCGGCGCTCCCGAGGAATTGATTGAGCCGCTATCAATTCAACTGTTACATGCCACTAGTCGGCGAGAGCGGCAGCCGAGAAAGGATTCGGTTCCCCCTGCTTTCTTGCCACGCCGTTTGTTTTTTTCGGGGATGCCAGGAACGATTCCTTGCCGATGACCTCCTGCAGGCGACAGAAATGCCACTCTCGAATGGCTGGGGTCCAGATCCCGTTCTTGTAGTTGGTGCAACTGTCGGGCTTGGCGAGAGGATATTCTTCGAGCGGATCGTCAAGCAGGTTGTAGAACGTACAACTTGTCGTTTCCGCGTTCTCAGTGCAGATGACCTTGTAGGTTGCGTTCCGTGCGCCGACCTGCCGCTGGTTATTCATAACGGGGTTTACGGTTTCCGTAAGCATATAGCCTTTATTGGGATCGCGCAGGCCTTTGGCGCCCTTGAAAAGAATTGGGGTGAGGGAGACGGAGTCGACGGCTACGGTACCGTCGCCTGTCCTGTTGGGAACGGTTTTGGGCACATCGAGGCCCGCCAGTTCCAGAATGGTGGCGAACAGATCCACGCCATGGATCGGCGTGTCGATCTGTGAACCGGCCGCGATGCGCGGTCCCCGGATCACCATCGAGACGCGGGCGCCGCTTTCATAGGCCGTGCCCTTGCTGCGTCCCCGCCTGGTGATGTACATGTTGTCGATGAACTCGCGCTTGGGGCCGAACATCCATGTGCCGTTATCACCGAGGTAGATGACGTAGGTGTTCGGATCCTGCTTGTCGACCACATCGAGCACCTTGCCGATGATGGTATCCATCGAGTTGGTCATCCCCCGCATGAGCGCCTCTGAAGAGCAGGAGCCGACGATCGCCGAGCCGAACGTACCGCCACAGGCTTTCATCTCTTTGATTGCTGCCTCGTCCAGAGTGTCGATGTTCGGCACGCACATCGGATTCGGATCCTGCTTACCCGTGATATGCGACAGGTTGAACGCCAACCAAACGAACCATGGCTTGTCGGGATTCTTCGATTTTTGCTCGGTGATCCATTGGGTGGCATCGGCGGCGTTCACTACCGGCGCGTAGGTGGTCGGCGCGACGCCGGGCAGGGATCGGACGGGCGCTTTCTCGGTACGATACTCGCTGGGAGAGCTGGTGCTGTCTTGGATGTGATAGTCCCATTCCCAGTATGTGTCGATCCCACCATTGAGGTTGCCCAGGTAGAGATCGAAACCGGCCTCTTTGGGCTTCATGCCGGGGTATTTACCCAGGCCTGCCATGTGCCACTTACCGAACACCGCAGTGCTGTAGCCGCCCTTTTCCTTCAGGTCCCGGACGAAGGAGTGATGGTTTTGGGACAGCCAGTTCGTGTAATCCAGCACTTCCGTCTTGACGGCATAAAGTCCGGTGAGAATCGATGTACGAGTGGGAGAGCAAAACGGATTCATCCAGGCATGGCTGAACCTCATGCCCGCCTTGGCAAGGGAGTTGAGGGTAGGGGTGGACGCGGGCCGACCCTTGATCAGTTGATAATTGGGATGATTATGCCCCGAAGGCCCGTATTGCTTAATAAGGCTGTCGATCAGGCCCGGATACATTTCGGTTGTCACGTCGATGCCGATGTCGTCGCCGATAATCAGCAGGATGTTTGGGCGTTTAGACTTACCGCTGACGGGTGTTCCTGGCTTGTCTGGCGCGAACATGGACGTAGCTCCGACCGTAAGCGCAGCCAGTACGATAAATCCACGCAATGCCATTATGCCGATTCTATTGATCACTTTTTCATTCCCCCGCTTCGTGGTTATTTCAATAACCAAATACTGCTGCATTTATCTTATTTTACCGTCAATTCTAAACTGGCGGCCTATAAGAAAAATAAACGGCAGTTTCCCAAAGTCCTTCGGCATCGAAGCCGTTCCGGTTTTGATAATGTGTGATAAGCAAACGGACCGTGAATTACAGGATGGGATTTTACTATAGTTAAAAACAGGTTTGCGAGGGAATCTGGGGATTTGCGCACAAATCCACTTTTCAACAGATAGCCGGGCCGGAATACCTGATCAGCAAATTTGTACAGCGTCAACTTCGATCTCGAAAAAAAGGTCGTGACGGCAGATGTCGGCGTGCGATACGGCGAGCGGAAAACGCGGAATGTTGAAGGAAACTCGTTTGTAAATCGGCAGGTGAGCCATGTCTTTGAAATAAGCGATTCCGCGAAAGAGATCGTTCCAGTTCATTCCCCGCGACTCGAGAATGGCTTTTACAACATCCATCGTGAGCCGGATCTGTTTTTCCGGATCATCCGGATAAATGGTTTTTCCGTCGGGTGCGATACCGGCTGTCCCGGAAATAAGCAGAGTGCGATGTGTCGGACTTCCGAGTTCAACGGCACGGCTGAAAGAGCTCTGATAATCCAGCGCCGGATTCTGAAGCGGCGAAGTGACTGTCTGAACCGTAAATTCAGCGCACTTCGGCTGAACCGCAAAAACATCCATGGTAATGGCCGCACCAAACGGATTACGGGCGCCGATTCCCGTGCTGGCCGGAACCCTATGATCGAAGATTCCAGTCTCGTTGAAGAAGGTAGTGCGAACGGCGTTGAAGTCATCGTACCATTCGAGCAGATGGTCGAGGTATATCCATGCGCGCACGGTATCGGTGAAGCGGAATCCGTTTTGCATCAGTAGGGCGGCGGCGGTTTCAAAAGCGGATCGTGCCTGCCCGCTGCGCGAGGCGGTCAGGTCTGCCGGAAGCAGTCCGCATAAACGGCAATAGCGGGCAAAGTCGTCTTCATAAATAAACCCGATATTGCGTCCGCCGGAACGAACCGGCAGAGGAATGATTCCGGAGAGCGCCACCGCCTGCATGGAATAAAGGCTGCCGTCTTTGCAGGCATCTCCCTGAAGCCAGACCACCGGCCATTTGGCACCCTTTGAAATAAATTCAGAATAAAGCTGATTCCCCGCGAAAACAAACTGACTGAGAATAACGGCATTCTGTTCCTGCGCGATGGCTCGAAGCATGCGGTTCGGGTCACCGCCCGACTGTACTGTAATGCAGTGCTCGGAATGAGTCGGCAGCCTGAGCGTGGCGATCTCCGTTTCATGCGCTGTTTTGATAACTTCCACTTTCAATGAAAATCCTTTCGCCGTACTGGTCGATTCCTGCAATTTCCATTCTACGCCCAGATCCTACAACAGGCGCGAGCCGGTTGAGAAAGGAAACGCGTGCAAAATCTTCTGTATTTTCTCTTGGTCTGCAGCAAAATCAGCTTTGAAAATATAAAAAGACGCCAAATAGTTTACATACGGAGTCTTGAGCCGATTTAAGAACTCTTTCTGATCATTTGCCAATTATTTAGCGAACCGGGCAGTTCGACTTCAACCCATTTTTCTTGATTTTCCACCCGAAAGCTTTGAGCAATTTTCCAACTATATTCTTCCCCTGATGCCAGTCTCCGAAGTCCTCCCCTTCGGAGCATCCGTAGAGAAATTTGGAAATTTGACCATCCTTGCATTTTTTGCTGAACATTCCGCCCGTTCCTGCCTAGCGTAGAAAAGCAGAAAAACAATGAGGGCAAGTCAATGATTCAAGCAATCGTCGAATCATCCGGCCGATCCGTCAAGGATATTTATGTCAATCACGCGATCCCCCTGTCCTCTCTGATCGGCGAGCCTTCCAATACCTTCCACTCTATGACCCCAAGGTCCGAGAATTGGAAGGGGCCGCGTTCCTGGCTTGGAAGGGGCAGATGCAAGGCGGCTTAGTTCAAACGGCGATCGGGGAAGTAACTCCGGCACACCGGAAGTCGGGATGTGATCCGCAGGATTACTTCCGCGAACGCGACTTCTCGGGAGTTATCGCTGCACTCGTATGGGATTACTTGTGATAAGGTTTGTTAACGGTGCTAATGTCTATTTCCATGCCACACTCTCATAGTAAAATCTCAATTTTTTGGGGGAGATATGCCGCGAATAGCAGGTAAAGGCTTGTGGTCCTACGAGACAATGCTGATGGTTCTGCTTAGTCTCAATTTCGGAATCGTATTCTTTGACCGCAATGCCATCAGTTATCTGTCGCCGTTTATACAGCCGGATCTTCACCTCACTAACGAGCAGGTCGGCCTGTTTGCATCGGGCTTGTCCTTCGCATGGTCAATTTCAGGATTTGTGATTGGAAGCATTGCAGATCGTGCAGGCCATAGGAAAGCTTTCCTGATATTTACCGTAATCCTCTTCTCGTTGTGCTCAGTTTTTTCAGGCTTGGCCGGTTCATTTCTGATTTTGCTGGCAGCCCGAATTGTCATGGGCGCCGCGGAAGGCCCGCTGATGCCGATCTCCCAATCCTTTGCGGCGGCGGAATCGAGCCCGGAGCGGCGAGGCTTGAATATGGGCTTCGTGCAGAACTTCGGCTCAAATCTTTTCGGCTCATTTGTGGCTCCCTTGGTTATTGTTGCATTGGCAAATTCGTTCGGATGGCGCCTATCGTTTTTCATTGCAGCGTTACCTGGTTTGCTTTCGGCGCTGCTGATTTGGAGGCTGGTTCGAGAGCCCAAGATAGAACAGGGGATCGTAAAAGAACATCGTGAGCGCATGCCGCTCGGCGAAATGATTCGCCACCACAATATATGGCTATCCATGCTGATCTCTGTTTTCATGGTTGCGTGGATCGTGCTGGGCTGGACTTTCCTGCCTCTGTTCTATGTTAAGCAGCGACTATTTTCGACTCAGGTCATGAGCTATCTCATGGCAGTTTTGGGAGCGTCCGCCGCGGTTGGCGCATTTGTATTACCTGGGTTGTCGGATCGGATCGGGCGCAAGCCCGTTATGATTTACGGGGCTATGATCGGCATCCTTGTGCCATTGGCTGCAATGTTCTGGACCGGTTCTATCTGGATTTTGGGTGCGCTGCTGTTCATCGGCTGGCTGGCGATAGGCGTTTGCCCCCTCTTGATGGCAACAATTCCGTCCGAGACAATTTCAGTCCGGTATGTGGCAACCACCGCCGGACTGGTACAGGGTTTTGGGGAAATCGTCGGTTCCGCCGGAGGCGCGTGGGCGGCTGGAAGAGCGGCCGACGCATTCGGCCTTTCGGTAACAATGTGGATCATGAGCGCATGTGCGCTGATCGCCGCGGCGCTCGGCTTCCTGCTGAAAGAAACCGCTCCCGTCAAAATGAATAAGGATAAACAGCAGCAAGGATCATTTCTTGCCGCATAATCATCATTTCGCTTCTGCCGTGCGATCCCATCTAGCAGCCCGTGGTGAAAGTACAATAGGTCGCGCGCATAGGTATTGCGGGCAAGATCAAGGCGCGAGGAGGAAGCGATGCGGGGACATCGTTGACGACGAGCAACGCAGAGATTGCCCGCAA
>Ga0187865_1004423_pt1 | contig 10441 bp, 9 predicted proteins | sample June2016WEW_11_1_2_FD_132989 | JGI IMG/M metagenome (GOLD analysis project Ga0187865, IMG submission 132989) | Peatland microbial communities from SPRUCE experiment site at the Marcell Experimental Forest, Minnesota, USA - June2016WEW_11_100 | ecosystem: Environmental > Terrestrial > Soil >...
GACGTGTCGGATATGTCCGGCACGCTCATGCTGGACCCGCGCAAGCGGGACTGGTCGTCCAAAATCATTTCGATTTTTCATCTGGACCGCAGCATCTTGCCGCCGGTGGTGGAGTCGCACGAAGTCGCCGGCTGCCTGCGGGCCTCCGCCGCGGCGGAGTTGGGCCTGGCCGCCGGCACGCCGGTGGTCGGCGGCGCGGGCGATCAGCCGGCCGGGGCGGTGGGCAACGGCGTCGTCCGCGACGGGCTGACCAGCGCCACGATGGGCACCAGCGGCGTGGTGTACGTGCACTCGCGGCGGTACGCGACCGACCCGGCCGGGCGAGTGCAGACGTTCTGCTCGGCCGTGGCGGGGGAGTATTGCATGTTCGGGTGCATCCTGGCCGCCGGCGGCAGCCTTCAGTGGTACCGCAACGTCCTGGGGGCCGCCGAAGTCCGCCAGGCGCGGCGGAAGGGTGTCGATCCCTACGAGTTGCTGACGGCCCAGGCCGCCAAGGCGCCCCTCGGCTGCGAGGGTCTGTTCTTCCTGCCATACCTGACCGGCGAGCGGACGCCGCACGCCGATCCCTTTGCCCGCGGTTGCTGGATCGGCCTGCACAGCCGCACGAGCCGCCGCGAACTGGTCCGCTCGGTGATGGAGGGCGCGACCTACGCCATGAATGACGCGGTCACGATCCTCAAAGATCGCGGCCTGAAGATTCGGCAGATTCGCCTCTCCGGCGGCGGGGCGCGGAGCGTGTTCTGGCGACAGCTCCAGGCCGACGTGTACGGCACCCCTTGCGTGACCATCAATACCGAGGAAGGCCCGGCCTACGGGGCGGCCCTGCTGGCGGCCGTGGGGGCCGGGGCGTTCGGCGACGTGGCCCAGGCCTGCCAGGCGGGAATCCGCATTACGCGAACCATCCGCCCACGACCCAAAGCCGCCAAGCGGTACGCCGAACTGTACGCGCAATATCGCAGGCTCTACCCGGCCTTGAAGGATGAATTCCGCCGCATCGCCGGGGGAGTTTGAAGCAACGCCTCACCGCTGCCCATGCAGACGCTTACCGAAATTCGCCGAATGCTCGCCGAGGCCGGCCTGACGCCGCGGCGGCGCTTCGGCCAGATTTTCCTGATCGACGGCAACCTCATGGCCAAGCTGCTGGAGCTGGCCGAGGTGCCGGCCGGGCAGACGGTGCTGGAGATCGGGCCCGGCACCGGCTCGCTGACCGAAGAACTTTTGACTCGCGGCGCCAAAGTGGTCGCCGTGGAGATCGACAAGGGGTTGTGCCGCCTGTTGCGGCAGCGGCTGGGGGACCGCGGTGATTTAACGCTCATCCAGGGCGACGCCCTGTCCGGCAAAGGGCAGTTGTCGGAGGCGATGCTTTCCGCCTTGCCGCCGACGGTGCACCTGGTCGCCAACTTGCCGTACAACATCGCCACGCCGCTGGTGGCGGAGTGCCTGCTGCATTCCTGGCGGGTTCAGGCGGGGCAGGGCCCCCTGGGCTGCCGCTTCGACCGCCTGACGTTCACCGTGCAGCGCGAGGTGGCGGACCGCTTGGCGGCCCCTCCCGGCGGGCGCGACTACGGCCCCGTCAGCGTGCTGGTGGCCTTGCTGGGCCGGGTGAGGCTCGGCAATGCATTGCCGGCCTTGGCCTTTTGGCCGGCGCCGAAGGTGGCCAGCCGGATGGTCCGTATCGACTTGGACCTCCAGGCGGCTGCGGCGTTGAAAAATGTGGAAACGCTGCGGGCGCTGCTGGCTCTGGCCTTCGCCCAGCGCCGCAAGCAGATCGGCTCGATCGTTCGTCGCAAGCCCGCCGTCTTTGAGGCCCGAGCCTTGGCCTCCGCCATCGCCGCGGCGAAGATTACCCCTACCTTGCGGCCACAGAACGTCACGCCGCCGCAGTACCTGGCCGCCGCCAACGCCCTGGCCTAGAGGCAAAGCGGGGCGGCTGGTGCATTTTGACCCTCCAGTTTCCTTCCCTAGATGGCAGGAAATAGAGATGTGGTATAATGACGTTGGAGTGCGACGCGCCATGAGTACCGGCCAGAAACAGCAAGTGTCCTCCCTGCGGTTTTATCTGTACGACCGCCCTCTGCACCCGGAGCTGTTCGACATCTACCACGATCACCACGTGGTCACGGACCGCTACGACGCACAGATCTGGGTCACCGGCTGCACGCACGTGATCGCCTTCTACAGCGACGGCCGCTGGCTGGTGGAAGCGGTGGCCGACACGGAGTGCGAGCTGCCCCGCCACGGCATCCAGTTGGAGCTTCCCTTCCGCGGCGAGAAGACCCACGAGACGGTGCAGCAGTGGCCCATCCATTACATGATGAACTTCCAGGTGGAGTCGATGAGCCCGATGGCCTACTCGCGGACGCATCACGAGCTGGCCCGCCAGGGCGCTCGCCGCGGCCTGTTCGTGCCGTTCCCCACCTGGCGGGCGCGGTCGCTGACGCCGTTTTCGTTCATCGATTACGAGGTCAAGCCGGACCAGCTTCACGTGTTTGCGTTTCACGCGTTTCCACAGGACCTGACGATGGTCCGCACGCAGTCAATTTTTGAGCTTAAAAAGGATCGCTAACTTCGCCTGGTAGGAGACGTCGCAAAAAGGTGGCCCATCCACAGGGTCGGTCGCGTCGGGGGGCCGGTGTTATCCGGTAAACTTGAACGACTCGTGGATGGGCCATGTTTTTCCCGGCCAGCGTTCGCCGGGCCGGGGTACTGCCAGATTTTCCTCAGGGTGCGTCCAGGATGATGTTCACGGGGCCGTCGGCGTCGCTGCGGACGGCCATCTCCGCCCCGAAAATGCCCGCCGCTACCGGCACGCCGGTGGCCTTCAGTGACGCCAGAAACTGCTCGAACAGCTCCTCGGCCGCTTCCGGCTTGGCCGCGGCTGTGAAATCTGGCCGCCTGCCCTGTCGGGCATCGGCCAGAAGGGTAAAACTCGGCACGACCAGGACGCCCCCCCGGACGTCCTGGACCGATAGATTCATCTTGCCCGATTCGTTCTCGAAGATTCGCATCTGGCTGACCTTCTCCGCCAGCCACTGCGCCTGCTTGGGGCCGTCGCCCTCGCCCACGCCCACGTACACCAGCAGGCCCTGCTCGATCTGACCCACCCGCTGGCTATGGGCCTGCACCTCGGCGAATTTCACACGCTGAACCAGCACGCGCATGGTTATCGCTCCTTCCGGTGCCGCTCGGCCATGGCCGTCGCGACGGCGGCGACTTTCCGCCGCAGGGCCGTCGGCGCGATGACCTCCACCTGGTCGCCGTAGCCCAGCACCCACCAGGTGATCTCACCCAGGCCGTCCACGCGAACGTGGAATTCCAGCGAACCGTTGTCGTTCCACTGGACGCGCTGGCTGGGATGCCAGCGGACTTCCGACACGTTGCCGGCCACCAGGGGCTCGAAGTGCAGGTGCACGTCATATAGCTTGCCTTCAGGGATCATGCACCAGGCCCGGCCGAAGTGTTTTTTTAGGACGTCCGCGTCGGCGGGCGAGTGGAAGGTCGCCGCCGTGACCGTCAGCTTGCGGATGCGCCCCAGCTTGAAGGTGCGGATCTCTCGATGGTCGACCGAGTGGGCGATCAGGTACCACGCCCGATGCACGAACGCCAACCGCAGCGGATGCACCGTCAGGTGCAGTTGCTTGCGCTCGTAGAAGCTGATGTACGCCATCCGGCACACCCGCCGCGCGGCGATGGCCTCGGCCAGCTCGTCGAACATCGCGTCCAGCCCATGATGGCTGGCCGTGGGGGGCAGCTGCATGCTGAGATGATCGATCATGTCGCCGACCTCCTGCCGCATGGCCGGCGGCAGCGAGCCCTCCAGCTTCATGGCCGCCCGGGCGCTCTGAGAAAGCAGCGGTACCGCCGAGGAGCAGCGGAGCTTGCCGGTCAGCGTGAGCAAGGCCAGGGCCTCGGTGAGCGTCAGGTGAATCGGCGGCAGGAAGAAATGCTGGCCGATCTTGTACCGGCGGTGCTCGGCGTCGAAGTAGTAGGGGATGTGCGCCATCTCCAGCATGTTCAGGTCCCGAAAGATGGTCCGCCGGCTTACCTCAAGTTCACCGGCCAGTTCGGCGACGGTGTAACTTCGTCCGCCTTGGAGCAACGTGATCAGCCGCAGCAACCTGTAGACTCTGCTGACACCCGACATTTGGATTTGTCGCCTTTCTTATAGAGAGAGGGGGTGACAACAGTGTGTCACCGCCTTAGCGAAACCCAAAAAGTTTATGGACTTGGCTATTATTTGTCCCTCGCCTCGCCCGCGCACAACGCGATGGCCAGGGCGTCGGCCACGTCGGGCGGTTGGGGAAGGCGGGGGAGCTTGCAGAGGCCTTGGATGGCCCGCTGGATCTGGAGCTTGGAGGCGTGGCCGTTGCCGGTCAGGCTTTTCTTAACATGCGTGGCGGCAAGATGTTGCATCTTCACTGAGGCCTGGCAGCAGGCCAGCATGATCGCCCCGCGGGCATGGGCCATCAGGATGGCCGTGCGGGGGTGGGCGTAGTGGGCGTAGAGCTGCTCGATGGCGACCAGGTCGGGGGTGGTCTCGGCTAAGACGGCTTGGAGGTCCTCGTAGAGTTGGCGAATTCTTTCCGCCAGGTCGGCCCGGGCGGCAGTCCGCAGCGCCCCGGCCTCCACGATGGAATGCCGGCCGCGGGAAAAGTCCACCACCGCGTAGCCGGTGACGTGCAGCCCCGGATCGATGCCCAGCACGCGAAAGGTTGAGCCTTTAGCCTTGGTCATCGTTTCAAGAAACCAGCAATGAACATCACTAATAGGAGCTGTAAATGTCAAACGCCTGCGGAGAAGAACGTCACGCCACCATCAGGATTGTCCCTGATCTCGTATCCCAAACTAGCAAGCTTTCCCCGGACGTAATCCGCCAATTCAAACTCTTTTTTCTGACGCGCACCGTAGCGAATCTTGAGTAGTTCTAAGACTTGCTCATCAATCTTTGCTTCGAGTTCGTTATATCGCTGGTCATCCTCTATCGCAGAACGAGCTTGATGCTGGAGGACTGCGAGATTGGCAGCACACTGGTCAACATACTTTACAGTCTGACTTACTGCGGGTTCGGCGAGCCGAGCACAACTGTAGTCCCTTTTGTTAACTTGCAAACTGTCTACCTCGAAGCCGAGCACTTGGTCCATTGCCTTTAAAGTGGCGTAGACATCCTCTTTTTTAACGCTACGGGCATCCAAGAACTTCCACATTGCTGCAAGGGCCTGAGGCATGTTCAGGTCGTCCTCTACGGCAGCAACGAATGGACGATAGTAATCCTCAAGGATCTTGCCTTTGCTCTTAGTTTTTTCATCCCGCAGATCTACTGTGCGGACCTTTAAGCGAGAGAAAGCATTTTGGGCTGCGTCCAGGGCTTCCCAGGTGAAGGTCACTTGCTGGCGGTAGTGGGCGTTGAGGCAGAAGTATCGGAAGGCCAGCGGGTCGTAGCCTTTCTGGGTGAGGAAATCCAGCGTCAGGAATTCGCCTGCGCTCTTGGACATCTTGGCCGCCTCGCCGCCTTCCTTGGGCAGCACCAGCCACTCCCCGTGCATCCACCAGTTCACCCACGGATGGCCGTAGGCGGCCTCGGTCTGGGCGATCTCGTTGGTGTGGTGGACGGCTTGGTGGTCCACGCCGCCACAGTGGATGTCCAGCCGCTCGCCCAAATATTTGACGGCCATCACGGAGCACTCAAGGTGCCAGCCGGGGAAACCCACGCCCCAAGGACTGTCCCACTCCATCTGGCGCTTTTTGCCGATATCCTTCGGCGAGAACTTCCAGAGGGCAAAGTCGGTGGGGTTCTTCTTGCCAGCGACCATCTCCACGCGCGCCCCGGCCCGCAGACCCTCGACGTCCAGACGAACCAGCTTGCCGTAATCCGGCAGCCTGGAGGTATCGAAGTACACGCCGTCGCCCTCGATGACGTAGGTGTAGCCCTTGAGCTCCAGCGTGCGGACCAGCTCGATCTGCTCGGGGATGTTCTCGGTGGCCTTGCACCAGACATCGGGGGGGATGATGTTCAACTGCTTCAGATCCTCCTTGAACGCGTCTTCGTAGAGTTTGGCGATATCCAAGGCGCTTTTACCTTCGCGGGTGGCGCCGGCCTCCATCTTGTCGTCGCCGGTGTCGGCGTCACTGGTCAGGTGGCCGACGTCGGTGATGTTCATCACGTGCCTGACGTCGTAGCCGCAGACCTTCAGCGTCCGCTTGAGGATGTCCTCGAAGACGTACGTCCGCAGGTTGCCGATGTGGGCGTAGTTGTAGACCGTCGGCCCGCAGGTGTAGAGGCCGACCTTGCGGTCCTGAATGGGCCGGAACTCATCGACGCTCCGCGTCATCGTGTTGTAGAGCCGAAGCATGTCGCCCCACATACTAACGACAATTACCGTGACAGTTAAGCGGTCGGGGGACATTCCGGCGGCCTGAGCTCTATCGAAGACCAGCGGCCTGAGCGAAGTCGAAGGCCTTGCGGGGCGAGGCGGCCGCTGGCATCATAAGGAATTCCCGTCCCGGCCGCAGGCGGGCCTGAGGTAGGCAGACATCCGTGGCGAATCGAAAGAAAAAGAAAATCGGCAAAGCGAGTAACCGCAAGACCGATCCTCTCGCGTGGTGGCGGGAGGCGCGGTTCGGCATGTTCATTCATTGGGGGATTTACGCCGTCGCGGCCGGTTATTGGAAGGGCCAACCCATCCCGCGCCTGGGGGAATGGATCATGCACCACGCCAAGATCCCCCTGGCCGAGTACGCCCGGCTCGCCAGGCAGTTCAATCCCGTCCGGTTCGACGCCGACGCCTGGGCCAGCCTGGCCAAGCAGGCGGGCATGAAGTACCTGGTCATCACGGCCAAGCATCACGACGGCTTTGCGATGTACGATTCGCCATGCAGCACCTACGACGTCATGGACGCCACGCCTTTTGGCCGCGACCCGATGCAGGAACTGGCCCGCGCCTGCCGAAAAGCGGGCCTGAAGCTGGGCTTCTACTACAGCCAATACCAGGACTGGGCCGACCCCGACGGCGGCAGCTACGCGCCGGATTACGATCCGACCAAGCGAAACTTCGACCGCTACTTCCGTCACAAGTGCATCCCGCAGGTCCGCGAACTGCTGACGCAGTACGGGCCCATCGGCCTGATCTGGTTTGACACGCCAGGCCAGATGACGCCGGCGCAGTCGCTGGAGCTCAAGCAGCTCGTCCACAGCCTCCAGCCGCGGTGCCTGGTCAGTGGGCGCGTCGGCAACGACGTGGGCGACTACGGCAGCCTGGGCGACAACCAGATTCCCCGCGGCCCCGTCGAGGGCGACTGGGAGACACCCGCGACCATCAACGACACCTGGGGCTTCAAGCGGCAGGACCACCATTGGAAATCAGCCGGCACGCTGCTGTGCCTGCTGGCGGACTTGGCCAGCAAGGGTGTGAACTACCTGCTGAACGTCGGGCCCACGGCCCAGGGCGTAATTCCGGCCCCCAGCGTCACCCGGCTGCGGGAAGTCGGCCGCTGGATGAAGGTCAACGGCCAGGCCATCCACGGCACGGCGGCCAGCCCGTTCCCGTACACTCACGACTGGGGCCGAATCACGCAGAAGGGCCGCACGCTGTACCTGATGTTCTTCCGCTGGCCGGGAGGCCAGTTCGTCCTTCACGGTCTGCGGAACAAGGTCCACCGAGCATATCTCCTAGCCGGGCGGCGGAAGAAAATCGCGATTACCCAGACTCACGACCGCAAGCTCGACCGCCACGTGCTGAGACTGGCGCTGCCGTCCAGACCGCCGGATAGGAAAATTTCCGTGGTGGTGCTGGAGCTGGCCGGCAAGGCGGACGCGGACCCGGCGCCCCTCCAGCAGGGCGACGGGGCCATCCGCCTCCAGACGCATTTGGCCCAAGTGCATTGCCCCGACTCGGCGGCCCCGATCACGATCAGCCGCGGCGGCGTGGCGGACTATTGGGTCTCCACGAAAAACTCGCTGAGCTGGAGCTTCAAGGTTTTTGAGCCTGGCCTGTTCCGCGTGGAAGTCGTTGTCGCCCGTGCCAAGGACAAGAATTTCCCCTCCGGCTACGCCGTCAAGGTAACCTTGGGCGGTGCGACGGTGGAGGGCATCCTCGCGGATGAAAAGACCGTCCAAAATGCGGCCACACGCTATCACCCCGAAGCGGCGACGACGCTGGGCAAGCTTCGCATCGATCAGCCGGGGACGCACAAGCTCGCCCTGGGCCTGCTGAAAGTTCCCCAAGGCGATAGCACCGGCCTGAGAGTGACCTGCGTAAATCTGCTGCCGACGCGCTAGATGCCGCCGCCGGCGGAATGCCGGCTGATAGGGGGGCGGCTACGCTTTGGCGGCCTTGGACTTGCGGGCCAGGCGTGCCTGTCGGCGGGCCCGTTCCTTGACCTTGCGGGGACTGTTGCGCTGGCGGGTGGCTCGTTGCCTGGCGCGTTTCTTGAGAAGCCTGGTTTTTCGTGCACCCATGCGGGTAACCTTTTATCAGTTATCGTTTATCGTTGCGGGCTGGGATTATAGGCCGCTGCCATCGCGTATGCAATCCACAATCGTACCCTCGGGGGTCCCCCAGGCCGTCTGGCGCGGAGGTGGGCTACCCCGGCCGCGGTCGTCGCGCCCTAAGCACATTCCTTGACACGCGTCGGGGCTCGATACGATAATCGCGAACCTATTTGTTCCGGTTCCCTTCTGTGCGATCTTGGAGTTAAGGTCCTTACCGACGCGGATGGGTCATGGCCGAGGCGGCAGACGACTGGCGTGAGCACTCGCAATTCCGCAAGCGGGGCAGCCCCCAGGAGGTTTCGGGGTATTGCCAGCGGCGGTTTGAAACGTCCCGCCGTCTGCGGCGGCTCCACAAGAGCGAACTGGCCTTCGCCCGCCTGCTGATGGATCTGATCGGGCCGGGCCGCTCGATCCTGGACGTGCCCTGCGGCCCCGGGCGATTTTATGAGGTCTTCTCCGGAGCCGCGGAGGTCACGATGGTGGATTACGACCCCGAGGCGCTCAAGGTCGTCCAGGCCGCCCATGGTCAGGATCGCCGGTTGCGGATCCTTCAGGGCGACATTGCCTGCTTGCCCTTTTCCGACGGAAGCTTCGATCTGGTCTTCTCCATGCGATTGCTGCACCACATCGGCGATGAGGCGCTGCGGCGGCAAGTCGTGGCGGAGCTGGCCAGGGTTTCCCGGCGGTACGTGGCGCTGAGTCTGTACTCCAAGCACACTTTCCGTTACATGAAACGGCGGCTGTTCGGCATGCGGCCCAGCGGGAACTCCGTGGCCCTTGGCCGTTTCATTGCCGAGGCCCGCCGCATGGGGCTCAGACTTCTGCGGAAGTACCCGGCGGTGTCCCTGATTGAGCAGCAGCGAATGCTTTTGTTCGAAAAAGTTTGAAAAGTTTGAAAAAGGCTGATGCCCAAAAACTCTAACGAACTATCCATGCGGGGCTCCCCCGACCTGTCCTACCCGGCCCTGCCGGTGAAGGTGAAATCTCCGCGGGGATTTTGCTGGTCCCTTGTCGGCGAGCAGTGGCACGGCGCCGCGGAACGTCTGGAGCGTTTTTTTCTCCCGTCCGCGGGGACGGTGGGCGTCCAGGTGCTCAAGCATACTTTTAACCGGACTGTGGTGCGGATTCTTCCCGCTTCCGAGGACCTCCTGCCGGCCGTGGCCAAGGTCTTCCCGATGCGATCGCTCCGGCAGTACCTGTACCGCTGGAGGCGTTATGCCCCGTCCGAGGCGGCCAAGCTCCTGGAGGCTGCTCGTCGAGGCCTGCCCGTGCCGGCCGTGTACGGTCTGGGACTTCACCGGCGGTGGGGCTTGATGCGCCGAAGCGCGGTGCTGATGGAGGATTTGGCCCCGCTGCGGCCCGTCGGTCAGCTTTTGCGGGACAGCGACGGCGACGCGGCGCGACAGCGGGAGATCATAATGGCCACGGTGGACGTGTTCGTGCAAATGCACAACGTCGGCTGCTGCAACCTCGACATCAACAAGGGATCGGTGTTCCTGTCGGAGGACCTCAAGGCGCCGGCCAGGGTGGTCGACTTCCAGTACGCCTGGTTCGTGGAGGAGCCCGACGACGAAGGCCTGGCCTATCAGGCGGCCCACTTCTCCGCCTGGTGCTTGCCCGAGGTGTCCCCTGGTCTTACGGCCGAATGGGCCGCTGCCCTCATGGAGCGGGCCGGCGTCGCTGACAAGGCCGGTTGGTGGCGGCTGTACACCCAGCACGCCTCCTATCCCCTCACGCGCCGGGAGCGCATGAAGCTGAGGGCGATGAAATAAGAGCTACGCCCTCCGGCCGCAGTCGGCCTTGGATTCCCCGCCGGCGCCAGGAGTCGGCGGACGGCTACTGCGATTGTTGGCGCTCTTGGAGCCGCCGGCGGGCCTGATCGACCTGCTCGCTGGGATGCATCAGGGCGGCCCGATCGTAGAACTGCCGGGCCTTGTCGAACTCGCCGGTGGC
>Ga0187865_1004429_pt1 | contig 10421 bp, 8 predicted proteins | sample June2016WEW_11_1_2_FD_132989 | JGI IMG/M metagenome (GOLD analysis project Ga0187865, IMG submission 132989) | Peatland microbial communities from SPRUCE experiment site at the Marcell Experimental Forest, Minnesota, USA - June2016WEW_11_100 | ecosystem: Environmental > Terrestrial > Soil >...
GCCCGGCGCTGCACCTGTGCGCGCTGGCGCGGCGCCTGGAGGCGATCACCGATCTGTGTGCGGCGGAGGAGAACCGCTTGCACGCCAGCCAAGCTACCGAGGCTCTGCCCGCCATCATCCGTCAGGATCTGGAACGGAGCATCCGCTTTCATCAACGCGCCGCCCAGCGCTTAACCCGCGAAGCCCTCAAGATTATTTCAGAAGATAGTAATCTGCAACAACATTATACCCTTTTGGTTACGGTGCCGGGCATCGCCCAGACCAGCGCCCTGCGCATCCTGGCGGAGCGGGTGATGATCTCCGCCCACCTCGACGCCCGTCAGTGGGTCGCCTACGCGGGCCTCGATCCGCGCGAATATTCCTCCGGCACCTCGGTGCACAAAAAAGTTCGCATCAGCAAGGCCGGCAACCGCCACCTGCGCCGAGGCCTCTACATGCCCGCTCTCGTCGCCGTCCGCCATGATCCCCACCTGCGGGGTTTCTACCAACACCTGCTGGCCAACGGCAAATTGAAAATGCAAGCCCTCGTCGCCGTCGAACGCAAACTCTTGCACGCCATCTACGGCATGTTCAAACACCAGCAGGCCTACGACGGAACCAAAGTGTACCGGCTGCCCGATGGCCTTACCCCTGCATCGTCCGCACCGGTTCGAACGGAGGCAGCGTGATCCCCCTTCGCAAAAAAAGCTTGAAACTTAAGAGAGAATCTACCCGCTGTTCCGTTAGTGGGCGTGCCCACTATGTGTTATCCTCCTAAGGGTGGATGCTTCCGCTCCCGGTTTGGGGCCGAGCATGGCGGTCCTATCCCGCTCGGCCTAGGCAAGAGTTCGACGGGGGCAAAGCGGAGGGGAGTAACGTCGATGGATCCAGCGGGGAGGACGACGGAGGTACGGACAGACTCGTACACTCCTAGGGTAAATGCCGCCAAGGAACTTGCGGAGATTTCCAAGGACTTTACCAACCCTCGGGAACTGATTCGCGAGACGATCGCGAACTCGATTGATGCTTGCGCAAGCCGCATCGTCGTCGAGGCGCTAAAGGACGACAGCTCCGGGGAGGACGAACTCGTCGTCCGCATCATGGACGACGGTGTCGGCATGACGCGAACAGAACTGGAGGGATTTTTCGATCTCGGCTTCAGCAATAAGCGGGACCGAGACACAGCAATCGGCTACAAGGGGCACGGAACCAAGGTCACCTACAACAGCTCGACGGTGACTGTGTTTACGAAGTCGATCGACGGCGGGCCGACAAGGAAAGCAGTCTTAGCGAAGGCTCGTTCTTCGCTGAATCTAGCAGTGAAGCAGAAAGGGGACCCACCAGCAGTCCAGTTCTGTGAAATTGACAAGAGCGGTTTCCCCCTGATTGACGACGCAGCCTCAGGCACGGTCGTCGAGGTCCGTGGATACGACAACAACAATTGGAACGCCTTTGCACACGCACCGCTGATCGATTACATTCGCTGGTTCACAGCTTGGGGGCGAATCCACTCTGCTTGGGGCGAAACCCTGCCGTTCACGTGCACACTGAGCGTACGTGGAATCGGCGAGCGGCCCGCCGAGGTAGTCCCGTACGGCCACCCATTTCCACAGGAAGACTATGATTTCAGAGATCTACGTGCCAAAGACGAGCGGCGGCCGGAAAACTATTTTGTTCGCCGGTGGGTGTCCGATCCAATTAAAACGGATGGATTTCCGGACCACGAGTTCCGAATTGCTTTCTCGGTCGAGGGGGACTCGGCGAAGCGTCAGCACAACATTATGCTGAAACGCGTCGGCCGCCCTGAGAAGAAGCCGTATCCTTACGAATCTGCCCGGTACACCGTTTCCGACCGTTACGGAATCTACGTGTGCAAAGACTTCATCCCGATAGAACGTAAGAACGAGCGCTTCGCAGACCGCTCAGAGTGGACAAAATGGCATGCCTTTATCAACTGTCAGTCATTCCATTTGACGGCAAATCGATCGAGCGTGGAGAACACCCCTGCCGATCTTCTCCAAGCCATCTACAAGTCCGCCGAGGACTATGTTGTTCAGTACGTCCTCGAATCGGACGAGTACGAGGAGTTTGCGAGGCGAACGCAACTGGAGGCGGGTCGGCGCAAGGCAGAGCGCGAAAAGAAGGACGTCGTGCGCCGCTACAGGGCCTACCAGACGAAGACGCGGTTCCAGGTGCGTTGCACCGGCAAAACGCTGGAATTCCGTGAGCCGCGTAGCGAGCAAGGGGTTCTTTGGCTTATAGGCCAACTCGTGGGGCTGTGGCCTCACCACTTTTCGTCGTTGAGAGTGGCCGATCTAGATTCTCACTTCGGATACGATCTTCTCGTCCTTCGAAAGCATCACCTGACGGGCGCCGAGGAACCAGCGTTCGTCGAGCTGAAACACAACCTAAGGGACTCTGCGGACTTCAATCACTCTTTCGATTACCTCAGTAGCATCGTATGCTGGGAGACCGGTCTCCACGAGGATGAGGAACTCAGGGACATTCGGGATCATGTCAGAGTGTTTAAGATCGCTATGCCCAACAATGAGCGTTCGTTTACCAGGTATTTTCTCAACAATCCGGAAGGTGGATTGAACATCGAGGTGTTGGTGCTCCGCAAGTACCTCGAGGAGGTTCTGGCGCTCAAGCCTCTGAGCTGACCCAAACTGCTCGACCCGGCGGGCTGGCGGTCGCGGTAGGGATGCCGGTTGCCCGCGGGGCTGGCGCAGACACCTGTCTTTTGGTGTCTGCGATCCCGAAGGGACGTTCTCTTCCGGCGCCGCGCGGTCAGGAGTATACTCTCCTGCGCCATGCCCCTCTACCACCGCGTGTACACTCCCGGTGAACTCCAATTCATCACCGCCAGCACTTATCGCCGCACGCCACTCTTTCTCTCGGATCGGTTCCGGCACTGCTTTGTCCAGAGGCTGGATGAGGTGCGGCAGGAATTGCATTTCCTCCTCGTCGGCTGGGTCTTGATGCCCGAGCATTTTCATGTGCTGATCAGGCCCGAGCCCGCCGAAACCACTCCCCTGATTATGAAAGGGCTTAAAGAGGAATCGGCCAAGCGCATCATCAAAACGCTTCGGGAATACCATCAGTATCCTTGGTGCCGGAAGACGCTCGCCAGGCTGCGGCTGCCCTCCACGGTTCACGATGAATCACATTACCGTCTTTGGCAGCGCCGCTTTTACCCCTTCAACGTCTTCACCGAACACAAATTCCAGCAGAAACTGGACTACATGCACAACAACCCTGTGACCCGCGGGCTGGTGGGTTCCCCCGGTGACTGGCCGTGGTCAAGCTGGAGGTTCTACTATTGGGAGGATGCGTCAGTTCTCCGCATGGATCGGATGCGTTGAGTTCTACTTACGTCCCTTCGGGATCGCAGACTCCCAAAGGCAGGAGTCTGCGCCAGCCGGCCTGTCTACGGTCTACTGTTGCCGTGCTAGGCACCGTTCCTCAAGCCGCCCGGCCTTGAAAAATCCCCACGCAGAGAAGGGCGCTGCCCGATGGGCTCCCGCTCTCAATAATCAGGTACGGACCTGGCGCCGCAGGTGAACGTCCGAGAGCCCGGCGATATTGGTCATTAGCGATGTTCCGTGAACGCCGGGGGTTTAGGCCAATCATGGGTATGAACAAGTCTGTCTCCAGCAACAGAGTCGTGCTTACTCAAGGATCTGGCGCAGAGCGCCAGGTAGTAATACCTTGGTTCAATCCTGAGGATTTCTAGCAGTTGATAGTGCTCTCCACACTTATGGAGTTTACTGTCGGCCTTTACTGTCGACTGGATAAGCTCGCTGGCTCTTTTCCCGTGCTCGACAGGCCTGATGTCAACACAAAACGGCAGCTCACGCTGTGTTGGAAAGAACTCCCATCCAGTCTGATCGCCGGATATGTGATCTTTGGTAACAACTAGAATATGCTCCTTAGAGAAATCAATCACATAGGCGGGCTCTGCATCGGGCATATTGGGAAGGGCAGCGGCTCGCAAATAGCCCCCGCCTTCTACCCTTTTCATCCCTGTGCGAGTCTTTTGTCTCGGATCGAGCCATCTATCCTCCGAGAAGTCAGATTTGACCATATTGCCTTCGACATATGTGCTTCTATCCTTAAGAGTCTCAATACGCTTCTTAATCTTGTCCCACTCCGGGGACTTGCCCAGCACCCCGAGTTCCAGATCCGGAAGTAGCAGGTCCAAGGCTCTGACCACTCTGGAAAAGGATAGGAAGAAATCCTTCCTACCCTCTGTATAGCGGTGATCTGCCTCTTTGCAGAGACCTTCGATTTGGGCTACAAGAACCCCCTCCGCTTGGTCGGCATCCGCGGGTTTGGCGGACTGGATCGCCCTCTGGCACGCCAGGACTACCCGCACCAAGGCGCGAGGGAAGCCCACGAATTTTCCTAGCTGGGCGAGAGCGAGGTCCGTGTTCTTGTACTGGGTCTTTTGGAGCCATTCGTCAACCAGACCGGATACGCGAATCGTGCAACTTGAACATCGTTCGCAACCACACGTCTTGTGACCGGGGATATCGCCCTCCAGGGCGATGAGATTCAATAGGATCTTGGTCGTATCCTTTAGCCGCTGCTCGGTAGCATCCAATGCCTGTTGAGAAGCTGCAAGGCTTTCCGGCGAAAGCTTTAGGGAGGGTTCCGTACCAAAGGGGGGTTCGACTTTTATGGTTTTCGGGTGTGCGGCCCCAATCGCCCGGACTGCCATGGCAAATTCCTGAGCAAACTCCATGACGGAGCTATGACGATAATCCCGTTCCCTGGCGAGTGCCTTCATGACCACATTTTCAATTTGACTTGAGTCAGCCAGGTCAGGGTTAACAGTCTGGAGGGGCGGGGGTGTTTCGTTCAAGCGGGCGCGCAATACCCCCAGCAGCGTGTCAGAATGATAAGGCTGACGGGCGGTCAGCATTTCATAGGTGATGATGGCCAGTGAGTTGAGGTCGGAGCGCGGGTCCAGATTCTCGCTCGGCATCCCGGACGCTTGCTCAAAGGACATGTACTGCAGCGTCCCCATGAGCTTTCCTGCCTCGGTATGGGTCGTCGACTCGCGCGGCTTGGCAATGCCGAAGTCCCCCACTTTGACTTCGACTTCGCCCTCCTCGATACGCGGCAGAAAGATATTGTCGGGTTTCAAGTCTCGATGGATGATGCCAAGCTTGTGCGCCGCATCCAGCCCTCGAGCTACCTGCTGGATTATCTCCGCGCATTCCGTGGGGAGCAGTGGCCCGCGCTGTTGGAGCGTTTGAGCAAGCGTCTCACCTTTCCTGTATTCCATGGCGATGTAAGGCGTGCCGTCGTCCCCTTGCCCCGAATCATAGATGGTGACGACATTAGGGTGATTAATCGCACCCAGGGATGCGGCCTCGTTCTTGAACCGCAGCAGGAACTCCTTGTCATCGAGTAGCTTTTTGTGCAGGACCTTGAGGGCCACGCGGCGATTCCCGACACTAATTTGCTCCGCCAGGAAAACTCTCCCCATCCCGCCTACTCCGATTTCGCGGACGATTTGAAATTTCCCGGATAGACCTGCCGTCAATTGCGCCACCGTGGCGGTTATGATCGGGGGCAAGGGAGTCCCATCAAGCGGACAAGAATCCCTATCGTCTGAAAAATTCTGCTGGCATTTCGGGCAAGTGCGCATGGGGAGCCACGCTTTCCAGAATCACGTGTGTCATGAGGAATCGCGGATCAGATTGCGCGCGCGTGGCGCATACATGGTTCCACGGGTTACCTCGTCACGTCGCATAATTCAGCTAGTGCTATAGGTCCTGACAACTGCAGAAAGAACCCATTGCCTGGCGCTTCGCTCGTGAACCAGTGGAGCCGATTTTGGATCTGTTTGAGAACGGGATGATCGTATAGCGATGGGGGGATCTGGTTAGTAATATCCCGCAGATCGTTCGTGAGATCCATGGCTTGCAGTTGGCGCGGATCACCGTTTGGATTGTCCACCGCAATAATCTGATAACGGGCCGGCATGATCATGTTCTCAGGTTTTATCCCTTGAAAGAACTCGCGGTGCTTCTGATAGGGTGCCGAATCACTGCCCACCGAGCACCGGGGTAGGTCATAGGACTCGATGTGATTCTTTATGTGGTCGGGACCATACACTTTATAGATACGAGTCCCTGTCTCCATGTCTTCAGGAATCAGATCCCCAAATGATGGCTCGCCGATGTGGCATTCGAACCGTAGTAGGTACGATCCACCAGCCCTTGGAAATGGTCCGATCCGAAGACATGTAAAGGGGGCGTTATCGCGCTCTTTCTCGGAGAGGTCGGGCAATTCATCCTCAAGATGGAAACCTGCGGTGTTTTCAGGGGTGATAAGCTGTACATCTTTAACCGTCGTCTCCCTGTCTGGCGCAGGCCGGATGGTCAGTGTCCCATCCGGCTTGTCGAGAACCCGATCCTCCAAAATATTTCGGAATATGTAAGAATAGGGAAACCGTCCATCCTCTTTTTTGTGTTTGTCCCAATCGTCGGTGGTTGCCAGCCGGCAGTGGTCCAAGGTGCGCCGGTGTATCAGTTTCAGATACAAATACGGGCCTTCATATGCCGTGACCGTTAGCACGAGATTTGTGCCGACATGAACCCCATCTTTTCGATATGCACTGAATCGGAGGATCTCTTCGACCAGCTCTATTCGAAGTGACCGATCACCCACGCATAGAAGGCACATCATGGTGTTGAGCTCCTCTCGACAGTGTCCCCCTAGGCGGTCGTCCCTGGCTTTGCCCTAACGTCAAGACCTATAACGAGAACGATCCTGTTGGAGGTTTTGTTCACGGCAGGACTCTCCTCTCTCCCAAGTAAGAGGCGAGTAATCTCGTGTCGAACGACATTGGGCTTTCGCCAGTTCTAATGTGATCCCATCCTGATCGGGTCAACCGTGTCACATCCTGCTTGCGAGTCAATTGCTTAATGCCTCGGCACAGTCCGAGCCTGGTCGCTCGGCCCGCCATCGCAACTGCACAATCATAGAGAGGATTGGCGCTTGCCACCAGACCGCCCTCTCTCGACCGAGATGGCATTAATTTTTTGCAACTTCAGTAAGTGTCGCGTGCGCTACCGGTGTCTCATATAGCGCGTGTGGGGGTGGTTTGTCAAGTCTTTATTATAACCTGAATTTACTCCGCTAACGTCAGACTCGACAAAAGGGTACTGTGATATTCCTGCGTCGCTCTCGCCCTTATTTAGGCACCAATATACTTGGCTGACCAAGCTCTTGCGGGTGCTAATTTGCATCGTTGTATGCTTGGCATGGATGGGTTGTGGAAAGATCGCGGTCAACCCACGCGCAAACGTGCGTACAGTGAGGAATCTTAAATACGTCGTCATACTCTATTTTCCCGAAAACATACATTTGAGTGACGCCCTCTTGCATGGCTCGGACCTGCGGCTCGGTCAAAGGCGTATCTTCCAGATTCTCGTGCCCCCCAATACTAATCTTCATAGACGGCATCAAGGACATCTTCCCTCGTGGTTCCTTCGTAGGCTCATCGTAGACAAAACTGGGTGGCTCGTTCTTCAGAAATGTCCGATACTTGAACAACATTACTGTGTTGAGAGATGGCGTCTTTCCACTATTTTGGACATAGCCGATCCAGACGAATCTATGCCCCGGACTGACCACGTTCTTGATGCTAATATCGGTTATGCCAACCCACGCCCTTTGGTCCAAATGAAATTGCTCGATGGTGGCCATGAGGGATTTTTCGGCCTGTTGCCTGTTTTTCCTGGATTCTTCCAGAGCAGTAGTAGCAGCGTCTGTGGCGGCTATCATCTCCTTCCATTGGAAGTAGACCAACAGGGCGTATCCGAGGATAGCCACAAAAGTAGCTGCCTCAATAAGTACATTAATCCTCTCACGTCGTTCCTTACGTGCTTTAATGGCTTCCTTTTTGTCCTGTATGGCTGGTGGAACCTGAACTTCGGCCCTCACAAGTGGTGGGTAGCATTGTTCGCGTTTATTTTTGGCTTGTTGCTCTTTGGCTATGGATTCAATCTGTTTTTGTACTCCCAAGAACCCCGTGTGGACACGCTCGCTCAGCGTGCTCAATTCTCGCAGAATGCGCTTGGCAACCAGAATGGGGTAAGCAGTTTTATCCATCGAAGAGAGTCATATTACCACTTCCAAAAGCTCTTTGATCTCCCAAACATGGTCTGCGATCCCGGCCTCCATAGCGGGAGTAACTCGCAGAGTTTGATGGACGCGGCAGAAGTTATACCAAGCAAAATACAGCGCCAGCATTGCATAGAGCTTTTCCCATTTCTTCGAGAAGGCATTGGTCAAGCGGGGTAGCGCAGAGGTACGCGTCTTTTGCGTTCCTCTGCGGCTCTTCTTGGGGAAATGACGTTTTGCGGGCGCGGGTTCGAGGCCTATAAGGGGCGCCCTGTCGCGCCTTCGACGCCCGGTGGTATCGGACGGCTGGTTCTTTGTCACCTGCCGCGTGTTGCCCCGGCGGGGGATTCTCTCCGAGTCAGAATTCGCCTGTTGGGCGCGGGTGATTCATGAGCGCCGCGAGGAGCACGGCTTCCTGCTCTGTGCCGGGGTGTTTCTGCCGGACCACTGGCACGCCATTATTTATCCGCCCTATCCGCGCACGATCTCCACGGTGAGGGAATCCATTAAGGGGGGCGCGACAAAGCGCATTAACCGTTCGCGGCAGGAAACAGAAGGCCGCAGAGGAATCCGTCGTCTGACGGATACCTCTGCGCTACTATTTCAGCCTCGCTTCTTTGATCGGGCTTTGCGCACGGTGCGGGAGTACCACGAGAAGGTGGGGTACATCCACCTGAACCCGGTGAAGGCGGGGCTGGTGAGCCGTGCGGAGGATTGGCCGTGGTCGAGCGTTCATGATTACGCCGGTACCTTCGACCAGGCGCCAATCACGCCGAGCGGTCGGTCGGTCGACCGCGCGTTGTTGCCGGCCGACCCGCACACACGCATTTGACGCCATGCGAAAGGCCTTTCGCAACGACCCCGGGGCCAAGAGCCGCAGACGAACGCAAAGAACGCGTACGTCTGCGCTACCCCACTTTAGGCTATCGGCATATAATCATCACAGGGAGTGAAATTTGGCATCTAATAGAGATTCCCATGACAAGCACCAATTTGTTGTCTATTATGGATCGCGCTGTTATGGTGCAAAGATCAAATATATCGAGTTGGCGACCTAATTGCTGGAACTAGGTCGGGAATGGCGATGAGGGGGGTTTTTCACGCAGAGAGTGGATTTGTGCCCCGCATCGCTTTGGTAGGGAACTTCCTGACTCCACTGAGAGCGAAAACACCATGGCACGCCCCATTGAAGCAACGCCTGTAGTGAAGGGTAAGGATGCAGAGGTATTTCTGCGTAGAATGGAACGGGTCGTTGTCACGGAAAAACGCATGGCTTTCCTAAAGACCGCTGCACTTCAAAGTAAGAAAGCCGAAAGAGACAAATAGAAGGCTCAGGCGCTAGAAGTGTATGCCCATTACTCTAGATGATCTTGAGCTAGTTCGAGCTGATCCCCAACACGATACCTCCCAATTTGACTGTTCTGATGATGATCTCAACGATTTTGTAAAAACAGACTGTCTTGATTATCAAAAGCATAATCTTTCTCACACCCGCCTAGCGAAATACCGGGGGGAAGTTATTGCATTTGTAACGCTACTCGCAGACTCGATTATTCTCGAAACAAAAGAGAAAAAGATTTGGCTACCATTCTATACGAAAATTGTTCATTTCCCGGCTTTGAAGATCGGCAGGCTTGCTGTACATAAAGATTATCAACGTCAGGGAGTAGGGTATGCCCTGTTGTTTTATTGTCTTGGCATCGCCCACAGAATTAATGAAGAATTGCATGTTGGGTGCCGCTTTATCACAGTCGATGCTTACGAAGCATCGGTTTCATGGTATTTAAAGCAGGGATTCCTGCTCAATGAACAGGGCAAAAAGCATCGCAGTATGAGGTTAGACATCCTTGAGGATGAAAATGCCAATAAAACTATAGAGTAAAATCATCCCTGTTTCGACCTCTGAACACCTATCTCCCCGCATTCGCCTCTTACGGTTTCAGTAAAGTACATACTTCCGAAATCATTTTATGAAAAAAGGAGGAAGCGTGATGGCCGACTCGCGACGTTCATTTCTCCGTGCCATGCTGGCCGCGTGCGCGTCCAGTCTTTCTTATTCATCGACGCTGGGACAGATCATTCCCTCCGATAACGCCTTTCAGGCTCAGTTGAGTCACCTCTACACTGGGGAAGGAAACCAGCTCCGCCAAGTCATCCTCTTGAACATACCGCCCGATGCAGCGAGAGGCTCAGTGGAAGTTCAGATCGGCAGGAAAACCGAGGTGTTTGATCTGAGCAAGACGCTGAAACTCGCCGAGCAATATTACCTGCCGATCACGCCCGTCGAGCAAGAGGGGTCC
>Ga0187865_1004432_pt1 | contig 10417 bp, 3 predicted proteins | sample June2016WEW_11_1_2_FD_132989 | JGI IMG/M metagenome (GOLD analysis project Ga0187865, IMG submission 132989) | Peatland microbial communities from SPRUCE experiment site at the Marcell Experimental Forest, Minnesota, USA - June2016WEW_11_100 | ecosystem: Environmental > Terrestrial > Soil >...
AACAGTCCTCAGTGCGGCGCTGGCTGCCTTGTATAAATAAGCCCGCCGCCGTTTGGAATCGACCAGCAGGCCTCTTGGGTAGGTCTCTGCGTATCTTTTGAGGAAGAGTTCTCGGAACTGCTGGCCAACGCGGTCGGTCACGACGCTGCGGCGTGAACCGGGTAAATGTTTCGCCAGTTCGACTGCCAACCAGCCGGGCATGCCTTTGCTCGTCTGCGCACACCAACCGAGTGCGGCCGAGAAATTTTCTTCCGTCCGGATATGCGTGGACTCGGCCAACGCCTTGATCGTTGTTTCCTCGATTCTTCTGGCAAACGCCACGGCTAGGAACCATAGGAACGAACCGGTGTAGGAGTCGAAACTGCGGTTCGGCTGCCGCGACTGGGCATTCAGCTTGCGCAGACGGAGGACCTCGTTAAAGATGACCTGATGGTCGGCCTGGTCAACCAAAGCCCGCCGCTCCAGGCCATAGAAGAACATGAAGGCGTAGCCAATTTCTGGCGGCAGATGCTTGCGGTCGTCGATAAGCCAGTGGAGGTAAACCGCCCGCTGATCGGAACTAGCCTGGCTGTAGCTGGGCCAATAGGGTAGCGGTTCAGGGTGGGCGTACGTGATCGGCGTCACCGGTAGTTCCGCTATGATCAACGACGGCTCATGGACTGCCGGTGTCGCGTCGGCCGCAACATAGGTCAGTGGGTCATGCAGGGTACCGTGGTCTGTAGCCAGAGACGTTCGGACGCCCAAAAAAGCCATCTCTGGGGGGAATTGACCACACAGGGGCTTGGGCCTTCGCGCTTCGGCGGCAGCTCTAGCAGCGGCAGCCAAAGCGGCTCGGGCTTCGGCCTCCTTCCGACGTTTCTCAAAGTAGGCAGCCATATTACGACGGTTTCTCCAAGCCAGGCGGCCAATACCGACAATTGCCACTAGACCGATGAGTCTCCAGACCGTGCCGCCTAATCCCCAGAAGTGGACCATAAAGCCAAAGGTAGCGAGGGCAATCGCGAAGATACCACCACCGATAGCAATGGTGGCCTCTGGTCGCCGCCCGCTCAAGTCTCTCCAGCCACGTCGGCCCTTCGACGGATCAGTCTCAGCCAAGTAACACCCCAACTGCTGAGGATATGGACGGCCAGTTCTGGCTCTTCCCTGCCACGCCGCCCCATGCTATCTTACTCACTTTTCGGCGATTGGCAACTCCAGAACCGCAGAGGGCGCCCCACGAGCACCCGCAGAAAAGTGTATGAGATCATCCATCTGGCCTAGAAGGGCAACAGGGCGAACAAAGCATTTGACGCGTTCATCCATGTGCGTATCCTCCGAGGGCATAAGGCTGGCGCTGGTGGGGAGAGTGTCAGTTTATTGCGGGGTTAAGTGATCCATCTCGCAACCGCCGCAGGACTACTTCCTCTTCACTGCTTGTCTTGCCATGTACTGCGTCCTGTATCTGCTTCCGGTGGCGGTGCCGGTAAAGACTCAGGGGCTATCCCACCGGGGATGTTCCGTTCCTCTAGTTGTGAACCCTTTCTCCTCTTGGCCTTCCTTTCGTAGAAATGCTTTCTCCAGTCATACCATGAGGAAAGTCCCAAATACTCCTGCTGACTCGCGCTGCACAGGTCAAGCATGTTCAAGTCGCTACTCGGCATCCTGGCGGCAAGCCCTTTGGCATTACTAGCTCCCCACTGATAGTGGACCCCATCCGGGGTCATCACGCACAACTCATTGGCGGTGAGCACCAGCACTGGCACAGGCCAAGACCTGCCCTGTCGAGGGCGGCGGCCGCTTTCAGCAAATCGTGCGATCAAGCGTCTCTCACCGGGGCTTAGTTCGGTCTTCAACGTACAGAACGCCGCAATTGAGCCGGGAAAGCGATTCGCGACCTCTTTCATCCTGCGGATGTCCTTCTCCTCGAAATCACCAAAGCATTTGCACTCTCCGAAGATGATGTGACGCCCCGGGTCACGCCAGGATTGCTTTTGCCAGAAGCAAATCAAGTCCACTTCCAACTCCCGGCTGTCTTTTGTGAGCTTGCAGGAAGGGACGCATGTCGTTCTGGCATCAAGTTGTTCGGTGAGGAAACGCATGGCCAGGAAAACTGAGTACGCGCCCTGAGCATACCCAGCGGAGGAAAATGGGCCGACAGATCGATACCCCCAGATTGTAGGAGGCGCGGCCACTGGAAAAGCAAAGCTTTGCAGGCAATGGTGGCATTCCACCTGATGGGCAAGCTCCTCTAAGGTGTACCAGGGGTACTGACGGCAATGCGGACACTGCACCTTCAGGCAAAGGCGCAAGACCCCCTTGTCTTTGAAGTACTCCAAGTGCCGATCAGTAAGCCCCTTCAGGAACTTTTCGCGTTGGTTCGCCTTCTCCACGATGCCACGGAATTCACCAACGGCCATTACGCGCCCTTCTGCGTCCCTTTCTGCCATCCGGCCAAGAGCGCGGATGATCTCCTCGTTCGCGAACCACCGACCGTGAAACAGTCCGCCAGCCACATTTACCATGCTTTGAAGAATATGTCCCGAATTAGAAAGCTCCATTTTATAGCCTTTGGCTCCTATCCATTCCTCCCCTATGCGGCAGGCATCCGGCATTTTCAGATAGTGACGCCAGTTCTGGTACTCGCATGGAATGGCGATGCCATCATCATTCGTCCAAATTCCCGGGAGCTGGAACTGATCAAAGATTCGTCCAACTCGTTCAATCCCATCAGGGATAACGCTCGCTGGTAATCTTTCTGGCTGATACTCGTGCATGCTAACTACATTCATCCAGCGTGGCCCGATTCGACCAAAGCGAGCGGCGAAATCCGGGTGCATCGCATCAAAGGTCAACTGGTCGCCTTCGGTTTCGATGTGCCTGAATTCGTCATCACAGCGGAATGAGGCCGGTGTTGCCTGGTCCCACGAGGCCTCCTGTTTTGCCCACAGTCGAGGATAGTGCCCCCATACCACCCTGTGCTTTCGGTCCAGGCCCAACGAAGCGATCACGTCTTTGATTGCAGCCTTTTCCAAACCCCGTGAGCCAATCAGGTGCGGGTAGGTTAACTTGTCGTTGACCGCCCACCTCCTCAGGTAACCGTCCATGAACTTCTTGATCTCGGGGGTGAGTTTGCCGACCACCGATATCGGAAGTGGCATGCACAGACCACCGCAGGCGCGCAAGTTCCAAAAGTCGATCAGGTTGATGGGCTTGCTCTCATCAAAAAGGAACACGCACGGCTCGGGGACTCTCCCGCTATGCTCCAGCCTGTAGGCTGTCAAGCTTAGCGGCGTATCGATACCTGGCAGCAACGTGTCGAGAGCGTTGTAAACCTTCGCTTTGGCTTGGAAGACATCCTCAAAACCCCGGCGGTAGTATGCCAAGTCGCCTCCGGCGGGGAAGGCCCCCCAAAGGTAGGCACCGAGCAGGCGCAACTTACCGCGAAGGGTCGGAACCTGGTACTTCCGTGGGTGCCTTTGCACAAAGCGATACACCTTTCGATAGGCATCGCGGTAGATGTCCATCATGTCGAGGCCGTATCCGACGGGACTTTGTGACGCCACAGATTCCCCAGGCTGGGGCACGCGCAGAACGTCAGCCACCTCAAGAACGCGGTCATCCGGGAAGATGCCAGCTGGCAAGAATACGCCAGTAGGCTTCACTAGGAAGTCCGGCTGGAACGTTGCGATATAGCCCCTTAACACGTCCCTTGCACTGAGGCGGCTAAGTATTCGGTCACCCCATGTGGCAGGCACTCGTTTGTAGAGCGGAATCAAGGGGTTGAAAATGCCACCCCATAGAATCGTGTTGATTTCAACTGCCCTGCGAAGGTCAGCCGGGCGCCCTGGCCGCACCAAGAAGCCTAGCCGGATCGGTCGGCATTCCTTTGTCAGCGATAGGAACCCCATGAGCAGACCTCAAGCAACTCGGAATTCGACCCAACTCATCCCAAGGAACTCAACGTCGTCGTCCCAGTCCCAGACACCCGCCTTTTCTTCCAGCCATTTCCGGGCAACCTCGAACGCCCTGGCCGGGTCGGGCGGATGGACGGTAGCCTTGGCGTCCTCGACGGCCGACTCGGTTACGGCCGGAGCCAACAGGGCTTCATCGACCTTGCCCGCGGAATCCACGAATACAGGTGAGAAGCGGAACAGGCACTCGTCACCGTCCTCGCGGGTGATCCGCTCCCGCACGATGAAGACGAACAGGTACCCTGAGCACCCGGCAAATTCCTTGGAGACGATGTGCCGCACGGCCGTCAGGCCGCCGAAGTCATAAGACCCGACGTGTTCCAACATCGCATCTACAAACGGATGGCCTATCGCCAGGAAATCGGCGTCGGTCCGCTTGATCGCGACTTCCCGGTCGAATGTGGCTGTGCGATACCGTTCCGGCAGGCTGGCGGCCTTCAGCACATCCGGCACGATGAACTCGACAAACGGCACCTTCCGCTGGAGTTGCCGGCGGTTTGCGGCCAGGAACCGTTCGGTAAACCGCTGGAGGTCGGCCAGCGTCAAGTCCGTGGCCAGTTCGCGCCGGTAGCTGTCGAACGAGTAGCTGGAAACGTCGCGGAAAAGGCTCTGCGTGGCGATTTCATACGCCCGCCGGGCGCGAGCGACCGCCTCCTGAATCTCCTTCTGGGTTTCCTTGTTCAGGTTCCCTTCGACCAGCGCCCGCTGGTAAATCTTCGACGGGTCGATTTCGCTTTCCAACTGACCGTTCAGCGTACCCTTGATCTCTTCAGGGTCTTCGCCCGTCACCTGGGCCAGTGCTACCGCTGCCCGATCCAGACGGTCCTCAAAGTAGGACTGGACCTTCTCTTCAATCGTTCCCTTGTTGAAGAAGTGGTACACCTGCACCACCTTGTCCTGGCCGAAGCGGTACACACGACCGACGCGCTGCTCCACTCGCATCGGGTTCCATGGCAGATCGTAGTTCACGCAGATGTGGCAGAACTGGAGGTTGATACCCTCGCCGCCGGCCTCGGTCGAAACTAGGAACCGCACTTTCTCGTGGTCGCGGAAGAGCCGCTGGCTGGTGCGCTTGGTGGTCGGGGCGCCCAGGGCGCCATCCTTGCGGAACGGCTCCCAGATCGTATCCGTATCCTGATCGGCCTCTTCCCGGCGCTCCAGCTTCATCCCGCCATGGATGACGACTACGCTGCCCTTGTCGTACTTCCGCTCAAGCTCCTCGACCAAGTGCCGCTGCGTCTGTCGGTACTCGGTGAAGATCAACACCTTCTCCTCTTTGCCGCGCGGACTTACCTGGGCGATGTGGGCAACGAGCTTGAGCAGTTCGTCGAGCTTCTTGTCCCGCTGGACCTTCATAGCCAGCAGCGATTCCAGTGTCTTGACCTCGCCCTTCAAGATCGCCTTGTCATCCTTGAGTACGTCCTGTTCGTCGTTCTCGCCCTGGAAACGTTCGTCACGGAATTCATCCTCAGCCTCGTGGTCAGGCTTGTCGGCCATGGCGCACAATTCGCCCTTGAGCCGCGCCAGGCGGGTCGAAAGGGCAGTCCGGATCGCCGAGGTCGAACTGGCGTTGAGCTTCTGGAACGTTGTCAGCAGGAAACCCGCCGCCCGCCGGCGCATCGGGTCGGCCACGCGCTCCAGCATCTGATAGCCGTCGCGGATATACTCAGCGACCGCCTTGTAGAATTTGGCCTCGTCGGCGTACATCGTGAACGGCAGTCGGTGCGTCTGGCGCCCTCGGAAAACCTTGTGCCCATAGGCGTCAGTAACGTCCTTCTTGGGCGTGCGGATGACCAGTTCTGTAAACTTCTTGCCGCTGCCGGAAAACAGTCCCGCTTCTTCGAGGCCGGAAAAGTCGATGTCATCGTCCAGCAGGGCCAGCAGGTTCTTGAATCGGCTGTGGTTCTCTTCGCCCTGGTGCGGCGTGGCCGTCAACAGCAGCATCGCCTCGCAGTAGTGCTTGTGCCGGACCTCCTCGGCCAGGCGGTAGTTCTGGGTCCTCTCGGTTTTCGATCCGTACTCGGTCGCGCTGAGGCGGTGGGCCTCGTCGAAGATGATGAGGTCCCACTTGCGGTTTTCCAGCAGTACCCGCTTGTGTTCTTTGCGCTTGAGCGTGTCGATGGACGCGATGGCCGTGGCCTTCAGGTCCCAGACGCGCGGGTTGACGGCCCAGAAGTCCCGGCCAAATATCTCGAAAGTCACTCCGAACTTGTCCTGGAACTCCTCCTGCCACTGTGTTGTCAGCCCGGCTGGGGTGATGACTAGCGTCCGCCGAGCCTGGCCGCGCTGCATCAGGGCCTGCCAGACCATGCCGGCCTCGATGGTCTTACCCAACCCCACCTCGTCAGCCAGCAGGAACCGCCGCTGTGGGCTGGACACCACCCGGTGCGCCGCGAATATCTGGTGGGGTAGGATTTCAGTCCGGGCGTTGGAAAGCTGCCCGCCCTTGTTGCCCGTCAGGAACCGCGCCGCCAGCATCTTCAGCTCAAACCGCCAAGGCTCCTCCCACTTGGCCGCCAAAGCGCGGTCCAGCGGCGAATCCACCCGTTCCATTTCCGCAAGCTGGAGAATCTTGTTCTCGCTGCGGTACGGCGGCGGCATGAACACCGAGGGGTTGAACTCCACCTTGGCCTGCGGGCCGCGGACCCTCTGAATCCGTCCGGTCCCATAGTGCTTGTAGATGGCGTTGGTGCTGCGAACCAGGTCGCCTTCCGCAAAGGTGGAACCGTCCGCCTGCCCCTTGAACGCCGCCAGCAGTTCCTCATCCACCAGCTTGGCGTTCTGCCAGCGCCGCTCGAAGATGGCTGTGGCCTTCTGGGCAGCCTCGTCGTTGGGCGCATCGGTGTGGCGGATGACGGCCCCGCCCTCGTCGTTGTGCGTCAGGCCGGGATAGGTGGCGTTGGCTGAGGAGGTCAGGACGGTCAGGCACGCACCGCCCTTGCAGTAGAACAGGTAGTCCTTGGGGTGAAACGTCATGTCCGTCAGGCCGAAGGCGACCTGGGTGTTGTCGAGTCGGAAGAGTTCATCGACGGCCTCCGGGCTGGTCTGCCGGGCGTCGCCCCTGACGATGACCCGCAGCCGTCCGCCGCGCCCGACCAGGCCCGTCAGGCTTGGCTTGAGTTCCAGCCAGCCGCGATAAGACAGGAAGGCAACCGCGATATCCGCCCGCTCCGCCTCGGCCGACAGGTCCCGCAGGACATCCAACGCCTTCGTCTCAAAGTTGTCGATGTAGTCAACATGAAGCATTAGCAATCTGCCCCGTCATCCTCGGTATCGGAGCCCTCTGTCCCGTGAGTAGCAGACACACCTCGGGTGTCGGCCAGAGAATCACGAATCGCAGCCAGTTCCGCGTCTGCGATACGCCATACTCTCGCTACTGCCTTGTCCAGTTCGACCTCCAAAGCGACCACCAGCTTTGCATCGGCCCTATTGGCCGCTTCGTGGCACTGCCCAGACAACTGGCTGACGCGCCTGTGCATCTTATCTTGTGGATCATACCGCGGAATACGGATGGTCTGTAATATGTGGGGTTGACCATAACTCTTCGCCGTTGAGGAATTCCAGTGCAGTAAACAAGCGGGGCTACTGTTTCCCATTCCAGTAAAGAAGAGCGCCTCGTCATCGTTCTCAAAGGGCACGAAAGACACCACATGCTGTGTCAGAGACACCTTCATGCCAAGATAAGGGTCCGTCGAAGGCTTGTGCAGGACCATCCGAAGCTCAGGTATGAATTGCCGCCAGAACACCTTGATTGGCGCCACTGTGTAGCTGCCGACGTTGTACATGCAGTAGAAGGGATCATCTGGGTTGAAGTAACGCCTATACCCAGAGCGCCCCCGCAAGAGTGCTTCAAATGTTTTGAAATAGGCGAAGGTCTTGGGATACCGTCTCCGCATCTCGCCTTCTGCAATACCAGCCCGCGTTGCAGGATTCTGCGAAAGGATAATGTACGCGGTCGGGGAGCAACTCCAACGGCGTACGTCCCGGCCTCGAAGAAGAGGATATACCAAATCGGGCTCAATCTCAGTCTGGACTGACTCGACCTTTATCTTGCCCACGTCGTTGAGATTCTGGACCAGCAGGTTTCCGTTCGGAAGTTTCCTGAGGACTTGCACCCAATACACGCCATTCATCCATGTACAACAGCCGGCATAAGCCCTATATGCGCTTTCACCGATGACACTCGCGAGCGCGCGTAGAACCTTTGCCGGAGCGGTAAGCCAAGGCGATCTGGGCTGTTGCGGGGCAATTGGCACCGCACCACATTCTCGCCGGGTCGTGTTGGCGAGAACCTTTGGGAGTGCTACGTCTTGATCCACATGGGAAGGCCCTGACCAAACCACGTACGGCACAGGATAGGTGAAGTCCTCTTGCACCTTCTGAGTGATGAAGACCGCCGTGCGATTGCTCGCGCCTTCAAAGACCTGCAACTCGCTTAGATCATGCACCACAATGGGCTTTAGCACCACCTTTGTGTCACCATGACTGAAGGAGAATCGCCGGAATCCGTCTCCCGCGCCTTTGGTCTTGAAAACTGTCTGAGTGATCACAAACCCCAAGTGCGCGTTATCTTTGAGGTAATTGTCAACGCAACTGTAGACAAACAGCATTGACAAATCCTTCTTTCCCCCTCCGAGACGCCCAGCGGAACCTGACAGACTAAAAAGGCCGTATGTCTGCCACAGGGGTTTCAAGGTTTCTCTGTAGGTCTCGGGCAGGCTCTCCCAGTTCACCCATGGAGGATTACCGGCGATGTAATCGGCAGTCTGGCCAATGAATAGCGGGGCGAATGCGTTCTTGATGATCCTGGCCCAAACGCCGTTCTTGTTGGCCTTGTCGAGCCGGACCAGTTCTTTGTACAGTTCGGTGTGCAGATTCTCAGCCGATACTGGCAGGCCCTCTTCCTGGCAACGCTCGACGAATTCCTTGGGAGAGTATCCGTTCTTTATGCAGAACTCCAACTGCTCAGCATACTTAGCCACGTCATCACGGTTCGTAGCGATCTCCGTGGGAATAATGAACTTAGCAGCCGCAGTTTTCAGTTCTTTCGCTGTGCTCGTGGTTCCAGCGAAAAGGCCGCCGTAGGTCGAGGGCGTGAGGATGGAGTCGCACAGGTAGATCGGTATCTCCACCTTGTCCACGTGGCCGATGAGGTCGCGGATGGCGATGAGATAGTTGGTCCGCGCCGCCATGACGGCCAGCGGGTTGAGGTCAAAGCCGATGACGTTGGCGAGAATCTTGCGGCACAGGTCGCCTTCCCCGAACCCGCACTTCTCGCGGTTCTTGTCGTACCACTGGCGGATGCGGTTGATCTCCATCACCGGGAAGGTGCCCGAGCCGCAGCCGGGGTCCAGGATGCGCTTGTCCGGGTCGCCGTCGTAGCCCAGTTCGTTAAGCACGTGCTCGGCCAGCCAGTCGGACGTGTAGTATTCTCCCATGTCGTGCCGGACGCTCTTGGGGAAAAGCTGCTGGTAGAGCTTTTTCAGCAGGTCGCGGCTGCCGGCGGGGTCTTCCGACAGCGTGCCAGGGTTGTAGTCGTCCAGCTTGGCCACCATCGCGTGGACGAGCTTTTCGATGGGCTCGGCCCAGACGGGCACGTACCAGGCGAACAGGTCGCCTTCGAGGAAGTTGGTGATGTTCAGGTGCCGGAAGATGCTGCCGGCCTCCAGTTCCTCCATCTCCCGCTTGAGCTTGGCGCTGGTGGTAGCCTGCATCATCTTCTGGAGCGGCGTCGGAAGCTTGTGGAAGAAAGCCACGATCTCCGAAGCCAGCAGCTTCATGAAGATGGCGTAGTAGCTGTGGACAGCAAAGAGCAGTTCGGCGGACTTCAGACCCCTCAGCGGCACGCCGTAGAAGGCAGCCAGCTTCTTGATCTTGTCGGAGGGGTTGTCCACGTCGTAGCCGCAGACCTCCCCGAAGAGGATTTTCCACTGGCTGAAGAAGACTAGCGCCTTGGGGTGCGTGGCCGTGGCGATGGCCTCGTAGAGGGCGTGGATGCCGGCCTGGGCGACCGGGCCTTCGGAGCCGAAGTCGCCGGCCAGGTATTCTGATGAGAAGGGCTTTCCCTTCTGGCCCAGGTTGAACAGCGCCCACAGGAACCGCTCGGCGGAAACCTTGTTGACCTCAACGGGGTCTTGGACCTGCCACTTGTCATCCCGGAAGCGGACGAAGACGAAGCAGTTGCCGTCCAGGCCGACGCCAAAGAGGCTGTTGAGCGGCTGACCATGTTCCTTGCGGAGGTCGTAGAACCGCTTCTTGATCTGCTCGACGACCTTCTTGGTGCCGGGTGAGTCGGCCTTGGGGCCGATACGGTCGGAGGGGCTGGAGGGGTTCTTGTACTCGATGATGACCCGCTGGTAGACGGAATCCACCCGGCCGCTGGCGACGGTGAACTCGTGCTTGCCCACCAGCTTGACGCCGGCTTCCTTCTCGATGAAGGCCAGTTGCCGCTCGGCCTCGATGCG
>Ga0187865_1004441_pt1 | contig 10400 bp, 7 predicted proteins | sample June2016WEW_11_1_2_FD_132989 | JGI IMG/M metagenome (GOLD analysis project Ga0187865, IMG submission 132989) | Peatland microbial communities from SPRUCE experiment site at the Marcell Experimental Forest, Minnesota, USA - June2016WEW_11_100 | ecosystem: Environmental > Terrestrial > Soil >...
CTGGAGTGACTTGGAGCTTGCCCGTACGCGCCGGAATTCAAAGATCCTGCTCGAAGATCTCTGTTTTCATGCACAACAGGCGACTGAAAAGGCACTTAAAGCAGTATTAATCTTTAGGTCTGTGCCCTTCCTGAGGACGCATAATATCAGAACTCTCATCGATCTTTTGCCGGAAGATTTGAATCTTCCAGAAGAGGCGAGGCGAGCCCCCATCCTTACCGACTACGCTGTGCTGACACGCTATCCGGGGGATCTTGAGCCTGTCACCGAAGAGGAATACCAGGAAGCCGTACGAATTGCCGAAACCGTAATTCATTGGGCCGAAAAGATGGTGAAGTGACCTGAAGCTGTTAAGAATCTCCTAAGGGACCGAGAAGAGTTTTGATCTTTTCGCCTGGGCTATTTTGCATCATATAGCCGATGGCCTCATAGCCCTTAAGGCGTTTCTTATACATCCGCATTAGCATTGGCACCTGAATGTCGACATAATCGTAAACCTGCACCACTCGTTTGTTATCGTGAAGCCGGTGGAGGCGTCCCACGTACTGCTGGAGCGTACCGCGCCAAGAAATAGGTATGGCTAAGAAGAGGGTATCCAGTCTGGCATCATCAAAACCTTCTCCAATATAACGTCCAGTAGAAATGATCACTCGTTCCTTTGAATCTGGCACGGCTTTAATTTGATCAGCCAGTGCCTTACGTTGTTTACTGCCCATCCCGCCCCTAAGAACGATGATATTCTGGGCGAACCCCTTAAGCTTTTCTGCGAATTGCTCTAAATGGTCAACCCGTTCCGTTAGAAGGAGGGGGGACCGTCCCATTTCTAAAGCTTTCAAAAGATCATCGAAGATCAATTCGTTGCGGTTCTTGTCAAGTACAAGGGCGGAGTAGATATCCTGAATTTTCACTTCGGCTAATTCTGGCGCCATTCTAAAATTGGTATACCTGGTTATGACCACATGTTCGAATGGTCGCGCCGCCGCTTGTTTCTTAGCACTTTCTCTAAAACGGATGGGACCACACTGCATTATAATAATAGGGGAATGGCCGTCCTTTCGGATAGGAGTTGCAGTGAGGCCCACAACGTACTTAGCTTTCACCTGTTTGAGGACCTGTTCGAAGGTAAAGGCAGGGATGTGGTGGCATTCATCAACAATGACTTGACCATATTTGGCCACCATGTCCTTCACCTCCCCCTTACGATTGAGGCTCTGGATGAGGCCGATGTCGATAGAATCGGTAACTCTCTTCTTGCCCCCACTTACCTGGCCAATGTCTTCGACCAGCATACCCAGGAATAATGCCAACCGTTCACGCCACTGGTCCATGAGTTGCCTGCGGTGGACCAACACGAGCGTGTTAACTTTTCTTTTTGCGATAAGCCATGCCGCTATCACGGTCTTGCCAAAAGCGGTTGGCGCTGACAGGATACCGTTGCCGTGACCCAACAACTGCTGTGCAGCTTCTTGTTGCGAGGGACGGAGTTCTCCTTTGAAGATCACGTTTGTCGGGACGCCCCCAAAACGCTTGTCAGTCATTTCTGGATTGATATTGTGTGTTTCGAACAATGCCAGGGCATCATCAAGGCAACCCCGGGGAAGACCCACATAGGATGGGAAATCTTCGGCACAGCCGATGATCCGGGGCTTGCCGAAGGTCGATAAGCGCATGGCCTGAGCCTTGTAGAACTCCGGGTTCTGAAAAGCAGCTAGACGAATCAGACGGTTTAAAAAAGCAGGAGGCAGCCCATTTTTTTCAACATAGATCAGGTTACCGTGAACTATTCGGACAGTTTGGGGGAGCGGTCCCGGAATGATTTTGTCCTTTCTTTTCTTTGAAGGTGGCAATGTCCATGGATCTTCTTCGATCCCTTCATCGGCCAAGCTTATGCGGACGCCAAGGATGGTTCCATTTCGTGACGCTTCCTGAACTATGGTTTCCACTTTCTCTAACTGGATTCTTTCAATTGTAGAAAGAAACAGCCACTGGTCGGCATGGGCTTCGAAGGCCGGATTTAGAAAAACACTATTGCCTTTCTCTCTGGGAGCCCGTTGTAAGGGAAGGGCGATTAGATTCCCGAACCCACCCTTGGGCATCGTATCCTGAGTCGGAAAGAAACGATCATAAGAATCCAAACCGATTTGATGGCGTCGCTCCATGGAACGTGTCAAGATGGCGCAACCAAATTTCCGCGCCAGGGAAGCCTGAACCGGGCGGTCGAAGAACATCCAGATATGACCTCCCTTTCCTGATCTCGAACGCTCCAGTGATGCGGGAACCCCCATCTCCCCGCAGGTTTTAAGAAATACAGCCGCATCCTCTTGCCAGGCTTTTTTATCAAAATCAACAGCCAGAAACCAGCAGGTTTCCTCCGGTAAGAGTGGGTAAACCCCAATTGTATGTTTCCCAAGTAAATGGCGAAAAATCATTTCATCTGTGACAGGTCTGAGCTCTCGATTTTCGCAGTCGGCACATTTCACCATAGGTTTGCCACAAAAGGTACGATTCCATTCATTTGCACAGGCAGGTGAATAGCCGGAATTTCCTTTCTTCCCTTCCCATCTGACTGGGTAAACGTCTTCACGTCCGCGGAACAAGGACCGAAAAAGAGCAATCTGCGTTTCTACTGAAGAGTTACTGGTAACCTGGGGTGCAGAAGGGGTATATGGCTTGGGTGGTTCCGATATACTGGGTTTGGGTGCTGGAGTGCGATCTTCATAATTTAAACCGAGTAGCTTCTTTAGTCGTTCATTTTCTTCCCTCAACGAAGCACATTCTCTTAATGCTTTCTGGAGTTGGTTTTGAAGGTCCTCTGGATCAGCCACTTAACCGCCCACCTTATCAAATATGGAATCAGGGGACACATCACTTATTTCATGGAATCCGGCGGTTTCCGTCCTGGTTTCCCCTTCTGCAAATTGCGCCCGGTCTTTTTCTCAATGCGTGCCAAATGCTCATGGTCAACCATCAGGTGTACGTGGTTTGTTCTTATACACCAGGCCAAAACTCCTACCCGAAAGGGTTGGGTCTCCCGGCTCATAAATTCCAGGTAAGATGGCCGGTCTTCGTCACCCCGGAAAATGGGCAAAGAACGGACTCCCTCGTTGAGTGACAGGATGAGGGTATTCAGGCACAACAATACGAGCCATCCTCACCATGTCCCGAATTTACCCTATTTCCCAGGAAGTGTCAAAAAGAATTAAGTCTAAATTTCTCCGTGATGTTATGTCTCCCACCACGCTGATATTTCTTAAAGCTTCCTTTAACTATGACGATAAATAAAGATAAGAGGACAATAAGTGGATGGCAGCTTTAGAAAAGATGGATCAACTCCACGCCAGTAAATTTCAACCGCTTTGTAAAGTCGTGAGTAATCTTATCCGACCAGGAGAGATCCTGACCGGTTCCCAGGGGGGGATAAGGACTTGAAGGTTCCCGTTGGGATCAGAAGAGTCAATTTATGCCAGCATCCAGGATGTCAAAAGGAAGGGGTCCCTTGTTATTCGGCATCTGGTGATGAAGAGTCTGATGGTTTTTATTGTTCTGACCACTGCCAAGTGCACAGCCTCTGTTATTCAGAGGGTTTATCCTGGGAAGGGACGGAATTCTTCGGTTTTAGTAATGGTCTTTCTGTAGATTTCCAGGAAGGTTTGGAGGCAGAATTTGGGGAAGATGAAGACGGTTTTGATCGAAGGATATTTGATAAAATATTCGATCATGAGGAAAGCTTAAAATATTATCGGGGGGAGGTTCCCGCAGAAGTTTCCCATTATGACCCGTTTCCGGAGAAAAGAGGGTTGAGATGTTAATATTTAAAACGGAAATGGGTAAAGACAAAATCTCTTTTCGGCTTTAGGAAAGGTAAATAAAAGTTGCGCTAACCCTGCCATTCAGCCAGCCGTGCCTCCCAGCAATCCCTAAAATTTTGTCTGATTATTTTTTCCGAAGAAGAAGATCTGTCCACGCTATTCCCCCCTTACCCCAACCTAGCCTCGACCAGGATTAATTACCCCAATAGATGAGATTATCCGCCCAAGAATAAGGGGCGTCCCCTATCTCCGGAATCTTAGTCAAAAATATCGGAATGAAATGAAAAGAATAGTTTGAGGCGTAGAAAGTGGATTCTGGGAAGGGGAGGAGCTAGAGAGGAGGATGACCTCCTCCGGATGGAGCGGTAGCAAAAAGCCTCATCCTTAGAGGCCTCGAAGAAATCTTTTAAGGAATTGCGGCATCATAAGGGTTAGAAAGTGTTTTTCCTTGGTTGAGAAATTAGGATAATTAAGAAGGAGGAATGAACCATGTGCAGAAGGACCAAAGAAGGGAAGATTATCTGTCCTGCGTGAAGGATAGGTTCTCGTAGCAACCATCTGTTGTGGATTTACGAAGTGCGGATAAGCGGAGCAGAGACTTGCTAGAGAGAGGGGCTTATCCGCGAAGCGGTTAAGACGGCGCTGGCCAATGCCCTGGAGGAGGCGGGAATCAAGAATTTTCGACTGCACGATCTCCGCCACACATGGAGCACCAATGCCGGGAAAGTGGGGGTTGACAGGACCGTCATAATGAAGCTCACCGGCCATAAGACCCTCTCAATGTTCACGAGATACAACAGCGTGGATGAGGATGACGCCAAGCAGGCGCTGAAAATGATGGACAGGCACTTCGCCGAGGCCAAGTTGCAGGAAACTACTGCAAGGCTACTGCAGGAGTAAAAAAAGGTCGGAAACATCTCCGAACCCCCGAAAAATTAGCTCCACTAGTAGGACTCTCTTCGACAAGCTCCTAGGAAACTCACCAAGTTTTTCTCGATTTAGATAGCTCTCTCAACCTAGTCACATTGCCAGAGAGAAGTGCTTCTTTCTTGGCGCGAGACCACCGCTTAACTTGATTTTCTCGCTTTCTTGCCTCAGTAAAGGTTTCAAATTCTTCTGAGCAGACTAATGAAATTGGAGCGTCGAGCCTGGTGGTTCGACAAGCCTTCCCTGCAAAGTGCTCCTTACAGCGTTGGTCGATATCCTTTGTGGCGCCGACATATAGCTTACCTGACTCCAATCGAAGGAAATACACCCAACTAGGCAATGGCTTTACTCCAAATTAGAAATGGCCGTTCGACTCGGCTCACGGCCATTCGATGCGTAATGGTTTATCTATTTATTTTTTTTGGCCATTGGCCATGAGTAAGAAAAGGGTGCCATCGCAAGATGGTCACCCTTTTCGCATCGAATGGCTCCCCGAGTAGGACTCGAACCTACAACCTAGTGGTTAACAGCCACCCGCTCTGCCGGTTGAGCTATCGGGGAGCAGTAATTTATATTTTTTTTGACCCCTGAGTTCTCTTCTTAAACGATTCTTCCTTCTCCCCAACTTTTAACTCTCTGCCCATGGTTAATCCCGCCCCGGCGGGACTCTGCCGGTCGAGCTATCGGGGAGCATGAACATGAATTAAAATATTTTCAATCTTTTAGCATGGTTTGAAAGGATTGTCAATTCGCAAATTTTCTTCCGACGTCCACCCTAATCCTCCAGCCAAAAGTGAAAGTCAGGGTGATGAGCCGTGGCTCGTTAAGGATTAAAGGCCTTGGCCTTCGTTCACTGATTTCAGGCCTCTGCTAGGATCTATCCTTGTCCTCGGAGATCTCAGGAGTGCCATAGATCGAGTCAAGGCCTATGTCGAGGATTTTGGTGTCGGCCAGATAGGGATGGGTCCGATATTCCCTGACTTCCTGGAACTTATTCAGGATCGTCCTCATAATTTCAGCGGCTTTTAGACACTGTTCAAACATGAGGTTTTTTTGGGATTCCTCGATCCCCTCTCCCTTGGCGAGCATTTGCAGATGACTCAGCATTGTCGTAAGCGGCTGGGCGAAGTGATGGCAGGCCGCGCCAACACTCTCCATCATCACCCGTTGACGCTCTGCGTCGAGCAAAGCCCTACGCTGCTCCTCGATTTCCAGCTGCATCTTGAACTTCTGGAGGGCGTTGGAGATGACCAGACGCAGGCTGTCGGAAGTGATCCGACCCTTGACAAGATAGTCCGAAACACCCGCCTTCATGGCCTCAACCGCAATCTCTTCGCTGCCATGGCCTGTGAGCATAATCACCGGGAGAAAGCATCCCTCATCCTCGATCGCATTTAATACTTCAAGCCCGGTCTCCGAACCCAGCATATAATCGAGGAAGATCAAGTCCGCCTTACCCTTTACCGCCTCTGCTCGTCCCTCCCTGCTATCATGGAAGGCGAGGAAATGGATTTCCCAGGCCACGATTTGCTCCAGAAGACGGCGTAGGATTTCAACATCCGCAGGATTATCGTCGATAACCAGGACCGTTAATTTCCTCTTTTCCATGGCTTACTCCGTCTTGGGCGGCAGGACCGCGATCTTAAACCAGTATTCTTCTAGGGCCTGGACGAGTCCGGTTAATTGATCCAGGCCCTGCGGTTTAGGGATAAAAGAGTTACACCCCAACTCATAGGAGCGGATGATATCCTTCTCCTGGCGCGAGGTGGTCAACACGACTACGGGCATCAGGCGCAGCTTCGAGTCCGCCCGGATCTCCTCCAGCACTTGATAGCCATCCACCCGGGGCAGGTTCAGGTCCAGCAACAGCAGATCAGGCTTTGGCGAGGTGGACGGAGCCTGGTACTTGCCCCGGCGAAAGAGATAAGCCAGAGCCTCCTCTCCATCCTCGACGATACGCAGCTCCTTGGGACTGCTGACTTTCTCGACAGCCCGACGGATTAACTCCTGATCGGCCCGGTTATCTTCAACCAGGAGGATCATCGCTGAGTTCCTTCTTTTCGGTGCCATTAGCGCTCCTTCGTTCGATGGGAGAATGTGAATCGGAAGTGGGCCCCCTTTCCGGGTTCGGATTCCACCCAGATTTTACCTCCATGCCGCTCGACGATCTTGCGGCAAATGGCCAGTCCTACGCCCGAGCCCTCATACTCAGCCCGACCGTGCAGACGCCTGAAAGGCTTGAAGATCTCCCGGGCATACTTGGGCTCGATACCAATGCCGTTGTCTTTGACCCCGAAAACCTGGGTACCGTCCCGCTCCTCGAAGGTCAATTGGATGATTGGACGCTGATCTCCGCTGAACTTTAGGCCATTACCGATAAGATTCTGGTAGAGTTGCGTCAGTAGGGTCGAATCGCCCCAGACGTCGGGCAGCTTGTCGTGTATGATCTGGGCCCCGGTTTCCTTCACCCGCATGGCTAAGGCCTCAAGGGCCAGGTCGGCACACTCCCGGAGAGAGACCTTTTCCCTCTTTTGAGCCGCCCGGCCTGCCCGCGAGAGCGCCAGGAGATCCTGGATGAGCGCCCGCATCCTCTTGGCCGCATCGGTGATGAAGGCCAAGTCCTTCCCCGCCTGCTCAGGCAAGGAATCACCCACATCCTGGCGTAGCAGATCGCTAAAGGCGATCAGAGTTCGGAGGGGTTCCTGCATATCGTGGCTGGCCATGTTCGTGAAATCGTCGAGCTCGGCGTTGAGGGCGACGAGCTCTCGATTTATGCGCTCCAGCTGAACGGTCCGATCAGCCAAAGCTTCTTCAGCTCTCTTAGATTTGGCAATCTCTTGCTGAAGTTGGGCGTTTTGCGCTTCGATTTGTTTTTGCAGACGCCTGAGGGCTAAATGCGTTTCCAGCCGGGCCAACAACTCTTGGCGTTGAAACGATTTGGTGATATAGTCAACCCCGCCGGCTTCAAAACCTTTGATCTTGTCCGCCACTTCCTCCAGGCCACTAATGAAGATCACCGGGATGTTGCTTGTTTGGGGATCCCCTTTAAGCCGCCGGCAAACCTGGAAACCATCCATATCCGGCAACTGAATGTCGAGCAGAATCAAATCGGGGGGATCTTCTCTGGCAAACGTCAGGGCCATCTGGCCATTCGGTGCGCAGCGGATTTTATATCCCTCACGGGTCAGGAAAGCATCCATGGCCTGCCGGAGGAGCAGGTCGTCATCTACAATCAGGAGGTGGCCCTTTACTCCTTTCGCTTGAGTATTATCCATTCGCGTTCACCTTAAGCGTTTCCCGGGTCATCGGAATCCAGGCGAGAAGGTACCTGGCAATCATTTTCCCGGTGCTAACCCACGTTATGAAAAAATGAGGATCTATAACTGTTTAACCGTATAAAAATAAAGTTTCCACATTACGAAGAGCCCCCAGAAATCCCTCTTGATCCCCTTTTTCAAAGGGGGAGATTTTAATCTCCTCCCTTTTATTTTTTCTCCAGAGCCCGTCTGATGGTTTCGGCCATCTCCCGTACCGAAAAGGGCTTCATCAAAAAGTGGCGGATTCCTGAAGCCTGCGCTGCCTTCGCATCCACCGTTTCGCTAAACCCCGTACAAAGGATGACCAGCAGATCAGGACGAATCCGCAAAAGCTCTTCTGCCAGTTTCACTCCGGTCATCTGCGGCATGGTTTGATCGGTAACGACCAAATCAAACAGCCGGGGATTCTGCCGGAAAAGGGCCAGAGCCTCCCCGCTGTCTGTCTTGGCCACAACCTTGTAGCCCATCCTCTCCAGCATGTTCCGGACACTCTCTACCTGCGCCTCTTCATCATCCACCAATAGGATGCGCTCCCTGCCCGCGGCAAGGGGAGCAAGGGGAACATCCAATGGAGACCCTTCAGCCTCCAGCCGGGGAAAGAAAATATTGAACGTCGATCCCTTTCCTGCCTCACTGTATACCGTAATGGCTCCCCCATGGTTCCTCACGATCCCATGAACTACCGATAGTCCCATCCCCGACCCTTCTCCGGGCTTCTTCGTGGTAAAGAAAGGATCAAAAGCCCGCTCCATTACCTCACGCGTCATGCCCGCTCCCGTATCCGTCACCGTCAACCGCAGGTAAGGCCCGGGCTTAAAGTCCGGATAGCGCAGGGCCATATCCGGATCCACCTCCACCTCCGCCAAATTCACCTCCAGCACACCCCCCCGTTCCCTCATGGCATAGGCCGCATTGCTGCAAAGATTCATGATCACCTGATGAATCTGGGTGGGGTCGGCCAGAATGAATGCCGTTTCCCTCTGAATATTCTGCCGAATTTCCACCGTCTGGGGTAAAGTAGAGCGGAGGAACTTCAGGACCTCCTTGATCAGAGGCTCGGCTTTCGTCGGCTTTCGTTCCCCCTCCTTCTGCCGGCTGAAGGTGATGATCTGTTTGACCAGGTTCCTCCCGCGTTCGGCTGCCTGGAGGACCATCTGCAAGTATTGGCGCATACGGTCGTCCAGGGGGGCATCGAGGAGGACCAGCTCCGTATTGATAAAGATCGGATTCAGGAGATTATTGAAATCGTGGGCGATCCCTCCGGCGAGCGTCCCTATGGCTTCCATCTTCTGCATCTGCCGCAGGTGCTGCTCGAGGCGAACCTCCTGAGTCACATCCCGCTCCACCGCCAGATAATTGGTGACCTTGGCGGATTGATCCCGGATGGGGGAGAAGGTAACGTCCAATTCAAAGGATTGACCGTCTCTCCTTCTCCGGTTGACGTGCCCGCTCCAGGCTTCTCCAGCTCGGATGGCATCTTGAATCTTTTTCTTGAGGTCTGGTTCTGTCCCCTCTCTGACCGGCAGGTCATAGTAACTCTTTCCAAGGAGGTCTGGCTTTCCCAACCCGCTTATCCCTTCAAAAGCCGGGTTGACATAATCGATGAACCCTTCGCGATCCATGATCGTAATCCCTTCTCCCGCCTGCTCCACAGCCGCCACCAGCCGCAGGCGCTCGGCAGTTTCTGCCTGCAGATTTTCGTTGGACTTCGCCAGCTCCGCGGTCCGCTCCTGCACCCGTTGCTCCAGGGTCTCGGTTAGCTGCTGAAGTTCCAAAGTCCGGTGCCGCAAGGCTTCTTCGGCCTTCTTGCGTTCGACGATTTCCCAGGAAAAGTCGCCCAGGAACGAAGCGATCTCAATGTCGCTGGCATCATAGTCGGTCGGTTTGTTTCCCACTCCGATGATCGCCACGATCCGGTCGCCTCTGAAAGTAGGAACAACCATTTCCCGGGTAATTGGGGCATGCCCCGGCGGCATCCCTTTGCGGTGCGGCAGAGAGGCGTAATCGTTATGGATCACGGGGCGTCGCTCATGAACACAGTCTACCCAGACTCCGGCCTTGGAGATTGGGTAATGGCTCCCCTTTCCTTCGGCAGTGCACATGTTCCGAACCGTATTCGTCGACCAATTTTGCAAGGAGAGCGTTTCCTGATCGGCTTCCAGAAAATGATAGAACCCGATCGTGCTGCCCGTCTGCGCTTCGATTTCATTCAGGGCCACCTGAAGAAATTCGTCGACGGACATGCCTAGCCGATTGGCCGCTACCAACATCCGCAACCGTGCCTGCACAACGCTCTCTGCACGTTTGCGTTCGGTGATCTCGTGCCAGACGACCACGACGCCGTCGC
>Ga0187865_1004442_pt1 | contig 10400 bp, 10 predicted proteins | sample June2016WEW_11_1_2_FD_132989 | JGI IMG/M metagenome (GOLD analysis project Ga0187865, IMG submission 132989) | Peatland microbial communities from SPRUCE experiment site at the Marcell Experimental Forest, Minnesota, USA - June2016WEW_11_100 | ecosystem: Environmental > Terrestrial > Soil >...
GATCGTGTCCCACATCTTTTGCTGGACACCGCGGGTGCGCGCATTCAGCCCCAAAGGGGCGGCCTAGCAAAGCCCAGGCCAGCGGCCTGGGTTAGGAAGGTCACCCCATTTTCCGTTCTCCAGGCCTGAAGGGGCGTGATCAAGGCCACTGACCCAGCCTCGGCGACCGTCCGCGTGCATCCTCGAACGCTATTCCGCCCTTTCAGGGCTTGCGGCAAGGTGCGGAGGGGTGCTCGGACCCAGGCCGTTGGCCTGGGCTGAGGTAGTTCGCCCCTTTGGGGCTCGATTTGGCATCAGCAGCATCAGCACCCCCGGTGTCCAGCAAAAGATGTGGGACACGATCAGCTCATCAAAGGGGGGGGCTGGCGTTTTGGGCAACTGCACGTTCACTCCGCGCGCAGAAAGCGAAAACTCAGGAGAACACTACCGATTGCACTCCCGAAATCTCAAACCTCTTGCGGCATCGCGGATTCTTGCACTGCATGAAGTCATCGAGGCGAGTCATGTAAGATTGCGCCTTGGCAAACTTCGCGCGGTCGCGTTCATCCGCATTGCCACGCAGTGCCTTCTTCTTGGTGCGCACCAGCCAGCGAATTTCGTAAGTGTCCGACTGCCGGCAGTACGTGCAGGAGAGGTTGGCGGGCTTCCGAGTTTCGCTCTCGTCAAAAAAATCTCGCTCATCCATGGCGAGGTTATTCTAGCCGGAATCAGGCGCGAAGGCCACTGTGGTGTTGGGGGGGTAGTGGGTCAATTTGAGGTAGAGGCGGCTGTACGCCGCCACTTGGTCCGTCAGTTGACGGATAAACTCGCCGCTACAACATCAAATTGACTCGCTACCTTTTGCGGTGCGACGATGCGAGGGAGCAGAGCTTCAGTCAGGAAGGATCCAACCCTTGGCTCCGCGATTGTCGGCATCCACCAAGTAGACTTGGGCCTTCACCTGTCTCTCGCCGAGAGTCTTTTGGATCAACTCCCCGATAGCGGCCGTGTCGCCGCGAGTAAAAGCCAAAAGGGAGGGCCCCGCGCCGCTCAAGCAGACGCCCAGCAAGTCGGGATGCTTTAAGGCAAGCACTTCCGGCAGGCCCGGCACCAGGTGGGAGCGGTAGAACTGATGCCAGCGGTCGTCGAATAAGCAGCGGTGCAATTCCGCCTTGCCGGAAAAGAGTTGTGCCGTCAGGACCGCAGCGCGCTGCAAATTATGGACAGCGTCAGCCCGCGAATACTTCTCGGGCAAAACCTTGCGCGCTTCTTCGGTGGGCAAGGCGTAGTCCGGCACCACCAGAACCAGCCCCAGCGGTTCAGGCACCGGACACGTATAACTCAGAACGCGGCCGGCGGATTCGACGGACACGGTGAAACCGCCGTGCCATGCGGCGGCCACATTATCCGGGTGGCCTTCGCGCTGGGTGGCGAGAGAGACGATTTCTTCGTCGAACAGAGTGCGGTTGGCAAGCCGGTGACTTGCGGCAAGAGCGCCCACAATCGCGGCAGCGCTGGAGCCCGCTCCGGCGCCCACAGGAATCTGATTCTCAATTTCCAGTTCAAATCCGCGGGTCTTCCCCCAATCACGAAGCGTCGCGCGCATGGTCCGCGCGATCAGATTATCCGCGGCCACGCGCACCCGATCGACATTAACGCCGCGGTAGTGCACTACGATCTCGTCATCCGCGCGCGGCGTAACGCGGATATCGAGGTAAAGGCTCAAAGCAATCGCGCCACAATCAAAGAGACATCCGAGGTTGGCTCCGGTGGCCGGCACGCGAACTGACACACGCTCACACATCAGCAAAATCCGCCCTTGCAGGAATCAACTATGATAAGCGACGCGGGGGATAATCGGCAACGGTCGAAATGGCAGGAAGGTGTGGAGGCCGTCAGTGAGATGGGGCTGGATCAGCGATCGTCGTAGGGCCTGCTTCCAAAACGAAAATGGCCGAGTCCGCGCGCAGGTTGGGGAGAAACCGCACCACGCTGCGCAGCCCGGGACCCGAAGTGCGAAGGGGGATTTCCTGGAGAACATTCAATCCGGCTTTGCGGCAAAACTCGCGGAAATCGAAGATCGTGGTCAGGTGAATGTTCAAGGTTTCGTACCATTCGTGTGGCAGCTTGCCGGTCTTCGGCATGCGGCCTTGGGAAAAAAGCTGCCAGCGCACCGGCCAGTGCGCAAAATTTGGAAAGCTCACGATGCAGCGCTTGCCCACGCGGGCCATTTCCCGGATCAGAAGGAGAGGACGATGCAGAACCTGGATCGTGTTGGTGAGGATGACGTCATCGATGGACTTGTCGGGATAATCCGCCAATCCTTCGTCCAGATCGCCGTGGTGAACGTTGAATAAACCCTTGGCGACACAAGCCTGGATGCAGGCCTCGGACAGCTCAATTCCCTCGGCCCGAACTTTCTTCCTGACCTTCAGGGCCAGCAGCAAATCTCCCTCGCCGCAGCCGAGATCCATAACGCGCGAACCCTCCGCAATGAGGTCCATAATCACCCGGTGCTCCGGCAGCAGGCGCACCACCGTACCGGCGTCATCGAGTTGAACTTCTTCGCCCAAACTGCCCATGTGCTAGGAAGCCCCCTTCCGTCCGTGGGTCAGGAAATTGGTGATGAGAGAACTCAGTTGTTCCGACTCCAAGAGGAAAGCGTCGTGCCCGTAATCCGTCTGAATTTCCGTGTAAATCGCCTCCGCTCCGACGCGCCGGCAGGCGCTGACGATTTCCTTCGACTGGTACGAGGGAAACAGCCAGTCCGATGAAAACGAAATCACCAGGAACTTCGCCTTTACATTCGCAAAAGCCTGTTCGAGGTTCCCGTACGGCTGGGCGAGATCGAAGTAATCCATGGCTTTCGAAATATACAGGTAGGAGTTCGCGTCGAAGCGGTTCACGAAATGGTCTCCCTTGTAGCGCAAATAGCTTTCCACCTGGAAATCCGTGCGAAAGTCATACCCGTACTCAGCTTTGTCCTGAAGCTTGCGGCCGAATTTCTGGTGCATGGACTTCTCGGAAAGATAGGTGATGTGCCCGATCATCCGCGCGATGGCCAAGCCCCGCCGCGGGATGGACTTGCCGTAATAGTCCCCTTCCCTCCAGTGGGGGTCTGACTGGATGGCCTGGCGGCCCACCTCGTTAAATGCAATCCCTTGCGACGAAAGCTTGCTGGTGGTGGCGATGGGGATAGCCAGCCGGACCCGCTCCGGGTAGCTGACCACCCACTGGAGCACTTGCATCCCGCCCATCGAGCCGCCCACGACGCAGAGCAACTGGTCTATTCCCAGGTGGTCAATTAGCACTCGCTGGGCATTGACCATATCATGAATAGTCACCAGGGGAAAATCCAGGGCGTAGGGCCGCCCCGTCCGGGGGTTGATCGAGCTGGGGCCCGTCGCGCCTTTGCAGCCTCCGATGACATTGGAGCAAATCACAAAGTATTTTCGCGTGTCGAAGGCTTTGCCCGGGCCAATCATAATATCCCACCACCCCGGCTGGCGTTCGTTAGGATGATTGAAGCCAGCGGCGTGGGCGTCTCCGGAAAGAGCGTGAAGAACGAGAATGGCGTTGTCTTTGGCCGGCCTCAATTCCCCGTAGGTCTCGTAAGCCAGAGTGATGGGCCCGAAACTTCGTCCGCACTCGAGGAGCATCTCCTGGGGCGGCTCGGCGAAAGTGATGTACCGGGTTTTGACAATCCCGACCGAACCTGTGTCATCCATGGTTAGTTGTCCGTGGTCAGTTGCCCGTTGTCCATGGCCCGCTGTCCGCGCTGGACAGAACGACGGACCACGGACAACGGACAGCGCTACCTTTGCGAGGCGGCGAGCGCCTGATCGAGATCGGCAAGGATGTCCTCGATGCTTTCCAGCCCGATCGACAGCCGCACAAAATCTTCGGTCACTCCGGTCGCCTCCTGCTCCTGGGAACTCAGTTGCTGATGAGTCGTGCTGGCCGGGTGGATGACCAGTGATTTTGCGTCTCCGATATTCGCCAGGTGCGAGAGCAGGCCGAGAGCGTTGATGAACTTGATGCCCGCCGGCAATCCGCCTTTGATGCCAAAACCGAGAATGGCCCCGAACCCGTGCGGCAGGTACTTCTTGGCCAGCGCGTGGGTGGGGTGGCTCGCGAGGCCGGGATAGTTCACCCAATTGACCGCTGGGTGCGATTCCAGGAATTGGGCGACCTTCAGAGCGTTGTCGCAGTGCCGTTGAACCCGCAAGGAGAGGGTTTCAACTCCTTGCAGAATCAGGAAAGCGTTAAAGGGGCTCAGAGCCGGACCAAGGTCGCGGAGGAGCTGCACGCGCACCTTTAAGATGTAGGCGAGCGGCCCAAACGTCTCCACAAACTTGAGATGGTGATAACTGGGGTCGGGCTCGACGAGCTCGGGAAATTTCCCGTTCGCCCAGTTGAACTTTCCCGAATCCACGATAATCCCCCCGATGGAGTTTCCGTGGCCTCCGAGAAATTTCGTCATGGAGTGAACGACGATGTCCGCACCCCACTCAATCGGACGGCACAGATAAGGTGTGGCCACGGTGTTGTCAATGATGAGGGGTACGCCCGCATCGTGCGCGATCCTGGCCACGGCCTCGATGTCGAGCATGTCATTCTTGGGATTGCCCAGCGTCTCCGCGTAAAGCAAGCGCGTCTTGGAGGTGATGGCGCGCTTGAAATTCTCGGGGTCACTCGGATCGACGAATGCGGCCGCAATCCCGAGTTTTCGCAGCGTGTAATGGAAAAGGTTATAGGTGCCGCCATAGAGGCTGGCGGACGAGACGATTTGATCGCCAGCGCTCGAGATATTCAGAATCGCCAGAGTCTCCGCCGCCTGGCCGGAGGCGGTGGCTAGGGCCGCTACTCCACCCTCGAGGGCGGCGACGCGCTGTTCGAGCACGTCCCACGTGGGATTCATAATGCGCGTATAGATATTGCCGAACTCCTTCAGCGCAAATAGATTGGCTGCGTGGGTTGTGTCCTTAAAGACAAAAGACGTGGTTTGATAGATGGGGACGGCGCGCGCGCCGGTCGCAGCATCCGGCTTCTGGCCGCCGTGCAGTGCAATGGAATCAAAACCGAGTTTCCTTTCCAAAGTTGCCTCCTGGTTAAGATGGTGGTGGTTCCGGAAGGATTCAGTGCGAATCCATTCGCCACCTCACCCCGCCCGAACGTCTTCCCTGGTAAAGCGCGAGCCGGGAACTGCTGGCTTAACTCACAGGTCCTCTCGGTTTCATCTGAGTGGCTGGGATATTGCTTGGGGGAATAACAAGTAGTTCGGGAAGAGGCATAAACTAAAAACCCCCTTCCGAGTAAGAAGAGGCTTTCTTGCAGACCTAACGGCCCCCTCTCATCTCCCCCGTACCGGGTAGGAATTGGCACCTGACCCCCGACTAAGTCGGGGCGGTTGTCGTGGCGTCATCGGGCCCGTCCCTCGGCCACTCTAGATGAGATCCAGGGTTACTGAATCAGATATTCAATTGTCAAAAACATCGTAGGACAAGACGTTCAGAGTGTCAACGGTTTTTTGAACGATTTCCTGAATGACCGTTGCCTATCAGCAGTCTGCGTTTTATGGTAAACTATTGTGGTAGTTTTACCCTGTAGATGAGGGTGGTGACCAATGCCAAGAGCGAAAAAGAAAATCTCCAAAAAGGAATTCGTCCGAGGTTTTGGGGGCGAGGCGATCAAGTATTTGGAATCCCTTCCCGTCAGCGAACGCCCCGTGAGGATTGAAGCCTTTGGAAAGAGCGTCCTTAGCTCCTGCGACGATACCGGACCCACCAGTCCCACAACCTCTGAAACTCGCGTGACCCCTCTTGTGGCCCGAGGGCGCGAATCGCGTTAGCAACATCCCGGTCCTCACAACTTCCGTCCGCAATCATCCTGACAAAGGCGTACATTTTTCGCCGTTGGCTTATCGTCAAGGCCTTCTCGGGGTGACGCTTCCCCCGCCCAGACTCCTCTTGCATGATGTCAGCTAGCTCTTGATCGTCTTTATTGTTGTTGGGCATGCTTCTTCGATACCCTTTCTTTCGGAGCGTAGTTATTGGCCGTTGCAGATACCGCAACGAAGCCCTTCTTAACAGAGATGACATCATTGTCGTTATCGCTTTACCGCTCTCGCTCGATGTGTCGCTACTGCGCGATGAGGTCCCTCACTGTCTGGATGAAGCGATCGACGACGGGTGCCCAGGTTTCGGCCGGAAACGTCGGGTACTTGTCTTGACAGTTCTCTGGGAATCTAAATCCTTCTATTCTCTCCAAGGCCCGCTTGAGTTTGTCGCGGAATTGTCTTGTTGACTCAGTGTCCCCCAGAAAGGCGAAGTTGATCTGCAGTTTCCCATCGGAATACACGGTGAATGGCTGATGCCTGCTTATCCTGTCCCACCTGGGATTGAAAGACGCTGTTATCTTGCCCTTTCCCCAAATTATCTTGTCCCCTTTTCCGCCTTTGTCATTCTTACCGGTTACGAAGTCGTATATCGTGCGGACCGCTTGCTTCTGTTCGGAGGTCAGGCTCTTCTTCTTTTTCACATCCTCAAAGAACCGGTCTTCATCCCATGGCAGATTCTCTGTGGGGGGAACACTTTCGGCCCCAAACAGCTTGGGAATTATGACTTCGAAGCCATTGTGTTTGTAATATTCCATCTCGACGGCAAAGATAACGAACTTGCTGTTTTGATTGATGAACAGGATCAAATCCCTCAACTGTGCTTGCAGCTTGTCCATAAGGACGACAAACCGAAATGTGCCGCTCTGCAGGTTAGCTTTCAAGCTGTCGAGCACTGTAGACAAATCCTGGTCATTCAGGACGAAATACTCTTGAAGCTTTCGCCGTAGTCCCAAATGAAAATTCTTTGTTGTGTGCCCCTCGAGATCCCGGATGAATTTGTCTAGGTCATCATGGTATTCCCGCCATAGTGAGGCGCCATAATCCAGGACCTGCGCAACAACATGCCGCTTATCTGGATTCTTATACAGTTTGGTCTCGATCACATAAATCTTTCCCTCATCGTCGACACCAATTGCATCGATTGATCCCGCGGAGATGGCGAACTCCTTTGCCAAAATCAGCAATCTTATGTCTTCCCTGATGTCATAGAGCGGAATGCTCTCAGGATTAGCACAGATGTAATTCTGCAAGTAACTTTCTTTCACTATTGATGTCTTTTCTATCCGCCGTGCGTTCTTCCCACCCTCTGAGATAATGATTGCCATATCTTCGAAATCTCCTCGTTGATCGGTTGCGTACTTTTATACGCTGGTTCCGGTGGCAAGACAAGGGGACGGGGGGCTGCGGGACGCAAATAAGGAGATCGAGGGAAGGCTCGGATTTGCGCCGTCATGGATTCACTCTAAGGTGGTAATGACAAATTCGGAGATACGACTCGCCTCGGGATACTCACTGGCCTGTTTTCGGCGGCAGGTTACGCGCGGGCGGCGGCACGATGGCCAGGGGCACGCGCGCGAAGGCCACCCGTTCGATCGCCGGGTCGAGAACATTCACTTGCAGGGTGTAACGTCCGCGAGGAAATTTTTCCAGAGGAATCTGCACAAAGTAGGAAGCCTTCTGGTCGGACGCCTTCTCCAGCTTGCCGGGGAAGGGCCCGGCTTCCGCAAATTTCCTTCCCCGGCGGAAGAAGACGAGGGCCACGGAGGGTGGGGCGGCGGGTCCGGTGGCCGCCACATTTTTCCCGGCATAGGATTCCAGATAGACCGTGAGCATCTGGTTGGTGCGGAACACGCGTGTCACACTGGGCAGAACCGACCGGTTCCCCACTTGCAGCGGCGAATTCTTGTCGCGATTGACCCGCGCGCGATCCAGTTCATCGGAGGACTTCACTTCGTTGGACAGCACGATGGAACTCAGGCCCAGACCCGTATCGGAAACGTCCGGCACCACCATGGGCGCCTCAAAGGTCCCGATTTTGCCGCCTTCGTTTTCGCGCACCACCGCCTTCAAATTATATTTTCCTGGGGGCAAAGTGATTTCGCCCTCGTAGAACAGGTTGCTGCCAATGATTTCATCAAAAGTATCGTTGGTCATCCTCACGGGTAGCGTATCGCGCAGTTGGCCCGCGATATGGTTCTTGTCGTCGGTGAGTTTCCAGGCAAAATCAAATTCGGTTTCATGCTTCCCGGATTTTTTCAGGAAAGCAACCTGCGAGCCGGGAATCTTGGCAGCCAGAACGACGGTGAATTTCTTATCCGGGCGGCGGAAGTACGCCGTCTCCACCACAAAGGGCAGGTCCACAAAAGGCACATCCAAATCCATCACCTGCTGGAGCTGGATTTCCTTTTCCGCGCGCGTAAACTGCCGGAAACTCTTGGGGGCAAAGTACCCGGGGCGGGCCTGGACCTTCAAACCCGGCCTGGCCACCTCGACGCGAATATGCCGGAATCGGCCATCCGAGCGCGTGTTCGTGGGTGAATATCCGACCAGGTAATAACTGGAATTCTCTTTCTGAACTTCTTCGAAGGCGGGAGAGAAGTCGTTCAAATCGTAAAAGTTTCTTCCCCCCGTGTCGGTGGCGAGGGTAGCGAGAGTTTCGCGGCTGCCCTGCAAGGAGGAAACCTGCGACGCCACAGCGGAGCCGGAATAAAGAGCCGTGGCGGAGGGGCTGGAAGAGCTGGCGTCGCCGCCGGGGGGCAGGGCGGCAAGCCCACGCGCGTCCATGGTGTAAAGCGAAACATCGGCTTGATTCGCCGCATCGGTGGCCGCCCGTAACTGCGCCTGGTTTTCCTGGCCGGTGCGGGTAATACCACTGGAAAAGTGAAGCACGCTCTTCCGTCCCGGCACGTTGCGCAGCATGGTCGCCAGCGATTCGATGGCGATCAACTTCTCATCCGTGTTGAAGATGTTGAATTCGGTTTCATCCGGCGTGAAGGCGTCGGAGACGTCCTGAGCGACAACTTCCATACCATTGGCATCCGTCCCGCCCGCTTCCCCAATCGCCCCGGCCGTGGCCAAGGAGGAGGATTCCTCTCCGACAAGGATCGTATGGAGAACCTTCTTGAGGGAGTCACGGCTGTTGGTGAAATCCTGCACCATCCGCAAGCTGGCCGAGTAGGTGACCACAGCAATCAGGTCAGCAGGTGTCATGCGGTTCGTCACGAAATCATTGGAAGCCTTCAGCGCGCGCATCAGCTCGTCGGGTTGCATCGAGCTCAAGTCAAAGAAAAAGACCAGGAGACGATGGTCCTGGAGCATCTGCTCGGCATTGACCTCCGGCGGGAGCTTGGCGAGGTCGATGACCTGTGCCTGCTCATTGCCGCCGGTGGCTTGCGCCAACTTCTCGATGTTTTCCAGGCTGAAAGCGGAGATAGTTTGCTGAACGCCATCTTCCGTGACCCGAAAATCCGATTGCTTCAAATCCGTGACGGGCTTGCCGGTCTTGTCATAGACACGCACATCCACCAACACCAGATTGGTCTGCGCGCGCAGGATGAAGGCTTGTTGCGGGCTCTTGGAGACCGGGGCGGAGGGCTTCACCTGAGCAAGAAAGGCAGTGGGCAGGTAGGCAGATAGGCAGATGGCAAAGAGGGGCAGTAGGCAGATAGGCAGATAGGCAGATGGCAAAAGCCATTTTATCCCCCATCTGCCCATCTGCCCACCTGCCCACCTGCCTGTTTTTGTTCCACTCATCTGCCCACCTGCCGCATTCTTTCCTCCGCTAGAAATTAAACCGCAAACTGAGGGTTACCGCGCGCATCGACCCGACACTGGTCACCCAGCCGAAATTCTGCGCGCTAATGGTTGTAGCTATGCCAGTGTAATTCGGGTGATTGAACGTGTTGGAAGTGTCAATACTGAATCGCGCGCGCAAATTCTTTTCCCGGGAGAAAGTGAAGAAGCGGCCGAGCGACATGTTGAAGTTCACCATGCCCGGGCCGGTGATGGTGTCCCGTCCCGCGGTGCCGAGTTGGCCCGAGGCGGGAAGCGCGAACGCCGCGGTATTAAAGAAATCCAGCGTGCTCCTGTCCGCGCGCGGCAGGCTGACGGGGAGGCCAGTGGCATTGGGACGCTCGGAAGCGAACGCGCCCGAACCGTTGTTATTCGACTGGTTGCCGGCCACCTGCGCGGTCAAAGGCGTCCCAGTTTGCAGGGTGGTGACGCCGCTGATTTGCCAGTTGCCGATGATCCGCGCCGCAATGCCGCCGCGGTTGAGGAAGTGGCGCTGCTCCCCGAAAGGAAATTCATAGGTGTGATTGATAATTAACTTGTTGCGGACATCGAATGAGGATAGCGCGCGCTCGGCCGCCAAATCAAAACTGTTCTGCGGCACGTTGGGGCCCTTCCCCCCCCCTCCCCTCCCCCCCACGCTGGCAGCGTCGTCAATCGATTTCGCCCACGTGTAGTTGCCGCTCATGGAAAAGCCACTGTGGAACTGCCGCCGCAAGGTGACCTGGAGCCC
>Ga0187865_1004448_pt1 | contig 10389 bp, 8 predicted proteins | sample June2016WEW_11_1_2_FD_132989 | JGI IMG/M metagenome (GOLD analysis project Ga0187865, IMG submission 132989) | Peatland microbial communities from SPRUCE experiment site at the Marcell Experimental Forest, Minnesota, USA - June2016WEW_11_100 | ecosystem: Environmental > Terrestrial > Soil >...
CATATCTAAAGCTCGGGCTCAAAGATGGGATCAGGCTTACTCAGGGAAACAAGAAGAAGTCTGATGTTGCAAAGATACTTGCAGGCAAGTTCGGAATAAGCGATCTGGATTACATAATGCAGCACCTGCCGCCGGGAGAGTTCACGGTCAAATAAGGTTATTTAATTCTGTTCTGAGAGATAGTAAGGATGCTATGTTAAAGCTTCACTTTGGAGATCGCAAGAAGGAGGAAGAAAGCGCCATACGCATCTCGTATGTGACAACAATAGCAACAGAAGCTTTGCTCAAAGGAGAGATACGCCCAGAAGATTTCGAGAATGTGGACATCTCAATCGCCACTAAGAACGGAAGCAGAATAGAAAAGATGGATAAAAGGCGGGTCGAAAGCACTCTACATGAGCTTCTCCAGAAGGGGGCGCTTCAGCAGAACACTTCGCCTGACGGCGACGTTTCATATAGCTTTAACCGTTCTAAATTTGGTAAAAGCGCAGAGATACCTGGCATCCCGGGCATAAAGCTTACTGGAGTCCAGGTGAAGGTCACAAAACGCGCATAGTTCAAATACTTTATTTTCAAAGAGATATTTGCCAAGAAAGAGTTCTTTATGAAGTAGGATTCGCATGAAAAAGGTAAACATAATCTATTTCGTCCACGGTACCACGACGGACAACGAGAATGAGGTAGCCTCAGGATGGAACGACGCTCCGCTCTCAGAGCTGGGCATAAGGCAGAGCACCGAGCTCCAGAACAACGTAAAGGGCAAAAAATTCGACGCGGTTTTCTGCTCGGACCTGAGAAGGGCCACTGATTCCGCAATCATAACCTTCGGAAGCGGCATGCCCATCGTTCAAGACCCCAGGCTCAGGGAGTGTGATTACGGAAGCCTAACAGGCAAGAACTCCAAGATCGTTGAGGCGGAAGCCGCAAAGCACATAGCCGTTCCATTTCCAAAAGGGGAAAGCTACAAGGACGTCGAAGTTAGGATGAGGAACTTCCTCAAGGATCTAGAGCGGAACTACCCAAACAAAACGGTCGCGATAGTGGGCCACAAAGCGACCCAGCTTGCGCTCGAAGTCATACTGAACGGCAAAACCTGGAAGCAGGCAATCGAAGAAGACTGGCGCCTGAAAGAGCCTAAAGAATGGAAACCAGGATGGATTTACGTGCTAAAAAGCGGCGTTTAACTCAGCCCAACACACAATTTAAATATACCTTATATACAAAGGTAGCGGCAAAGAGCAATGAATATAAATCTGTCAGACTAATAAAAACAAAACACTCTAGTTGATCCTATGGTTCTGGAAATAGCTTATTTCGCGGGTTTTGTGGCCCTGGTGGTCGCGGTAGTGATGGCCCTCTGGATCTCAAAGCAGAAGGTCGAGAACAAGAAGATGCAGGAGATATCAGCAGCGATCCGAGTAGGTGCAAAAGCGTACCTGATGAGGCAGTACAAGACAATAAGCATCATAGCCCTGATCCTAACAGTATTGTTCTACTTCGCCCTCGGCTTCGGGACTGCGGCCGCGTTCCTTGCAGGCGCAATCTGCTCTCTAGTCGCAGGCTATGTGAGCATGGACGTCGCGACCAATTCAAACGCGAGAACTGCTTTCGCTGCAAAGTATGGAGTGGATAAGCCGCTTAGGATAAGCTTCTACGGCGGACTAGTAATGGGCCTGTTCAACGTCGGTCTTAGCCTGCTGGGCGTGACCACGATTTTCTTGCTCTACGGAAGCAATCCAACTCTCATCGTGGGCTTCGGGTTCGGAGCTTCCATGTCGGCGCTGTTCGCACAACTGGGCGGGGGAATATTCACCAAGGCGGCGGATGTTGGGGCGGACCTTGTCGGAAAGGTGGAGGCAGGCATACCTGAAGATGATCCAAGAAACCCCGCTGTCATTGCGGACAATGTGGGAGACAACGTGGGCGATGTGGCGGGGAGGGGCGCAGACCTCTTCGAAAGCATGACTGCAGAGAACATAGCCGCGATGATAATAGGTTTCTCGCTGTTTGCGCTGACCAAGAACTTCTTCTTCGTGATATTTCCGCTTCTGGCGAGATCCGTAGGGATTTTTGCATCGCTTCTGGGCGTTCCGTTCGTTAGGATGAAGCCCAAGGAGGACCCGATGAGGGCTCTGGAGAAAGGAGTGATAGCGACGATAATATTCGCGATCATAGGATTCTACATCCTCATCCAATACACAATCGTGAACTTTGACCTCTTCCTCTCTAGCCTAGTCGGCCTCTCTGCCGCTATCTGCATAATCTTCATAACGGACTACTACACGTCAAAGTCGCACAAGCCAGTGCAGGAGATAGCAGAAGCCTCAAAGACGGGCCACGCAACGAACGTAATACGCGGATACGCGCTCGCCCTCCAGTCTACAGCAATGCCGGTTGTCGTGATTTCCGTCGCAATCCTCCTGTCCTATTACTTGGGAACGCTGTTTGCTGCAGCAAGCGGGCTAGACTCATTCACTGGCGGGATATACGGAACCGCGGTGGCCACAATGGGCATGCTCTCCATCGCAGGCATAATCCTGGGAATGGACGGCTTCGGACCAATTGTTGACAATGCAGCAGGCATAGTGGAGATGTCGAACGCTGATGAAAAAACAAGGAACATGATGGACGCCTTCGATGCGACAGGGAACACTACGAAAGCGTTGACAAAGGGCTACGCTATGGGTTCAGCCGGGCTGGCTGCCCTGTTGCTGTTCCAGGCTTACCTGCAGGTAACGCATACCATCATGGTGAACATAATTCAGCCGCCGATACTCATCGGGCTGTTCATCGGCGCTCTGCTTCCATTCGTCTTCGCTTCATTCGCGATAAGCGCTGTTGCAAAGGCGGCGTTCAAGATCGTAGAGGAAGTGAGGAGACAGTTTAGGGAGATAAAAGGCCTGATGCAGGGCAAGGCAAAGCCGGACTACTCCAAGGCGGTAGACATCTCGACCGTGGCGGCGCAGAAGGAGATGGTAATACCTGGCTTGCTGCCGATAGTCGTGCCACTGGCAGTGGGACTCCTCCTGGGAGCCGAGGCGGTCGGTGCTCTTGTGCTCGGCGCCACTTTGGTTGGTTTCATACTTGCAATGCAGATGAACACCGGAGGAGCAGCAAGGGACAACGCGAAGAAATACATAGAAGAGGGGCATCTGGGTGGCAAGGGCTCTGAGGCCCATAAGGCCTCGGTGACCGGAGACACCGTCGGCGATCCGCTCAAAGACACGGCGGGACCTTCGCTCCACGTACTCGTCAAGCTAATAAGCAACGTTTCACTGACCCTGGGCCCTCTATTCATACTGCACGCGCTCTTCTGAGGCTGCGCATCAGCTGAAGAAGGACTTGAAGAGCGCTACGCCTTGCTTGACGCTAGCCTTCGAGGCGCCGAATTCGCGGATGTGGAATGTAAACGGAACGTTGCTCGTCCTTAGCGTTCCCCTTTCGACGCACTTGAGGAAGTCGAAGAGCGCCTTGTAACCCTCGCCGACGAACCTGTGCCTGTTCTTTTCGTATACGGAAACGAAGACGTCACGCTTAACTCCGAAAAATCCGGAGAAGATGTCTACGCACGTCTCCTTTGCTGTAATGAACAATATGATCTTGCCGGTGTACATGAATATCCTTGATATTATCTTCCTGTAGGGCGCCCAGTCAGTAACCTTCGCCCTGTTCGCAACCACAAGCTCGTCGCCCCTTCTAAGTCTTGCAGCAACATCCTGTATCTTTCCGGGCGGGTGCTGCATGTCTGCGTCTATCACTATCGCATACTTTGTCCTGCATCGCCTGATGCCGTCAACTATGCTGAACGTCAGCCCCTTCTCGGGCCCCAGAGCCCTCCTGTCAATTAGTCCCACGTTCCTGTTGCTCTTCGAAATCTGCCTTACTATCATCTTCGTCCCATCAGTTGAGCCATCGTCCTCGACCAGAACTTTACAGCCCCTGTAGTTCCTTAGGAGGTAGTGGATCATCTCACCAATCGTGCGCTTCTCGTTCAAGGTGGGAATCACAACCGTGAACTCGTCGTATTTTGCCCTCAAGCTTTCACCTGATGAAGATCGAGATGTAGGAGGTGAGATATCCGAAGAGCCTTCCCAGCTTCGGCGTGCTCTTGCCTATCTCGTTCAGCAGCTCAACGTCCCTTTTGCCGATCGCCCGCGTCACGCCGAACATCAGCGGGTAGAGTACGATCGCAGCAACCGCGCCTATCACGAGCTGCAGCGTCTCGCTTATCTGCAGAAGGCTTATCGGGAAGAGAACAATTGCCAGTATCGTGCTCGCCACTATTATCCTGTACACCTTGCCAAGCTCTGTCTTTATCCGCATCTCCTTCTCCATGTAGCGCATGTAGAGCCAGTTGCTAACAACGCTCCCAGCAAAGTAGATGGCGATTATCACCCCGTACGCGTTGAGGGCGGGCACGAGGAGCAGGAGGAGCGCGAGCTGCACCACGCCCGTTATCGCAGCGTAGTCAAGAACCTTGCGCACCTTCCCGGCGCTTATCGCCAGGGAGGAGGCGTATGTTCCGATAGTCCCTATTACCAGGCTCACGCAGACCGCGGGTGTGTAGAGCACAGAGCTCTTGAACGCAGGGAAGAGTGATGTGGCAAACGCGTGAGCGAAGACGATAAGATATGCTGTAATTGGGATTGCGAGCAGCGCGCCGAAGTATATAGAGTAGTTGTAGAGCTTGCTCACCACCTGCCTGGAGTTCTTCCCCTCCATCGCGCTCGCAAACATCTGGATCAGCACAGAGCCCACGAACGCGACCGCAGTTAGTACGATGGTTCCAACCCTGTACGCGATTCCGAAAGAGCCAAGGATCACGGAAGAGGAGAAGGCGCCAAGGAAGAGTATCGAGAAGCTGTTCATAAGTCCGGGTATGATGGTCGCTCCGGCAATCGGGAGCGAGAAGGCTAGTATGCGCCTCGAACGCTCCCAGATGTCATCCATCTCAACCCTTATCCTGCAGTGCCTGGTTATGTAGAACGTGCCGATCAGGATTCCAAAAAAGGAACCAAGAATCAGGCCCGCTATCGCCCCCATCACCCCGTATCCGAGAAGAACGAGGCCAACGCTTGCAACAGCAATGCCAGCGTTGCCGCCCGAGAAGGTCATCGCCGAGCCTATGCCGTCCTTGAATCCGATTAGCGCGTTGTACTCAAGGAACATGAGCAGCGTGAAGATTATGCTCAGAAGGGAGAGGTCTATCAGAGGGATGTAGCTCACGTTGTGGAAGACGTATGCTGATATCAACCCGCTGAACAGAACGCCGAGAACGATCGCTCCAAGGCTTATCTCCGCGAGCACCAGCATGCTCGCTCCGAGGTCCCTCTCAAGCTCCTCCTTCTTCTTCCTCACAATCCATATTGGCACGTACCTGTTCAGGTAATGGCCTATGCCTGAGAGGCCGAATGCCGAGAAGAAGATAGAGACGCCGTATGCGAGGGTGTAGATTCCGTACTGCGCAGGCTCCAGAAGCCTCGCGAGCAGTACGAGCATAACGCCGCCTATGATTATGCTAACAATCTGCGTCGCAGCGACGAGCGAAGCCACCTTCGCGCTCTTCACTCCGAGCTCCAGGGTTTCAACATCAGTTTCCTGCTCCATGATAAACACAGCTCACTGCATATACTTGATAAGCGCTCCGAAGTATGAAAGGAAGGGGTTGAGCAGGAAGCTGAGAGCCGGAAGCTTCTCCGTAGCTTCACGCATTACCTGCACGTCCTCTTTCTCGATTGCCCTGAGAAGGATGAGGAAGAACGGATACGAAACAATCAGCGCTGCCAAACCGTAGACCAGCTCCACCACGAAATTGGCGTCCAGCAGCCCAAACGCAAAGACGACTATCAGGAGAAGGTTGCTCGCAAAGGCCCGCAGGAGCTTGTTGTAATCCGTTCTCATTCCAAGAACAGTTCTGGCCCCTCTAAGGAAGAAATAGCAGCACGAGAGGCTGTCGATGAAGAAAAGGGAGATTATCGCGCCTACCGCCCCAAGCATGGGAACCAGCACTAGCAGGGTTATAAGCTGTATGAAGAAGCAGATCACGCCGTATGTGAGCAGCTTCGAGGTCTTTCCGAGCGCGACGAAGAGGTTCATCGCGTAGATGCCCGCAAGCCCTATCATCGTTCCGAAAGCCATGAGGCTCAGGTAGAGGGGAGCGCTTCCGAAGGAGTGCGAGATTAGCAGGTAGATGAGCGGCGCCGAGAAGACGCCGATGTATGCGATCAGCGGTGTGCTAGCAATCACCGAATACACCAAGGCCCTGTTGTACACAGCATCTATTCTCTTCGATTCCGCTTTCTTGCCGTTCCTAGATACCGCGATCGTCAGCGTCGGAAGGAGTGTGACAGCAGTTGTGGTGTAGAAGAGGTTGAGTATCGTGCTGGCCCTGCTCGCTATTCCGTAGTTTCCGAGGATGTAAGTAGAAGCAAACAAGCCCAGGAAAAGGGTGCCGAAATTCGTCACGCTGTTGTTGAGAAAGTTGTAGGCAGCGATGGGAATGGAGAACTTAAACGCGCTCTTAATCTCTTTCAGGGTCGGCCAGTTTATCCTCACTCTCATGCTCCTGTGCGCAAACCTGAAGATAAAGTAGGTGCCCACCCCGGCTGCCGCAACGTAGCTGATCAGTATGCCAACAATCGCCCCGCTCACCCCGTACCCCATCCATATGAGCATCAGGCTCGCAACCAGCAGAACGATGTTCTCGAAGATTTCAAGAGACATCGCCATCGCGTTCTTGCCAGCGCCTATGAGCGCGTAATCGGAGGTGCCGTAGAGCATCGCAAAGAAGATTATGGAAGAGACGAGGATCAGGATCAATTGGGTTACCCCCTGCGCCTGGAAGACTGAGGCGACATAGCCGCTTACCCCTATTCCGATCACAGTGAGCAGACGGCCAACGATTATTATAGAAAGGTAGCCTGCGCCCAGCGCCCTTGCAAACGCCTCATTGTCCTTCTTGTCCTCCGCTTCGGAAAGATGCTTGGTGAGGTAAACTCCAAACCCGAAGTTGCTCGTCGCGCTCACCAGCAGGAAGAAAGCGTAGGCGAGGGTGAATACGCCGTATTCAACCGGGCCCAGAAGCCTCGCTATTATGATTATGCTCGCAACTCCGATTATCAGGCTGATTATCCTGCCTATCGTGAGCACTGAGAATGTCCTTGCGCTCCTACTCCCCAGCGACTCCTTCTGCTTCGCCATGCTATTGCGCCGATGAATTCTTTGATTGTAAAAAGCTTATTAAGCTACTTTGCAATGTATTCGTGTTTTTCATGCTAGGCGTAAAAATAAACTTGAAGGAGCTGAAGCCCTACGCCATAATCGCTCTCGCATACCTGCTCCTCGCCCTGATAATCTTCTGGCCGATAACGCTCAACATAGCCTCAACCGTGCCCGGAGCCGGGGGCGACACCTTCCAAAGCATGTGGGAGCTCTGGTGGGTACCGTACTCCCTTTTCGTGCTGCACTCAAACCCCTACCTAACCACTTACCTCTTCTACCCGATCGGCGCAAACCTCGCAACTCAGACGATGGCTCCGCTTGCGGGGCTTGTGAGCATGATCTTGCAGCCAGCGGGCCTGCCCTTCGCGTTCAACGTGATCTTCCTACTGGGCTTCGTGCTCTCAGGGCTCTTCACCTACCTTCTCGTCTTCCACGTGACCAAGCACAGGTGGGCGAGCTTCATAGCCGGATTCATATTCGCATTCAGCCCGATGCACACAATACAGGCGTTCGGGCACCTGCAGTTCACGAACATCGAGTTCCTGCCCCTATTCCTCTTCTTCTTCCTCAAGATGATCGAGGAGAAGAAGCATGCGCACGCGGTCGGCGCGGCGCTCTCGTTCGTGCTGCTCACCTTCATGGGCGACATAGAGCAGGGGCTCATGGCGATGCTCATGGCCTTCTTCGTGCTCTTGTACTTCCTCGCTCTGAAGGAGCACAGGCGCAAGCTTCTCGACAAGAAGTTCGCAATCTCTCTCGCAGAGATGGCTGTTGTAGTCCTGGTGCTAAGCTCTCCCTTCATCTTCGGCATACTTTCAGCTCTGACTCCAAGCGCGCTCGCAACTGTGAACTCGCAGGCTAACACGATGTACAATGAGCTGTACAGCCCGGACCTGCTCTCCTTCTTCGTGCCGAGTTCGTTCAACGGCATGCTCAGCTTCCTGAGCGGCGGCTTCTCGGCCATAATCTCTCCTGCAGCCTCGGAGCGAACCACCTACATAGGATACAGCGTCATCTTTCTCGCCCTGGTCGCGCTGGTGTACGAGTACAAGGAGAAGTTCAAGAGCGTTGGCCTATTCCTCGTGCTGCTCGTGCTCTTCGGCCTGCTCTCCATAGGCCCATACCTGCAGATAAACGGCAACATCACGATAGTTCCAGGCATCTACCAGATATACCACCTCATCCCCGTGTTCAACGTTCTCAGGGAACCAGGAAGGTTCGACCTGCTGCTTGAGCTCTTCTTTGCGATCTTTGCGGCAATAGGCATCACGGTCCTTGAGAAAAAGTACGCTTCTTCTAGCATAAAGAAGTACATACCAGCAATCTTCCTCATCCTGATAATATTCGAGTACAACTCCTGGCCCATAAGCAGCGGCATGCTCAACAAAATGTACACGTTCAACACCACCATCCCCACCGCTTACTACGAGATAGGCAGGCTGGGCGGGAATTTCTCTGTGCTGATGCTTCCCGCGCTGCCCAACTATTCGAGCACGACGCCCGATCTCTATCCGGGCCGCGCCCTCTACTACCAGACAGCTTTCCAGCACCCGCTTGTGGGCGGCTACGCCACGCGCGTGAACGCGACGCAGACATTCCTTCTGGTCAACATGCCAATCATCGCATCCGCGTACTACCTGCAGAACGGCCAGGGCCTCGTCTACGGCTCTCCGGTAAGCGGCAACTACTCCAACTCGACCGCCTTCCTGCTCGGCGTCTACAACGTGGGCTTCGTCGCAGTGGACAGGCAGGCGTACAACACGAGCGAACTCCAGCAGATGGCGAGCTACCTCGTCTCTTTCCTCGGCTATCCTGTTTACCAGGGCAACGACAGCATAATCTTCCCGACCAACAAGCTCGTCTCGAGCGTCGGCACCTTCATGACCGAGTACACGCCGGTGCTCTTCAACAGCCCATACAGCGTATGGCAGCCAGGATGGGTGCTCTGCAACAACAGCCCATACTGCACCAACGACACCCTCAACGCCTACTTCGGCGCCAACCCGGCGTTCGTCAACATATACACGCCCAACTACACGCGGCTCAACATAAGCTTCCGCGGAATCGCCCCAATCGGCACCGCGAACGGGACAGTGGGCCTCTACTTCAACGACCAGTTCGTAGAGTACCTGAACCTCACACTCGTTCCCCGCAACTTTTCCGTAGCGGAAGTGCTCAATCCCGGAATCAACAGCCTCCTCTTCCTCTCGTCAAATAGCACCGCAGGCTCTTACTCAAATATCGGAATCTCTAACTTAACCTTTAAAAAGTATTCATGAAGTTAGTCAGCTGACTAAGTGTACAAAATTTCCGAAATAACACACAAGCCTTAATAATTGCATGCGCCGATGAGTGTATACCAGTTTCAGATGGCACGAGTGGGTAGGTAACATGGTAGGTGAGCTCCTAGAAGGTGAGATGTACAACGTTGACATAAAAGCAAAGAACATGAGAGGAGAGGGTATCGGAAAGATAAACGACACGGTCGTTTTCGTGAAGAACGCGAAGACGCGCATAGGCAAAGAGTACAAGGTAAGGGTCACAAAGGTGCACAGGACCTTCGCCGATGCGGAGATTCTTGACGAGGATAGCAAGTATTTTATAGGTAACGGTGCTCTAATAATACAATAGGCAACTTCGCGTCTTCTTAAGCAACTCCTATTATTCTTCAGAAATAAATATTAGCAATTCTTGGTGAATTGATGGACTTGAAAGCATTATCAGAGTCTGTTAAAAAGGGAACGACCACAGTTGGAATCGTTTGCACAGACGGAATAGTACTCGGTGCGGACAGCAGGGCAACGATGGGCGACTTCATCGCGAGCGACGCTGCGATAAAGCTCTACAAGATAGACGAGGGCCTGGGCGTGCTGATAGCCGGAGTTTCGGGCTACGCTGAGTATGTTGTTAAGATACTCAAGGTGCAGAGCGAGCTCTACAAGATGACTGAGAGCAAGCCGATGGCGCCATCAGCGGCGGCCTCGCTGCTCGGCTTCGTGCTGAGGGAGAGCATATCTGATTACGGTTACGCCTTCCTGATAGTGGGAGGGCTCAACAGGGGCGAGCCAGAACTGATAAGCCTTGATCCGCTGGGGAGCACGCAGAAGGAGACGAAGTACACTTCAATAGGCTCGGGAATGATGTCGGCGCTCGGGTACCTGGACAGCA
>Ga0187865_1004457_pt1 | contig 10378 bp, 7 predicted proteins | sample June2016WEW_11_1_2_FD_132989 | JGI IMG/M metagenome (GOLD analysis project Ga0187865, IMG submission 132989) | Peatland microbial communities from SPRUCE experiment site at the Marcell Experimental Forest, Minnesota, USA - June2016WEW_11_100 | ecosystem: Environmental > Terrestrial > Soil >...
AAAGTGATTTTTCCCGCACCCTACTGGGTGAGCTACCCGGAGATGGTGAAGCTTGCGGGTGGCGTGCCGGTGGTGGTGACGGCTGAGGACGGCACGTTTTATCCCCCCGTCCGCGAAATGGCCGAGGCGGTGGGTTCCTACACCAAGGCGATCGTTCTGAACAGTCCCAACAATCCCTCCGGCGCCATGTACACGCGCGATTTCATCGCCGAGATGGTGGAATTCTGCGAGAAGAAAAGTCTCTACCTGATCATGGACGATATTTACAATCGCCTGGTGTTTGATGGCAAAAGCGCGCCGATCTGCTATGACTCCATGAAGGTCCCGCTCGAGCAATCCAAGCTGGTGGTCATTAACGGGGTGTCGAAGACTTACGCCATGACGGGCTTCCGCGTCGGCTGGGCCATCGCCAATCGCGAGTTGACGGAAGCGATGGGGAACATCCAATCGCAGCAAACCTCGGGCACATCAGCGCCCTCGCAATGGGCGGCGGTGGGAGCGCTGAACGGCGTGCAATCCTCGGTGGAGGCCTTGCGCATGACGCTCGAAAACAATCGCAACGTCATGCTCGATCGCCTGGAGGCCATTCCCGGCGTGAAAGTCACGAAACCCGATGGCACGTTCTACTGCTTCCCGGATTTCAGCGCCTACATGAAAGATTCGCAAAAGCTGGCGAATTTCCTGCTCCAGAAGGTGCGGGTGGTGGCGGTGCCGGGCAAGGAATTCGGCTTCGAGGGCCACTTGCGCCTCAGCTTTTGCGGCGCCATGAAGGACATCACGGAAGGACTTGAGCGTATTCAGTGGGCGCTTGATCCCAACTCGCCCAACGAGCTTTACCTCGGCGACCGGAAGCTGGTGAGGGACTGGATGTAAGGAAATTTGTGATTTAGCGATTGGTGATTTGCGATTTTCAATCACCAATCACCAATCACTCAATCACCAATGGTCTAAGGAACCAATCATGAACATTTACTTGGACATCGTTTCCCCCGCTTCCCAAGAAGCCGGAGCTCTAGCGAGTGACTACGGGTTGCAGAACCACGGCCTGGTGAACCTGCGGCGCGCGTACTGGAACCTGAGCTCCGCCGCGCTCTACGAGGAGATTGTGTTTCGCTCTGAGGGCAGCCTGACCCACTTGGGGCCCGTGCTGGTGAACACCGGCAAGCACACGGCGCGCGCGGCGGCCGACAAGTTTGTGGTCCGCGAGCAATCCACAGAGGAGCGCGTCTGGTGGGGCACCTACAATCGTCCTTTCACCGGCGAAAACTTCAGCTCGCTGCTGACCCGCCTGCAAGGGTACTTGCAGGGCCGCGATGTCTTTGTGCAGGACTGCTATGCCGGGGCCGATCCCGAGTACTCCATGCCCATCCGCATCATCACGCAGAAGGCTTGGCACAGCCTCTTCGCGCGCACCATGTTCCTGAAGATCCGCAATCAGGACAAGCTGAAGAAGCACGTGCCGGAATTCACCGTGATCGCCGTGCCGGGCTTCCTGGCTTCGCCCATGGTGGACGGCACCCGCACCGACACGTTCATCATCCTCAATTTCCGCGAGCGCCTGGCCATTATCGGCGGCTCGAATTACGCGGGCGAAATCAAGAAGACCATCTTCACCGTGCTCAACTTCCTGCTGCCGCTCGAGGGCGTGCTGTCCATGCACTGCTCGGCCAACGTCGGCAACGACGGCGACGTGGCCATCTTCTTCGGCCTCTCCGGCACCGGCAAGACCACCCTTTCCGCCGACCGCACGCGCCACCTGATCGGCGACGACGAGCACGGCTGGAGCGACAACGGGGTTTTCAATTTCGAGGACGGCTGCTACGCCAAGGTCATTCGGCTTTCGCCCGAAGCCGAGCCGCAAATCTACGAAGTCACCCGCCGCTTCGGGACGATACTGGAAAACGTGGTGTACGATCCCGTCTCGCGCCACGTGGATTTGAACGATGACAAGATCACGGAGAACACCCGCGCCGCTTATCCGCTTGAATACATTGAGAATCATCTGCCCGAGAAGCGCGCGGGCCATCCGCAAAACGTGATTTTCCTCACTTGCGACGCCTCCGGCGTGATGCCGCCCATCGCGCGCCTCACCCCCGACCAGGCCATCTACCACTTTATCTCCGGCTACACCAGCAAGATCGCGGGGACGGAAATCGGCCTGGGTATCGAGCCGCAAATTACCTTCAGCACCTGCTTCGGCGGGCCGTTCATGGTGCATCACCCTTACGCCTATGCGGAACTCTTGAAGAAGAAGATCGTCAAGCACCAGGCGGCGGTGTGGCTGGTGAATACCGGTTGGACGGGCGGGCCGTTCGGCGTGGGCAAACGCATCAGCATCCAGCACACGCGCGCCCTGCTGAACGCCGCGCTGAGCGGGAAGCTCCAGAAAGTCGAGTATCACAAGGATCCCGTCTTTGGGTTCGACGTCCCCAAGACCTGTGAGGGCGTGCCCACCGAAATCCTCGACCCCGCCAACACTTGGCCGAGCCGCGAGGAGTACTACAAGAAGTACGACGCGCTGGCCGCGCGCTTTATCGAGAACTTCAAACTCATGATGCGCGAGTGCCCCGAACACGTCCTGGAGGCCGGCCCCAAGCGCCTTGCCACCCAGCCGGTGCGTTAAGTCAATTGACCGGGATTTCTAAATGAGGGGCGAGCGCCGCTCGCCCTTGTGTCGAACGTCGTTCGGCCCTGCGCATTTCCATGTCAAATCTGCCATCTGAAATGTGAGATGCGCGATCGCGCCGCCGCCCTTGCCCTTTCCCATATCAAATCTGGCCTCCGAAATCCGGAATCTGGAATTCAAGATCCCGAACGAAGTTTGGCCCCGCCCACACTGTCATCCTGAGCCTCGCGAAGGATCTCGCTCTGCTTGCTCCTGCACCTTTGTCGTTAGCAATTGCCAGGTTGCCCTTGGATTTGAAAGCGCGGATCTGAGGAAGGACCGTAGACCCCAGAGACGGAGGTCGGCGCTACGCTTGCCAAAAAATGGGGAAAGTCCAGTCTCGGTAGTGGTACAGTTTGATGTCGATGCGGCTTTACGCCGCCAATTGGTCCGTCAGTTGACGGATAAACTCGCCGCTACAACATCAAACTGAACCACTACCCCAGTCTCAGTTCGGTTGCATTCTGCGCGAAAACGGGAGAGAATCCAGCGCAAATTCTATAGCGAGGAGAAATCATCCATGGGCACAAAGAGCCGGAAGCACTTGAATCCGTCGCGGCGCGATGCTCTCAACCGCAGATCCTTTCTGAAGGTGGGGACGCTTGGCTCCGTGCTTCCACTGGCCGCATTGTCGCCAGAGGGGAGCAGCAATGCCGTTAGCTCGCAGGGGGTTCCTTCCCGGCAGTCCTCGCAAGCCATCCCCCCTGGCCATAAGGCGCTCCCGCCCATCCCAGGGCTCAGCGACCTCGCCAGCGATCGACTTGTCCATTCCTACCGCGATCTGTTCAATCCCCCAGAGGCGATGAACGAATGGGGACAACTCAAAGTTGCGAAATCCGTCTCGGGCATGATTGCCATTTCTTTTCCTCCCTTTGCCTGCTGCGGGATTCCCAAGATGCCTTTCAGTCCAGGGCATCTGACAACTTGCGAGTTGTTTCTGAACGACCGGCTCCTGAATTCCTACCCTCCCCCGGCGGGCCGGGTAACTTACACATGGTACCCGCACCGCGTCCTTCGAGAAACCGAAGTCGAGGACCTGCGTTTTACCACCGAGACCTTTTTGCCCTCGAAGCAACGGGCCGCGGCAGAATCCCTGAAGGTAAAGAACGAGAGTCGTGAAAGGCGCAAGGTCCTCTTGGGTTTCGACCTGCGAGCAGGCGTGACGGTTAAGCGCGAGCCTTGGTTTGTAAACTCTCCGGGCGAGGGGGATAACCGGTTGGCGCCCGACGAGGCACGCGGGTGCGTGGTCTTTGAAGCCCAGCACAGCTCGGCCTTTTCCGTGCAAGGGGTCTCTCCCCGGCCCCAGCGAATCGAGCAGAAGCGCATGCTCATCTACGAGTTCATCCTGGAGGCGGGTGAGACTCGGACCTTCCACTACCTAAACGTGCTTGGGGAGAGCCGCGACGAAGTGCTTGCCAACTACGATCATCTGCAAGCCAGCTTCGAGCGGCTCCTGAAGGAGAACGAGGAAATCTTCGCCGGTCTTCTTCGCTCCGCCTTCACGCCCGGGAACTCGGAATTCTCAGGCCATCTGCCCCAACTGGTTACTTCCGATCCCGCACTCTGGAAGCTCTATTATGGGGGCTTCACCAACCTTCTATTCTCACGCCGAGCTTCCCCTGACTCCGTTTACGGCACAACGTACCTCACGATTCCGCGCCTTGCACCGACCCTCAGCTTCATCTGGGATGCCATGCTGACTTCGCTCAGCCTTTCCCTGCTCGATCCCGAGCCCTCGCGGCGCCTCATCGAGAACTGGCTGGTGGAGGACATGCACCAGCATCTGGCCACGGATTACCTCACCGGAAAGGCCGTGGGGCCGTGGTACGCCGTCAACGACATGGGCATCCTGCGATGCGCGCACGACTACTTGCGAGTGACGGGGGATTTTGCCTGGCTGGACAAAAAGGTGAACGGCAAGCCCGTCCTCGAGCACTTGGCCGACCATGCGCTTTATTGGAAGCAACTGGACAAGTACGGGCACGGCCTGGCCGATTACGGCGAACTGAACGACTTGCTGGAAGTGGTGAGCACCTATGTGCACGAAGTCGCGGCCATGAATGCCGGCAATGTTTACGGCATGAGATTGGTGGCTTCCTTGCTCGAACGCCGGGGAAATGCCGGCCGGGCCAGCGAATTGCGAGCCGAGGCGAAGGAGCTGGCGGCGCGTATCAACCGCCTCCTCTACGTTTCCGGCAAGGGATGGTGGCGATCCGGGCAACCCGACGGTTCCTTCAATGAAGTCCGGCATTGTTACGATTTGCTGACCGTATTGGACACCATGTTGGAGGACTTGAGCGAGCAGCAAAGGAAGGAAATGAGCCATTTCTTCTGGAGTGAGTTGTATACGCCCTTGTGGATGCACGCGCTTTCCCCTGGTGACGTGGACGCCACCTGGAACGTCCGTGCGGACCACAGTTGGCTGGGAGCTTATACCGCCTGGCCGCCCATGACCGCTAAGGGATTGTACAAGGCCGCTCCCTCTCGGCGGCTCGCGGCTTGGGTGAGAAACCTCGCCAAGTCAGCTAACCAAGGTCCCTATGGGCAGGCCCACATTGTAGAAACGGTTTTCCCGACCGAGCACGACGGCACATACAAATGTCCAGAGGAGCAACCTTATGGAAATTACTGGTGCGAGGTCTCGGGTGGTTGCTTCACGGACTTGGTGATTGACACGATTTTCGGCGCTGATCTCAGTCTCTACGACGGCATCCGGATGAACTCGCGACTCGCGGATTTTGATCCAGAGGCCAAACTGCTGAACGTGCGTTACCAGGGGAAGAGCTACACGATCTCACGCCAAGGGGCTGGATAGTTTCCAGGTGTGTGCCGTCAAAAAGATACCGCACGAGAAAATGCGCGCCCTTCGCCAACTCGTGCCCTCCTTTGTCGACACATTTAGAGCGCACGCGCGGGCCGGATTCCCAGCAGTTTGATGGAATCCTGACATCGCGTGGCTTCAACCCCAGGGTGGCTAGGACCCCAGAAGAAGGAAGCCGTGACCGAGGGGGCAACGGGGAAGGATAAAGGAGCCTCTTCGTTGGGCGAGACGGAAAAGGGTGGGCCAGCCTTCAATCCTTTCATCGCGGCCCAGCCAGAATAGACTCTTGTGCCAACTCTATCATCCGGGTTCGGGCCTTCTTCTCGTTTCCAGTGCGAAGGTTTAGCTGCACCGTGTACAGCACGCCGTTCAATTTCCACTCAATCGCAGGGGGTGAACAGGAACCCCCACAGGTCGTCCCCTTGTAACGTCCCTGCCCATCTTTGCCGATCTTCACGGTCTCCGGAAATGAGAACTTCCCGCCTCGTTCAGCACCAAAGATACCCAGGAAACATGCATTCGCGCCGTCGCAATCGGGATCGGACTCGATGCGAATCGAATACGAGTCCGCATTCCCCAAGGCGCTGGCATATACAGAGTCTTCTCCTAATGCAGGCAAGTGACCAGGAAGCAGAATGGGTACTCGCGTTTGCTGCTTCAATTCAGCCAGGACAGAGGAGAAGACGGCAGCAGGGGCCTTGGCCTGCTGGGCAGGCAAGTACGACGCAAGCAGCAGGAGCAGGAAGGCTAGTGGGGCTCGCAGAAATGCGCAGCACGTGACCCGTCGTCGGTCTCTCAAAATAGGTGTGAGCAATCGTCTTCGCAGTTCACGCAAAGTGCGAAAAGAACTGCTGCAGGTCGAACCCGCCTGGAGAATCTTGAGAATCCAGGAGTTGCTTGAAGCGCGCAGCTTTCTTTAAAACGTCCTTGGAATAGTCCTTCCCGGTAGTGCCTTTGTCCACATCGTCGCCCTTGGAATAGTGGTAATAAGCCCACATGCCGCAATTGTAAGCCGCAACGGTTACGCGCAAAAGGTCCGGGCCGGCGATTTCCTTCCCGTCGAAGTGATAGATATGGCCGGCGTTATCTTTCACCTCGATGTTTTTCTCCCCGTTGCGCGACTCGATCTCATCGCGCTTCAAGGCCAATACTTCCGCACCCATTGAGATGCAGGCTTTGGGGTCCTTCCAATTTCCCTCATCTACCCAGTTGGGATAAGAGCGGATGTCAATCTGCATCAGACCGTAACCGTGCCCATTGTCGCCGGCGACCTTAAGGGAATTCGGAGCCAAGTTCGACTCGCGATAGCCTATTCCCATCAGCAGCTCTGGCTCAAACGAATTTGCTTGAGCCGCTTTCTGGAAGAAAGGGATCCATCCCCGTTGCTGGCATCGTCGGAAGGCAGTTCTAACGGGATCCGGATCGGCTTTTTTCCTCCGCGAGGCCGCTGCTGCCGCTCGGCCCCTCTGGAGCAGCGAGATTGAGATCGCTTTCCGAAGGAAGGTGATGAATGCCATCGTTGATTGCAAAAACCCAAACGGTATGGTTGAGGAGAACGGAGAACCGTCATTGATACCAAGCGGACTGGGTGTGTCTCCGGACATCGCTATGCAATCCGGGTCACCTGCATCATTCTTGCCAAGCGAACTCGGAGTGCGAGGAGGGTAGATGCCGCCAATGAGGGAACCCTTCTCCGGTCCGGGCGTTCGTGAGCTTGCCATAGCAGTTCTCCTTTACTCGGTCTCGCGCGGAGAGGATTCCCATACGGAATCAATGCCCCCCGTGAAATATACCCGCTGAAAAACGGCGATAGGTCTTAGGGCGATCGGCCCCCGGCGCCGCAGAGGAGCTGCTCGCCTGTAGATGATTTTGTAGACGTAAAAGCCTCCGGAAGCAAGAAATTTCCAAACGCTTCAACAACTGGCGCGTAAGGGATTAAAGATAAACCATTTAGAATCGATGGATTTCACCGCTCCATCTTCGTGACCGTGGATGGGCTGAGTGAGTGTAAGGGAATAGCCGCCGGCGAGCGGGGAGCCACCGTGTCGCCCCGGCGACACCGTGGCCGCCCACCAAGGAATCAATCTCATCGGGGTCAAGAGGGCTTTAACCACCTGCGCCCGATCAGGTGTACAATGCGCGCGACACGAAACGTTCTGGCCCGAGACTTGCCAGCCCATGATCCTCCCCGGGCGCGAAAGGAGTTGTTTGTGAACACCCATCTTTCCTTCCTACATAGTGGCTTTTCTGGCGCCGTTTCCCGACGCCAGTTTGTAACCAGGACCGTGGCGGCGGGTGCGAGTTTAGTGTTGGGAAAATCCGCATTCGGGCAGACCACGGCATCGCCAAACCCGCAAAATAAGATCAAAGCCGGCTTGGTGGGCTGTGGCGGGCGCGGTAGCCTGATCGGCAGCCAATTCAAAAAACACGGCGGCTTTGAAATGTGGGCCGTGGCAGATTACTTCCCGACGGTGGCGGACGCGGTCGGCGATGCGCTGGGCGTGGATAAGTCACGACGCTTCTCCGGCCTCTCGGGTTACCAGAAGGTGATCGAAAGTGGCGCCGAGGTTGTAGTCCTCGAGAACATTCCTGCCTTCATGCCGGACCAAGCCACGGCGGCGGTCAAAGCCGGTCGCCACGTTTACATGGCCAAGCCGGTAGCGGCGGATGTGCCCGGGTGCCTGCAAATTGAAGCGGCGGGCAAACTCGCCCGGGAAAAAGGGCTGTGCTTCTTTGTCGACTACCAGATTCCCACCGATCCCGTAAACATCGAAGTGGTCAAGCAAATCCAGGACGGCCGCGTGGGGAAGATCGTACAGTTGGCCACCGTGGGAGTGGCGCACGGCTCCCCCGATCCACCGAAGACCGCCAACCTGGAGAGCCGCCTACAGAAGTTGATATGGGTTAATGACATTGCCTTGGGGTGCGATTACATCGGCAATTTCGATATCCACGCAGTGGATGCCGCGCTTTGGGTGATGGGACAGCGGCCGGTGGCCGCAGCCGGCTCCTGCGCCGTTGCCCGCCCCAACGCCCACGGGGATGCGCACGGCGTCTGCTCGGTGATCTACGACTACGCCGACGGCACCGTCCACAATCACTTCGGCCAAGCGATGCCCGACGCCACGGACGGCGCTCTGGACTGTCACGTGTATGGCACAACCGGCAATGCCGTGATCAGCTATTGGGGGAAGGCCTCCCTCCGCTGTGGCCCCGGCGAATACAGCGGCCAGGTCACGAACCTTTACCAGGAGGGCATCGTTCGCAACATCGCGACATTCTACGAGAACGTGACCCAGGGGCGCTCTGAGAACCCGACGGTGAGGCGCGCGGTGGACAGCGCTCTGGCTTGCATCCTGGGCCGCGAGGCCGCCAGCCGCCGGATCCGTCTGACCATGGATGATTTGATTAAGGAGAATAAACGTCTGAATGTAGATTTAACCGGACTAAAGACGTAGCCCCAAACGAGCGAGCGTAGCGTGGACCTGTTTTGTGGGTACGCGCTACATTTGCTTGGGGAGATTGGCCGAGCCGTCGTCCGCCATTAGGATCGGCGGACTTTCAGCCGCCGCGAATCCCGCGAAGCGGGATAACGTGAGTAGCCGTAGGCCTCTTTTGGTCCCGCCCCGCGGGATGAAACCTGCGGAAAGGGAAGCCGAGAGATGTTTCCGGCCCTGGAGGGGCCGAACCCTCGTAGGGTCAATCCGTCGGCTGACGGATTGGGATGTCGTGGGGTTTGCTGTCCGCAGGTTCACACCTGCGGCTACTCACGTTTGGCCCCTACCGGGGCCTGCCACGGTCTCATCAATCCTTCCTTACGGCGGCAGTCTTACTCGTCAAACTGCGGAGGATGATTTCACTGATTTGCTTGCCCTCCACGGCCTGGCCTTGGGCATTAAAGTGGGTGCCGTCTTGGGGGAGGTTATAGTACTCGGGATGTTCGGCGACCAAGCCGAACAAGTCGTCAACCGCGATGCCGTGTTGGGTCATGTATTCGACGGCGATGCGGTTCCGTTCCTTCACTTTTTCGTTATCCGTGACGAGTGGGGCGACCATCTCCGGGGAGCGGCGCGGGGTTGTGGTGGCCCAGATGACCACTGCTCCCTTGCCGTATTTCTTCAGCGTTTCCATCAGCTTCGGCAGAGCCTGGCGGTACTGTTCCTCCGTGTAGCCCCAGCCATGCAAGCCATTGTTGATGTGAATGACGCTGAACCGATACCTCTTCAAGATGATCTTCAGCTCATCCAGATAATCCGGGTTCCCCAGGAACATGGAAGTGGCATACCGGGCACAATAAGCTTGGCCGGCAAGATCTTTTCGGACTGCGTCAAAATACCCTCGCACAATCGAATCCCCTACCAATAATACCCTGGGCAGGTCGTTCTGGGTGGCATCGTACACCCAGATGTCATTCCACTCGGTCTTCTCGAGCAGGGGGTTCTCTTTGGCATAAGCACGCTCGCTCACCATCACGCCAACTTGAACCAAGAGAACAAAGAGCAGGGTTTTCCGCATCCGAATGCCTCCCGCAGTGCTTTCGTCTCAGAGGATACAGTTGAAAGTCGAAAGTCCAAAGTCAAAAGTCGAAAAGTTCAAAACGGCCGAGCTGTTCTCAACGAGCAGTTGGAAGGGCAGGGCTTCAGAGCCTGTGTGAAAACCTTGGAACGTAATGGTTTTCGCAGACACGCCCGGAACCTGTCCCGACAAGGTCGTGAGGGCGGCAGTCCTTTCTTCCCCGAGCTAGTATTACTATGTTAAGTTGTGTCGTTACAAATTCGCTTGAATTTCGTTCCGCAGGAAGGACAGCGTCCGTTCGATCTCACCAGCCAGGGCTGGATCGCGCGGAGAATCTGTTCCCACGTCACACCAAAAGTTTTTTTTACGGCGCAAAT
>Ga0187865_1004461_pt1 | contig 10369 bp, 11 predicted proteins | sample June2016WEW_11_1_2_FD_132989 | JGI IMG/M metagenome (GOLD analysis project Ga0187865, IMG submission 132989) | Peatland microbial communities from SPRUCE experiment site at the Marcell Experimental Forest, Minnesota, USA - June2016WEW_11_100 | ecosystem: Environmental > Terrestrial > Soil >...
CTGCAGAGGGCGAAACACCTATAGCCATCGCAAGAAACCGCGAAGCCATCGGAATAATCAGACTGAAAGACGTCCTCAAAGAAGGCATAAAAGAAAAAATTCACGATCTTAAAGTCATGGGAATACGCCCAGTCATGATAACTGGAGACCAACCACTTACTGCAAAAAGTATTGCATCAGAGGTTGGAATCGACGAGTATGTGGCGCAGGCCAAGCCCGAGGACAAGTACAACATCGCCAAGAAGGAGCAAGCTGAAGGCAGAATTGTCGCAATGATTGGCGATGGAACTAATGATGCCCCAGCACTTTCTGCTGCAGATGTAGGTTTGGCTATGAACTCTGGCACAGAAGCTGCTAAGGAGGCAGCAAACATGGTTGACCTTGAATCAAATCCCGCAAAAATAATTGATGTCGTCATGCTTGGCAAGCAACTATTAATGACCCGAGGCGCCGTCACCGCTTTTAGCATAGCTAACGATGTAGCTAAGTACTTTGCAATCATGCCTGTTCTGTTTGCCGCTGCTATACCTCAACTGGCAGCTTTGAACATTCTGCACCTTGGCTTGAAAAGTGCAGTCTTGTCCGCTTTAATATTCAACGCTATTATCATACCGCTTTTGATTCCTCTTGCCATGCGCGGAATCGCATTTAAACCCACCAGCACCATGACGCTTTTCCTCAAGAACACCTTAATCTACGGGGTAGGCGGCGTCATCGTGCCATTCGTAGGAATCAAACTGATAGATCTGCTCCTTGTGGGAGTATTTCACGTTTAGGAAGCAATAACTATGACAACTGAACAAAAAGAAAAATGGAACCTAAAGAACCTAAGACCGATTATAGGATTAGCAGTGGTTTCGCTGTTGATTTGCGGACTATTTTTCCCACTATTAATCACGGGTATAGGCCAAGTTTTCTTTCCCTACCAAGCGAACGGCGAAATCGTCCAGCTCAACGGGCAAGCTGTCGGATCAAATCTTATAGCTCAAAACTTCACCTTGCCCATTTTCTTCCAGGAAAGAAACGAGTCACAGTCAGCGTCAGGCGTGGACCCTGACATTACGCTTCAGCAAGCATATTCACAGATACCCCGAATAAGCAATGCAACCGGGATTCCTGTCGATTCGTTAACAAATATAGTGAACCAGAATCAGGAGGGAACGCTTTGGATCTTTGGCAGCCCATACGTAAACGTCTTGCGAATCAATCTGGTGCTCATAAAAGAATATCCTGCCATCTATAGCGGATTTTCGGGATAATAGTTAGCGTCTGATGAAGCATCTCGACATAACCTGATGATATTTTCCAAAACGCCCACAGCAGTCTATTTTAAACAAATTTCCAGTCCTAAAGTATTTCATGATACAATTGTTGAGTAATAAATGGAATTGCTGTTTGTATGGCAAGATAAAGTATAAATACATCGAACTCGTGTTCAATAAGGCAAGACGACCTGTATGCCGAAACTACTTGCATTTGTGGACATATTTGTTGAATCTCCAGAGATGGATACCGTGTTAGCCTCGCTTGCCCAATTGGAACACCTCGAAGAATTATACGAAGTTACCGGCGAATTTGACATCGTAACTTTGGTTTCAGCTGCTGACATAGAAGAATTTCGAGACATCCTCAAGAACAAGATCATGAAAATAAAAGGTGTAAAAAGCACCGTAAGCTCGATTGTCCTTAAAGCTCACAAAGGACCAAAATGCATCGAAGAAACCAACCTGCCAGCATCCGCACCTGTTTAATTTAGCAGTTTATTTTTTTGGGAACCATCACCTGTATCTTTCTTCTTGAAGTCACTACTTCTAAAAAAATCAAAAAAATGATTGAGGAACTTTCAGCTTCTGCATAAGAAGCTACATTGGTGACAGAACGATGGAAGTTTCGGTGCGGATTACGTTGGGATCTTTTTCGATTATTTTATAAACCACTTGGTTTATTTCTTCAAGCGCTGGGGCTTCTAAACCTATTATTGCGTCGTATCGGCCGAAGATGGCGTCGGCAATGATGGTCTCTTTTACTTTTTCTTTTATTCTCTTAACGACTTCCAATGATGTGCCTGGTTTGGTGCTTAAGAGTATATAGGCTTTCATTTTTTTTTACCTCTTTGTGTTTTTCTTTTTCACTCGGTTTTTGTTTAAACGTAACACTATTTAATTTTATTGCATATAAATTTTCTGTTTTAATTTAGACGGCTGTCTAACTTTTATGAAAAATTATGAACAAATCACAATTACATTTATATTTAGCTGGGCAATTAACTAAGTATAAAATAAAAAGGTGAAAATATGTTTGGAATAATAATTGATGTAGCTTCAATAGCCACAATCATCGGTTCATTTGCCTTCATAGTGTACAGCATCAGGGTAGAACTCAAAACCAAAGTGTAACACGAAAAACTTAGCTTACATCCCTTAACAGTCTCTATATCAGTCATCCTAATGAAGACTCCAAAATACTTTCCAACGACCTTCAACTTTCATAAAAGCTAAATTACCGCTCCTTTCTCATTTAAAGAAACAAAAGAAAACATCTTCAAAGTGAAGCTCCACATATTCGTTCCTTGATCTTTTCTGCCTAATAGCCGCGCTATAGAAAGTGCCGCACATTGCTTTTTTAAATTTAAGAAAGCTAATTTGCATCTTTAAAGAGTTTTGAGGCGTTTTCGCCCAGTATCATCTTTTTCTCTTCTTCGGTGATATTGAGTGCTTTTATGTTGGCGATGATCTTGGGTGTATCGCCCCAAGGGTAGTCGGTGCCAAAAAGCATGTGGGAAGAACCATAGAAGCTGTAAGCAAGATCCATGGCTGGTTTCCACATTCCTTCCGCAGTGTCAACATAAAACATTTTAAGGTATTCAATGGGCGTCTTTTTTAGCGGCGGAGGAGGAATACCATTCTTGCCCTGGCCCATCACGAAGCCGTTAATTCGCCCTGCCATTAGCGGAATAAGAGTTCCCAAATGGTGTGTTATTATTTTTAGGTCAGGATGTCTTTCCAAGATTCCGCTTCTGAAAATTCGAACCGTTGCAAGAGCAGTATCTATACCCCAACCCATCATCATGTTCATGTTGTACTCGTCATTCATCCAATCATAGATTGTCCTGATGTTCGATGGATGAATCCACAATCCGCAACCAAGATGACTGACCTTGGCGTACAGTGGCTCAAACTCTGGCGAATCGAGCGATTTTCCCCGCACGTTTGAAAGCACTTGGACACCAAGCAATCCAAGGTCTTTCACTGATCTTTCAACTTCGTCAACAGCCTCTTCCACGTCAAGAAGAGAAACCGTTGCTATTCCCTTAAAACGCCCACGCGAATCCTCTGCAATCTTCGCAACGCCGTCATTGGCTGCTCTGTATATCCTGTTAAATTCCTGTACTGGAATGTTTGAGGGCAGATCATCTAGAGTTGGTTGAGGAAGAGACAGAATTTGTTTATCGATTCCGAACTTGTCCATCTGGCTTATTCGATAATCCAAGTCGGTTATTGCCTTTCCTCTCCCCGCCACAGAGAGATTATTTGAGGAAATCCAAGTTACGACCTCGGGAAAAGGCTTGGGTAGCGCGTCCAAGTAATCTTTGGGGTAAAAATGGTTGAAAACATCAATGATCAAAAGCTTACATCTCGGCTAAAAGAAATAAGAACTGAACCAAAGATAAAAAGATAGTCTTTACCTGCCTAGTAGATAGTTTTTTAAGTGTAAGCCTATATCGACTGCGCTCGATATTTGGGCGAGCGCTAGCTCCAGGCTATTTTCAGTTTCGCCCCCTTCACCCAAAAGTCGGGAGTGCGGTTTTCTAAGCATGGCAAATAAGCGAGGTAGAAGAAACCCTAAATCTCAAGAGATTCGCAATCAATGGCAAGCTGCTCGTCAGTTTGTTCAAGAACAAGCTTTCTTTGACGGGCTTAAAGGAGAGTCTGTTTGTCTGGCTACAGTTGATGATGTGGCTTTTCACTTAGCGTTAAAGTTTGGAGAGCCAGTCCCTGAGGCAGTCCCTAACGTGGAGCGCGGTTTGGTTCTTACTAATCAAAGGGGCGAAAGAGTGTTTCAGTTAATAGAATTATAAAGAGGAACCCTTCGGGTGCAACCATATTCACTTCGCAAGAGCCTTCCGCAAACAAAGAAAAAATGTTGCCAACAAACTAAAGAACGACCACATACTCAAAATCCACTTTCACACCCTACGCCACTGGAAAGCAACAACCGAATACGAAAAAACCAAAGGCATCCTGCACGTCATGAAAATCCTTGGCCACAAAACATCCAAAACACCCTTCCTATACACGCAACTCATCGCCTTCAAAAACGACGAATTCCACTCAGCCACCGCAAAAACCGTTGAGGATGCCCAGAAGCTAATCGCGGCAGGATTCGAATACGTATGTGAGTTTGGAGAAGTCAAAATCTTTAGGAGACGAAAATGATGACTGACATCGCCCTAGGGGCCGCTGGGAATTTGGTGAGGCCGCTGGGATTTGAACCCAGGATCGCATACGCCCCAGGCATGTATCCTAATCCAAGCTAGACGACGGCCCCATACAACAGACTAGGACCCTGGAGCGATGTAGAGGAAACTGCTCTGGGGTTTATTTCCTTTTCCTGCAATAGCTATACTCTGCCCATTTTTTGGGACCATTCGAATGCTAAAACAAGCAAACTAAGGGTTACTAATTTACGAGACAGATTTATGAAAAGAATCGCTTATTTGAGATTTCAACCCCACTTGCTTTTTACAGCTTATTGCAGAAATACCAATAAACAATACATCAAAATTAAAAATCATTACTAATGATTGACGGTAATAATTAGAAATTCATAACGCTTTACTTTCTTTCTCGCGTTTTAGAATTAGTGACCCTACAAAAATGGGTTCACAACCTATCTGTGACGAAAGAAAAGGCAGCCGCTGTGATGAACAATTGAATAGGAATGACGGACGTAAAAAATTCGAAATCGTTCTACTAGAGGCTGTGGATGAAGCCTTTTCAACTTTAGGAGAAAGCGTAAAAACGTCAATTTACTTTCACTTGGAGCACAAATTCATCATTCCCAAGCAAGATATTCCTTACAGGATAGATGATTTTTCAGATGCACTTGAACGAATTTTCGGCGTGGCCGCCAAACATTTGGAGATACTGATCATGAAGAAGCTTCATGAAAAAATCACTTGCTTTTACGAGTGGGGCGGTCCAAGTTGGCTTGTTCCCGATTTTACGCTTAGGCAATATGTTGAGCTCTTGAGGCTATGCTATGAAGGTAAAGGGAAAACGGGAAAATTAGAGGTCTGGGTTAATGCAGAGGAAAAGCAAAAGCAACGCATTTAAAGATAACTTTCAAGAGCTACTAAACTTCGTTTCAGACTCTATTGTGGTCTTTAATCAAGAAGGTGTTGTGCTGGCTGCTAACAAAACCGCAAGCATTCTTTTTGGACTAGCGGTTGAGGAATTAATAGGCAATCATATTGAAGACCTAAAGATTATTGATGAAAAAACAAAGATATTTGTTAAAAATCAGCTCCAGAAAAGAATTAAAGGCAAAGAAATCGAGAATTACGACATTCCCGTTCTCGTAAATGGAGAAACTAGATACTTTGAGCCAAAAGGCAATAGAATCGATTACTTTGGAGAACCAGCTATCCTAATCATTCTACGGGATATAACAGAAAAAAGGCAGATTCAGGGACAGCTATTAGTAAAAATTGCAAAGATGGACGAACAATGCCAAGAATCTGAGGAGAAATACAGGAAGCTTTTCCAAGAATCAAAGGATGCTATGATCTTAGTTAATGAAAAAGCCAAGGTTACTTGCTGGAACCCGGCTGCTGAAAAAACATTCGGCTACAGAAGTGAAGAGGCAATTGGCAAAGATATACACAAACTAGTTGTTCCAAATACGATATGCAAAGAGGGAAAAGAACGCATCAGCTCAAGCGTAAAGGTGTTTACTGAAACAGGCATGGGCTATTTCACAGTTGGAAACGTTGAATTAGCCGGGCGCCGCAAGGACGGCACAGAATTCCCTGCTGAATTGTCAATTTCACCTATAAAGTTATGCGGTAAATGGAATGCGGCCGGAGTAGTAAAAGACGTCACCGATAGGAAAAAAGCTGAGCAGAAACTAAGAGAGGCGGAACAACGTTACCATGCATTATTTAACGAAGCTCCTTTAGGCGTCTTGGTTATCGACTCTCAAACCGAAAAGCCCGTCGAGTTCAATGACATAGCCCACACCCAGCTGGGCTATTCCAGAGAAGAGTTTTCAAAACTGCGCATTTCAGATTTTGAAGCAAAGGAGACAGCTGACGAAATAAGCACGCACGTAGCCAGAATGGTGAGGGAGGGAGGAGGCGAGTTTGAGACCAAACAGCGCACCAAAAACGGCGAGATCAGAGATGTTCTAGTAACCACCAGAGCAGTTGAATTAGCGGGCAAACCCTTCCTCCACTGCATTTTCCACGACATAACAGAGATCAGAAAAGTGCAAGATGCCTTAATGAAAAGCGAATCGCAATATCGTCAACTAGTTAACGTTGCACAAGAGGGCATTTGGGCGATGGACAGCAACTATCGCACTGTTTTTGTTAATCCTCGAATGGCTGAGATGTTGGGATACGCTGAAAGTGAAATAGTCGGGAAAAGCCTATTCGATTTTCTATTCAAAGCTGACGTCGAACAAGCCACGCAGTCTCTGTCACAGTTCAAGCAAGGGATGAAAGGAAATTTTGAATATGAATTAATTCGTAAAGACGGCTCCCGCGTCAACACAAGCATCGCTGCCGCTCAGATCAGAGATGACGAAGGAAGCTTCTTAGGTACTCTTGCCTTAGTCGCAGACATTACTCTGCGCAAAAAAATGGAGAATGAACTGAGACAAGAAACCGAAAAACTGGAAACTATAACAGAAAGCATAGGCGTTGGACTCACTATAACCAGCAAAGACTACCGCATTCTCTGGACCAACAAGGTCATGAAACGGATTAGAGGCATACCAGACTTAGTAGGCAGAACGTGCTACGCCACCTACAACTACTTAGACACCGTTTGCCCCGAGTGCGGCGTAAAAAAGGTTTTCGAGGGCAAAGAATTCGACTCTCGCGAGTACACGGTTTTCGACCGAGAAAAAGGCTCCACCGTCTGGATACAGCTTATCGCCACGCCGATCAAGGATAAAGACGGAAACGTAACGTCCGCATTAGAGCTCGTGTTGCCAATAACCGAACGCAAAATGATGGAACAATCCTTGAAAGACAGCGAAGAACGATTCCGTGCCATCAGTACCTCTGCCATGGATGCCATCATTTTGGTGGATGGAGAAGACAAGGTCATTTACTGGAATCCCGCTGCAGAGAGAACCTTCGGCTTCGCAGAAAAAGAAGTAGTAAACAAAAAACTGGCAGAACTGGTCATCCCGCTACATGGACGCAAGAATCACGCAGCGCTACTAGAAGAATTGAAGCACAATTCATTTTCAAAAGAACACTTCGAGTTCACGGCGCTCCGGAAGGATGGGACAGAGTTTCCGATGGAACTGTCTGTGGCGTCCGTGAAGTTGAAAGACAAAAACTGCCTGCTATCAATTGTTAGGGACGTTTCGGAACGGAAAGCTATGGAAGAAGCGCTCAGACAAGAGCGAGACAAGCTTGAATCCATCACAAAAAACATTGGCGCGGGACTCGTAACCATCAGCAAGGACTACAAAATATTATGGCTAAACAACTATTTGAAACAATTCACAGGCGCTTCGGAAAACAACCCATGTTATTCATCCTTTAATACATGTACCACAATCTGCCCTGATTGCGGTCCCAAAAAAATTTTTGAAGGGGCTCCTTTTGACACCCGTGAATACTGCAACAAAACGGAATACAACAAGGACCACCCAGTTTGGTTTGAACTTATCGCCACTCCAATTAAGGACAAAGATGGAAATGTCGTGGCGGCGTTGGAACTCACGGTAAACATAACTGAAAAGAAGAATCTGGAGGCCAAATTGGCGGAGTATTCTCAAAAACTGGAGAAGCTGGTTGAGGAAAGAACGAAACAGTTGCAGCAGACTCAAGCGAAACTTGTCAAATCTGAAAGGTTGGCGGCCATTGGCGAATTGGCAGGCATGGTTGGTCATGACCTGCGCAATCCGTTAACAGGAATCAAAAACTCTTCCTATTACTTGAAAAAGAAAGGCGCCGAAATTTCCGAAGCCCAAGCTAAAGAAATGCTTGAAACAATCGACAAATGCGTAGACTATTCAAACAAAATTGTCAGTGACCTTTTGGATTACTCAAAAGAAATCCGTTTAGAGCTGCAAGAATGCTCATTACGAAAGTTGCTAGCTGAGGCTTTAGCCATGATGAACATGCCAGAAAAAGTGGAAATTCTAAACCATCTTCCAGATGAGCTACACCTAAAGGTAGATTCTGACAAAATAAAACGTGTTTTCATAAATCTTATCAAAAATGCTGTTGATGCTATGCCAAACGGAGGCAAAATAACGATTGATAGTAAAGAAGTAAATGGCAGTTTGGAAATCTCTTTCGCGGACATCGGCATAGGCATTAGTGACGAAGTCCTGCCAAAGCTTTTCGCCCCATTGTTCACTACGAAAGCGCAAGGTATGGGCTTCGGCTTAGCAATATGCAAACGCCTCATCGAGGCACATGGGGGAACAATAACGGTTAAAACAGCTAAAGGCAAAGGAACAACTTTCACAGTTACTTTGCCAATTGAACCAAAACTTGAAATTGGAGGTGAAAAAATTTGGATAAACATGCCAAAATCCTCGTTGTCGATGATGACGAAAACATAAGGAACACTATGAAGACTATACTTGAGGACGAAGGATACATTGTTGATTTAGCAGCTACCGGAAGCGAAGCTATCCGAAAAACGAAGAAATCAGCCTATAACATCGCGCTATTAGATATCCGACTGCCTGACATAGAAGGCGTTGAACTGTTAAAATTGATTAAGGACGCTGTTCCACGGACACGCAAAATAATGGTGACAGGTTACCCCTCAATGCAAAATGCCATAGCAGCCTTAAACAAGAACGCAGACGCATACCTGATCAAACCCATAGACATCGAAAACCTTCTAAACACAGTAAAAGAGCAGTTGCAATTACAAGAAAACGAAAAAGAATTTAGCGAACAAAAGGTAGCTGAATTCATTGAAACCAGAGTCAAAGAACTGTCCATAGACCAACCTTAAGTAGTCGAAAAACTCCAATTTTTTATTTCTTTCTAAGCTTTATTCAATAATTTTAATTGTTGTTGTCATTATACTACCACGCATGTTAATACGGCAAATTTGCCAGTTGTTCTTTACGGTGAAAAAATGGAAACATTAAGCGTAAATGACAAACAAGGAATGGAAATTTGCGAGAACGTTGGGCAAATACTTGTTGAAGAACTTGATTCTGAAGATGTCTGGAATAGAGTTGAACAAATGCTTGCCGATTACCTAAAAAATAACAACATAAACATGGATGCTTCTGACTTAACAGACAAGCTTGAATGGTCAGTGAAAGTAAAACTAAAAAAATAAGCTTTTTCCCAAAATCAAACACTAATTTTTTTCTGTTTTTTGGAGGTGACAGCTTTGGCGGAAGAGAGAAAGAAGGGCCAATTTACTATTAGACAACGAAAAAAGACAAGAGAAATAATTGAAGAAGGTCATCATCAAGTAAATATACCTCCAGATGTTGGCGACGAAGAAAAGAAGGCGTTGGAGCAAACTGGGGACGATGCAACCTCGGGATGGTAAAATAATTAACAAACTACGAATTTTTTCCATCTCTAATCAGCAAACAAAACAGCCCTCTTACCTTAAAAAAGCTGATTCCATTTTTAGCAGAAAGCTGTGTTATAACGTTTCAAAACCTAAAATTTTGAGTTATTTAGCTCTATTTATTATATAAAACTGTCATGTCAACTTTCCAACGTTACACTCGTAGAGGTCCGCTGGGTATGCTTTTACGCCTCTGTGAAAGCGTGAATGGTTAAACCAGTCTCTGTAATCGCCTATTTGGCCGTTGAGCCATTGAGGAATCTTACGCAGATGATTAATGAACTCTCGGTTAAGGTTCTGAATGCACCGTTCAACCTTGCCCTTGTCCTGCGGGTAAGAAGGATGAGCAAACTGAGCCTCAATGCCACGCTGACTGCACCAGTCTTTCCATTGCTCCTTAAACTGCGATCCATGATCAGATAAAATAGCCTTCGGAAACCTCTTCTGCCGCTCCAACACCGCTACTGTTTCAGCCGTCGTGAGCTCATGATCAAACTGCTCCGCCGCTATAATGAAGCGGCTGTAATCATCGATGCAGACCAGAAACCAGTACTTCTTGCCCTGAACTGAAA
>Ga0187865_1004462_pt1 | contig 10366 bp, 9 predicted proteins | sample June2016WEW_11_1_2_FD_132989 | JGI IMG/M metagenome (GOLD analysis project Ga0187865, IMG submission 132989) | Peatland microbial communities from SPRUCE experiment site at the Marcell Experimental Forest, Minnesota, USA - June2016WEW_11_100 | ecosystem: Environmental > Terrestrial > Soil >...
CCATTGAAGAGTTTATCCGAGTGAACAACGCAAATCCAAAACCATTCGTGTGGACGAAAAACGTGGACGCGATCTTGGAAAAGGTCACACGTTGTAAAGCCGTTACTGTAACACTACACTAGGAGGTGCTGGATAGTTTTCGAGTGGCGAAGGATTTCTTCGCCGGGCTCGATAACAAAGCCGAGAAAAAGAAATAATCCTTTGAGGGAGGGAAATTATTACCTATCCATTGGTTCCGTCCCCGGGGGATTGGGCTTGACACCCTACCGCCTTTTTTCTATACTCACTTCCGAAAAACGCATGGGGCATGATCCAGACTGCATCCCCGTTCAGCCTTTATCGGTGAAAGGCTTTTCATGCCTGGGAGAGAAGGGGTAAGATTGAGCATTCAGCAAGATCCAAATCAACAAAGGAGGGAAAAAATGAAGATGCGCAGAGCCATGTGGGCGGTAACAATGGGAACCATTCTTTTCCTGCTGACATTTACAGGAGCTTCTTATGCCCAGGATAACCTGAAAGTGGGGGCGATGTTCAGCCTGACGGGCACAGGTTCAGCAGTGGGAAAGATTCAGGTGGAAGCGGTCAAGCTGGCCGTCAAAGAAGTTAATGACAAAGGCGGCGTAACCGTAGGTGGTAAGAAAATGAAGGTTGAGGCGGTCATTCGCGATGACGAGACCAAGCCGGATGTCGCCGTACGGAGATTACGGGACTACCAGAATGACGGTATCAATCTCCTCGTCGCCGGCACTTTCGCCAATGTCAGCCAGGCCCTGAATGAACAGATAAAAGGCGGACAATCCTACGTAATGGTCCCCAACGGAATCCAGGAAAAGACCTTTGAAAAGAACGAGAAAGCCCCCTACTATTCTTCCACCATGGGCGGCGTGGATGCCATCGGGAGAATCTGCGGCGATTATGTCGCCAAGACGTACAAGCCCAAACACGTCATGCTCTTTCTTCCTGATTACGCTTATGGTCACGGGGCGGCAAAAGGGGCGAATAAAGTTTTCAAGGAAAAATATCCGAACATCAAAATCAGCGAACTCTGGTCTCCGGTTGGTACGCCTGATTTCACCTCCTATATCATCAAGGTCAAAGAAGCCAAACCCGATGTGGTGATGATGGGCCATTGGGGCAACGATGCCATAAATGCGCTGAAGCAGGTTTATGAATTGGGGTTGAGAAAGGAATCGAAGATTTTCTTTAATTCGATCGGGTACACTTTGGCCTCCGGAGTCCCGGCCGACGCCCTGGATGGTGTGACCATGGGCTGGTGGTGGTACCATGATTTGAGCGGGCTGAAAGATCCGGCGACCGAGAAGGCGGTCAATGAAATTACCAAAACGTACTTTAAGGAATTCGGAGATATGCCGGACACGTTTGCGATATACACTTACATTGCTATGATGGAAACCGTACGCGGGGTCCAGGCGGCCAACTCTGCAGACCCGGCCAAAGTCTACAAGGCGATCATGGACAAACCGGAATTCATGGGTCCGAAAGGTCCGGCGAAGTGGCGCATCGATGGCCGGCCGGATTACAAATATGCCTATTTCATCATGGACGGAAAAGGATCCAAAGCCCGGAAGGACAAATCTGATCTTTGCAAAGTGGTCGAGGCCTACCAAGGCCCCGAGCTTTGTCTCCCTTTGAAAGAAATGGGCTGGTAATTGAATCTTTTTAACCGACGGGGGTGAGGGAGGCTTTACCCCCGTTTTGTTATCTCCTGAGGGCGATGGCATGACGGAGGTTCTGAAGGCCGAAAAGCTGAGCAAGCATTTCGGCGGTCTGATTGCGGTGAACCAGGTGAGTTTCCAGATTCAGCCCAATGAATGCGTGGGGATCATCGGGCCCAATGGGTCCGGAAAGACGACCTTCTTCAATCTTCTTTCGGGTCTATTTTCCCCCACCGCCGGGCGTATTTTTTTCTTTGAAAAGGACATCACCAAGCTCTCTCCCAACCAGAGAGTCCTGAAAGGAATGGTGCGGACCTTTCAACTGGTCTCAGTTTTTAGCTCCATGACCGTCTGGGAAAATCTGGTTCTCTCCAGCCGCCGTTTCCAGCAGGAACCGATGTCCGAATGGAGCTTTTTATTCTCTCCCGCCGACAGCGAGGGCATCCGTAAGGACTGCTTTGCGGCGATGAAAGTCGTCGGGCTGGAAAAACAGGGGCAAACCATGACCTCCGAGCTTTCCTATGGTTCGAAGAGAATGCTGGAAATCGGCATCGCCCTTTCCCTCAAGCCGAAGCTTCTGCTCCTGGATGAACCTCTGTCCGGTTTGAGTGATCTGGAAATTACCGAGGTGATAGACATTCTGCAGCGAATCAAGAAAGATCTCACTCTGGTCATCATTGAACATAAACTTTCCAAAATTGTGAATCTGGTCGGCCGGCTCTGCGTTATGAACGAGGGAAGTTTCATCTGTGAAGGAGAGCCGGAGCAGGTTCTGAGCGATCAAAAAGTCCGGGAGTGCTATTGGGGCAAAGGGGAAATCGCCGTCACCTGAGGCAAGACGATTCCGTTTCATAAAAAGGGAACGAACTCTTCCATGCTAGAAATCAGAAATCTGGATGTTGCCTACGGCCACGCGAAAGTCCTTCACGGCGTATCCTTTCGCATCGAAAAAGGGGAGATGGGGTTTTTCATCGGGCGGAACGGAGCGGGGAAGACTACCCTCCTAAAAACCATCATGGGCCTGCTGAAGGCCCAAAAAGGATCCATCCATTACCAGGAGAAAGAAATCACCGGGATGCCACCCGAAGAACTCTATCCCCAGGGTCTGAGGTATGTGGGGCAGGAGAAGAAAGTCTTCAGCAATCTAACGGTTCGTGAAAATATCGAGGTGGCCGCTTTTGGAAGCCATGAATCCATGGATCGCGCTCTGGAAAAGGTGATGGCCCTTTACCCGAAACTGAAGAACTTCCTGAATATCAAAGCCGGGCAGCTCAGCGGCGGGCAGCGGCAGATCCTTCTGGTCGGGCGGGCCCTCGTGGGCGATCCCAAATTCCTGCTGATCGATGAGCCCACGCAAGGGCTGGCCGCCGTGGTGATCGAAGACATCGGGATCATTTTGAAGAAGTTGAAAGAACAGGTTTCGGCGGTCATCGTCGAGCAGAATTTGGCCATCGTGAGATACCTTGCGGACCGGGTTTATATCCTGAAAGAAGGAAAACTCGCCAAAGAAATTTCGAAAAAATCCGAAATCGCGGATACCCAAGGAATGGAAGAATACCTATAAAACAGGAGCGAGGAACGAGAATCGAGGCATGAGAAGGGTATTCCGAGCCTCGATCCTGGATTTAACAGGAGCCTGCTTTGAACCAGACGAACACGCGGATCACCGAACCCATCCCGGATCAGGCTTTTCCCCCCAAGAGGGGTAAGGGAATAGAAATATTGATCACCGGGATCGGTTTTCTCATTTTAATTCCTCTGATTTCCATCCACCGCGTCACGGACTTCATGATTTTCTGCATTTTTGCCCTGTCCTTTGACCTCCTCTATGGATATATGGGTCGTCTATCCTTTGGCCATCTCCTCTACCTCGGAACCGGTGCCTATTCTTTTGGGCTTCTCATTAAATATTTCCAAACGAATGCCTTCCTTGCCATCCTGCTGGGGGTGGTGGCAGCGGGAATCTTAGGGATGTTGCTTGGTCTCATCATGGTCCGGGCGACAGGGGCCTGTTTTTCTCTCTTGGCCCTGGCCTTTAATCAAATTGGCTTCTTCCTGGTTTTGTCCCCCCTAAAGTTTATCACCAACGGAGAAGATGGTTTTGGGGCCCATGCCCGGAGCATCGGGTTTTTGAATTTCAGCAGTAAGGCAACCATGTTCATCCTGACTCTACTGTTGCTCCTTCTTGTCTTTTACTTTTTAAAGCGGTTAACGACTTCCCCCTATGGAATTCTTGTCCGCTCCATTAAAGAAGACGAAAATCGGGTCCGATTCTTGGGATATAACACCTATTTTTACAAGTGGGTGACGTTTGTTATCGCTTCCTTAATCGCCGGCCTTGCGGGGACCCTAGCCGCGTTGAATTATAAATTCGTCAACCCGAATGTGATGGATGTCCACCAAAACGTGGGGGTGGTCTTCGCCTGCTTGATCGGCGGAGCAGGGAACCTCTACGGAGCGATCATCGGTGGGGTCGCCTACATGATGATCAGCAACTACCTCGCCATCTATATCCACCGGTGGGAAATGTTCCTGGGCATATCCCTGCTCATCATCGTGTTCAAATTCCGAAAGGGAATCTGGGGGAATATCCAAAACATAGGTGAATATTTTCGCAGGCCGAAAGAAGTCCGCCCGGTAGAAGAAAAGAGGGCTTAAGCATGCTCTTGACGATTTTCTATGGATTTTCCATTGGCGCTATCCTCTATTTTATTTCCATAGGACTCTCCCTGACGTTTGGAACCATGCGTGTCGTCAACTTTGCCCATACCTTAACCTACAGCATCGGCGTTTATGTTTTAATCACCTTCATCCCCTGGCTGAAAGGGAATTTCATCCCCGCCGCGATCATTGCCATACTGGCCGTCATCCCGATCAGCTACCTCATTGAGCGCTTTATCATCCGCAGGCTCTATGGCGAATCCCTGGATTACACATTTATTGCTACCTTTGCCGTCACCTTGATCGGCGTGGATACCATTAAATTAATCTGGGGCGTAAATCCCCATCCCCTCAGTGCCCCCCTCGGTACCTACATCGAATTCTGGGGTATGACGTTTCCCGTTTATCGGATTATTATCTTTGCGATCGCCATTGTCCTCTTTTTTGCTCTGGAGCTTTTCTTCCGCAAGACGATTCTGGGAAAAATCGTCGTGGCCGCCCTGGATGACAAGGACGGAGTGCGGTGCCTGGGCGTGCGCGTCGATAAATATTTTTCCTTTATGTTCATCCTGGGGAGCGCCCTCGCGGCGCTGGGGGGGGTCCTCTATGCCCCCATCAGTGCGGTTCACCCTTACATGGGGCTCTCGATCTTGTTGCTCGCTTTCGCGGTCGTCATCGTGGGGGGAATGGGGAATCTGCGCGGGACCTTTTTCTCTGCTTTTGCCTTGGGAATGGTCATGGCCTTGACGGCCCGCTATTGGTCGCAGGGGGCCGAGACGATGGTTTTCATCGTCATGGCCATCGTGTTATGCTTTCGCCCCATTGATGCCTGATTTCATTAGCAGGTTGCTGAAAAAGCCTTCGTGGTTAATAAAATGTCATTGCCGTGAAAGCGGGAATCCAGTATTTTCGGGCATCTGGACTCCCGCTTCCGCGGGAGTAACGCGTTTATGAGCTTTTCGAGTTCCGGTTAGGGAAATCCCCGGGTGCTTCTGATCTTCAAGCCCATTGACATTTAGAGGCGATCTACGGTACCTCTTGGGAAGAGGATTCTCCGAAGAAGAAGGGGTCTGATCGTCGAGAAGAAACCTTCGCTTAAAGATGGTAAGATCTGAGGCGTGAGCCGGGTCCGTCCCACCGCTTCAGAATAAACCAATCTGCTCCATCCTCAAAGAAAAGGAGGTCAAGATGAAAAGCTGTTTCAGTCGAATGGGTTGGATTGGAGTGGTGGGCGCCCTCGCCCTGGTTCTATGCGGGTCTGCCCTAGCCGCGGATACCATTAAAATCGGCGTGATCTATTCCTTAACCGGCGCGGGGTCCTCATTAGGGCCGATCCAGGCCCAGGGAGCCAAACTGGCCATCAAGGAGGCCAATGACGCCGGGGGCATCACCGTGGGCGGCAAAAAGTACACGATTGAAATCGTCGAACGCGATGATGAGGGCAAACCCGACGTGGCGATCCGCCGGGTAACGGAGATGATTCGAGACAGCAGCCTCAAGGCCGTCATCGGCGGTACGTTCGCCCACGTATCCCAGGCCATGAACGGATTGGCGAAGAAGCAGAACTTTTATCTGATGACCACCAACGGTGTGCCCGACAGTTACTTCAGCAAAGAGGAGAAAGGCCCGTACGCTTTATGCAGCCTGGGCGACAACGGAATGGTGGGCCGGGGGGCTGCGGCTTACGTCATCGACGTTATGAAGGCCAAAAATGTAGTCTTCTTCATGCCCGATTACGCCTATGGAAGGTTCGCCTACGCCGGTGCAGAAGCAGTTTTGAAGCAGCGGCCGGGGATCCAATCCAATGTGGTCTGGTCGCCGCTAGGGACCGCAGATATGACTCCCTATCTGATTAAGTGTATGGACTATAAACCTGAAATCATCTGCATGGGCCATTGGGGAAATGATGCCATTACGGTCCTCAAACAGGCTTATGAGATGGGCTTGCGGAACAAAACAAAACTCTTTTTCAACTGGATCATTGACTCCATGGCCGTCGGAATCCCGGCCGAGGCCCTGGGAGGCGTATGGTGCCAGGCTTGGTGGTATCATGACTTGAGCGGCTTCAAGGATGCCGAGGTAGTCAAGGCCACCCAGGAGTTTACTAGCCGCTACCGGGCGGCCTACGGCATTCCCCCGGATCCTTACGCCACGAGCGCCTACTACGGGGGAGCGGAAACGCTCCGGGCGATGAAGATGGCTGGCAGCTTTGATCCCAAGAAGATGTATGATGCCTTGATGGCCAGCCCTGATTTTAACTCGGTAAAAGGGCCGGCGAAGTGGCGCGTCGACGGCCGCCCCCGGTATCAGTATAATGCCTGGATCCTCGAGGGCAAAGGTCCCAAGGAACGGAAAGATCCCAAGTACGACTACGCCAAAATCGTGGACGTTTACACCGGTGAGGCCTTCTTGCCGCCGGTCAAGGAATTAGGCTGGTAACCTCAAAATTGCAGAACGTGGCTTGCGGATTGTATATTTCGGATTGCGGAATGCGGAATGTAGGGGCGCGCGGCGCGCGCCCTTAAGAAGTTCCGAGTTTGTAGGGGCGACCGGCCGGTCGCCCCTACGGGCTTCCGATTCAGTAGCGCGTAGTAATCTCTTGCTGCGAACCAAATTACTTCGAACTGACGTAAGGTTCATCTATGTCTGAAGTCCTGCGGGCGGAAAGGCTGAGCAAAAATTTCGGTGGGCTTATGGCCGTCAAACAGGTGAATTTCCACATCCTGAAAGGCCAGTCAGCCGGGGTCATCGGCCCCAACGGGTCCGGGAAAACAACCCTCTTCAATCTCCTTTCCGGCCATCTACCCCCCAGCGAGGGCAGGGTCCACTTCCTGGGCCAGGACATCACGGCCACTCTGCCCCACTTGAGGGTGGTGATGGGAATGGCTCGAACTTTCCAGCTGGTCTCGGTCTTTCATTCGCTAACCGTGTGGGAAAACCTCGTTCTTTCCTGCATCCGTTTCAAGCGAGAAGAGCATTTGCTGGGCAACTTCTTCTTTAAGCCGGCCCAGAAGAAGGAGGTCCTGGAAGAATGCCGCCGCTCTCTGGTTGAAGTCGGCTTGGAGACCAAGGCGGGGAGAACGACTTCCGAGCTGAGTTACGGCGAAAAACGCATGCTGGAATTAGCCATGGCGCTCTCGCTCAAGCCCAACTTGCTTTTGCTGGATGAACCCTTATCAGGCTTAAGCGACCACGAGATCGGCGAAGTGGTGGACCTTCTTCACCGGGTCAAGAAGAACTTTGCGGTGGTCATCATCGAGCACAAGATCTCCAAGATCGTCGACCTGGTGGAACGCCTGTCGGTAATGAATGATGGGCAGATTATCTGCGAGGGGCAACCCGGACAGGTACTCAGCGATGCCAAGGTCCGGGAGTGCTACTGGGGGAAGGAAGTTTAGATTTGCTGGAAGTCCAGGGAATCGATGTGGCCTACGGCCACGCCAAGGTGCTCCACAACGTTTCGCTCAAGCTCGATCAGGGCGAGATGGTCTTTATCGTAGGCCGCAACGGAGCCGGCAAGACGACGTTGCTCCAGACCATCAGCGGGCATCTAAAGCCGACCGCGGGCCGGATCCTGTATCAGGGGAAAGAAGTCCACGGCCAGCCCCCCGAGAAATTGGCCCGCCAGGGCATACGTTTTGTAGCCCAGGACAAAAAGGTCTTCAGTAATCTGACGGTCCGGGGCAACATCGAGCTCGCTTCCTACGCTGCCGGGCAAGACCTGTCTCGGGCTATCGATCAAGTGACCCGGCTCTACCCCAAGTTTCAGGAATTCCTCGAGCGCAAGGCTGGCGGGCTTTCGGGGGGCCAGCGAGAGATTCTGCTCATCGGCCGGGCTCTGGTGGGGAGCCCAAGGCTGCTGCTGATTGATGAGCCGACCGAAGGCCTGGCGGCCATCGTGATCGAAGACATATTCCGGATTCTGAATGAGATGAAGGAGGAAAAGGTCTCCACCTTTATCGTGGAGCAGAACCTTTCCATCGTCTCCCGCCTGGCGGATCGGATTTACATCATGAAGGAAGGCAAGATCATCAAAGAGCTGGCCGACAAAGTCGAGATCCGCAACACGGCCGAACTGGAAAGTTATCTGTAAAAACTGTTTCAGTGTCGGTGTTGAGGGTCAGTTATAAAAGAAAATAAGGCTATAAAAACTGACCCTGGCAGAAACAACTTGCACTTACGAAGAGAGAATCCTTGAAAGCTGTAAATCAAATACCCGGCGCCTTCCCCGTGGCTCCATTACGGAAAAGCCTGTTCGTCCGGGACATAGCCATCCTCGGAGGAAGCTTTGTTCTGTTGGCTCTCCTGATCCCGCTGCACTGGGTGATCGACTTTACGATCTTTTCCCTCCTGGTTCTCTCCTTCGACCTGCTCTATGGATTCATGGGCCGGCTTTCCTTCGGACACGTTCTTTATTACGGCACGGGCGCCTACGTGGCCAGTCTGGTCTTGCTCCATATCAGCCCTAACCCCTTCCTGGCTATCGCTGCCGGGGTATTAGCGGGGGCCGTCCTGGCCGTCGTGGTAGGCTTCATTGTCCTCCAGACGGATGGAGCTCCCTTTGCCCTGATTAACCTGGCTTTCAACCAGATCGGATTCTGGCTGGCGGCTTCGGGCCTGCAGCGTTACACCAAGGGGGAGGATGGACTCAACACCACAGCCGGGGCGGTCGGTTTTCTCAATTTCTCCAACCAGCCGGTGGCCTTCGGCTTCCTATTGATCTGTCTGCTCCTGGTCTTTCTCCTGCTCAAGATTTTTACCCTCTCCCCCTATGGCATCACCATCCGTTCGATCAAAGAAAATGATGATCGGGTCAAGTTTCTGGGGTACAATATTTTCTACTTCAAGTGGCTCACTTTTGTTCTGAGCAGCACCCTGGCCGCTCTGCCGGGAACTCTTTTCGCCATTTTCTACGGATTTGTGGCTCCGACCATCATCTCCCCCTTTGGGAATGTGGAGGTGATTTTTGCCGTCCTGATCGGTGGGGCGGGCAACCTCTACGGGGCCATCATCGGGGGTGTGGTCTACAAGCTCATGAGCAATTTCCTGGCCACCAACATCAATCGCTGGGAGATGCTGCTGGGGATCCTGCTGCTTATCTGGGTCTTCAGGTTCAGGCGCGGTCTGACCGGCTACGCTTCAGAATTGATCCTCCGATTCAAAAGGAAGCAGGCGGCGGAGGCTTAGACCTATGTTTGAAACCCTCATCTACGGCTTGACCATCGGGGCGATCCTCTACTTCTTCTCCATCGGTCTTTCCATCACCTTTGGCACCATGCAGATTGTCAACTTTGCCCACGGCATGGTTTATTCTGTCGGGGTATACCTCTTCATCAGTTTTCTGCCCTGGCTGGGGAAATTCTTTCCCTTGGCCCTGGCCTTGTCCGTGGCGGCCATGTTACCGGTGGCCTTTCTGGTCGAGCGCCTGGTCATCCGCCGTCTCTACGGCGAAAGCCTCGATTATGCCATCATCGCGACTTACGCCGTCCTGCTGATTGGGGCCGACCTGATCAAATGGATCTGGGGGGCCCAGCCACAACCGGTAAGCGATCCCTTGGGGATCTCCCTGCGCTTTTTGGATATCCAACTCCCTCTCTACCGGGTCGTGGTCTTCTTAAGCGCCGTGACCCTGTTCTTGGGGCTGAGGGCCTTTTTCAACCGCAGTATCATCGGTAAGATTGTGATCGCGGCCCTGGAAGACCGGGCCGGCGTCCGCAGTCTGGGGCTGGATGTGAACCGGTATTTTTCCATTGTCTTTGTCATCGGGTCTGGTCTGGCCGTGCTGGGGGGAATCCTCTACGCACCCATTGCCACGGCTGAGCCCTACATGGGGTTCCACATCCTGCTGGTCGCCTTCGCCGTGGTCATTGTGGGGGGTATGGGAAATCTGACCGGAACTTTCATATCCGCTTTCGTACTGGGACTGGTCATCGCGATTACGGCCCGATTCTGGTCCCAGGCCGCTGATACCATGGTCTTCGCGGTGATGGCCCTGGTGCTGCTCAAGAACTCGCTGCTCTCCGTTTGGC
>Ga0187865_1004463_pt1 | contig 10363 bp, 16 predicted proteins | sample June2016WEW_11_1_2_FD_132989 | JGI IMG/M metagenome (GOLD analysis project Ga0187865, IMG submission 132989) | Peatland microbial communities from SPRUCE experiment site at the Marcell Experimental Forest, Minnesota, USA - June2016WEW_11_100 | ecosystem: Environmental > Terrestrial > Soil >...
CCGCGGGAAGCACTTACTTCGGCCTGGGCCGGAGCGCAGATGCGCGTCCAGGATCAGAGTTGGGCTATGCCCAATGTTTTCAATGTGGGGAATGTTGTCAAACAGCTAATTTGGACGCGAATGGGGTGGCTCAGGTTGTTGCTGGTGGGACGCCTTTGAGATTTCATAACACCCTCCTTCGGATCTTGCGCTGAAGGAGCATCGCTCGGGCTTTTGTCGCTATCGGCAGAGGCGAGGGCGAGCCGTCATGGAGGCTTGTCGTGAAAAAAGACACTTACACATCTGAATTCTGTCAGTGCTGGTCCGCTACGCAGTGGCATGCATCACCAAGGCATGTGTCAGCACTCACGAACGACACCGCTACGTTCCGCCAGCGTCACAATGTGGGGGCGCTAGGTTCGCGCCCCCTAGGGAAAACCAATTTCGTCTATTTTCAGGCCGCAGCGGCAACGCGCGGCACCGTGATCATGAACGGTCTTTGGTGTTCGAAAGCACGCTCCCGATGGCCCACGATCGTGTATTTTGGGCTCTGAGTTGGCGGCATAAAGCCGGCGATTTCATTACGGAAGTGGTGGTAGCCACCGATGAATCTGCCCTTGTCCCAGACTTTCAGCAGGGTCTCGGTAAACAGACCATTCTTGGTTCCATCCATTGCCACTTGGTTATCCTGACAAGCAGAAATCAAGATAACACCGCACTCTAGGTTGACCTTTTCTCTACGTGGGGTTTTCTGGCGAATGGCGTCGTAGAGCGTTGCCCGCTCCTTGTAAATCTTCGATTGCACGTCAGGGGGCAGGAACTTGGGCCTGAGATTGGGGCCTGTGCTTGCGCGCACGCGCGTTTCCAAATTAGGAAGGAAGGGTGCGGGGTTTAGAAACATGGCTTTGGTCATAGTCCCGCTGTGGCAACTGTCGGACAAAACGAAAACTCGTACACCGGGCCGGAAATGCGACCACATCGCGTACAGTTCATCATCGACCAGCTCGCGGTCGTACAGCGCCCACGTCTCGTCTAGGCCGTCGGGCTCATCATTGTTAACGTCATTAATTTGGCCGCCGTGGCCCGAGTACGTCAGCAAGAAAAAGTCGTCCTCGACCAGTCCCTTGGCGGCCCTTTCGATTGCGTCCAGCAACGCAGTGGAAGTGGCAGCTTTCGTCAACAGTGACTGGGTAGCGAATCCTTGGCCTTTTGCGATTGTTTCCATGTCTCGGGCATCGTTCTCGCAGGCTGCAAGTTCCCCTTTCCAGTCGACGTAGTGAGTTGGGTCAACTCGGTTCAATCCAATATGCAGAGAACTTCCCTTTGGTTTAGCTGCTCCTACCATAGATCCTCCTTCACAAGTTGAAGTCACCGCGATTGGGACCGAACGGCAGCTTGTGCGCTATTGTCGTCCGGCCTCCGATGAACTGCATGGACGGATACTCAGCATTGATTCGCACGTTCTTCTTCGGCGAAGGTTCGACATGGTGCTCGGTGGGAATGAATCTTCCCTGGACCAGGCGATATGGTCGTCGCTCAACGTCCTTTGAGCAACCGGACGAATTCGTCTGGGCTGAGCTGAAGCTTGCGAAGCGAATCGTGCAATGTTCCCTTGTGTAGTGTGTCGCCTGGGTGTGGTTCATGGAACAGAATTAGATTTGGCGTTCGTGTCGGGTTGAAAAACACCCTCCCTGAACCCCGATGCGACTTCACGGGCTTGTAACCGAGCTTGCGAAGGACGCCTACGAACTGGCTCCACCGAAGCTGCACAGGAAATCCAGACATGCCGAACTCCGCTGGAAGCTTTCTCTTCTATTGTTCTTTGAAGCCGTTAATTTCCGACCGACCCCTCCTTTACTTCGCCAAGAGTGCGAGCATTAAGACGACCAAGACTACGAAAACGAAGCCTGCGATAAGCGAAAACATCGTGTGGAACGGATGTCCGTGGAAATAGCTATCTCCGGACCTTTTGAGGTGCATTAAAGTCTTCACGGCAAGCCTCCTCGGCGGCCACCAAGCGGATCCGTTGCAGAACCTCTGGCTTACGGCTTCTTGCTCTTAATTAGGCACCTTTTGCCGGGATTTTGCAGTGATATTGGGCGACCTCCTTCCGAGCACATCCACCCGGCGGCTTCTGTTTCACGGGTCGAACGAGGAGCCGCGTTCTTTGATCCATCAATTTGGCGATCGACATGCATCGTTTTCTGGAAGCGGCACACTTTACACACTCTCAAGACGTTTGTGATGCGGGATCGCAGCAGACAAGCATGCAAAAACTCCAATCGCGAGAATCACCGCTGTTGCCGGGTTGGAGAGGCCGCACGACTCAAGATCACTGACTCTCCGACGCCAAGCACTAAACTGAATATGTGGGAAGTGACGTAGGCGCTGCCTCGAGCTCGTCAGCTGGATCAGTCATAAGGAATTGAGCGCCCTGCATCTCCGGACGCCCACAGATCCCGCAAACACGAAGCTCGGCAGCTTGCCAACTCTTTCAATAACCTTGGCCCTTGCGTTATGCACACGGATTGGGCAATGCGAGTCTCCCTCCACAATTTGCGCCCACTAGCAAGTTTGTTTTCGGAAGACCTGGCGATTGACTTGGGAACAACGAACACACGTGTTTACGCGCGGGGCAGGGGCATCGTAATCAACGAACCCTCAGCCGTTGCTCTTGACGACAGTACCGGTGAGGTGCAAGCAGTTGGCAGAGAGGCCAAAGAAATGCTGGGCCGCACTCCAGGCAAAATCAGAGTCATCGAACCATTGAAGGACGGTGTGATCGCCGACTTCAAAGTGACCGAGAAGATGCTCAGCCACTTTATACAAAAGGCACATCAGCGCAGGGCGCTTGTGCATCCACGGGTTATCATCAGCGTCCCCTCGGAAATCACGCAGGTGGAGAAGCGTGCTGTCACGGACTCGGCCTACCGAGCCAGGGCTGCAGAAGTACATCTCGTCGAGCAGGCCATGATGGCCGCCATTGGCGCCGGTCTGCCTGCAACAAGCCTGGCGGCAATCTGGTAGTGGACATCGGTGGTGGCACCACTGACGTCGCTCTCATTTCCATGTCTGGCATGGTGTATTCGCGTTCACTGCGTATCGCCGGCAAGCACATGGACGAATCCATCATGAATTATCTCAAGCGGAAACATAACCTGCTGATCGGGGAGCGTACGGCCGAGCAGATCAAGATCGAGATTGGTTCGGCATACGCCCTCGATAAACCACTGACTATGGAAGTCAAGGGAAGAAGTCTCATAGAGGGCGTGCCCAAGGCGATCACCGTTGATGACAGCGAGGTCCGTGACGCATTGGCCGAGTGCGTTTCAGCGATCGTGAGCGCCATACGCATGGCCCTGGAGCGCACCCCGCCAGAACTCTCCGCCGACATCAGCGACCGTGGCATTGTCCTTGCCGGTGGCGGTGCGCTCCTGAGAAATCTGGACAAGAGGATCAGGGATGAAACCGGCTTGCCCGTATGCGTCGCTGACGATCCCCTATGCAGTGTCGTACTAGGCACCGCTAAGCTTCTCGACGACTTCAAACTGCTGCGTCGCATTGCGGTCGATTAGATTTTCTTCTGTAACCTCCGTGTCCCGCAACGCCAGGCGGCTGGGAGCTGCGCTTGTCAGCAGGAGAGACATCGGGCGGCAGTCTCCGGCGGCACTGGGTTGTAGAAGAACCAGGAGGCCCGCTCGAAGCCGGTTAGTCCAATGAGTTGCGGGAGGATTTCCAGGTGCCAGTGAAAGTCCTCTTCGATCGTCTTCCAGTAGCCCTCGCGTGGGCGTAGGAAAGGCCTGTCCTGTAGCGAGAGGTTGTAGGGCGGACCACCTAGGGCGTGGTCCAATTTCCGCAGGACATCGCGGAGGATCTTTGCGAGATTCTCAATCTGCACGGCGTTGATCCGGCTGAATGTGCTGCTGTGAAATTTTGGGAACACGCAAGCTTCGAACGGATAACCTGAGGCAAACGGCGCAAGACACACAAAATCGTCGTTTTCCGCGATCAGACGTCGTCGCTCCCTGAGTTCCTGCTGCACAACGTCGCAGTATATGCAGCGCTCCTTCAAAGCAAAGTAGTCGCGCGCGGCCATGAGTTTCGCCTTAATGAGACGCGGCGTCACAGGTAGGGCCATCAACTCCGAAATAGAGTGCGTAATGGTGTGTGCCCCGGCTTCCTTGCCGTGGTTCTTGAATATCAGGACGTACCGAATCCGCTTGTCCCGTTCCAGGTCGAGGATGCGGGCCACATAGGTCCGGATGACATCCGCGATCTCGTTCACCTCCAACTCGTGGAGGCTGCGGTCGTGCCGGGGTGTCTCTGCGACGATCTCGTCGGCACCCACACCGTTCATCAGGTCGTGGAACCCCTCAGGGCGCCGCCGCAGTTCACCTTCAATCCTCAGCCGCAGTTGCGAGTTCGGGACCACGCGGACCGCCCATCCCGGCCCGTCCGCCGGCGAACCCGTCCGCCGGATGGCGAAGATCTCTGGCGGTGTGGAAGCCTCATGGGTCTCACAGAACGGACAGAAAGTAGTTCCCCGCACGAATTTCTTGAAGTGGAAATCCGATGGCCGCACCACGTCGGCTTCGGCCAAGATTACCCAGCGGCCGGTGAAAATATCCTTGCGAAATTGAGACATCTGGGCCTCATGGTAGTGCCTCGTCCGCAAGCCGGCACACGTGGAACCAGAAACCTCCAGTAGTCTCCTCAGTCCGTGTGCCTTCGCCCGTCGTCAGTCGACGGAGACGCGCAGGCGGTTGCCGCTCCAGGCACGGCATGAGACGCCCCCGCCCTGACGTTGAGGAGGAGGAGGAAGGACCATCTCTTTTGAGGTCGATGTGTCTCTGGCAAAAATCCTTAACACTCCTCCTCATTTGAATACCTGATCGTCAGCTCAGTCCGCGAACCGGGTGGTCGATGGGTCTTCTCTGTTTGCTTCGTCATTCATTGAGCCCTGCCGTGATTCCCCTTACGCGGCTTTTTGGGGCCGCCACGGCATTTCAAACTGAGTTGGTTGTTCGAGTCGCTTCATGGTCTTCAGCAACCACTGTCGCAGTGCGCCCTCGATCTCCTCGTTGGTACCGGTCCTGTACAGACTGTCCACCGTCTCACCCGCTTCATTGAGAGGAATGTGTCGGCACGGAACGGCTTCGTAATGGCATTCTCTCGGCACAAAATCCATCAAAACACAGTCGGCCTCTGGACAGGCAGACCGTCGATGATTAGAGCATGTTGGCGAGTCTTCAAAGGCCAGAGGCCACCGCCACGCAATCGGCGAGCGGTAGCCGCCCTTCTCCGAGAACTCCAGTTCTTGCTTCAAGACCTGGAGCGTATTCTTCGCGCTGTTCATGCACACCTCCGATAATCTTCAAGCGCCCTGTCGAGAACGGAGTCGTTCATGGAGCCATCTGCACGCAACAGTGTAGTTTGCCCCCGCACGATACCGGCTCCTCCCTTTCCGTCGGGCTCAATTGTCATGACACGAGAGCACGAGGAGCATAGCCAAAAACATTGGGAATGAAGCGGTGTGCCCCTGAACTCAGTACCTGATACGACGATCGCTGAGTCGCTCCTCAATTCAATCGGAAATAGCTTTCCTTCATGAAGATAGTGGAACGTGGCGGAACAGGCTGGATTACCGCACTTGGCCAGCATGGAACCTCCGCAGATTTTCCGTTGAAGAGGTGGAGTGCGCCCGTGGAGTGACACGGGCGTCCAGCATTTGGTAGTTGTATCCCGGAAAGTCACTGGCGAGAGGTGACTTCGAAACGCATTTTCTGAACGTGTGCGGTCATTCTACACCCATTCCGGCAACATCGCGCGACTACTGTTCGGCTTTGGTGCCACTAGCGGCCTCGGGGGCTAGAGCTGTGCACTCGTCATGCAGGTCAGGAACTCGTTGAGCGTCGGCAAGCTAAACGTCTGTGCCGAGGGCCGCATTGCCCCGGTTGGCCCAGCAGCGCTCCCGCAGACCCGCTTGTCGATCTCTTATCGCTTGTAGCCGATCTTGCGCAGTAGATCGTGGCGCCAGGCCACATCTGCCTCGCCCTCTACACCTTTCGGGGAGCTGCCATCGATGACACCGAGCACACCTTGACCCTGTTCACTCCGAGCGACAACGACCTCCACCGGATTAGCCGTCGCGCAGAAGATCGAACACACTTCGGGCACGTTGCGGATAGCGTTCAAGATATTGATGGGATAGGCATTCCGGATGACCAACACAAAGGTGTGGCCGGAACTTAACGCCTGGGCGTTACGTATGGCGGCATCACGAAGCGTTCGATCGTTCCCCTCTGACCGCGTCAAGCATGCTCCAGAGCTTTCGTTGAACGCTAAACCAAATTTGGCTTGCGGCACTGTCGTCGCGACGGCTTCGTAGAGATCTTCGACCGTCTTGATAAAATGTGCTTGACCAACAATAATGTTGGCGTCGGCTGGAACTTCCATGCGGACCGCTTCAATCTCAAGCATGAGTACCCCCTCCCAGTCTCCTGACGAACCACCCTTCCGAATTTTCTGTGTGTCAGCGCTCCTTCGACATGGTGGTTCGTACTGAGGCCCGATCCGGCTTCTCAACAGCCGGTCAGGATCCATGAGAAGCCAACGGGGCGCGCGCGGTATTGCAACTCTGCAACGGGCTTCCGCGCAGAAAGGGGCCCACTCAAACAAGCACTCTGCCGTTTCTTTGTCGGTTCACAGGGAGTGTTGGCCCTCCGGCAAGCTGGTCTCGCCTCCAGCACGAAGGCGTCCCGTCAGCAACAGAATCTAGCTCTTCTTCGACGTCACCGCGAAGAAAGCCGCTGCTTCCTGCTCCACATTCTTGCTGCCACAGTGGGGGCAAGCGATCGGTTCTTTGTCGTGTTCCACAAGGGTCAGTATTTTTTCGAAGGACTTATGACAGTCTTTGCAGACGTAATCGTAGATGGGCATAGGCAGCTCCCGCACAGGCCTTCTCACCACAAATCTTAGCGCGTTTCGACGGGCCGTGATGTGACTGCAAACGGGCCCTCAGCCCCGATTGCGGAAGGCCGGCCAATCACCGCTTGGCCGCTCGTCGTGACCTCCGTCACTGCGGAGGGAAGGTGCCGGGGTCTATCAATAGTGGATGGACGATGGCCGAACCGGGGGAGCCCCATGGTGATTGCATCTGAGTTGAAACCGGGAATATTCCTGCGCATCGAGGGGGAAATCTACAAAGTTCTCGAGGCGGAATCGAAGGCTGGGTCAGCCAAGTTGGGCGGAGTGGTGAAGACCAAGTTGTGCAATGTCACAAGTGGCCGGATGTGGGAACCGCACTTTCGGCTACAGGAGCGGCTGGAAGACTTGGAAATTGAGCGGCACATAATGGAGTTTCTGTTTGACGACGGGGAAACCTGTACTTTCATGGATCCCCGCACCTTTGAGCAGATGGCAGTCCCACGCGCAATCTTGGGACCGGCATTCGCATTCCTCCAGTCTGGGATGGAACTGCCGGTGGAGTTTTTTGAAGGCCGAGCCCTCAGTGTCGTATTCCCGGACATAGTCGAAGCCCAAGTGGCCAACACAGCACCACCGGCACACTCACAACAGGATAGCGCCTGGAAAGACGCAACCCTTGACAATGGCCTTCGCATTCGGGTGCCTTTGTTTATCGCCCCTGGGGAAATCGTGCGTGTGGATGTCAGGGACGGTCGCTACGTAGAGCGCGCTCGGGGCGAGCGCAAACGGACTGCGTAGTAGTCCTACCAGCGCCACGAGAAGACAGATGCTGGAGCGTCCCACTGCCGTCAACCGAAGGAACTTCCAGCCCGCATATCTCGAGCTGTGGCAATCCGGGGAATTGGCGCGTCGCGTCAAGCTTGGCTTGGAGAAGCTGGCCGACTGCGTCCTTTGCCCACGCAACTGCCACGTCAACCGCCTCGTGGGTGAGACAAGGGTGTGCAATACCGGACGTTACGCGATCGTCAGCAGCCATTTTTCCCACTTCGGCGAAGAGCAATGCCTGCGCGGCAACCGTGGTTCGGGGACGATCTTCTTCAGCTGGTGCAACCTGCGCTGCGTCTTCTGCCAGAATTACGAAATCAGCTGGCTGGGAGAAGGCCGCTCCGCCGAACCGGAACAATTGGCCGGGATGATGTTGCGCTTGCAGGAACAGGGCTGCCACAACATCAACCTGGTGACTCCGGAACACGTGGTGCCGCAGATTCTGGAAGCGCTCCTGCTTGCAGTGGAGCGCGGCCTACGTCTGCCGCTGGTCTACAACACCAGCGCCTACGACTCGCTGGATTCACTTGCTCTGATGGACGGCATCGTGGACATCTACATGCCTGATTTCAAGTTCTGGGATCCCGAGAGTGCCCGCCGCTATGCGAAAGCTCCGGATTACCCCGAAGCGGCACGCCGTGCCATCAAGGAGATGCACAGGCAGGTCGGTCCGCTCGTCACCGATGAGCAAGGTGTGGCGCTGCGCGGTGTTCTCCTGCGCCACCTGATAATGCCCAGCAGTGTGGCCGGAACACCAGAAATCATGAACTGGATCAGCCGCGAACTCGGTCCCGAAACCTATGTCAATCTGATGGTGCAATACCATCCCGCCTGCCGCGTCACCGAAAAGCAATATCCCGAGATCAACCGCTGCATTAGCCCGAGTGAACTCGAGCAGGCGGTTGATGCGTTTCGTTCGGCCGGGCTCTCTCGGCTCGACCACGAGCCAGCGGTCGTCCAACTGTTCTGAGGCGACGCGCTTATGCTGCCTGCTCCAAACCTTAATGATGAAGCGGCGGCGCAAAACGGTCACTACGCTCATCGAGCGCGTCTGAGCAGAATCCCGTTCGTGCAGTTTTTGACCTCGGAGATGCCTGCTGCCAAACTCGGCAGTAGGACGGCGGGAGAAGGCTCAGGCCATACGGCCCGCATGCACGTTTCCGAGGAGTCGGACAGCGGCGTAGTACCGATGAATCATTCGAACAAAGACGGGAAACCGCCCGCGGAGAGTGAGGAGGGAAGGCTGCTGATCAAGGAGAACACTCTTCCATCTGGCGCGTACCCGACACTGAGCGGTTCTGCGCGTGTCCCACGGGTGGGCGAGTGTGCGGACAAGCTGTATGCTTGGCCGCTATTCATCCGCGATAAGAGCCGCATGCGCTAACGAGCGCTCGTGCGGATCCGTGCGGGGGGCGATCAGCAATGGTCGTCCCTACCGCGACCCCAAAAAGCGTTCCTTCACCGTTCGATTCAAGTGATGCCGACCCACCCGTGCTTATCTGACATCCTTACTTCCCGCGCTGCGCGCCTTTTCCTCTCAAATCTCACGCAATTTCCGCGTCCCAGGCCTCCGGAAAAATCCGAGTCCCCGTCCCCTCGAAACGACAAATGAAACCCGCCAGAGGTTCTGTGACATCGTCTGGATCCTGGAAGAGCACGGTATCGCCTGGGATTACGAACTCCCCATTGACCTGGATCTCTACATTTCGTCGCTCCTGTGGCGGAAGAAAGTGCAGTAGACTGACACAGCCGGCTCCGTCTCGGCCGACCCATCTCGACCTTACGGCAGTCCTGGTGCGCGGCCTGGAGGGTCGCCCGCTTTGTTCGCAAAATGTTTCCGACAGGCATGAAAAGGAAATGGAACTCGAAGTAAATTGCTATTCCGGACGGAAGGCAGACGAGAGGCCTGTTCGTTTTCGACTCGACAAACGTGACTACACGGTCGAGGAAGTCCTGGACCAGTGGTATGGCCCGGACGATGCGTTTTATAAGATCCGCGCCCAGGATGGCAACGTCTATGTCTTGCGGCAGCAAACGTCGGATGGATCTTGGCATTTGGCGGCATTCCGGCAATCGACATAGCGGCGGAGAACGGAGAAATGTTTGGATCTCTATTCCATAGCGGCCGCGGGAGTTCTGGTTCTGCACCTCCTCTTCATCCTTTGGGTCGCGTTCGGAGCTCTCTTCACCCGCCGTCGACCGCTGCTGCGCTGGTTTCACATCGCCTCATTGATCTATGGCATCTTGCTCGAAATCCTTGAGTGGTCTTGCCCGCTGACCTCAATGGAAAATTGGCTCCGGGGCCGGGCCGGAGCCCCCACGTATCAGGGCGGGTTTCTGCTGCACTACTTGGACGCGCTCGTCTATCCGGATGTACCTCCATCGCTGCTGGTTCTCTGCGCCGTTGCCGTTTGTCTGTTCAATCTCGGCATCTACGCAGTGCGCTTCCGGCGCCGACGCGTTGCGGGCTGGTAATCGTGACAGAAGGCGAACTCCCGCCAAGAATTACGAACAGGACCTGCCATTCTCGCGGAGCTGAAAGAGGAGAACCGTTTGCTGGCGGAAGCCAATCGGCGGCAAGACGAACTGGTTTTTGAATTACGCCTTCAGCGAGAAGCGAGCCCCAATCCCC
>Ga0187865_1004466_pt1 | contig 10361 bp, 12 predicted proteins | sample June2016WEW_11_1_2_FD_132989 | JGI IMG/M metagenome (GOLD analysis project Ga0187865, IMG submission 132989) | Peatland microbial communities from SPRUCE experiment site at the Marcell Experimental Forest, Minnesota, USA - June2016WEW_11_100 | ecosystem: Environmental > Terrestrial > Soil >...
CGAAAGAAGGATCATCTTTCCCCTCCTGGGCGGGTCGCTCTTGCTCTTCCTCCTGGGCGCCGCCTTTGGCTTTTACCTGCTGTGGGGCATGATCCGTGTGTTGGTGGCCCTCATTCCCAGCGAAGTCCAATTCCTCCCCGACGCAGACGACTACATCTCCTTTGTGACCTTCTTCCTACTCGCGTGCGGCTTGGCCTTTCAGCTCCCGACGATTATTCTCCTCCTGGTCCAGCTGCGGATCCTCAATTCCAACCTGTTGAAGAAACAGCGACGCATCGCGTACTTCGCCCTCTTTGTTTTCGCCGAGATCATCACCCCGGTCTCGGACCCGATCGTGGCGCCGCTCACTGTCATGATCCCGCTGAGCATCTTATATGAAGCCAGCATCTTCCTGGCTGCGCGCATAGAAAGGCGACGTCCAGTACCAGGCCTGGTGGATGCTGGTTCCTAACTTTAGAAGTGGAGGTGGTCTCTCGAGAGAACCTCCTATGGCGAGTCGCCTCGATCGGATGTGTCTCAACTTCCTGTGAACTGTGCCACGCGAAAAACCCGGTACGAGAGTTGTTTGTGGCCCTCCCGGCTGAGATATCGCGTCTGTAGGCGTAAGCAATCCATTGAGCGCGGGAACTGTGATGAGCTATCATCAGTTCCGGACGGCTCGGGCTCGATTCCCTCTGAACTGCTCTGGTGCGGCCGTGCTCGATTGAAGCATTTGCCGTAATCCTTGATTACGGACTGAAGGTGCCTGACCTCGACAACCGGCAGGTCATCAAGGCATTCTCTCCCCGCGCCTCACAGGAACCGTTTGCAGACAGCGTTGGGCTTCGGACCACGGTGGGACGTGTAAAGAGCTTCAATAGAACTTGCCCTGGCGAACTCATGCCAAATCGTCGTCGTACTTTCTATCCCGATCGCGGGCCTGGTGATGGTTCCAGTAGTCAACCTGGACATGGCAGTGTTCCGTGTGCAACCTGTCCAGGCCGCGGCGAGGAAGGGAGCGCGGATTGAGAGAATCGCGTAGGAATATAGCGCGTGCTGTACTGTGATCGTTGACCGGAGCCCGCTCGAAACCAACCCGCTTGTGGAGAATCCGGATGTGAGCGTCCTTGCGCCGGGAGGATTAGAGGGAAGCACTCCCCGCACACGTAGCGCGCAGACCCTGAACTTGAGCGGTCGGTTGGCAGAAACCAACCCCGGTCCCCCATCGGGGCCATTTGCGGTCTCGGCCGAGTCGATGTTTAGGCAGGAGGGGTCGTAAGCGGAGGTTGATAAGAGGCGATTGCCCGGGCATTTGATGACCTTTTGGGCGCTGGTTATCGCACTAGTCTTGCTGCCACTTGCCGCGCTGGCCACCGAAGTCGGCAGGCGCCCTTTCGACATGTCGGAGGTCGCCAAGGTTGCAGGTGCAGCCGCACCCGCAGCCGCGATTGAGATGGATCGCCCGGTCTTCAACGACACAGGACAGATGGTTGTGGCCGGGCAAGCGTGGGCCGAGGCGCGGACATTCGCCAGTTGGAACAGGCGAACCTCTCGGCTCAGGAGATCCACGCAGTGGTAACTGGGACCATCATCGGCGACACAAATCGCATGATGGAGGCGGTCGTGTCAGCCAGCCTCGAGCGGCTGTTCCCTTCGGTCATTCTGGAGTTTGGCATTTCGGTGGCGGAGGTGGCGCGAGTAAGGTAGAGACGTAGGAAAAGTAAGGCGGAACATGTACGGGTACTCTGTGACAAGTGAATCCCAAGAATGAGCCGACCACGCAGCGCTCCGCGTGACATTTTCGTGGCGGCCCATCCCGACTCGCGCGGGGAACATGAAGGGACTTCGTTAGGAAAGCGCATTGCATTTCCCTGTGGATTAGGTAGCGCTACAATGAATGAGAGATGAAATGGAAGAAGACTCGGCCGAGAAGGCTGTTAGGCGAAACATTAGAGGCTCCAGAAGTGGGGCGCGGTTTTTCAGGGAGGCCTTGGATTATTATTCCGATACGATGGTAATGTTTGGCCCAGCGGCCGCTCCAGTCTGGATAGAGAAGTTCCTGACGATGATCCCACTGAGGCCCTTTCCCAAATACCCGTTGAGGATCTCATATTAGATTCTTGTCCTGAAGAATTCAAAGGCTCTTTCGACGAAACCCTGTCTCTAGCAGTACACGTGGACATGGCCGAGGCTGAGGTGGTAATGGGGAGAACCTAACTTGGACACGAGAGAGAAGAGCTCCCTCAGGAAGTTTGAGAGTAAGGTTCTGGATGGAGTTGGCGAGTTTCTTGCCAGAATGGGAGGAAAGAATACCCTAGCAGCAGCATCCGGGCTGAGCCTACTTGTTACGGCCTGCATAGAAGCCACAAAACCTCTCAGTGGTCCCATCCCGGAAGAACAAACCCCGACGGTTCAGATAGTTTCTTCCACTATCGAACGGTCTCCCATAGTGGAACCGCCACAAAGATCTGAACCAACAGCAACCCCTGAACTGGGCAACAGCCAGTATGACATCTTTCAGCCCGAAACCTGGCCTGAACAGGACCTCATCGTAGCCAAAGACCCTGTTTCAGCTACCGATGCGGAGTGGAAGGATTACAAGGACTTTTTAGACAAGACCAGGTGGGCCTTTCTCGGAAAAGAAGGCATATCTCAAGACTTCATCGAAAACCTCCCCGGCATAGACAAAGAGCTCTCCTCCCTCTGGGGCATGGTCTACTGGGAACAAACACATAAACAGGAGGTTGTCGACAAGAAACTGCTCATACAGTTTTCCCCTTCAGAATACATTTACCTGCTTGAGCACCCCACGGAGGTTCCTTATGACCCTGACTCGCCAAATTATTTTTTTGATCTTATCGGCGGCGGTTTTTCCTCAGGCGAGGTCGGAGGCATACTGGGCCGTTCTGGAGTCTATATACCTCGCGAGTACTTCGAATACGATGGGGATCTAGCCGCAGTCGGGACAATGACGTATGGAGACCCCGGAAATGCGGTGTTAATCATTCACGCACGAAACAAAGCGGGTTCCATCCACGAGCTCCAGCCGGTAGTGGTTCTTTTTGAGGACGTAACAGTACCAGCCGGAACTGGGTGCGTATGTTGGGTGCCACCGGGAATGACACGGGTGATGGATGTTAGACCGCTTCCTGCTCAAGGAAGACTCGAAAAGGTTTCCGGATGGGTTACTGATCGAGAATACTCTCTGGAAGACTTTCTCGGTGGAATAGATAGTGTAGTTGGTGCAATCCCTTTGGGTATCGACCTTGGCCTGGGTCGTTCTGCAGGTACATATGCAAACTGCATTTACCCGGAATTACATGTAGAGGTCGCACAGCAAGTCACAATCCTTTGGAAAACCCCTGTCGGCTCTTGGCCCTGGGAGAAGTAGGACAGGCCACGCCCACTGGCGTGGGGAGTACATGTGGCGCTCCACCAGCTGATCGACAGGTCACGCTCGGTGCTATTACTTGGCGCCAAGGTGCGGCTGACAACCGTGGTGTCCCTCTTGCAGGCTAGGTGCGAGCTCGAAGTGCCACAGCCCGTTGCCTACTTTGACGATGGATCGAAGCATCCGGATGCATTTGACCACGTGGTAGCCTCCTAAGATGCCGGCAAATAGCCCAAGGCCATGATTGCCGCGTGCGCAAGTTTCACTTGTGCGGAGTTCCTGGCTTGGGGACTGGGCAACCCCAAGGAGGAGTAGTTGGATAGGTTCAATCGGCTATGGGTGGTTACTCGTCGTGCATGACCGCGACCTCATTGGCCAAGGTCAGATGGGTAAGCCGCTTGATCAGGAGCCAGTATCTGTCAGTAGGCCATATCCGCTGACTGGAAGGGCTCTCGGTTCCCGTGAGGTGGTGTCTACGCAGCCGACAATGCCCACGATGCCTAACAGACAAAGGAGCCCTTTGTCCGCTGGAGACCTCGCGAGCGGAGCAACATCGAGACAGACTCAGCAAATTGCTAGGACGCTGGCCTAACTTGAAACAGCTCTCACCTGAGTGTCAGGGGTCTTTTGATTTCATGTTGCCCTTGCACCTACTGCCGTACGAAATGTTTTGCCTCGCCAGTTGGGCGTGCACATGGACCTGTGCTGCGATCAGAGCGATTACTGCTGAGGCTTCACCACTGTCCCAATCAATGCGATCGAAGACTTCATCAACATGACGAACGGGGTGACAGAACACCTTCACAACCCCTCTCACAACTCCAAGCCGGGCCGACATGTCCATCCCCTGCACATTCTCAAAGAGCGTCTGCGCCTCGAGGCCTTGATTGCCGCGATCGCTAACCCCATGCGATAGAGCTCCAAGTATGTCATGACATGCTTTGGTGGCTGTAGACCCCGTCCGGCGTGTTTTGGGGGGATCTCGGACTCATACCGCGCGCCGTTAGCTGTGGTGTAGTTCACGGAGTACCGGAAAGGCGATGATTCTTCCTCGCCGTGGCCCCGCTTGCTCCAACCTGACCTTTCCTGTTCGCGCGTCATATTGACCAATTTCGACGTTTCAACCGGAGGAACATCGAGGGTTCTTCGGCTTTTGTTCGTTTTGGGCTGTAGTGCAGACCTTGGTTCTTGAATTGCCGTTTGAGTTCTGCGAGAATGGGATCATGTTTCTGGCAGAATCCAAACGGCGCAAGGATGGCAAGGATCATCGCTATTATCGGATCGTTGAGAGCCGTCGTGGCCGGGGCGGACGTTCGAGCCAACGGACGTTGCTGTATTTGGGAGAGATCAACCATAGCCAAAAAGCGGTCTGGATCCGTTCCATTGATGTGGTGATGGAACCCCAGATGCGGGTTCCGGGGGAATATGCAAGATAAGCAGACCTTGCGCGATATGCTGCCTAGCGGCCGCAGGCTGAAACGGATCGCGGAACGGTATGGGAAGGCCGAACGGGTATGGATTATGGATCGCGGGATCCCTCACCGAGGAAGTCTTGGTGGAAATGCGGGAGGCCGAGATTCCCGTCCGCTACCTGGTGCCTGCCCCGGAGGCCAGGCCGGGGGGAACTCCGCGAGGCCATTTGACGCGCGATGAAGTGGAGTTATCCGCCCTCCCCTGGGAGAGGGTGCGCCCCAATGTGCGCGTGAAGGTCCTGCCAGCGGACGGGGAAGTGTATGTCCCGGCCGAGAGCGGCGAGTGGAGGTTGAAGGAGCGAGGCATTCGTCTCCGAAGCCGCTCGCTTTGTTGTACCGGCTGGAAGAGCTGCGCTACCCGAAGACCAACGACCGGGATGGGTTGTTGAAAAAGATTGGCGCCGCAGAAAAGGAAGCGGGAAGTTTGGCGCGCTTGATCGAGATCACCCTCCGAGCCCTGGGTGAGCCAATCAATGCTCACACGTTCCATTGGCGGATCCAACTCGGGAGATATCGTCGCCTCCAAAGCCGGGATGGCCGCTACCTGCTGCGAACCAAGCAGTCGGCCCACGACCCCACGGTCTTGTGGAACCAATACATGACGCTGACGGAAGTGGAGGAGGCGTTTCGCAACCTAAAGGGGGATCTGGCCATCCGGCCGATCCACCATCGGCTCGAAAGCCGGATCGAAGCGCACATCTTCATTTCCTTTCTCGCCTACTGCCTGCATGTCACGCTGCGGCAGATGGCGAAGACCCGTGCGCCGGGATTGACCCCGCGCTCCATTTGGGAACAGATGCGCCAAATCCAGATGGTGGATATCTATGTCCCCACGACGGATGGCCGCGAATTGCGAATGTCCCGATATACAACAGCGGAAAAGCCACATCTACTGCTCTTGGCCCAATTGCAATTACAGCTTCCACCCCAACCTCCGCCGGAAATCTCATCTGTCCAGGCAAGATCGTGTGATGCAGACCTTTTCGAGAAACATGGGTTTTTGGCCTGCTTTCTTGTTACTCAACCCCGAATGGGGAAAGTTCGGCCGGTGGGGCGGCGCTTTAATACAATTAATCCGATAGCAGCGAACGGCCCCCACGTAGGTTACGATCTGCATGAAAGGGGGCGATTTATTGACATTCAATCGACAAAGATGCATAATATGACCAAAATCGATCAGGCCTTTGCGAATGAGAGTTTCGGGGTGGCCGGATTCTAAAGCTGCAATCACCCTGAGACGAATTGCGAAGGGCGTAGCGAGGGACACAACCTTTCATCTAGGTGCCGTTGGTGCGAGATTGAGCAGGGAGGAGGGGGTCGAATGTTGCGGACCACAAACTAGCTCAAGTTCCGTCGGTCCCAAGATTCAGGAAGGAGGCGACGATTGCTGCTAAGTCTACTCTAGAGCCGGCATGTCGGCCTACACAATGAAACTGGCTCATCTGAAGCGAACAGAGTCGATGGATAGCGTGTGGATGAATTGCGGAGGGCGGTGTGGAGATCGTTTCCAAAGGCCATAAGGTCATGGAATATAGGTCCCCTTGGTCTGTAAATGGGTGGTTCAGAGGTATGCAGTGCGATCCATGATCAGGGACGATGGATAGCATTCCCGGTTCACATAGTGAGGGCCTAAAAGGAGGAAGACATGGCCACAGGCGGACGAAAGATTGGGCGGCGTGACGCGCTCAAGGTCATGGGCGCGGTTATGGGTGTTGGCGCATTGGACGCTTGTGCGGGCGCGATTGGCTTAACTCCGACGCCAGGCAGTGTGGCGACTACCGCAGCGGCCACTGCAGTACCTGCCGCGTCAGCCACTCCCTTGCCTTTGGGGGCGAGCGTGATTCCATTGGCGGCCAAGGGAGGCCTTTCGGGGAATCTCACCATGGGCATCATGGCCGGGCCTGAGCAGGAGGCGAATGCTCGCCTGGCTAGCATGTTCGCAGCCGCTACGCGGGGTACGTTGAAGATGCAAGTTCAGCCCGTCGCGGTAGACCTCTGGACTAGCGAGATGGTTACAATGTTCCAGTCCAAGTCGAGTGCTTGGGATGTGGTCAGTGTCGGCAGCAACCGTCTCAAGCTGTGTGTGGACGGTGGCTGGTTAACGCCCGTGTCAGACTTCTTCGGGAATTCTGATCTGTTCGACGCCACGATCTTCGATGTCAATGACTGGCCAAAAGCTATACGTGACCTGATGACGTACAACGGTAAGCTGTACGAGTTCCCTCAGGGCGCGGACGCTGACATGATGTTCTACCGCAAGGATTTCGTAGAGAAGTATGGGCTGCAGACCCCCCCGCTTGAGGGCTGGTCTTGGTCGCAATTGATTGATAATGCGCGGCAAGGAGCCAAAGCCATCAAGGCCGACAACCTGGAAGGCAAGATGTATCCTCTCATCTTCCCGCTGAGCTCGGAACAGCTCTTCATTGTCTATCTGCAGAACGCTTGGTCGTATGGGGCGCCGGTATACCTCGAGGGCGAGACAGTACCCAACTTCAACTGCGAACAAAGCGTTCAGGCGGTGGCAGATCTGAAGAGCTGGTTTGACGAGGGGCTGATGAGTAAGGGTTGTCTCGGGTATGGATTTGCTGAGATAAATGCTGCGATGCAGCAGAATGCAGGCATTTACATGCTGCAATGGAGCTCCGGGGCGCCAGAGCTCGAGGACGCGACAACGTCACCAACTACGGCGGGCAAGTTGGGCTACTGTAACTGGCCATACGAGGCGGCTATGGGACCCGCCGTGTTGCGCTGCTGGCCTTCGATGTTTGCAAATGGCGTCTCCGCCTTCTCTAAGCAACAAGAGGCGGCTTTCTCCTACTGCGCTTGGTTCAGTTCGAAGGAGGTTGCCCGCACCTATTGCTTGGCCGGTGGCGGCGATTCGGGCCGCTCCTCATTGCTGACCGATCCCCAAGTGCTGAAGGCGAACCCCCAATATGAGGGGATGTTGGCAGGATTAGCTACCTATCATCCTCAAGAGGCCTTCGCGAGCGTGGACTACGTAGAGAGGAATATCCTAGGGCCATACCTGAATTCCGTGCTAACAGGTAGCCTCAAGCCTCAGGAAGCGATGGACAAAGCGACACAGGAGTCAGTGGCTTACCTGAAGCAAAAGGGAGAAATTTCGTAGCGGGACTTCAGTTCGGGTATCCGTCAGGTCATTGCCCGCCAACGATAGACGCGAGGGGCATGCCAGTTTCCCCTCGCGTCTTGAGGCAACTCGCAATGGGACGGGGTGCATAGGATAGCGTCAGCCCCGTGCACGCCTAAGAGAAACGGACGTGCACCCGGGGAGGCGTAGTTCTATGGCAAAACGGCGGCGTTGGACGTCAGATCGTCTATTCTGGAATCTACTTCTATGGCCTGCCCTGATCGTCATTGGCGGCGTGTTCATATACCCTCTTATCACCACTGGATACCTGAGTCTGACCAATTACGACCTGATCTCACCGCCCCACTTCGTGGGATTGCAGAACTTCGTCAACATGCTCTCAGACGAGCAGGTCTGGAACAGTTTGAGAGTGACACTCATCTTTTCTGCAGTGTCACTGGGGCTGGAGATGCTTATCGGCTTTGGAACCGCGTTGGTGCTGCACGACATAGGATTTGGACGGAATGTTGTCCGTACCATTACGACGATACCGATCATGCTGACTCCCGTGGTCATCGGTGCAATATGGGGCATGATGGCTAACTATGATTTTGGGGTGTTCAGCTACTTCACGATGCTCGTTGGCATTGGAAAGATCGGCTGGCTCACGGATCCAACACTGGCGATGGTGTTACTCATTGTCTCGGAAGTGTGGCAGAACACGGGATTCGTGATCTTGGTGCTCTCGGCGGGACTGGCCAATTTGCCGGTGGAAATGTTCGAGGCTGCAGCAATCGAGGGCGCGAACTTTTGGCAGAAGTTACGCTATCTGACTTTACCTCAACTCGGTCCCATTTTCAACGTTGTCCTGATCTTCCGGGTTTACGAGTTGCTGAGGACATTCGACAGGGTCTTGACGCTGACGAATGGCGGTCCAGGACGATCCACGACGACGATAACCCTATACATCTACAATATTGCATTCTCGGGTTACGAGATGGGGTATAGCGCAGCGGTGTCTATCCTTCTGATGGTCCTGACTCTTGTCATATGCGGCTATTCGATCTGGAGCGTAAGGGGAACATGATGGGGTCTTCTACGTTTCGGCGGGATTGTGGAAGGGGGGGGTCCGGTTGAACAGGATGCGGTGGCAGAAGGTCCTCAAGCGGGTGCTGCAGTATTGGTACCTGATTGCTTTTTGCGCCTTTTCGCTGTTCCCAATCTACTGGACGTTTGCATCATCGCTGAAGACCCCAGATGAGACATTCGCGATGCCACCGAAGTGGGTATTTGTTCCCACTTTGCACAACTATGGGGTTGTCTTTGGATTGACGATTGGTCCTGAGGTGACAGGTGTAACGACGGAGGAGGCAGGAGGGGGCAGCGAGTTCCCGAGAAACCTACTCAATACAGTGGTAATTGCCGCAGGAAGCACAATAATGTCGCTGGTCCTGGGTTGTGGGGCAGCCTATTCCTTGACGCGAGGGCAGGTACGGGGCGGGCGAACGGTACTGGCGGGAACGTTGCTAACGCGGTTGATCCCCCCTGTCGTAATGTTGGTGCCGATCTATGTCCTATGGCGGAGCCTGGGGTTGCTGGACACACATATCGGCATGATGTTTGCCTACCTGTCGTTCAGCTTGCCGTTCACCATCTGGATGATGTACAGCTTCTTCCTTGACATACCGGCCGAATTGGAGGATGCCGCGGCCGTAGACGGTTGCAGCCACCTTCAGGTATTGTGGAATATAGTCCTGCCTCTGTCATCCCCGGGACTGGCGGCGACGGCCGTGTTCCTGATCTTGGGAGCGTGGAATGACTTCCTGTATTCAAGTGTCTTGACGCAGACTGTGGCGAGGACGGTTTCGCCGTTGATACTGGAGTTCATTACAGATAGGACAATCCTCTGGGGTCGCTTGTATGCGGCGGGCGCCACGATCTTGATACCTGTTGTGGTGTTCACATTCCTAGTACAACGGTATATGGGCATCGGGCTCACTGGTGGGGCGCTGAAGGGCTAGGGCGCAGAGTGCAAAGCACTGGGTGCTGATGGGAGCGCCAGGTTGGGCCAGGTCGTCGTTGTCTTGGAAGCAGATGTCGTGGCGCCGGAATGATATCTCGGGATCGCTGCAAGCAAAGTTGAGTGCGTGAGAGGGTACCTGGAGCGGCACGAGCGTGGCCTGGGGGGTGGAACCTAGAGAATCAGGGCCAGAATGATGGACAAATTCGGAATCATGCTGTGTGCTAGCACAGCGGAAACAACACACGGGAGGTGTTGAGATGAAACTAGGCCTTTCACCAGCAGAGTTTTTCGGTCTTGAGTTCTTTGATGTGGAGAATCTACAGAGGATCAAGAAGCTGGGGTTCAGCGGCGTAGGACCGGGTATTCCTGGCTTCGAGAAGTGTAGCCGGGATGAATGTGAGAAGGTCA
>Ga0187865_1004479_pt1 | contig 10333 bp, 5 predicted proteins | sample June2016WEW_11_1_2_FD_132989 | JGI IMG/M metagenome (GOLD analysis project Ga0187865, IMG submission 132989) | Peatland microbial communities from SPRUCE experiment site at the Marcell Experimental Forest, Minnesota, USA - June2016WEW_11_100 | ecosystem: Environmental > Terrestrial > Soil >...
AAATGACAACCGTTTTGCTGGGGGAGAAGGCGACGATAGCGGGGTCCCCCATTCCGGTTGACTACGTGCGGTTGTTGTAACGGTATCGGGCATGAGAAAATCCCACGGTCAGGACGGGTCGCCCGCCATTAAGATCGGCGGACTTTCAGCCGCGGCGACCGAGGGGGGCGCGAAGCGCCGGGTGAGGGGGTCACCCGGGAACAATTTGGGAAGCAATTTCCCGAAGCCCCTGATGTGAGCAGTGTTGCGCTCCGCCCGCGACCTGTATACGTAATGAAGTCCCGAGGCGACAGGTTTCGACGCCGCCTCCGGTAGAAGCGAAGTGGTCATCATGGAACCGCGAGAGTTACAGGAAGTTGCCATCGTCATCCGGCCGGAGAGAGACAACGTGGCCGTGGTGACGGTGGACTTTATCGAAAAGGATACCCCACTGAAGTACGCGGGCCAAGTCCTGACGGTTTCGGGTCGAGCCCTGCACGGGCAGAGCTTTGCCATCAAGCCCATCCGCCGTGGCCAACCGTACATCACGCTGGGTGATCCTATTGGGCTCGCTTCCCGCTCCGTCAAGCCCGGCGAACCCATTGACACTAGCAACCTGCATTCTCGCCTTCCCCGATTGACGCCCCGATACCGGGACAGTCCTACGCGGCCCCGCCTGGATCCCAAGCTTTCTTCCCTGACGTTTGACGGCTTCGTTCGGCCCGACGGCGAAGTGGGGGTTCGAAACTTGGTCGGCATCGTAACCTCGGGGATGTGTTCCTCCACCGAGGTGCGGGAGATTGCCGCGCGTGCCCACCGCGAAATCTATTCGCGCGAAAAGTTCCCCAACGTCGATGGCGTTGTCCCCATCATCCACGAATCCGGATGCGGAATGCCCGACGGCGAGGCCGTCACCATACTGAATCAGTTACTCACCAATACCTTGCGCCATCCCAACCTGGGCGTAGCGGTTTACGTTGACCTGGGCTGTGGAAAGACGTGCGTGGAATGCTCGGCGCCGGTATTCCAGAATACCGTCAATGACTACAACCGCCGCGTCGTGAACCTCACCGTCCAACAGTTGGGCGGCAGCGAGAAAACTGTCGAACGGGGGATGGAGGTCGCGGAAAAGCTGCTTCATTACGCCAACCAATTCCAGCGCCAGCCGGTTTCCATTTCCAAACTCATCGTCGGGACCGAGTGTGGCGGCTCCGATCGCTGGTCGGGCGTCACGGCCAATCCGGCCGTGGGCGTGGCCGCAGATCTGTTTGTGAAAGCGGGGGCGGCGGTGTTCCTTCCGGAGATTCCGGAACTCCAGGGCGCCGCCATGCTCGACCTCGTCCAGCGCGCCCGCACGAAAAAAGTCGGGCGCAAATTGATGAATGCCCTCAAGCGCTATGAGGCCTACGTACGAAAATTCGGCGACTACTTCCGCGATAATCCTTCCCCCGGTAATATCAAAGGCGGCCTTTACAACATCTATCTGAAGTCCAGCGGCGTAAAGGCCAAGGGCGGAACCTCCATCGTGGAAGATCTGATTGAATACGGCGAGTGGCTGGGTGATCGCAAGGGCCTCTATGTGCTCTACACCCCCGGTTACGATCAGATTTGCACCCCTGCCCTTTTCCTCAGCGGAGCACAGCTTGCCCTCTTCACCACCGGACGGGGAACCGGCATCGGTTGTGCGCTGGGCCCGGTGATGAAAATCGGCACAAATCCGCAGCTTGCCCGTTCTTACGCCGATCTTGATATCAACGCCGGCACTATTCTGGAACGCACCGAGACCACGGAGGACGTCGGCCAGCGGATTTTCCAAGAAACGCTGGACGTGGCCTCCGGGCGCAAGCTGACGCGCACCGAACAGATCGGTTTTCATCACGAATTTAAGATTTGGGAATCCCTCTGGCCGGCGCTTTGAAAGGGCAGCGCAGCGCGGCCCCTGGCCGCAACCAAACCACCCCCTGGGGGAGTTGCCAGCTGAGTGGCTTGCGCAGAGCGCAGCTCTGCGTTTTAGCGCGGGAGATGGACGTGAATCGCAGAGCTGCGCTCTGCGCAATCCAGCTGGTCTTCTCATCCTCTGGTTTTTCGTTCTGCCGCGCATTCCCGGGATTTCCCGCTTCACGTGATCGCCACGAACCCCTTCCCCGTCGGGGAAAGACAAGCAAATAAGTTGTGGAATTAAGCCCAAAGAGTAACCCCAACCCGTCTTCGAAGTGTTGGCGTTGTACGTCGGCACGTCAGCTCATGTGGGTGTAGCAGCGGAATCAATCGCCATTTCTACCCATACGATTTTTGCCTCCGCGTTGGGCAAAACCTCAATAAGGTTGTAGCCACGGTTCATGGTGCCCGAGGGCGCCAGGAATTCGTACATGGGGTCGTCGGGGCGGCAATGATCGGGTTTGACCATGCCCGCGAAACTGCAAAGCTCGCCGTTCACCCGCACTTCCCAACGCTTTACGTCCGCCTCCGATGTATCTTGGATTCCGAGGCGTACCATCGCGCGACCGGAGGCGGGCCGGGGACCGGTCGGGACACGGAAAGCGTTCCATTCTTTCGGAACACATTGGGCGGGCAGTTGCTGAGCGCGCGGCTCGCCCGGGGCCCAAGTATCCGCGTAAGTGATCATGTGGCGGCGCGGCTTGCCGGCAAGCGTGTCCGGGTTCCCGGCCTCGCGTAGGAGGGCGGCGTAATTTTCAAAGTCGCTCATGGTCCCCGCATAGCCCATATAGTTGAAAAGATAGATGCGGTCGGCGCCACGATCGAGTAAGGATGCGGCGGCCCCGCGCACGGTCTCAAGCGAATTGTTTTGGATCTTGAAGTCATGGTAGGGACGCGCCAGTACTTCCAGGCCTGCCGCCAGAGTCACGTTGGTCCCGCGCAAGAGGTTTTTCCACAGCTCGACCGGCATATCGGGTTCAATGGTGGCCCAAAACGGCGTGATGACGATCATATCTACCAAGCCCCGTTGCGCCCAAGTTGCCGCATCCATTCCCAAACCAACAGCCGTTTGCGGCCGTGAGGGAACCCGCGCACTCAGGCGGATCCGGTGGCCGCGTTTCTTTTGCCACCCGTCCAAAAGATCGCGGACTTCGGCCGTGAACTCCGTCAGAAGCCCTACGCCTTCCGCCTCGTGCCCGGGGCGAAAGTGAAAACCGAATCGCATCCAGTCCAATTCCAGCCCGTCGAAATCGTATCGTTCTGCGAGTTCGCGAACCAAGGCCATGTGATATTTGCGGACTTCGGGGTGGCCATAATCGAAAGCCCGATCGGCCCAGCCGGAAAAGCGATAATTGACCCGGCGAAATTGAGGATTCTGCCGCCAGAAGTCGCTATGCAAATAGTGATGCTCGTCAGAGACTTCATGGATATCATTCATGCGCATGGAAATCCAAGGGGAGATGCCCCACTTGCGGGCTCGGTTGATCCACCGCGGGTAGACATCAATGCCGTCGTGGTCAAGCTTCCACGCGTTGTGAGCCCACTGCCACGCCCCCGGCCGTTGGTCCGGAGTGAGACTGGCAAAAAGCGCCTGATCGGGACCCGCCTGGGGGTCAAGGCCTTTCCAAATGGGGGTCCAGACCTTGCTGCCATAACTCGTACGCATGGCGTTGGGGCAAAGCATCAGCTCACGCACTTGCGTGTGCGCGTATTGGTCTACCCAGTCGTCAACGGCTTTTGCATCGAAGCCATGCCCCTCCTGGTTAAAGTAGAAGTGGCTGTCATCCTCATTCAGACAGAGGCCATGGGTGAGTGCCGGCGGCTTCCCGCTGCTCACTTTCCCGGCCATCTGTCTCTCCGAAGCAGGCGCGTGCGAAGCAAGCATCGCCGCTCCCCCCACGGACAACAAATTGAGCAAATCCCGACGCCCCAAACGATAAGTCATGGTGTGCCTTCCCCGTTTCTATAATGAAGTCTTGGCAGCGCATGGGCATTCATTTGAAGAGATGATATGGAGCCGCCATGCAAGCCTGGCGACGCGGCGGCAGGCGCGAGGCACAACAAATCCATCAGAATAATGCGCCCACGCGCATAACCCTGTGATATGGACTACTCTTGTTCAGCGCGAATCCCTAATTCCCGGAGCTTTTCCTGAAGGCTTTGGCGGTGCAGGCCGATCGCCGCTGCGGTTCGGGTGATATTCCCGCCGTGCTCACCCAGCTTGCCTTTAATAAATGCGATTTCAAACTGCCGCCGCGCCTCGCGGTAATCATCGATGGCCAGGAAGCCCGCGTCAACAGAAGCCCCCTCACGCCCCGCCCCGGTCCCTAGAAAATCAGTGGGGAAATCCTCCGGGAGCAAGGTGTCACTGCGGCTCATCACCACCGCGCTTTCGAGCACATTCTTGAGCTCCCGGACGTTTCCCTTCCATTCCGCTTGCTGCAAAAGCTCCAGGGCTTCTTTGGAAACCACGGGTGTGGGCCTTCCGTGTTTTTCCCCCAACATGCGGCAGAACTGCTGCACCAGGAGCGGCAGGTCTTCCCGGTGTTCTCGCAATGCGGGCACGCGCAACAACACCACGCGCAACCGGTAATAGAGATCTTCGCGAAATGTCTGCTTGGCAATCTCGGCGGCCAAGTCCTTGTTGGTGGCGCTCACGATACGGACATCCACTTCCTGCGCCGCCGTGCCACCCAGCCTTTCGACCCGGCGTGTTTCCAAGACACGCAGCAACTTGGCTTGAGTGGAGAGCGACATGTCCCCCACCTCGTCGAGAAAAAGGACACCGCCATGCGCCAGCTCGAACTTGCCGCGCTTCATTGACGTGGCTCCGGTAAAGGCGCCCTTTTCGTATCCGAAGAGCTCGCTTTCAATCAGATGCTCGGGAAGCGCCGCGCAATTCAATGCTACAAAGGGGCCTTTGCCACGGTTGCTGCGCCGGTGGAGCTCCGTGGCGAGCAGATCCTTCCCTGTTCCACTCTCTCCCTGAATCAGCACGGTCACTTCCGCCTGCGCGATCCGATCCGCCAAATCGAAAAGCTCACGCATGACCTTGCTGGACCCGATCATGGCGCCGAACTGGCCTTCCGAAACCAGTTGGCGCTTTAAGCGCACGTTTTCTTCCGCCAGCGCCAAGTGCTCGAGCGCGCGCTCCACCACCAGGCGAAGCTCATCCACTTCAAAGGGTTTGGGCAGGTAATCGTACGCGCCGCTCTTCATGGCCTCAACAGCAACCTTTTCCGAACCGTAGGCCGTGATCATGATCACCGCAGGGCTGCTTGCCTGGGCCTTCAGCTCGCGGAGAAAATCCAAGCCGCTCTCCTCAGGCATTTCGATATCCAGCAGCAGTAGGTGGGGATTTTCCTGGGCCATCATCTGTCGCGCGGCCGAGACCTTTTCAGCATCCAAGACTCGATATCGGCCTTCCAGGGCGCGCCGCATGCCATAGCGGGCCGTGCTATCGTCGTCGACAATCAGTATGGTTGGAGATGCTGGTTTCAAGATTGATGGCTTTGGATAGGTCATGTTGTTCTTCGCCCCTGTGGCGGTCGGTACTCCGGGATTCGGGACTCGAGTTTCGGGCGAGATCCCTTTGTCGTCACAGGCCCGTAGGTCCCTCGAGTTTCTACATTTGCAATGAGGGACCTAGTCCCCCCTTGAAAGCGCGACACACGGATTTGATTTTACAGCCCTCGCCCCCTTGGGGGAGAGGGTGGCTCGCAGCCGGCGCTTTCATCAGCCGGGGCGAGACGGGTGAGGGGGTAAGAACCGTGGAAAGTCGTACCAATCTAATTTAGGGGATCCTTCGCGGCGTGAACCCCCTCACCCCCACGACTTGCAAAACGTGGGGCCCCCTCCGCCTTGCGGTCCCCCCTCTCCCCCAAGGGGGCGAGGGAAAATGTAAAAACTCCAGGGCCCGTTGGGCCGAAAGACCATAGCCCACGGCGTATGAAGGTGTGAAAAAATCCGAAAAGGGACGATTTCACCTCATGCATCCCATTGAAAATTCACGTAGGGGCACGCCATGGCGTGCCCCTACGAGGATTTTTTCACACCTTTAAGCCGTGGGAGACAACCCCTAAACCAGCACCCGAGCCCCGGAGGGGCGAAAGACCATGCTCGCCATTTCTTTCGCCCCTCCGGGGCTCACAGAGGGTGTGGATGATGGGCCCCCACAGCTCACGCTGTGGGCTACTGTCTTCCGCCCGTCAGCTGACGGGCTTTTCCGCGACCGCTGACTTGGCAATCCGAAAGCGTACAACAAATCGCGTGCCAGGGTGAGCAGAAGTTGCGATTCCCTCCTTCGCTGGGCTTTGGCATTCCACGGACCCGCCAATTTCGTCCAATCGGCGCTTGACGATGGCAAGTCCCAAGCCCGTCCCCCCCGCTCGCGTGGTGAAGAACGGCTGGAAAATTTTATCCAGCTTATCCTTGGGAATACCGCGTCCCTGATCCTCGACGGAGAGTTCGATGTACTCCGGCTGTGCTGGCGGGCGCGCAAAGCGAATCCGAATCGCGCTTCCTTCGTCGCTCGCCTCCAGGGCGTTCACGAGGAGATTTGAAACGACGTCGCTGGCAGCCTCCTCTCCGCCTTCGACCAGGCAAGGCCCTGCGTCGTCCGTCTCCAAGGTTATGTGGCGCCGCTCGGCTTCCATCCGTGAGATGGCAGCGACCCTCCTCACGACGGACACCAAATCGGCGGGCCGGTCCGTATCGCGCGCGGGCTTGGCGTAGCGCAGGACCTGCGAGATGTTCCGGTTCAAGCGGTCGATCTCATCCACCAGCATCCGGCAATCGCGCCGCGAACTCTCGGGAAGCGCCTCGTCCTCTTCCATGAGCTGCACAATTGTCTTCATGCCGCTGAGCGGGTTTTTGACATTGTGCGCGATACGAGCCGCCATCTCGCCGAGAAAAGCCATTCTCTCCTTCGCGGCCAGCTCGCGCTCCAGATTGATTTTGTCAGCGATGAGCCGGCATAGTTCCAAGGCCGCCGCCAGGCGATCGGCGAGAATTTCCAAGGCGGCGATTTGCTCGCCGGAAACTTCGCCACCGGCTGGCACGACCTCCAGAATCGCAATCGTTTCCCCGCCGCGAGAAATGGGCACGCGGTAGCCCTTGGGTGGGATTCTCCCATCGGAAGCGTCGCTGGGGATCGGGCCGCGCAGGAGCCTCACCCTCTCCAGACCCAGCGCGCGGGGCACACGCTCTTCCACGAGAGCTTGGAGTGAATCCACATCTCCCGTCCGTTTGGCGTGTTCCTCGATTTCCGTTGCGAGTTTCTGGACCTTCTCGAATTCGGAAACGAATTGTTGATGCAGGGCCCGGCTGATCAGCCGCTTCAGGGGCTCCACCAGCACGACGAGGACAAAGATCATCACCGCCTCGGTGACCACCGCCGGTATGAAATAGTGATCCTCCAGCAGGCGACTCAATCGGCGCATGAAATTCAGGTAAATCAGGGATCCGAAGATTGCGGCTGCTGAATAGACGACGTTTCTTTGCACCCGCAGGTCGAGAAAGTCATAGCGAAAAATGGAGTAACCCATCAGGCCGCTGGGGAGAATTCCCACCAACATCAAACCTGTCGCGAAGTATCCTCCCAACCCGCCCACCGGCGGCAAGACGCGCGGCAAATAGGCAACCGCCCAACCCAATGCCAGGAGGCCCTGGAGCCCCGCGAGATAACAGTGAAATCTCGCGAGGGTCGGGTCAGCCGCGCGACGGTACACATTCAAGTACCCGTTGACGCCCGCGGCGAAGATCAGCGCAGCGACGGCCCAAAGAACCAGCCATCGCACCGGGGGGCCAAGCGCCACCAGCGGTTCCCAGCCGAGGTGACGCAGCAACCTGCCCACAATCCAAGGACAGAACATCACGGGAAGATAAAAGCACGGTACCAGCAGCCGTTGCCAGAGCCGGATCGGGACGAAGCCCGCGCAATATTCTGCTTGCACGTGAACCAGCAGAGGCACGGCGGCGATGAAACCCACTATGGAAACGGTACGGGAGAATCCTGATAGAACCGCCGGGCCCGCCCCGTAGTAGAGGCCGATGTTGAGGGCCAGCAGATTTCCCGAATACCACATGAACAGCGCCGCCATCAATGCGAACAGCAGCCATTCTAGCCGGCGTAACCGCCGGTTCCCCAGAATCAAAACCATCAAGAAGAGATGGATCAGCGTCCCGAAGGTATAAACGACAAGCTTGGCGGCAACAGGAGGCGTAAGTTCGTAAGCGACATCCACGCGGAACTCTCCGACGAAGGGGTGGTCGCCCCACGCACAAGGCACAAAGGTGATTCGCGAGCATCATTGTAAGTCAGCCCATGGAGGTAAGTAAACGTTCAGGTCGTGCGCAGACGCGGGTCAACGGGAATACTCGCCGTCAGGTTTGGAATGTCACCCCGGACGAAGTACTCCGTCCTGGAGGGGAGCTGCGCGCGGGAAAAAGGTAATTTGTATTTCGCTGTTTGCTCAATGCGTTGTGAGCCCCATTAGACACCTGTGTGGCCGTCGCAAGACAACCCATTTACACGAATCGGACTCTTGTGAGATGATGTTTTCGACATTTTCACACGAGCAGACCGCCCTGACTAGCCAAAATGGAGAGTAATCCGACAGAACAGTCCACGCCACGCCCCAACACTCCTGCGCTTCCGCGAGTCTTGGTGGCGACGACCGCCATGCTCGCCTTCATTACCTTCTGGCGAGCGGCGGCGATCGTACTGAACGATCTTGCCTCGTCTGCCTACTACGCGGGCGGAATCGCGGAGCAGGCCGTGGGCAAATCCGCCCCCTGGTTCATTCTCGCCGTCATGTTGTTTTCCTACGCCGTACGCGCGATCTACGTGGAAAGCTGTAGCATGTTCGTGCGGGGCGGCGTCTACCGCGTGGTGAAAGAAGCGATGGGCGGAACGCTCGCCAAGTTTTCCGTCTCCGCCCTGATGTTCGACTATGTCTTAACGGGTCCTATCAGCGGCGTTTCCGCCGGCCAATACCTCGTGGGGTTCCTGAATGAGGCTCTGAATTACCTCCACATCGGCATCGTTCTGCCGGTAAACGAGACAGCCGCCGCCTTCGCGATCCTGGTGACAATTTATTTCTGGTGGCAAAACATCAAGGGAATCCCGGAATCGAGTGAGAAGGCGCTGCGCATTATGCAGCTCACCACCGTCATGGTGGTGCTCTTGATCGGATGGTGCGGTTACACACTTTGGGTACGCGGCGCGCACTTGCCTCCCCTCCCGACACTCGGGCATTTGCATTACTCCCCCGACGCCCTGGGATGGCTGAGTCGAAGCAGCCTTCCCCACACCATCGGCCTCCTGGGAATCTTCATCGGTCTCGGGCACTCCATCCTGGCCATGAGCGGCGAAGAATCGCTCGCCCAGATCTATCGGGAAATCGAGCATCCCAAGCTGCCCAATTTGAAGAAGGCCGGCCTGGTCATCTTCATCTACAGCATGCTCTTCACCTCCCTGGTCTCTTTCTTCGCGGTAATGATCATTCCCGATGCGACGCGCAAGAACTTCTTCGAGAACCTCATCGGCGGACTGGCTATGAATGTCGCCGGTCCAGTGATGCTCCGCCTGGTGTTCCATGGGTTTGTGGTTTTGGTTGGAACCCTGATCCTCGCCGGCGCGGTGAACACTGCCATCGTAGGTTCGAACGGCGTTCTTAATCGCGTTTCGGAAGATGGCGTTCTGGCTGCCTGGTTCCGGCGCCCGCACCCCCGTTTTGGCACATCCTATCGCATTATCGATATGGTGGTCGGCCTCCAGATCCTGACGATTCTCCTCAGCCGCGGCAACGTTTACCTCCTGGGCGAAGCTTACGCCTTTGGCGTCATATGGAGCTTCGTCATGAAAGGCCTGGCGGTCCTGGTGCTGCGGTATAAAGACCCCGGCCCGCGCGAGTATCGGGTCCCCTTGAATCTGCATTTTGCCGGGCGGGAAGTTCCCATTGGACTGGGCCTCATTACCCTGGTGCTTCTCGGTGTGGCCTTGGTCAATCTGCTCACCAAGCAGGTCGCCACGGTCTCCGGGGTTGCCTTCACGATTGTGCTCTTCGCCGTTTTCTCGATTTCCGAAAAAGTGACCCGCTCGCGCCAAGGCGTTCACGAGGAGCTTGACCAATTTCATCTCGTCCCGGGGGAAGAGCTCACCCCCAAGGCGGTGGGAGTTCGGCCGGATAATATTCTGGTTTTGGTACGCGACTACCATACCCTTGACCACCTCGCCGCCGTCCTCCGGCGTGTGAATACTGCCCGGCAGGACGTGTCGGTTTTGCACATTCGCATTCTGCAACGCGCTGCCTCCGGCGCGAGTGAATTAGTGCCGGAACAACTCTTTAGTGCCACCGAACAGCTTCTCTTCACCCGCGCTCTCGCCCTGGCGGAGCACGAAGGCAAGAGCATT
>Ga0187865_1004480_pt1 | contig 10333 bp, 5 predicted proteins | sample June2016WEW_11_1_2_FD_132989 | JGI IMG/M metagenome (GOLD analysis project Ga0187865, IMG submission 132989) | Peatland microbial communities from SPRUCE experiment site at the Marcell Experimental Forest, Minnesota, USA - June2016WEW_11_100 | ecosystem: Environmental > Terrestrial > Soil >...
GCCTGTGACCGTCATCGCCCCGCTGCTAAACGCCACCCCCACCTCACCGCTGTTGATCGCCGCGCAGGTCACCGAGAGCGGCGGATTGATGGTGATCGCACAGCCCGTGCTGACGGCGCCCTTGCCGTCCGTCACTTGGATCGTAAACGTACCGCTGGCCGTCGGCGTGCCGGTGACGGCCCCCGTGGAAGTGTTCAGGCTCAGGCCGGCCGGCAACGTGCCGCTAACCGAGAAGGTGTAAGGTAAGGTACCACCCGTGACCGTCATCGCCGGGCTATTGAACGCCACACCCACTTCACCCGTGTTGACCGCCGGGCAAGCCAGCGACGGCGGTGGAGCGATGGTGAACGGGCAGGTGGTGGTATTGACGATGCCGTTGGCGTCCGTCACTTCGATCGTAAAGGTGCCGGCTGTCGTTGGGGTGCCGCTGATGGCACCCGTTGAAGTGTTTAGAGTCAGGCCGGACGGCAACGTGCCGCTGGCCACCGAGAACTTGTAAGGTGCAGTGCCGCCCGAGACGATCATCGCGCCGCTGTTAAAGGCCACTCCCACCTCACCGCTGTTGTTCAAGGAGCAATTCACCGAGTAAGGCACCGGGGGCAGATTGATGGTGATCGCACAGCCGGTGCCCACCGCGCCGTTGGCGTCCGTCACTTTGATCGTGAAGGTGCCGGGTGCCGTCGGGGTGCCGGTGACGGCGCCCGTTGTAGTGTTCAGGGTCAGGCCTGTCGGCAACGTGCCGATAATCGAGTACGTGTAAGGTGCCGTGCCGCCCGTAACCGTCATGGGCCCGCTGTTAAAGGGCACTCCCTGCGTACCCGTGTTGGTCGCCCCGCAAGTCACCGAGAGCGGCGGATTGATGGTGATCGCACAGCCGGTGCCCACCGCGCCGTTGGCGTCCGTCACTTGGATCGTAAACGTGCCGGATGCCGTCGGGGTGCCGCTGATGGCGCCCGTCGAAGTGTCCAGGGTCAGGCCGTTCGGCAACGTGCCGCTGCCCACCGCGAACGTGTAAGGTGCGGTGCCGCCCGTTACCGTCATCACCGGGCTGCTAAAGGGCACCCCCTGCGTACCGGTGTTGGTCGCCGAGCAAGTCACCGAGAGCGGCGGATTGATGGTGATCGCGCAGCCGGTCCCCACCGCGCCGTTGGCGTCCGTCACTTTGATCGTGAAGGTGCCGGTTGCCGTCGGGGTGCCGGTGACGGCGCCCGTGGAAGTGTTCAGGGTCAGGCCGGTCGGCAACGTGCCGCTTCCCACCGAGTACGTGTAAGGTGTGGCGCCGCCCGTGACGGTCATAGGCCCGCTGTTAAAGGCCACTCCCACCTGACCGGTCTTGGTCGCCGCGCAACTCACCGAGAGCGGCGGCTCCACCGGCACCTGAATCACGCGCTTGTCATTGGTATCCGAAACCAGCAAATTGCCACCGCAGGTTGCGACCCCGTAAGGAGTGATCAGCCGGTTCAGGCTGCCTGGAATCGCGCTGGTGCTTCCCAGAATGGTAGTAATGATGCCCGTAACCGCATCCACACGCCGGATGAGATTGTGCTGGGTGTCGGCAATATAGAGGTTCCCCACGCCGTCCACTGCGATGTCTCGCGGGGCAGAGAGAGTGCTGGTGGTAGCGGAGATGCCGTCCGTTGGCGGGGTGGTGGAGTTTCCGTTCCCGGCCACCGTGGCAATCGTCCCGTGTGGAATCGTCACCCCGGCGACGGTGATCGTGCCGGTCGCCTGAGTGTTCACCACGCGGATGCGGTTGTCGAGCGAATCCGCGATATAGATGTTCCCGTTGGAGTCGACGAACACGCCCGAAGGCGAGTTCAAATTCGCCGAAGTCGGCGTGCTTCCGTCGCCACAAGGGGCGGTACGAGAGGAGCACCTAGTGCCGTTGCCGGCGATCGTGGTGATGATCCCGCTAGTGAAGTTCACTTTGCGGACGACGTTGTTGCCCGTGTCGGCAACGTAGACGTTGCCCGCCGAGTCGGTGGCCACGCCGAACGGCGTAGTGAGCTCCGCATTCACGGCAAGCCCGGCGTCCCCGCTGTATCCGGCCACTCCGTTGCCCACGAACTTGTTGATGTTCCCGTCCGGAGTCACCACCCGCACCCGATTGTCGTTGGTGTCCGCGATGTAAACGTTGCCCGACGTCGAGTCCACCGCCACGCCGGACGGCTCGTTCAAGTCGGCTGAGCTAGCTGCCCCGCCGTCGCCGCAAGCGAGCGTGCCGCCCGCGCAATTGACCCCCGGCGTCCCGGCCAGGGTGGTGATGATACCGGACGTATTGACCTTGCGAATCACCTCGTTATCGGTGTCGGCGATGTAGGTATTTCCCGTGCCGTGGCAGTCGATGGCCACCTCGTGGTTGTCGAGCAGGCGCCCCGAAGTGGCCGGGCCGCCGTCGCCGCTGAAGCTTCGGAACAGGTCGCCCGCCACCACGGTCAAGGTGGAAGTCGCGAGTTGGAAATTGTACACCTCATTCGAGGTTGGGTCGGCGATCAGGAGATCGCCCGCTGACGAGGAGTTATCGGTGATCCAGAGAATGCCATAAGGCGTGCCGGAAGTGCCGATCGTGCTGGTGGCGGGAAGCGTCAGGATGGCGGAGAGTTTACCGCTGGACTTTGCCACTTCGTCGACCCGACGGCTGAGCGGGTTGTTCTCGGCGATGTAAAGGTTGCCGGTGGGATCCAAAGTGACGCCCCACGGCACGTTCAAGAAAACGCTGGTCGGAGGCACCGGGGTGGCGCCGGCCGTATTGGCGCCGCCCCCGGCAAAGGTGGTGATGATTCCCGTGCCCGCATCAACTCGCCGCACTCGACTGTTGTTGGTATCGGCGATGTAAAGGTTCCCGGCGGGATCGACAGCGACATTGGCAGGCTGGTTGAGGCCGGCCGTCGCGCCGGTGGCCGACGAGCCGTCACCGCAAGTCTGGGAGCCCCCGTAAACACAGGGGGATACGCCGCCGCCGGCCACCGTGCTGATGGTCGTGAAGCCGGAGTCAGTCTTGCGGACGCGGTTATCGAAGGTATCAGCGATCAAGAGGTTCCCGTGACTGTCGAAACTCAGCCCCTTCGGATTGTTGAGGTAGGCACTCAAGGGAGGACCGCCATCGCCTAGATTCGCGGTGTATGTGCCCCCGCCCGCCACCGTGCTGATGATGCCGGTGTCAATGTTGACCTCGCGGATCAGCGACCCGTCGGCAATGTAGACATTTCCGCTGGAGTCAACCGCCACCGCGGCCGGCGAATTCAACAACGCGCTGGTGGCCTGCCCCCCGTCCCCGTTCGCGAACCCGCTCACCCACTGGTATCCTGTGCCCGCAAACACCGTGACGTTACCGCTGGTGTCGATCTTCACCACCAAATAGTAATTCGGCAGCGCGACATAGGTATTGCCCGAGTGGGGTGTGGCGACAGTGGTATCCACGGCAACGGAATAAGGCGTGGGAAGATTAGTCGTTGTCCCCGGGCCGCTGGGCAACGCGCCCCCCGCGAACAGGGAAGGATTCTGGGCGCGAAGGCCGGTCGCAAGCAGCAGGGTCGCCAAGATCACAGAGTAAAAGGTCTGGGTGCGGCGAATCATTTTCAAGTTGTCTCCCGCGGACGCCTCAATCGCAGTGGTACACCCGCCGTTATCGGAACCGGTGTTGTTGCCCCGCTATGCTGGGAAGTCCTGTTCTCGTGCTGTCCTCACCCCATGCGAACGCATGAGATCTAGTCGGTGTTTACCGGCGCCTGCGTAAGTGCGACGCCGTTGGTTTCGGGGTTGTTATTGGAATCGATGAACTCAATCGAGAGGGTCGGCGTCATGCCGTTCTGGCCCCAGCGCTGGTACTCATAGTTCGGAACCAGGAACTGCGCCGTCAGGATCACGTCGCCGCCACTGGAAATCGTCGCCGCTTCGAAAGAACCGTAACGGGCGAGAGGATTCACTGAGTCGCCCAGCGTCACCACGGCGTTAACGGCGTCGTCGGCGCGATAATTGAAGATGTCAACGCTCAGCGTTACCTGCGTGGTTCCGTCGCCCTGGTCGGTGGCGCTCGTCACCTGGTAGAAGCCGGTGAAGTTCTGGGCGGCCGCCGGGCGCGCCGAAACCACCAAGAAAAGCAGAGAACAAGAAATCCCGAGCCAAACGCTGGATGATTTTAGGGTCTTCATGCAATCCTCCTTACAAACCTCAACTTTGCTGCGGTGATCGAACTGGCGACTCAATGGATATCACGTCTGACTAAGGAGTCACTGGGCGAAGAGTGGTGTGATCCGATGGTTCCGGTCTGCCCCTCACTCGTGAGTCGGCACCGACGCCGCGTTACTTTGTGTTCTTCGGTTGGTCACAGGCTGACATCTCAGGGGTTGCGAAGCCCGAAGGCCACACCTTGGTGGGCGGGACACTTGGCAGGCACATGGTTACGCCGACCCTTAGAGCCTGCATTGAGCGAGGCGAAGGGTCGGCATGTGCTGAGCTAAAACTCAGCGCTACAACACCCCATCAAGCTGGGCAGAGGCGTCGAGGACATTTTTCATCAGCCTGCTAGACAACCTTCGAACCGCCCGCCATGGATCCTCGACAGGCTGGCCCCCCTCGCCGGAAGCGGCTTACCCCATTCGCAGTCGCTTCACAAACATTCCAAGACCACTCAGAGCAGTGGCCAGCAAAAGCAGTTGAGCCGAGTCTGGCTCCGCGGCGCCGACGGGAGTGCCCCCGTAGGGAACGTCTTCCAAACTAAAGTAGGTCTCGCCCTCATTTGGCAGTCCACCTACGAAGTTCACATACCCGAAAGTGCCCGTGGAGGGAGGCAGGCCGCCCGCCCCTCCGGGATCAGCCGAGAAAAAGGTGGTCGGCCCCGCGTAAAACCCATCTGAATCATCTAAAGGGTTAGGGCAAAAATCAGGCGTATTCATGTACCCGCCGCTGCACAGACCATCGCCGTTGAAGGCAAACACCCCGGTCCCGGTAAGGTCCAGGGAACTGAGCGTATAGCCCGAATTGTTGATAACCTCCACCAACGGGTCGTCGGATCCGCCGAGGAAAATGACGGGAGAACCAGGAGTAGTAGAGAAGCTCAGACTCCCGCCCGTGCCGACAGTAATGATTTCGCAGCCGGTGGCGTCTCCAATCTGCAACGTGGTGGCCGGGCAACCGTCCGCCCACGACGCCTTCTGACCCAGGACCAGAAACACCACCAAGACCGCGCACAACAATAAGACTTTTTTCATGATTCGACTCCTTTTCGCCAAAGATGAACTGTCGCTCAGCCCGACCACCGCGCGGCTCAAAGTGATGCACTCGCCGCCCCTGCCGCCCTGAACGTGCAATCATCTTGAGGGTTACCTGATCGGATGAGGATGGTCGACTGGGACATGGTTCGAACCGGCGATGCACCCGCCCTTTTTCCCCCTGACCAAGTGCCCCCTAAACCTTTGGGCGCGTTCGCCGGAATAATTGCTGGGCGTAAATACTCATACGCAGACAGTCTGGGCAAACGATGGGCCAAACCCGGGCCGTCAGTCACTTTTTCATTGACCCGTAAGACCTTGAAAAATAAGGCGTCTACAACGGCCGTGGGGGGGTTACATAAGGTTATCGTTCTGGGAGCCAACCTAAGGTTGCAAAACTTTGCACGTAGATGTGCCCTAAATTTCGCCTCTCGAAACGGCCAGCCTAAGCACCGCGTGGATAATAGCATAACCGAAAAACGGCAGCTATTACTGAGATCAATGATAATTCCGGACAATTCTTCCCCACAGTGAGTATGCATCAGATAAACGGTATTGTCAACATCATTTTTGTAATTAGCGTCTTGAAATTTGCCTTACGTCAAAACAGGAAGAAGGCCTTCCTGCATTATTCCCGTGCCCCGCGACCTGTCCGGGGTTGCTGCCATAGGGCCATCAAGGGCTTGAGTAATCCGGGCTAATCCCGTGGCCGCCTGAAGAAGTCCCGAACCCGCTCTGCCCACACGGCGCATGGGTTGACTGCGAACGCTTCCGAAAAGAACCTATCCAGGCGGGCACGGGACTAGCACCCACCCATTATTGCCGGTTTCAAGTGCATTGGCCTATGTCCAGTAACTCATGGTATTGTATGAACCTGTGCTCATGGGGGGGTGTAGCTCAGCCGGATAGAGCATCGGATTTCTAATCCGAGGGTCGGGGGTTCGAGTCCCTCCACCCCTGCCATCTTTCCAAGCAGTTAACTTTGGTAGTCCTGACGCCGTTGCGAGTTCGCCCACGTTCATGGAAGTTCTGAGTGCGGGTTTTGCCCGGGATATCCTGCCCGGGATGTCCAGTTCTCATTGAAGCTTCAATGGTAGAATACTGCCGATCCTGCCGCTATCGATTCAGACTGCGGCGGGATCGGCGTAGTTAGCCCGGATTTGTCACCAAGCTGGGACGCATTTGGGGACTGCCGGAAGGGCGGGGCCTCAGCCCGACCGCAGACGCGGCTATCTATTTTTTTTCCCCTCACTCGCCGCGCAGCCCCGATGCATCGGGGCTGCGCGGCGAGCGAGACAAAGGAATAATTGGGAAGGGCATGAAACGGCGGGGCTAAAGCCCCGCCCTTCCAAACCCGTGGTGAGAAATCCGGGTTAATCATTGGCTCATAAGAAAGAACAGCATTATCTCAGGAGGCGGATATGGCAGATGGCTTCACTGGCCCAGAACCGACGCGGCGCACGTTTCTGCGGGCGGGGATGAGCAACCCAACCGGGCCGGCACCGGCCAAAGACCCATTATCTGCAACGGCGGCGGCGCCACGACCCAACTTTGTGGTTATATTGGGCGAGGGGATGCGGGCGGACGAGCTAAGTTCCGCTGGAAACAAGCTTATTTCCACCCCGAATCTCGACCGCAACGCCCGGGAGGGTATAAGCTTTCGCAATTCTTTTGTGATTAATGCACTTTGTTTGCCGGCGCGGGCCACGGTACTGACCGGCCTGTATTCCCACTCGAATGGATGTATCGACAACAAAAATCGGGAAATACCAAAAGATGTCCCCATGTTTGCCGATACGCTGCGCGAAGCCGGCTACGAAGTGGGTTTCTTCGGGAAATCCCACATCCAGGCCTTATCCAAGCGCTACTGGGACGCTTACTTGGGCATCGAAGCTGCCTTGACGGACTATTATCACCCGGTGATGATAAAAAGCGAGAAAGGGCAGGCGGAGCCTGCCAGGCCCTATCAGGGTTACGTGGACGATCTTATTACCGATCGGGCCTTGGCCTGGCTGACCCAGGAACGAAACAAACCTTTCTGTCTTTTTTTGTGGTTCATGGCGCCCCACGATCCTTTCTTCCGGCCTCGCCGACTTTTGGATCTGTACAACGGCGTCGAGATCCCCAAACCCGCGACCTTTGACGACGACCTCAAGGGCTATCCTGGAAAGCCGCGCGCCTTTACCAAAGCTTGGACCAAGATCGGTACCACGGTTCCCGTTAAGGGCGCCCCACGTTCGCTGGAAGAACTGGTGAAGGACCATTATGCCGGTGTCGTAGGCAACGACGACAACGTGGGAAGAGTATTGGAAGCTCTGACGCGCCTGGGCAAACTTGACGATACCGTCATCGTGCTCAACTCCGATCATGGCTTCTTCCTTGGCGAGTGGGGTTTCTACAACAAGATGTTTATGCATGAACCTTCCATCCGCGTTCCGCTCGCTGTGCGGTATCCACGGCTTATCAGGCCGGGCGAGGCCTCGGAAAAGATGGCATTGAATCTGGATATCACCCCGACGCTGCTCGAACTGGCGGGGCTAAAAGTGCCGGAGTGGATGCAAGGGCGAAGCTTGGTTCCCTTCATGAAGGGCGTGCCACCCTCCGATTGGCGCCAAGACTGGCTTTACGAATATTACGACGATCGTTGCGCTCCGAAGAATCGTGGCGTCCGTACGGAACGATATAAATTGATTCACTATTGGGAAGCCCCCCAAGAGTTCGAGCTTTACGACCTGCAAGAAGACCCTGGCGAATTGCACAATCTGTATGGTGACGCGAGCTCGAAGGAATTGACCAAGGATCTGTTACATCGAATGGAGGAGCTACGGCGCGAGACCGGAGAGATCTAGCGCCTAATTGCATTTAAAGCGCGATTATTTATGGCTCCCGGAAGGGCGGGGCTTTAGCCCCGCCGCCCCTAGGCAGAGGGTTGAACAGGCCTTCAGGCCCTGAAGCCGCATCGCTTCAGGGGCTAAAGCCCCTAAAATCAACCCGAGTTCTACGACGGGGCTAAAGCCCCGTCCTTCCGCCCGGCTACAAATAGTGTCGCTCATTTCTGCAACTTGGCACCAGGTCCACGCCGACCGAAGGGATCCACAGATGCGTCGGTCGGGCAGGGGGCAGAATAATGGCGACGGGTTCATTCGCTTTGAGTAAAGGGCGCCCACCGTGATCTTTGGGAAGCCAACTCGGGGAGGGGAACGCATGAAAGACAACAGGCAGAAGAAAAACTGGTCGCGTCGTTGTTTCCTCAAGGCAAGTGCCGGGGCCATCGGAGGACTGGCTGCTGCGCCGAAGGTCTTCGGCGCTTCCTCGCACGAGACGCGCCCGGCTGACCCGAAGCCGAATTTTGTCATTTTTCTGGGCGAGGGTCATCGGGCCGACGCCCTGAGTCTGGCCGGCAATGGGATCCTGAAGACCCCGCATTTGGATCGCCTTGGGCGTGAAGGAATGAATCTGCCCAACGCCTTTGTCGTGAATGCGCTCTGTTCGCCCTCCCGCGCCACGATTCTGACGGGGCTTTACTCGCACACCACGGGGGCGATCGATAACCGAAACCGTCCGATTCCCCCTGCCGTCCCCCTCCTCTCTGATCTGTTCCGCCAAGCTGGCTATGAGGTGGCCTGCTGCGGCAAGGCGCACGTCGGCGGAGGCTTACGAGACCGCTATTGGGACTACTATTTCGGCTTCAATAGCCCCGCGACAAACTACTATCGTCCGAGGCTCGCCGAGGGGCGAAGCGGCGCGGTCGGAGAGGAAAAGGTCTATGACGCCTATGTCGATGACCTCGTCACGGAAAGAGCTGCGGGTTGGCTCCGGCAAAAACGCGAGGGTCCGTTCTGCCTATTTATGTTGTATCAAGCTCCCCACGGGCCTTTCTATCGCGCCCGACGTCACCTGGATCTTTACAATGGCATTCCCATCCCTAAGCCCAGCTCCTTTGACGACGATTTAAAGGGCTATCCGGGAAAGCCGCGAGCCTTCGCCGAATATCCCAACAAGATTGGAACGACCAATCTGGGCGACAATGATCCCCGAACACTCGAAGAGCTGGTGAAGGACTATTATGCGGGCATTGTGGCCGTGGACGAAAGCGCGGGCTCCATCATGGAGACCCTCAGCCAGAACGGCCAGCTCGATAATACGGTGGTCCTGTTCACGTCTGATCATGGCTTCTTCCTGGGCGAGTGGTGTTTCTACGACAAGCGGCTTATGCATGAGCCGTCAATTCGTGTCCCCATGCTGATTCGCTACCCGAAGCTCATTAAGCCCGGGTTGACCTCGGAAAGCATGGTTTTGAATCTCGATATTGCCCCTACACTTTTGGAGTTAGCGGGTCTCAGCATCCCTCCCTGGATGCAAGGACACAGCATGCTTCCACTCCTCAAGGGCGGTGAAGCCGATTGGCGCAAGGATTGGCTCTATGAGTACTACGAATACCCGGGAGCAGCCGCGGCCCGTCCGCATCGAGGTGTTCGCACGGAACGCTACAAATTGATCCACTATTACCTGGCTCCTGAGGAGTTCGAGCTCTATGATCTCGCCAACGATCCGGGCGAGCTGCACAACCTTTATGGTGAACCTCCGTACGCAGAGCTGGCAACTCAGCTTCGTGAGCGGATCGAAGCACTCCGGAAAGAAACGGGCGATGTGTACGAAGGCCCAAGCTTCGCTCTAAAGGAGTCCTCCTAATCCGAATTTCTCACCACGCTGGGACGCTCTCAGGGGGCTGCTGGAAGGGCGTGGGACGAACAAAGGGCGGGAGCCGCGATTTCGGCGGGGCTGAAGCCCCGCCCTTCAAGCAACTCCCCAAAAGCCTCCCGGCGTGGTGAGAACCCCGGGTTAGAAGCAATACTGTCCACTTAGCGCGCGTTTTCATATGGACTTGCGCGAAGCGCCTTGGACTGCGGTAGCAGCAGCTACCGCCTTTCTTCCTCCGCCCCTTGCGCCTTTGCCCTATGAACCGAAGGCGGAAGGCGGTAGCTGCTGCTGCCGCAGTCCAAGGCGGGCTTCGCCCGCAATTAGCCCGACTTTGCCAACTGGGGGGAAAATCGTTTGTAAGTGATTGATTCTTGGTTCGAGGGAAGCAAAGGTCTTCACTACACGGAGGCACCGCCGGGAGC
>Ga0187865_1004481_pt1 | contig 10330 bp, 9 predicted proteins | sample June2016WEW_11_1_2_FD_132989 | JGI IMG/M metagenome (GOLD analysis project Ga0187865, IMG submission 132989) | Peatland microbial communities from SPRUCE experiment site at the Marcell Experimental Forest, Minnesota, USA - June2016WEW_11_100 | ecosystem: Environmental > Terrestrial > Soil >...
CTCACGGGAATACTTGAACGAACAGGGTGACAAGGTGACCACCATGGAACACCGCGCCGGGTGGGACGCTACCCTTAGCGCACCCAAAAGCGTTTCACTCACGGCGCTGGTCGGCGGTGACGAACGGGTGAGAGACGCGCACCGGGAAAGCGTACAGGTTGCCCTTGGCGAGTTGGAACACTACGTACAGGCGCGCATAGGCCGCAACCATCCTGCCGAAACAACCGGCCAATGGGTTGCGGCCAAGTTCGAGCACGATAGCGCGAGGCCGGTGGAGGGTTACGCCGCCCCGCAGCTTCACACGCATGTTGTGTTCTTTAACGTCACCGAAACCGCAGACGGAACAGCCCACGCTATTCAGCCGCAGGAATTGTTCAAGAGCCAGCAGTACGCAACGGCAGTGTACCGGTCCGAATTGGCCCACCGCCTTTAGGAACTCGGTTACGAAATCGAACAGGGGAAAAGCGGTCAGCCGGAAATCAAGGGGTACAGTCAGGAATACTTGGACGCCAGCAGCCCGCGCCGCCAGCAAATCAAAGAGCACCTGGAAGAGCAAGGGTTGCGCGGCGCTGGTGCGGCGCAGATCGCCGCTCACCAGACACGTGAGGAAAAGCTGCCGGCACTCTCGCACGAGGAGATGCGCATCCGGCACCAGGAGATTGCGGAAGCCTTTGGCAACCAGGCGCAGCGTGTAGTACAGGAGGCGCAGGCCCGAGGCGCGCAGGAACATCACAGTACCCAGGAGAGAGAAACGCGCACACGGGAGGCGGTCACCTATGCCCGCGACAAAAACATCGAGCGTGAGGCGGTAGTGGATGAACGTCAATTGATCCGCGATGCACTCCGCCGCTCCATGAGTGAGTCCACTTTCAGGGAAATCCGCGATAACCTTGAGCACCGCATCCGGTCAGGGGAATTCATCGAAGTGAGCCGGGAGCGCCCTGGAGGCGCAGACCGGACCCTCACAACCCGCGAAATGCTGGACTACGAGCGCGACAACGTTACCCGCATGAAGGCCGGGCAAGGAAACCACGAGCCGCTGGTTTCGGAACAAAACCGGCAGGAATTGGCTGGCCAGTTCGATCACCTTTCCAGCAGCCAGCGCCGGGCGGTGGCGGAAATCCTCAGCAGCCGGGATCAAGTGACAGGGCTGGAGGGTGTCGCAGGAGCGGGAAAGACTACTTCCCTTTCTGCCATCCGGGAGGCCGCCGAGCGCCAGGGCTATCAAGTTGAGGGATTAGCGCCAACTTCCCGCGCCGCCCACCAGCTTGAAGAAGCAGGCATCCATTCGAGTACATTGCAGCGCCATCTCGCCGGATCGCACCGAGAGCACAGCGAACGACACCTGTACATTGTGGATGAATCGAGCTTGGCGAGCACTCGCCAGGTCAACGAATTCATGCGCAGGTTGGAAGAACAGGACCGAGTAATCTTCGTGGGTGACACACGCCAGCACCAGGGAGTGGAGGCCGGGCGACCGTTCCAGCAGCTTCAGGAAGCCGGGATGAATACGGCGCACCTTGACGAAATCATTCGCCAGAAAGACCCCGCATTGAAACAAACCGTTGAGCAACTCGCCCACGGTCATGTGCACGAGGCGATTGACAGTCTCAGGCAGCAGGGCCGCGTGCATGAAATCCCGAACCGGGAAGAACGCCTGGAGGCAATCGCCAAGGCTTATGCCGAGCAACCCGACCGGACACTGGTGGTATCCCCCGACAACCGATCCCGCGAGGAGATTAACGCGGGTATCCACCGCGAACTGCAATCCAGCGGTCGGGTCGAAGACCAGGAACACCGGTTGACCGTGCTGGTGCCGCGCCAGGAGATGACGGGAGCCGACCGGCAGTGGGCCGCACAGTACGAACCCGGTGACATCGTGCGATACGCACGCGGTAGCAACGCGGTGGGCGTCAAATCGGGAGAATACGTTCATGTCACAGGCGTTGACCACGAACAAAACTTACTCACCGTGGAACGCGATAACGGCCAGCAGTTTACCTACGACCCGCACCGACTGCACGGCGTAAGTGTTTACCGGGAAGCGGAACGAGACCTTTCTACAGGTGATCGCGTGCAATTCACCGCGCCTTACCGGGATGAGCACATTGCCAACCGGCAACTCGGAACAGTCCAACAGATTGACGCCGAAGGCAACCTTCAAGTTCGGCTGGACTCCGGCCAGGAAGTGCAATTCAACATCCGGGAGCACCCGCATGTCGATTACGGCTATGCCGTCACCAGCCATAGCAGCCAGGGGGCCACCGCCGACCGCGTGCTCGTACACGTGGACACCGAGCAGGCCCACGACCAGCTCGTCAATTCACGGTTAGCGTATGTTTCCGTCTCACGAGGGCGCTATGACGCGCAGATTTATACCAACGACGCAGGAAAATTAGGCGAAGATTTAAGCCGCGACGTTTCGAAGCAGTCCGCATTAGAGACCGGGCATGAAGTGGGCGCCCAAGACCAAGGCCGCGCGACTGAAAAGTCCCCGCACGAATCAGTGAGCGAGTCGCATCAACACGGTGAAGGGTACAGCATGGGGCATTGATTATGGAAAAAGGGTGTGTCCTTGACATTTCCTCCATGTGTGAAAGCACTTCTATTGGCTCTAACTGTGTTTCGGACATTAGGACCAGTGCCTATTGGTGCGCCCGTGGACGAATCAGAATGTTTGAACCTCTCGTGGTAGAATGCCCGCACATCATCGTAGTGATTCCCGTTTTCGGGAGGTGCCAATGTGGCGTCGACCGGTCGTAACCGTAGTAATCCTCATCATCGCAGTGATTCTGACGGTGCCCCTGAGGGCGCAACAGAAGCCCTTCACCGAGGAGCAAGTCACCAACATGGTTCGGGACGGATTTGGAGACGATTCGGGGGCAAGGCTGATCGAGCAGCGCGGGACTGATTTCGCCCCGGCGGAAGATTTTCTCCAAACTCTCAAGGCCGCAGGCGCGAGCGCGGCATTTCTTAAAGCCCTGCGCGCAGCCAAGTACCCTCAGCCAACAGGCGGAGCACGCAAGAAGCCGTTAAACCAGGTACAGGTCTTCGCCTTGCTCACGGGGCAAGTTCCGAGCCACCGAGTCACCATGCTGGTCCAAGAACGCGGGATCGATTTCGAGCCCAACGGTGATTATCTACAAGAAGTCCGCTTGGCTGGCGGCCAAGACGAACTTGTAAGTGCGCTCAGAAACGCCAAGGTGACAAAGCCGGAACATGTTGACCCAGCGTTACAGGCGCGTAAAACAGACGTCCGGCAACATGTAGCACGTGGAGCGGAATACTTCAATAAGCGGCAATACGCGAACGCCGAGGCCGAGTTTCGCGCAGCGGTTCGGCTCGACCCCCAAAATTCCGATTTGCATGAGGCGCTTTCCTGTGTTCTTAACGTTGAGAACAAGCCGGACGAGGGGCTGGCGGAAGCACAAGAGGCTCTCCGCCTGAATCCCGACAACGACAGGGCCCACTTCAGCATGGGCGATTCGCTCAGGCACAAGCGCGATTGGGACGGGGCGATTGCAGAATACCGCGAGGTTCTGCGCCAAAACCCGAAGGATGAGGTTGCACACATCTTCCTCGGCGACGCGCTTGGACATAAAGGTGATTTGGAAGCGGAGATCGGAGAGTACCGCGAAGCCCTGCTCTTGAATCCGAAGAATGAGATTGCGCACACCTCCCTCGGCGACGCGCTTAGGAAAAAGGAGGACTGGGATGGAGCGATCGGAGAGTACCGCGAGGCCCTGCGCCTCAATCCGAAGGACGAGGTTGCACACACCTTCCTCGGCGTGGCGCTTGAGGCGAAGGGCGATAGGGCGGGGGCCATCGCAGAATACCGCGAGGCCCTGCGTCTCAATCCGAAGTATGAGGTTGCACACACCTTCCTCGGCGACGCGCTTGGATGGAAGGGCGATTCGGGCGGGGCGATCGCAGAATACCGCGAGGCCTTGCTCTTGAATCCGAAGGATGAGATTGCGCACACCTCCCTCGCCCATGCGCTTACGGAGAAGAAGGACTGGGATGGAGCGATCGGAGAGTACCGCGAGGCCCTGCTCCTCAACCCGAAAGATCAGACAGCGCACGCCTTCCTCGGCAATGCGCTAACGGAGAAGGAGGACTGGGATGGAGCGATTGGGGAATACCGCGAGGCCCTGCTCCTCAACCCGAAAGACAGCTACGCGCACTTTTGCCTTGGTGCAGCGCTGGAGCACAAAGGCAACCTGCGAGAAGCCTTGCAGGAATATCGTGCGGCCTACGAACTTGAACCCCGGCAATCATGGTATCGGGAGAAGTATGAGGATCTCTTGAAACGGATCAATCACTAACAAGCGCAGAGTTTGTGCATTTAGAACTCTCTGGTCCTTGGTTTGGGAACCACCGAAGAGCTGATACTAGGCTTTGGGGAGAGTGGCGTTGGTCGGTGTCCGGCACAAGCCCCAGGACAAACCTGAGGGGATTCTTAGAACGTGTGGAGCAGGCTGGAATGAGCAAAGTCAAGGTGAATCCGCACTGCCCTGTGCGAGGATGCAACACAGACAAAGATCACTTCGATGACCCCATTGTGAAAGGGTTGATACGCAAGTTTGCATCTCCCGACAAATTGACATTTTGGGTTCTTCAGGCGATGAAGGAACTCAGAGACTCCATTTCCAGAGATTTAGCGGACGGGAAGCTGTTTGCCTGGCTCACACGCCTACGCCAGCCGGAGGAACTATATATCCGAACGCTCTATGCTCTTTTCATATCTGATGAGAGGGAACTGCATCACTTATTGTCCGGGGAGCCCCCGAACGGATTGTCACGACTCTATAGGGAGGTCAACCAAGTAGTGTTCGAGGGCAGAGGACAGTTAAAAGTGTCACAGCCAGGATTAAACTACGGAGCATTTTCTCCGATGGATACCCTTAACGCGGGTGCTCATGTTTCCTTCAGCGCACTCGTCACTTGGACCGGCTTGGCGAAGAACCCCGAATACCTGCCTGCCGATTCTCGCGACAGGTACACGGGACTCCTGACATGGTACTGCGATAACTTACGTCAGATGCACGACCTGTTCAAGGTGGGAAAGCCAAAGGAAGTCGTTTTGGCGGCGGCGATAAATTTACACAGGCCCGCTACCTGTTGAGAAGTGCGGCAAAACGAGCAAGAGGCATAAAGCAAGCGGACATGCCTACGGCAATGGTTCTGAGGTTCCTAATCTTGACCCATGTCTTCGCTTGGGAGCTACCGAATGGCCTGGCAGTTTCTGCGATGACAGACTCTGCGATGAATCGGGCGCCGGGGCCGTGGTAACTTTCCAGAGAGTCAAAACGCAAATTCCGTAGGAAAACCCATGAACTTCGTAGTGATTGGAACGGACCACAGAATGCAGCGTCGGGATCCAGGCTTGGAAGGATTGTTGTCGGGATTCCTCAAAGTAACAACATGGATGGAGCCGCTTCAGGCAATCGCAGAGGAGTACGACGAGAAAGCCGCCAAATCGATCGCGCAACGCCTCGCCCAGGGGAGTGGTCTAAGCTGGTTTAACCTTGACATGACAAGCGAAGAAAAATTCCAGGCGGGGATACTCAATGAACAGCGCAGCCGGCCGATGTCGGAGGGCGGTGTTACGTTCCGCGTGCCCACTGACGATGTAAGAGAAGAGGCATGGGTACGGAAACTAATCGAATGTGGATCGGGAACTACACTTGTGATCTGCGGCTACGTCCACTTTGAACCTTTCGTGAGACAGCTTCGGGCGAAGGGCCATACTGTCGATAGTCGAGTCTACTTGGAGAGCGTTCCCAAAATCAAAATGCTTGAGTAAGATCTGACATAACACGGTAACTGCTTTCGTGGTTTTTCCTTCGATGACGAACACACAGTCATTTCCAAACATTGACCTTTGGTATCTTGTTTCGACCAGGTCTGAGGCTCGCGCCCCAAAAGCTGTAAAGGATTAACGGGAAACACAACTGTTAACCACTCCCCGGCCACACCGAAGACAAAGGGGATTGACACCAGTAGTTACAGGGCTTTTTTCAGCGGCTGGACGCGCGAGCGTCATCGGCAAGGCTCTCCAGATGCAGCCCAGGCCCGAGCCTTCAGAATGGAGAGCTTCCTGCAGCCTTACACCTGGCCCGTGTAGAGTTTTTCACCTTTCGGCGTCAGTTTCTCGCCTTTCTTGTCCACCAAGCCAAAACGCTGAAGTTTTACCACCTCATGCGGGTTACCAGCCGCCCGCTATCCGAGAATGGAACGAACAGAGAGCCCTTGCCGCGCTGGACATCCAGCGCGTACCGTTCGAGGACCTGGACGGCAACACCCAGGGCCACGCTAAGCGTGGCCGGAAGATCGCAGTCAGCCCGATTGCCGCTCTCCCGGTTAAGACCCTTTTCCACGAAGCCGGTCACGTAATGCTTGGCCACATTGACGAAGGCGACCTTGCGGATACCGAGCGCACACCACGGGATATCCGCGAGATGGAAGCGGAGGCCGTTTCTTTGCTGTGCTATGAGTCCCTTGGACTACCGGGAGCGGAATACAGCCGTGGTTACGTCCAATCATGATGCCAATGGCCGAAGGGACTCCCTTCCGGCAGGGCTTTAGTACGGGCATGATCTCCGGCAGTGCGCCGACCTGTTTTTCAAGGTCTGCGCCTCTGCCCAAGAACGGCGGACCTACCGAATCGGTCCGCGCTAATCGTCTATTTCTTTGGTTCGGTGGGCGGAAACATATCAGGCGTTCCCCCACATAACTTCACGGCATGAGTGAACGCAGTAACAAACCTTTCAGCTCTTTCCTTATCTCTGAAGAAAACAAGGGTGCCTGATCCGGATTCGTGGGGAGCTGGTTTCAATGGACATTCAGTGCCGCGCTTTTCCATGTCTTGGCAGGTCGGCTGAGTATCAAAGCCTCCTTGCTCAACGGTGGGTTTCAGATCAGCCGTTTTAAGGAATACTGTTATGAGAAAGGAAACGATGTCAGGTACCGTCTCTAGGGCCACCCCCGTTTCCCGACACCGTTTCCCCTCTGGAAAAAAGGTGCCTGACCCTTTTCCCAAAGAGAATTTCCCGGCACCCCCGGCTTGCCCCTGTAAAGTCAGCCATACGGGGTTCGGTCTGGCGCGTTCTGGTGCAATTCTGTCTGCTGGCAGGCTTTCTATTCGACATTCTCGCGCTCACGGATTTGGCGAGGATATTTTAATTCTGGTACCCCCGTACTATTGGCTTAATACAGCGCTTAAGTTACAAGGGGTAATGCTGATCCCGGCTTTGGCGAGGCTCTATGTCCCCGTTCGACGACGACGCAGGAAATCCTGTTTCTGTGGAATCCCAAGGTATCTTGCGAGCTAGAATCGCGACCTAACGCCATAGACTGCTGAAAGCGGTCAGGAGAAGGCTATGAAAAAGCTGGTTGCATTATTTATGCTTTGGCTGCTGGCTATGCCAGCGTTCGCTCAGCAGCCATGCACTAAAGTCGTGTCCTTTGGATACATGGCTCCGACTCCACAAGGTGCCCGTCTTATCCACTACAATATTCGAGACGGGACTTCCAAGGGGTGGCTTAACAACTGGGTGAGAAAGAATGCCAAAAACTACCCGGACGTTTGTTTCTTGCCGAATCCGTTGAAGGACCACGCTAACTTTTTGGTCGTTTTGTCAAACTCCCCGAGGTTTTTCCAGGGCTTCCAAGCCGTGACTACCACCGCCACCAATACTACGCCAGTTTCAGGTAGTGGGACTGTCACGGACAACTATGGTGGAACGTGGAATTATACCTATAACGGCGAGGTCACGACCACCACCACGACCCAGGAAAACGTCCCATATCAAATCAATACGAACATCCTCTACGCGAACGCCTATAACGATGACGGCGCAATCGTGTCTCACCGTTACCACGTCTACAGCACTCAGACTGGCGGCAATGGCTACTCTGCTTTTGGCTACAACATGGGAAACGCATTAAGGGCCATCAATGCAAGGGGTCGGTTAATAACCTCAGTTGTGCAAGACCTAGCCGGACCAGCCCAAAAGAAAACGAAGTCTGACCCACGTCTGGAGAATGGTCAGCACATAGTCCACCAGTTCGATAGCGTTGATACAGGTCGAGGCGCTCATCCCGTCGAACCTCCACCAGATTCCGAAAGAGTCACGGCCAAATTGGAAGCGTCCCAGGCGGGAGTTGGGACCAACCGCCCCGCTCTGGTCGGCCGGGTTGCTCCTACTGCTCAACCTACTGCTGCCGCTCAGCCCGCCCCTAAGAGCGAAACGACATCTTTCGGTGTAGCTGGCTACTCTACCGACGAGGGATTCAAGGTCGCGTCCGTGCGCGAAGGGTCCGTAGCTGAGCGGATTTTCATTTTTGTTGGTGATGTAATATGGGAAATCGACGGGAAGCCAGTTCGGAGCGGACAAGATGTAGATTCTGCCATCGCCGCAAACAAAGGAGGGACGATAAAAGTCAGCAATGAGAATGTGATTCCTTCCGTGCGGGAGTTGAATCTACCCTGAGCCAGGACGGGCACAGGAAATAAGCTGAATTGGAAAGGGGGAGGAGAGGAGAGCAATCATGAAAAAAGAAATCCAGATAGCTTTTTGGGTTCTGCTGGGTATGCTGGTCGCGGTTCCGGTCTTGGCACAAACTCAGACATATTGTAGTGATGTGGGTGGCAACATCGCATGTACCAGCTATGACAACGGAGCATCGTCACAAACATATTGCAGCAGTATTGCTAGTAACCTCACTTGCACAACTTATAACAATGACAATTACAACCGAGTACAAATCGAACGCAACTACGAAGCTGGAGAAGTCATCGGCACGGCTCTCGGTAACGTAATAATGGCTGCTATCCAGGCGCACAACGCAAGGAAACAAGCGCGGCAGGAATGGGACCAATTCGTGCAAGATATCCTTGCGGAGACCGAACTAAAGTGTGAAACCGACCCGAACATACACGACGAAAGCGGTGCGGTAGGCTGTAGGACTTTCATCTTTGCTTTCAACCAATTTATACATCAACATCGAAAAGATTTTGTCACGGACTATAGAAATGTCAAGCTACTATCTGACGCCATTGACAAAATTCCGGACGAGCAGCTGCCGGCGAGCCTATCCCTGGTCACAGAGCAGACGGTTGAGATAGCATTTCAGAGTGTTGATAAAAAGCAGTTGGACAAAAAGCCTAGATGGGCCTCTGGGAAAGATGTTTTCTGAGAAGCAATGCAGCAGTTGTAATGAGGGAAACGGCGTCAGGGGGAAACGCGGGTGGCCCTAGAAACGGGTCGCGGTAGCGCATTAGAGTTGAGCGCAGGCCGCTCTGCTCTGCGGTTCGTAAATTAGTGATAGCATTTTGAGAATGTTATGGAGGGATAAAAGACGCAGAGTAGTTCCAAAAGGCGGAACAACTCTGATGCGCTACCCGGCTTTCCCCCGGTTTTCTAGAGAAGTATTCACCGAATTCAGATGCTAAGAGGACTGAGGCGTAGCAAGGAAAACCTTGAAGACAGGGAGTCGGCCATCAGAGGCTAGATCCTCGATAACGCGTGCTACCTTCCACGATTTTCCGTGGCGGGTAATCAATGATCCGTTCGCGGGAACCAGTACATTTCCCAGGAGGTCCGGCTCCACGTCTGGTTTCGCTTGGTTGCCATCATAATAGTACACAACCTGTTTTGCATTAGTCATTGGGAGTGCCACACTCTTTTCGGTCGATTGGCAACACATTGTATCACATGGCAAACAAAAAGCGATGTGTCTATAACGTAGGAAACGCCGGCTGCCGCAGACACGCGGTTCAGTGTCAGCGTCTTTCGTAATCTCGATCTCGACAATCTCAAAGCACAAGTCCCTTCGCATCTGACATTGCGTTACCTCCTTGATTTGGATGATCAGCCCGCGCGAGCCGCAATAAACCAAAAGCGTATTACTTGATGTAATTGTGATTCAACAGTACGGTAGTACTGCCCCCGGTTAATTCCCGCTGAATGGCAGCGATCAATCCACACAATTATCTCCAATCTCCTTTTCTGGCACCGGTTTCTCGCGGGCACGGCGAGATGGGAAAGCCGCCTGCGCGCTGGCGGCACGGCGGGCTTCTGCTTTGTCCGTCAACTGACGGACACCCTCCGGGTTTGCGGTTCCCCCAAGAAACAAAACGAAGTGCGAAGTTTCTTGGCTCCCCCGCAAAAAGGCAGCCCTTGGCACTGGCGAGCAGGCCCCACTCGCCCTTTTCGTGCCCCGCGAGAAACGGGCGCAGAAAAGGAGAAAAAACAAATGATCGAGCAAATCAAACAGACCAATCGAGGTCAATTTAATGTTGAGGGTTCGTTGCAGGTTCGCACAG
>Ga0187865_1004484_pt1 | contig 10328 bp, 11 predicted proteins | sample June2016WEW_11_1_2_FD_132989 | JGI IMG/M metagenome (GOLD analysis project Ga0187865, IMG submission 132989) | Peatland microbial communities from SPRUCE experiment site at the Marcell Experimental Forest, Minnesota, USA - June2016WEW_11_100 | ecosystem: Environmental > Terrestrial > Soil >...
GAGATTGAAGTCGGTTTCATGAACAAGGCAACCAGCTTTGATCCCAAGCGGGAAGGCTGCCTTTTTATGCTCTCGGCTTCCTGAGCCCTCTTCGGGGAAGCACTCCCCTGAGGATAACTAATCCTCCAATGAGAGAAGCTTGAACAAAATGAATCTCGAAGCCCGTCCTTGGGCATGCCTGCTGCCCTTACTGAAGATTCTATCCTGCTGCGGTCATGGATTGACACTCATGAGAGTGCTCCGAAACGAAAAAGGATCTCTGAGTTACGCCTTTGGAGGGGTGAGCTTCATCCAGCCCCCATTGGAAGGGGGGAGATTCAGGAAAGGTTCAACAAATTTGAAGTAAACTACCGGGAACCATCCTTTTCCTACCGGATCTCCTTGAACTGATTCTTATCAAGAAAAGAAAAATTTTCCCATTGAAGACGAATTTGACCACGTGTCCTAAATCTCTTAAAGCGAAAGAATCCTTTTTTTGTGTAAGAGCTCATTTTTTATAGTTCAGTTTTAAGAGAATCTGAATTATTATAAGGGCCTGGTGAAGCCTTCTCACGGAGAAACAACCCAACAGCTGGAAAAGAGGCGTGTGGAGACCGCTTCTGTACAGAAGGCGGATCAGGTGAGAAAGAATGGGAGGGACAAGCAGCGAAGGAGGAGGAAGACGGGTAAGGGTGAAAAAGAGAAGAAGTTGCAGTTTTCTTGACGGTTGGTAATCATTGGGGATCTGTCGAAAGGAATGGCTGGAAACAGGTTCTTTTGGTTGGATTGAGCAGGGCTTTGCAGGGACATAAAGCAGATAGACCGTGAAATGGAAAATAACAGATCGGCGTACGTGCCTTAATCTCATCGGGGCCATTATTTTACTGGTTGGTCTAGGGACTGCCATCTTGATTTATCGTACAGCCGAGAATGAATCGAGAGATGTTTTGGGTTACGAACAAGGGAATGGATCTGTTTACCCGGTTAGCCCTGGAGATTCCAAGAAGTATTTACGGGATATGGAGCTGTATGGCGGGAAGGCAAATGTGCTTGTGGACGAATTCAGACGTTGGTTTGTGGGATTATGGCAAGGAGAATCACTCGCATTCACGGTAGGTTGTATTAGCGTTTTTATATCTTTTGTTATTTTCTACGCTGCCAATCACGTGCCATCTGGTTTAGAATCTGATATGAGCAATGAAAACAATCGGGATGGTACCGACTAAGCCGGCAAGAAAAACAGTTTGTGAAATATTCTTGGCATCAGACAGCAGGCAGAAAAAGGAGGAATAAGCAGATGTTACCCTTCAAGAAGATCCTCTATCCGACCGATTTCAGCGACCCATCCTATGAGGCGCTGAAAGCAGCTAATGAATTAGCTTTGCATTTCTCCGCCGAACTGTGCGTTGTTCATGTCGTTACTCCGGTTACGCAACCTCCGGCCGACCCCTCAGGGTCTGGTTTGTTGATTCTTCAGGAGATGGAAAAAGCTGCCAGGGAATCTCTCGAAGGAATGGTTAAGAAAAGGATACCAAAGGAATTATTGGTGCGTCAAATTGTCGTGCTGGGAGGAGCCGCTGAGGAAATCATACAGATCAGCGAAAAGGAGAGAGTGGACCTTATCGTAATAGCCACTCATGGGCAAACCGGCTGGCGCCATTTCGTATTTGGTTCGGTGGCGGAGAAGGTCGTGCGGCTTGCCCCATGCCCCGTGCTCACGATCCGAGCTCCTCATGAAGAGGAACATTAAGAGAGGGTCAATTTTCTTTCAGATGAGAAGATCCCAATTAAGGTTCGTTGAATGACAATTTTATCCAGTATTTTCAAATATTATTGCTGCCGGATCAACTCTTACTTGATCTGACCCTCTGATTTATTGCCCTTGCACGTGTTACCACTCTCTCCCTTTACTTTTAGCTTGTTTAAAACATCTGCGTCAGACTTTATATCGTAAGCGAATCCCGAAAAGCTATTGAGAGCCTCTGTAAAAGTTTGCCAGTCGAGACCCTTCTTTGCACAAAATTCAGCGGTTTTTCCCCAACAATCATATTCTCTCGATCGGTCACACGTGGTACAAATCCAGTAGGAGCCGAAGGTAGGGTCACTAACTTGCTCCATTCTTGTTTTTTAAAAGTCTTGAAGTTCTTTGATCAGGTTGAGTATAGAGGCCCCTTCCCACAGGATAGATTTGGTTCTTAGTGGACAAGGAATTTTAGACTTTTTAATCATAATTATTTCTCCTTTCTTGAAGGTTTTGGTTGATCATTTTGAGAAGATCCATCGAGTGTCAGTTTTGTCTCAATAGCATCCCTGATCCAACTTGAGTAACTGATCTCTTTTTCGTTGGTAGATTCTAATATCCTCACCCAGGTATCCTCAGAGACCGAGACTGCCAGCTGCCGAGTGAAGACTTTTTTCCTCATAGAGTTTCTCCTTTCTAAGATTTAGATTGATCTAATCTCATTCCCAGGGTTTATTTGTTCGGTGTTGAAGGTGGAATCGGAAGGAATTTATGGGGAGAACTGTTCTGGAGAAGGTAAGCCTGAGACCGGGGATTTTAAGTCGCTGGCGCGGGGCCTACGATGGCCGCCAGAGCAAAGAACAGCCAGTTTTGACCCTACCCCTTTAAAGGGATGGCTACCAACTGAAAGAAGGATTTAGCCTCTGGGGGGGGCCGTAGAGCCCTCCCGCGCACATAAACTCCTTTTAGGCATACCTGGATACCCCTTTCGAATTTTAAGTCGCTTCTTCGGGGGCTGGGGGGCGATGGCAGAGCAAGAAGAGCCAGTTTTGACCCCCTTAAGGGGGATTTGTCACGGCATATTCAACCCTATAATCCAGCTGATAAAACCACCGCTCTTTTGATAAAAATCATAGGTAATACCAAGAAACCGAAAAAACGACGGAAATTTCAGAATGATCTTAATGGGTATGAGGCTAAAAACGAGGATCTGAGAAAGTCCTGCGTAGGAAATAGATCTTGAGGGCACCGTTTCAAGTCGCCCCGGGCGGGTTGAAAAATCAAACAGCGGGAGAGAATATCCAAGTAAGGAAGGATTCAGGAAGGGGTGAGCTTGGAAATTGCTTGTGGGTAAAGTGGGCAACTGCGTTTGAGACAGTCCCACTCATCAAGCCATCCGCTGTGCAGGGGGGTCTGACTAGTCCGCTGTATGAGGAAAGTTGGAGATAGCGAAAAATGCATCTGCATAAAAATTCTTGACATTGGAGAAGAAAGATGAAAAATATGATAGTGGAAAATCTTATTTAAGAAAGTGACTACCATGAAAAATCAAAATACGAGAAACCGGATCCTCGAAGCAAGCCTGAAGATTTTTTCTCAGAAGGGATTCTTAGGAGCAACTACTAAGGAAATTGCCAAGCGAGCCCAGGTGGGCGAGGCTTCTCTCTTCCGGCTATTTATTTCCAAGGATAGGCTATTTGAGGAGGTTCTCCACAGTTATACATTCCTTAATACCCTAAAAGAGCTACTCCCGGATCTGATACACATGGATTATCAGGAAGCACTGCAAACAGTTGCCCGAAAGCTTTTGGAGGATTTGACACGGAGAAAAGCTCTATTCCGCATCTTGCACGCGGAAGCATTTCGTTACTCAGCGAGGGTGAAGTCCCGCTATTTTAGCTTCCTCAGAGACATTTCACAGACGCTCGCTTCCTATTTATTGGACTGCCAGGAAAAAGGTCTATTGCGGGATCTCAAGCCGGAGATTGCAGCCGCCGCGTTCCTTGGGATGTTTATCTCCTTTTTTATCAGAGAGTGCATTCTTTCTCCCCAAGAGGTCAAGGCCAGGGATAGAGAAGAAATTGTTCTTGAATTCGTTGATATTTTCGTTAGAGGAACCGTAAAATGAACCGTAAAATAATCTTATTGATTTTTCTCTTGTTCATTCAGGCAATTCCGGCGATTTCGGAAGAACAGGGTCCTATCCGGGACGAAAAGGCAAGGGAAGCTCCTCCCACCAGGGATATGATTACTCTTAGCGAAGGCCTTCGTCTAGTAACTCAAGAGAGTAGGGTGATTAAGATCGCACGGGCAGACGAAGCTATGGCTGAAGCAGATGCCCTCAAATCCCGGTCTGCCCTGCTCCCGAGCCTGAACGGTTCTTTGACCTACACCTCCCTTGCATACCAGCCCACGGCTATCTATTCGCCTCCGACGGGAACAGTATATATCCCCCAAGGGCAGCGGGATTTCTACGCTTACAGTGTGGCTATTCAGCAGACCCTTTTCGACTTCCGGGGAAATTCCTCCCGCTATGGGGCGAGCAAAATGATGCTGGAGACAAAGAAGTTAGATACAAGGAGGGTCAGGAACCTCATCGCCCTTGAATTCACTGTGACCTACTTTGATCTTCTGGAGGCGGAAAAGGTAGTTGCCGTGGCCGAAGCGGAAGTGGGGAGGCTGGAGACCCATCTCCGGGATGCAAAAGCTCTTTACGCTGGGGGGGTGATTACCAAGAACGATCTGCTGCAGGCTGAGGTACGGCTTTCAGATTCCCGACAGAGGCTGCTCACCGCCCGAAACCAGAAATCTATTCAAGTCTCGCGTCTCAACAACCTTCTCCTGTGGCCGCTGCGGGCGGAAACCCGGGTAGTGGAGGAGGGGCTGCCTGGCGGGATAAATTTTGATATCGAAGCCGCCTGGGAGAGGGCCCTTGAAGAGCGGCCGGAGATTCTGATTGCCGATGGGACACTGAAAGCTCTCCAGCTTGACGAAGTCGCCAAGAAATCAGATTATTACCCTAAGATCTTTGCCCGGGGGAGTTATGATTACATGCAGAATTACTATCAGCTCCATGAAGGGAACTGGTCACTAATTTTCGGGATGACCGTCAACCTGTTCAGCGGCGGAAGCACGAGGGCCGAAGTAATGAAGAATCGCTCCCAACAATATCAATTGCTGGAACAGCGGGCTAAGCTGGTAGACGATATCCGGCTCGAGGTGCAGAAATACATATTGGATCTGGAAAATGCCCGAGAGCGGAATCAGGTCACGCGAGATGCCATGGAGCAAGCAAAGGAGAACGTGAGGATCAATCGGGCCCGATACGAGGAGGGGGTTGGAACGGCAACGGAGGTTCTGGATGCCGTGAACTTGATGAGCGTGGCGGAAACGAATTATTACCGGGCGATTTACGATTTCCGCCGGGCGGAAGCTGGATTCTATTACTCCACGGGGAAAGATTTACGGGAGGTATATCGCTAGATGAAGCCGGAATCGAATGAGAAGAAACCTCAGCGGAGGAAGATCATTGTCCTGATTTTATTTTGTGCCCTGGCAGTGGGGGGGGCCTTAGCAGTTTTCTGGTACTTGCAGTACGCCAGTACCCATATAAGTACGGATGACGCATTTGTGGACGGCCATGTTCATGTCATTGCGCCCAAGATCTCCGGGACGATCCTGGGCATTATGGTGAAGGACAATCAGCGGGTGACCCGAGGGGACCTCTTGGTAGAAATCGATCCCACCGACTACCGGGTGCGAGTCGAGGATGCAGCCTCGGCCTTTCAAGCGGAGAGTGCGCGGATCGTGGAGCTGAACGACCGAGTGGAAGTGGCGCGCAAGCAGTTTCAGGAGCTGAAGTATCAGGCCGAGTCGGCTCGTCTCAACTTCGACCTGCAGAAGACCGTCTTGAAGCAGCTCGAAGCGGACATCAAGAAGGCGGAAGCCGGAGTGGAGGCACAGACAGCGCAATTGAAACAGGCCAGGATCGACATCCGGAGGGGGGAAGACCTCTACAAGAAGGAGGTCATCTCCAAGGAAAAATATGAGAACACTCAGACGGCCTATGAAGTAACAGAGGCCCAGCTGAAGGGGGCGCAAGAACAACTTCTCCAGGTGAAGGCCAATCGGGAAACACAGCTCGCCCGGCTGAAGCAGGCCGAAGTGGACGCCATGAAAGCGGAAGCAACCCTGGAAACCCAAAAGACTGTGATTAAGCAGGCGGAATCAACTATTTCAACGCAGCGGTCTCTGATTCAACAAAAAAGGGCCGTGCTTAAAACTTCAGAACTCAACCGGGATTATACGCGGATTTATGCACCCGCGGATGGATATATTACCAAGAGATCGGCCGAGGTCGGGAATCAGGTTCAGGCAGGCCAGCCCCTCATGGCCTTGGTTCCACTGGCGGCAGAAGAGATCTGGATCACGGCTAATTATAAGGAGACCCAATTAAAAGGGGTCAAGCCCGGGCAGAAGGTGAAAATCAAGGTGGACATGAACCCGGGCAGGGTTTTCCAGGGGAGAGTCGACAGCCTCATGGCCGGGACGGGTTCTGCATTTTCCCTCTTCCCGCCGGAGAACGCCACAGGAAACTATGTCAAAGTCGTGCAGAGGATTCCCGTGAAGATCGTCCTGGAACAAGGGGAAGACCCGGGCCATATGTTGCGAATCGGGATGTCTGTTGTGCCGACGATCCTCGCGGAATAAAAAACTCGCTTGATGAATGGGAAAACGACACATTCTGCTTGTACAGGAAATTGAAATATGAACAAGTGGTTGGTAGCCCTCACGGTCATGCTTCCTACCCTTATCGAGATTGTGGATACATCCGTAGTCAATGTCTCCCTCGACCATATCCGGGGAAGCCTCTCCGCCGGGATTGATGAATCCACCTGGGCGATAACTTCCTACCTGGTGTCCAACGCGATTATCATTCCCATGACCGGGTGGCTGAGCCGGCTCTTTGGCCGAAAACGATACCTTTTATTCTCCATCTCTTTGTTTACTATCAGCTCCTTCCTGTGCGGTATTGCTTGGAGTATCCAAAGCCTCGTCTTTTTCCGGGTCATCCAGGGATTGGGAGGCGGAGGACTTCAGCCGGTTTCTCAAGCCATTCTCCTTGAGACCTTTCCCCGCCAGCAGCACGGTACGGCCATGGCAATCTTTGGAATGGGCATTATGTTTGGCCCGATCATTGGCCCCCTGCTAGGCGGATGGATTACTGATAACTGGTCCTGGCACTGGATTTTTTTCATCAATGTTCCCATTGGGATTATTTCCATTCTTATGGCCTTGTCTTTTATCGTCGATCCACCTTATATGGAGCGGGCTCGAATGAAGATTGACTATTTTGGAATCGCCTTCTTGTCTGTCGGTCTGGGATGTCTTCAAATTGTCCTGGACAAAGGACAGAGAGAGGATTGGTTTTCCTCCACATTTATCATTTGGCTGAGCGTTATTTCCCTCTTTTCCTTAATCCTTTTTGTTTTGACTGAATTTTTCTCGGAAACCCCTATCGTCAATTTGCGGATCTTTCGAAATCGTTCTTTCACAGCAGGAAATTTGATCATGTTCTGTGCCTTCTTCAACCTTTTTGCCAGTATCGTTCTTTTGCCGATATACCTCCAGACCTTGATGGGTTATACCTCCTTTCTCGCTGGCTTAGTGCTAGGGCCTGGAGGAATTGCCACTATGATTGCTATGCCCATAGCCGGGAAACTGATAACCAAAATGAACCCCAAGGCTCTCCTGGTTTTCGGAATCGCCGTAGCGTCTTATTCTGTGCATCTCATGGCGCAGTTTAATTTGCAGGCAAGTCTGGAGGCGATCATCTGGCCACGCATCCTGATGGGGTTCGGCTTGGGTTTTCTCTTTATCCCGCTCCAAATCCTGTCTCTCTCTAGAATCGCCAAAGAAGAGATGGCTAACGCCACTGGTATATTCAACCTTTTGCGAAACCTGGGCGGTAGCTTTGGTGTTGCCTTTGTCACCACTCTCCTAGTCCGAAGGGCCCAGTTTCATCAAGACCACCTGGCACAACATCTCACTATCTTTGACCGGAATCTACAGCTGACCCTCCCTCAAATCTCCCAGCTGCTTCAGGAAAAAGGATTTGCTAATTCTCTTTTCAATCAAGGAGGGTTAGGCATGATTTATAACCAGCTCTTGAGGCAAGCCTCAATGCTGTCTTTTAACGATGCTTTTTACCTGCTCTCCATCCTGATGGTGTTGATCCTTCCTCTAGTTTTGCTGATGCGGGGGGGAAAAGAAAGCACGTCTTCGGTGAGCGTTCATTAGATTTTTCAAGATGCTGATGTCCAAAGGAATGGCCTTGAATAATTCGATTAATGCCCATCATAGGATGTTTCAGGCTCGTCCCCTTTGAGAGCAGGTGTAAAAACTCCTTCTCCATAGGGAACCATGATAACGACCATAGCACTTTATGATGGCAAAACGATATCTGCTTATGTCAATGGACAGAATCTCTTCCAATTAGTATGGATCTAAAAAGTTTGGTCCTTTCCCCAAAAAATCTAGACTTTTAGTTTAAGACCAGAATAACTTTTAAAAGGACAAATTAATCCAAAATTTAGAATAATCATATAAGGTTATTTGAAAAACACATAAGATTAACGAATTTTCGCACAACTTTTTTATTATATATATTTTATGTAAATAAGATATTTTACTTCTACAAACAAATTGTTGGAAATTACATTAATCTGTTAATCTTTTCTAGTAAACCTTTAATTTCTATCCATTTTGGGGAATAATTCGTCTTCATTTTTTTTAATCCTCTTCTTAATCTATTATTCTTTTAAACTAAAACTTTCAAAATATTTTGGGGAAAGGGTCAGAACAACCTTATCTCTTTCTATACTAGATTGTTGAACTAGGATTTATTCAGGCGTTAAACGATATTTTGAATAAATCGTTATGGGCAAATCTCCGATGGATTTTTAATTCCAAATCCAAGCTGGTATAGAGAAATACCCCGTCCTTATACCTCATCCCATTCCCCTGTAATTGGGTTCTGGACCCATATTTTGCCTTCTCCACAAGAGGAATCGCAAACTTCGTCGGGTTTAGGGAGGGGAATAATATCATCGATTTCAAACCTTGTAACAAAATACCCCATCGTATCCTTCAAATCCGGAATCTTTTTTTCTCGAATGACCCCCGTCTGCACAAGGGCCTGCAATTCCAGGAATAAGAAGTGGGTGCCCTCGATTTTTTCACCGGGACTGCGGTTGAAATCTTCAAATATCTGGTCTCGTGTGGCCCAAGTTTGAGACGCCGTCGCGATTACAGAGAGCATTTGATACTTATTAGCGGCGGCAGTCATGACGATTGGCAACCGTCCAATGTTCCGGTTTTTAATCGTTTGAAAAAGCTTTTTCTGTTTGGCCGTCAATGGTACCTCCTCTTTTCGCAGGAGGCCCGACATTAGAACGAAGAAGATATAATAGTCGAGCTTCCCAGCTGTGAGGGGCAGTGGTTCTCGTCTAGGCAATCTCCTCGCCGCCTCAATAATGCGTGGGTCGGTTTTTGATAACCGACCAGCTACTTCACCTATTGTCAACGGGGGGGAATTATTAATGATGGTGATCACCCGAATCATCTTCAAGAAGGTTTCTATCTTATTCCATGCAGGCTGGAGTTGAGGCGCTTGAAGTAGCGCTAAAAACTGATCCCGAAATGGGATGTTTACAGTCTGCGGATTAAGCCTTTCGAAGCTGACCTTAATCGCGTTCCGTTCTTCTTGCATTTGGGCTTCTTGCGCTGCATCCCATTCACCTATTGACCTCATAGAGGCTTCAGGTAAATAGAATTGTAAAAAGGAAGGACGGGTAAGAATCGGCTCCCGTGGATCCTTTGTGGCTAATGCACAGGCAGTTGGTCCCTCCAGTTCATACCGGACAGGAATGTCTCTCTTCTTGGTTCGCTCGATGGTCTCTTCGACCAGCTTTTGGTCCATTAGGAATTGATTAAGTTTCTCCCGAACTTTTTCAAGCCCCACACTGTCGGTTCCAAGTATGGCAATTCCCTTCCACTGGTCCTTTTGACGGAGGAAATCATCCGGCGTCAATTTAGGACATCTCTTCACAAACGATTCCGGAGTCATTTCTGCGCACGCATTCAAAATTGTGGCCGCCTGACCAGAAGGATTCTCGAATAGCTCTACGGCTATAGGATTGCCCAAATGTGCGGAATTCAAAGCAAGCAGGGTGATCAATGCGATCTTTTGGGGGTCCCCCGAGAACCCTTCCCATTTCAAAAAATCGGAAATTCGCAAAAATGGATTTTCCCAACCACGTTCGGTTTTCTTAGCCGCTGGTAGATATAGCGGAAAGGAGGTTATGATTTCATCTCCCACAGTGGGACTGGGCAAAAAAATTTTCCTTTTCGATAACGCCAATTCTTCTTTGCTATTCTCTCCCGGCAAGATTTCTTTTTCCGGAGTTTTAGCCTTCTCCAATCCAACGATTTTTTTATCCTCCATCTTAAATATCCTCCTTACTAGTATCTACTTATATAAGTAAGCGTATTTATTTTTAGGGTGAACTGATTTTACGTAACGTTTAGTCCATTCAAAGGGGGCTGC
>Ga0187865_1004494_pt1 | contig 10317 bp, 7 predicted proteins | sample June2016WEW_11_1_2_FD_132989 | JGI IMG/M metagenome (GOLD analysis project Ga0187865, IMG submission 132989) | Peatland microbial communities from SPRUCE experiment site at the Marcell Experimental Forest, Minnesota, USA - June2016WEW_11_100 | ecosystem: Environmental > Terrestrial > Soil >...
CCCCAAGCGAACGCCGCTGCGCACCTCGCAACTGCTGTGGCGAGCCGGTCGCGCCGGGTCGCACATCGGAGCGCTCTGCGACGCCATCCATCGCCAGCAAGGCGAAGTCGGCGTGCGCCGCATCCTGGGCGTTCTATCCCTGGCCAAGAAGTACGGCGCGGCGGCGGTCGATGAAGCCTGCGCCGCTGCGCTGGAAATGGGAGTCCAGGAATACCGCTTTGTCCGCCGCTATCTGGAGCGCTGCCCGCAAGCCCCGCTTAGTTTGCAGCAAGTGGATCCCCTGATTCGCGAGTTAGTGCAGTACCGCGATTTCATTAACTACAAAACCAAGGAGATAGAAGAATGAATCTGATCGAACTCGATCGTGCTCTCAAACAACTTCGCCTGGGCGGAATGGCCGCCGTGCTGGAGACCCGTCTGCGCCAGGCCCAAGCCGAACCGCTCGCCCCCATCGACCTGCTCTCCTGCCTGGTTTCCGACGAACTCGCCCGGCGGGGCGAGCGCTTGCTGGAGAGGCGGACAAAGCAGGCCCAGTTCCGCGACTCGCAGAAGACCCTGGACAACTTCGACTTCAACTTCAACAAGAAGATGAATCGCAGCCTGATCTTCGACCTGGCCACCGGCGCCTTTATCGCGCGCCACGAAGACGCCCTGTTTCTCGGTCCACCCGGCACCGGCAAGAGCCACCTGGCCCAGGCCATCGGCCACGCCGCTATCCAACAGGGGTATCGCGTGCTCTACCGCGAGACCCACAGCTTGCTCGATGAGTTGGCCGAAGCCACTCTCGACGGCACCCGCAAAGAACACATGGAGTTCTTGGTGACCGTCCCCCTGCTCATCCTCGACGATCTGGGGATGCGCAAGCTGCCCCTCACCGCCGCCGAGGAACTGCTGGAGATCATCATGCGCCGCTACGAACGCGCCAGCACCATGCTGACCTCGAACCGTCCGGTGGAAGACTGGGGCAAACTGCTGGGCGACGCGGCCGCCGTGAGCGCCATGCTCGACCGCTCACTGCACCACGGACACGTGCTCAAGTGCGGCCCCCGGAGCTGGCGAACCAAAACCTACTTGCCACCACAGGAGGCGGCAGGGTAGAACATTCTCAGTCCTGGACGGCCACTTCCGTTGGCCGGTTTTGAACTGATAACCGTTGGCCGCTTTTGAAGTGATCACTGAGGTTTCCGGAAGTGGATCTTGCCTCGTTGGGGAAGCTATCGCGTAACTGAAGTCAAAGCAGTCGCGGTAGAGCAGTGGCTTCGTTCGCTCAAGTATGCGAATGGAAGCAAGGCCAAAGCTCGAAATATCATGAGTGCTGTTTTCAATCACGCAGTTCGCTGGGAATGGCTTGATATCAATCCCACTCGCATGGTGCGTCAAAGTGCCAAGCGGACTAGGATTCCCATCGTCCTATCCATCGAGCAGATTGCAACACTGCTTCGGATCCTGAAGGAACCTACGCGCACGATGGTATTCCTCGCCGTGTTCACGGGCCTTCGAGTCGGCGAATTGCTGGGACTCAAGTGGAAGGACATCGATTTTCAGAAGATGGAGATCCATGTCATTCGCTCAATTGTCATGCAACACGTGGGCGACTGCAAAACGGAAGCCTCTCGCAAGCCAGTTCCGCTCGATTTGCGATGGGCCAAGGTTTTGTGGAGCTGGCGATTGCAGAGCCCATACCCAACCGATGAGGACTGGGTATTCGCGAGCCCACACAGCGGAGGCAAACTGCCGTATTGGCTTGGTTCTCTCTACAAGGCGCATCTGGAGCCAGCGGCGAAGGAAATCGGAATCAAAGGCCACTTCGGTTGGCATACATTCCGGCACACGTACGCGACGCTCCTCAAGGGGAACGGCGAAGACGTGAAAGTTGTGCAAGAGTTAATGCGGCACGCAAACATCTCGGTCACTCTGAACATCTACGCGCAAGCAATCACCCAAACCAAGCGAGACGCGCAGAGCCGAGTCGTGAGCTTGCTGCTCGACAAAAACGAAGAAAGACCAAGCACCGAGGCTTATCGGACCGTAACGGACCTACAAAATTCTGGAGGGGATTTGCAAGTCATTGATAAGTTTGGCGTCCCCGACGGGATTTGAACCCGTGTTACCGCCGTGAAAGGGCGATGTCCTAGGCCAGGCTAGACGACGGGGACTCTTGTGGATGAGATGGTTGTTTGCCGCTGGAGTTCATAGTAACAGGGCGATTTTCCCACGTCAAAACCAGATGCGCTCGCAAACTGGATGGGCTCAGGAACTTGACCCTCGAACCGAACCCGCCCTACATAAGGCGCCTGCGATTTAGAATAGATCCATGGGCGATTCGCTTTATTTGAGCCTGTGGTTTCCCAGCTTTGACGAGGCCGAACTTCTCCCACAAACGATCAGCGTGCTCCGGCAACTTCCGTTTTCAGCGGCGCGGGACGGAGTGACCTACGCGGCGATCCAACCGGTGTCGTGGAGTGAGCCGACTATTCTGGAGCGCCGCTTCCGCCCTGGCGTTCCTCCGGAAGAAGCCGCTGAAGTGGTCGCGGAATTTCTCCATGACGACTATGCCTACATTTTCGAGGCCTATTGGGATTTGTGGACTCCTCCTGAGGACGCGGAGAAATGGGTGCTGGAGCCGTCGCTGGTGCGTCTGGTTGCGCATGGGATGGAATTTGAAGATCGCGCCGCGGAAGAGGCTGGACACATTCAAATTGATTTCGGTTTGGACACATCTTTCCTGCACGAAGAAGTCGAGTTTACTTCCGAGGCGGAGCGGAACGTCCGCAGCAACGTACAAAAACTGGTCGAGTTTACTGCGAAGGTGGAAAAGAATTCCGGGGCAACGGGGCGGTTGCTGTGGTCCGAGTTGGAGGAGAATCTGGCACAGAAGCTGATCTCCCGGCTGCAGAGAGTGCAGTAAAGGCGTCGGGCGCTGTTCCGTCGCCTCGCAATTCCATCGTCTCCGCGGCGAATGTTTCGGCGGACGAGATGATTGCCTTTCGCAAGAAGAAAGGCATCGAAGCCACGATGATGTGGCCTCGATGCCCTGCCCTGCGAGAGTTACTTTGTTCGTCCAGCGTCGCCTTGCAGCTTTTCGCCGGCTGCGGCCTGGGCCGCCGCTAGTCGCGCGGTCAGCACGCGGAACGGCGAGCAAGACACATAATCCATTCCCACCTGATGGCAGAACTCCACCGACGACGGCTCGCCGCCGTGCTCGCCGCAGATGCCCACCTCCAGCTTGGGACGCGTCTTCCGGCCTCGTTCGATCCCGATTCGCACCAGTTCGCCCACACCTTCCCGGTCGATCGCGGCAAACGGATCCTGCTTCAGAATGCCTTCCGCCAGATACGTGGGCAGAACCTTGTTTACGTCGTCGCGTGAAAAGCCGAACGTGGTCTGCGTCAGGTCGTTCGTGCCAAACGAGAAGAACTCCGCTTCCTTGGCAATCTCGTCCGCGACCAGGCAGGCGCGGGGCAGCTCAATCATTGTGCCCACCAGGTAGTGCACGTGCCTCCCCTTTTCCTTGAACACTTCTTCGGCCACGCGCTTGACAATCGCCGCCTGGTTCGCCATTTCTTTCACGGTCGCGATGAGCGGAATCATCACCTCCGCGTGGGTCTTGATGCCTCGCTTGTCCACGGCTACGGCCGCTTCAATAATGGCCCGCGCCTGCATCTCGGTGATCTCCGGATAGGTGATCCCCAAGCGGCATCCGCGATGCCCCAGCATCGGATTGAATTCATGCAACTCTTCCACTCGTGCCAGCAGCTCCGGAAGAATTTTCTTCAGATCGCCGGCCCCTTTCGCGCCGTACTCGCCGTATTCCCCCACCAGAGCTTTCTTTTGCTTCGTCCCGGCACTGGGCAGGCTGGCGATGTCAACCATGAGTTTCTCGCGCTTGGGCAGAAACTCGTGCAGCGGCGGGTCGAGCAGGCGGATCGTCACCGGCAACCCTTCCATAGCTTCGAACAGGCCGATGAAATCCTCGCGCTGCATGGGCAGCAGCTTCTTCAGCGCGGCGCGCCGGTCTTTCTCGTTGTCGGCGAGAATCATGGCGCGCATATGTGGGATGCGGTCTGGGGCAAAGAACATGTGCTCGGTGCGGCAAAGCCCGATGCCCTCGGCGCCGAACTCGCGCGCCTTCTTGGCATCGCGTGGGATGTCGGCATTGGCCCGCACTCCGAGCGTTCGAAACGGCTCCGCCCAGCTCATGAACTGCTCGAGTTTTGCCAGATTCTCCGGGTCCGGCGGGAGCAATTTCCGCTTGCCCCTCAACACACGGCCGGTCGAGCCGTCGATCGTAATCCAGTCCCCCTCTTTGAACACTTGTCCTCGCGCCCGCATCTCACGCGCACCTTCGTCGACCGCAATCTCACCAGCACCCGCAACGCAGCTCTTGCCCATGCCCCGAGTAACCACAGCCGCATGACTGGTCATCCCGCCCTGCGAAGTCAAAATGCCAACCGCAACCTCCATGCCGTGTATGTCTTCCGGAGTGGTTTCGGCGCGAACCAAGATCACGGGGTTCTTCTTCGGGCCGTGTCCAGCCTTTTCAACCGCATCATCGGCGGCAAAAACGATTTGACCGACGACTGCTCCCGGCGACGCCGGCAAGCCCTTCGAGGTCAGCATGTCTTCGAGCCTCACGTCTTTTTCATCCAAGCGCGCTACGTAGAAATCCACGACTTGGTTGGGATCGAGACGGAAAATCGCAACCTCCTTGGTGATGAGCCCTTCGTCCACCATCTGCATGGCTACGCGCACAGCAGCAAGTCCGGTGCGCTTGCCATTGCGCGTTTGCAGCATCCAGAGCTTGCCTTCCTGGATAGTGAACTCGAAATCCTGCATGTCGCGGTAGTGCTTCTCCATACGAGTGGTGATGTCGCGGAGCTGGTTGTAGACATCGGGCATGATTTTCTCGAGCTCCAGTATTGGAACCGGAGTGCGCACGCCCGAAACCACGTCTTCGCCCTGCGCGTTCAGCAGAAACTCGCCGTAAAACTCCTTGTCGCCATTCGCCGGATTGCGCGTGAAGCCGACGCCGGTGCCGCTGGCGTCGCCGAGGTTGCCGAAGACCATGATCTGCACGTTGACGGCGGTGCCAAGCATGTCATCGATATCGTTGATGCGGCGGTAGGTCTTGGCGCGATCGTTCTGCCACGAGCGGAACACCGCGTCCCGCGACATGACCAGTTGCTCGTGCGGATCCTGCGGGAAGTCGCGCTTGGCGTGCTTCCTGACGGCTTTCTTGTACTCCGCGATCACCTCTTGCAGTGCCTTGGCGTCGAGGCCCGTATCGAACTCGGCTTTCTTCTGTTTCTTCTTGGCGTCGAAAATCGCGTCGAACACCTTTTTGTCAATGTCGAGCACGACGCTGCCGAACATCTGGATCAGGCGGCGATACGAGTCGTACGCAAAACGTGGATTGTTCTTACTCTTGGCTAGAGCCTCAACGCTCTGGTCGTTCAGCCCGAGATTGAGGATAGTATCCATCATGCCGGGCATCGAGAACTTCGCGCCCGAACGCACGCTTACCAGCAGAGGGTTGTCGCCTTTGCCGAGCTTCTGGCCCTGAAGACGCTCCAGTTTGGCCAGCGCTTCTTCCATCTGGCGGTCCACGTCTTTCGACACCGCGTTGAGGCGCATGTATTCGCGGCAGGCCTCGGTTTGGATGGTGAAGCCGGGAGGCACGGGAAGACCATCGTTCGTCATCTCGGCGAGCCCAGCGCCTTTGCCGCCGAGAACGTCCTTCATCTTGCCATTGCCGTCGGCCTTGCCACCGCCGAAGAAGTACACATATTTTGTGGTCGCAGGTTTCGTTTCCGTGGGTTTTGCTGCGATGATTTCGGCATCAGGGAGAATCGTCGTTGCCATGTGGGTCCTCTTCTTTATTTCGTAAATGTTATTTCGTAGATTCCTTGCCTTCGGTCACGATCTCCGAGAAGTCCGCGATCGTGGAGAATGTCAAGTAAAGATCGGAAAGTAACGCGAGTCTGTTCGCCCTTAGTCCCGGATCCTCGCAAAGGACCATAACCTCGTTGAAAAATCGATCAATGGCAGGTCTGAGGCTCGCGATCTTCAAGAGAGCTTCTGAATAGCCTCTGCTCCTGCTCAGCGCCAAAACCTCCGACTTCGATCCTTCGAATCTTTTGTAGAGTTCAAGCTCGGCCGGTTCCGCTGGCCCGTTTGCATCAAACTCACCTCTCGGATTACGGGGATTCAGCTGCCACATTACTGCAGGACCTTTAAATAGAATGTTCTTTATTCTCTTGAACGACACGCTAATGGCAGAGAAGTCTGGGGAGTCCACAACGTGCATGACCGCTTGCGCTCGCGCGATCAGATTGTTTAACGAATCGCGATCCGCCGTCAGAACAGCATTCACCACGTCATACCTGATCCCAACAATATCCCTCAAATAGAATGTCGTTCTTTCTCGGATGAACAATGCCAGTTGTATAGCTGTTTCGTCCTCTCCTTCGTACCCTATTACCCGAGGTTCAGCCCCCGGCTGATAGACAGCAACGCCCCTCAATTGTGAATTCAGGGTTCTGGACGCGTTTTCCAAATCGGTCAGCTTGAACTTGGATAGGGCCTGGCTGCCGCGGTACATCGACAGCGCGGAAGAGAACAGCTCCGAAAATGTAAGGCTTAGCTGCTTCTGCGCAATCGTCTTCACAATGCCGTTCGCCTGGCGGCGCAACGCGAACGGATCTTTCGATCCGCTGGGAATCAGCCCGAGCGCGAACATTCCAGCGATCGAGTCGGCCTTATCGGCGATCGAGAGAACCGCTCCCTCGACCGTCGCAGGGGCGCTGTCTTCCATCGACTCGGGCTTGTAATGATCGTAGATAGCCCGCGAGATTTCCAACTGCACATCGGGCTTCATGCCCTCATCAAGCTGCTGCACGCGCGCGTAAAGGCCGCCGACAATTCCCTGCAGTTCGGTAAACTCCTTGACCAGTTCCGTGGTCAGATCGGTTTTCGCCAGCAGCGCCGCTTTGTGGACTATGCCGGGTCGAATCGTCATGCCGCTCTGTTTCACGATCTCGGCCAGCCAGCTGGCCATGTGCTGCACGCGCATCGTCTTGTCGTAGTAGCTGCCGAGATCTTTCTGGAACGTAACGTTGTGCAGCAACTCAACGCGCTGGCGGAGAGTCTGCTTCTGGTCCGTCTGCCAGAAAAAGCGGGCATCGTTGAAGCGGGCGCGCAGAACACGTTCGTTGCCGTGGCGGATCAATCCGTCCGAGTCGGCAGCCGTGTTGAGCACCGCTAAAAAGTGCGGCAGCAGCTGCCCGTTCGCATCTTCGATGGCGAAATATTTCTGGTGGTCGCGCATCACCGTGACCAGCACCTCTTCCGGCAGATCGAGAAACTCGGGATCGAAGCTGCCGAGAATGGCGGAGGGAAATTCCGTCAGGTTGACGACGGTCGCGACCAGCGGCTTGTCTTCGCGCCAACGCGCTCCGGGGATGGTGCGAGTCGCAGCGTCGAGCGCCTTGCGGATCACCTGCTCACGCTCGGCGGCGCCAAGAACCTTCGCGCCGCGCAGCGCTTCGACATAGGCGCTGGGCTTGGAGACGGTGACGGCCACGCTGCCCGCTTCGCTACCAATGATGCGGTGCCCGCGCGAAGTCTTGCCGGCTGCGATGCCGAATAATTCCACCGGGACCACCTGCTCATCAAGCATCGCCACCAGCCAGCGCACCGGACGAACGAACACTTCCCCGCGCTTGCGCCAGTACATGGCCTTGGGCCAGTAGAGCGCAGAGATTTCCTTGGGAAGAGTCTCGGCGAGAATCTCGGCGGCAGTGCGGCCTTTCCGCGTGACGGTGGCCGCTAGGTATTCGCCCTTCGGAGTGTTAATTTTTTCGAGCTTGCCGACATCCACGCCGACCTTCTTGGCAAATGCGTGCGCTGCCGGTGTCGGCTGCCCATCCTTATATGCGATCTGCGCGGATGGTCCGTTCACCTGCTCGGTGATGTCGGGCTGCGAGGCGGGAATGCCGGAAGCGAGAACGGCCAACCGGCGCGGCGTGTCGAAATGCGAAATCGCTCCGGCTGGTTCGAGGCGTTCGCGCTGCAACAGCGCGCTCAAGCGATCACGCAACTCGCGCGAAGCGGCGTCAATCATCCTCGCCGGGATTTCTTCGCATCCGATTTCGAGTAGAAAGTCAGGCATCAGGCAATTTAGTCTATGTTCTCAAAATTACAGCCAAGTAAATGTGAGCGGGATCACACAGAGAGTTTTGATCATCAACATGCTTTCTCATTGGTATTCCTTACTGCACATCTGCGGTGTGGTCCCGTCCCTCTTCTTAAGAGCAGATTTGAGCACCGTAAAACACATGTTTCTCTTGGTTCTGTCCTTCCAAGTGCCTAAGATGCGATTCAACTCACTGAACGACGCCTCTTCTGCGGGAGTGCTGGCTTCCACGTCCGCCTCATCAATCAGAAAAACGACTCTATCCACGGACTCACTGGGTAAACGATCCCTTTCTGCGAGCAGCGCACGCAGTGCGGCTTTTGCATAATCATCACCCAGCTTCGTATCGTTGCTCTGCGCCGCAGCAGTTAGTGTAAGTAGCATTACCGCTAGTATCGTGTGTCTCATGTTCGTCTCCCTACGTAATATGCGAATGAAATCCCTGTGACCCTCTGTGCCCCCTGTGGTAAGCCCTCATTCCACCGGAGCCATCTGGCTTTCCTTTTCCTTCGCTCCGGCCTTTGGGGGCTGGCAACCCTTCTCCCCCTTTTTTACCGTCGGGTATTGTTGGTCCATCCAGATCCTGGCGATACCCACGGCTAGAGTCCGCACACGCGCAATCACGCCGACGCGCTCGGTCACCGAAATCGCACCCCGAGCATCAAGAATATTGAACAGATGAGAGCACTTCAGGCACAGATCGTAAGCAGCGAGGACAGGCCACGTTCGAATGTTGTGTTGACTCGCGGCGACTTGGCTCATCGATTCCTCGCCGCCTAATTTCTGCAGGTATAAATCATCCAATGGCTGCTGGAAATTTTGCACCTGCCCGAACTGTTGGATAAGTCCTTGACACTCTTTTTCGTACAGGTGGAAATGCTCCCATGTTTTTTTAACGTCCGCCACTTCGAAGTTGTATCGCGAGAACTGCTGCTCGTCGGCCAGACGCACGTCTCCATATTTCACTTCCCTGCCCGTCTCGGGATCGCGCGCCCACACGATGTCGTAGATGGAATCCACGTCTTGCAGGAAAGCGCACAGCCGCTCCAACCCATAGGTAAGTTCGGCCGAGATAGGATCGAGGTCCACGCCCCCGCATTGCTGGAAGTAGGTGAACTGCGTGACCTCAAGCCCGTCGAGCATAACCTGCCACCCGATGCCCCACGCGCCCAGCGTCGGAGACTCCCAGTTATCTTCCTCGAACTTGATGTCGTGCTGACGCAGATCAATCCCGATCGCGCCCAGCGACTCGAGGTAAAGCTCCTGCACGTTCTCCGGCGGCGGCTTCAGGATCACCTGCAACTGCAAGTGCTTGAACAACCGGTTGGGATTCTCTCCGTAGCGCCCATCAGCAGGACGCCGCGAAGGCTGCACATAAGCCACCTTATAGGGATTCGGCCCAAGCACGCGCAGAAACGTCTCTGGAGCCATGGTCCCAGCGCCCACTTCAACGTCGTAGGGCTGCTGCAAGACGGCCCCGCGCTCAGCAAAAAAAGTCTGCAGCTTCAGGATGAGTTCCTGGAACGTCAGCGAATTGGATTTAGATGAGTTCACGTAGTGAATCCGGCTTTTAGCTTTTAGCTTTTAGCTCTTAGCTCTTAGCTCTTAGCTCTTAGCTCTTAGCTCTTAGCTCTTAGCTCTTAGCCTTTAGCTCTTAGCTCGAAACCATCATGGCAAAAGCTAACAGCCAAAAGCTAAGAGCCAAGAGCTAAGGGCCGATCTTCTCCAACATTCCCGCCGTCACCAGCTTCTTCTCAATGTGCCGCTCCAATATCTGGAGAAGAAACTTGCGCAGGTCAGCACACACCGCTTTCGGCCAATCAATCGCGGAAAATTCCGAAACCCGCGACCGCAGCATCTGCGCCGCAATCTTTCTCGATTCGGACGACAGCTCCGACGACGCCACGCGCTTGTCGTCCAGGCACATCAGGCCGTCGGCGAGCGCGTGGTAGAACGCCCGGCTGCCGTCGAGTGCGCGTCCGCAAACCACGCACTCCGAAAACTCCGGCAGAAATCCCATGAGCCGCGTCATCCACAGCTCAAAGTACGTGAGCGGCATCCACAACGCCGGGCCGCGCAGTTCCTGCAAAACCGCCAGACTCAGCCGAAACACCGCGTCGCTC
>Ga0187865_1004503_pt1 | contig 10279 bp, 10 predicted proteins | sample June2016WEW_11_1_2_FD_132989 | JGI IMG/M metagenome (GOLD analysis project Ga0187865, IMG submission 132989) | Peatland microbial communities from SPRUCE experiment site at the Marcell Experimental Forest, Minnesota, USA - June2016WEW_11_100 | ecosystem: Environmental > Terrestrial > Soil >...
CCGGGCTGAGCGAGGAGGAGAAGTTCCTCTTCGCCCGCAGCCTGGCGGCGACACCGGACGAGCGCTGGCAACTCCACGAGAACTTCCTCCGCTCACACGGCTTATTCACGCGCTCCGCCAGGAAAAGATACGGTTTCAAGTCGTAGGCATGAGCGGGGCCATACTGCAGGGCGTTCCGGCCACGACCCTGGACACGGACCTGTGGATCGACCTGCCGGAGCGGCAATACATGCGAGTGATCCGGCTGTGCCTCAGCCTGGGGGCGACGATGCGCGCGAACACGGTGGTGGAGTTGAGCGACGGTTCATTGGTGAACTTCCTCTACCACGTGGACGGCCTGCACAGCTTCCGCTACGAGTTCAAACGCGCGCGGCGAATTCAGTGGCTCGGCTTCAAGGTGGCGGTGCTCCCGCTGGCGCGCATCTGCCGCAGCAAGAAATTCGTCGGCCGTCCCAAGGATCTCGCCCACCTGCCCTTGCTGGAGCAAACCATGGCCCTGAAGCGGCGCCTTTAGCGGCTCTGCCGCCATCAGCTCGTTCACTTTCGCCATCACGGCGAAGGCATCGGCTACATAGAGCACGTCGGCTTTGCCTCTGGCCCAGCCGCAATTCGGGTCGAGATTGATGGCGCGGCGTTCGTTGATGAAGCGCCAGCCCACGGTATGGGGTTCCTCGCCGTGGCAGCAGGCGGCCAAGCCCTTGGGGTGCCGAGGGGTCGAACCGGTCTGACCGATCTGGTTCAGGTGCGTGAGAAAACCAAGCACAGCCTGGCCTTCGCTGCCCAGGTCCACCAGAGACTTGCTGCTGCCAAGCGAGGCGCGCGTGAGCCTAAGGCAATCCAGGATCAGCTTTTCGGCCTCTTTGACATGCAGTTGGCCGTCGGCTTGCTTCTTTGTCCAGCCTGCGCCCGCCACGAACAGGAGGGCCGCGCCGGGGCGAATGGTCTGGGCGTCGCCCGCCGGTTGGCGGGTGCCTGCCACGCTCGTGCGTTTGCAGGATTCGGGCAGGTTGACCGGGATCAGCTCGACCGGGGCCGCGCCGGCTGCCCCTTCATAAGGGGCATGGTTGCCGGGGTCAACGACGATGAACCACGGACGCTGGGCGCGCTGGAGCACCGCTTCCAACCGCTGGCGATAATACCAGCGGTTGACCCATACGACGCCGCCCGCCACGGCAATTCCGGCAATGTGTGTGTCCACCCCTCCGCCCAGGCGCTGGGCGGCCCCTGCAGCCACACGGTTCCAACGCGAGGTTGCCGGAGCGATGATGAGGGTTGCCTGGGAGGCCTTGCAGAGCGCTTCGATCGCGGCAGCATCGCTGGCATAGCGGGATTGGGAGAAGTCAGCGCCTGCCACGCCCAGGAACCGGGCCGCGCCGCTCCTGGCAATGCTGTCGGCAGCCGGTTGGACCTGCCCGCCCACCAACCCGGCCGCCAGCTTCGCTTCGGCCAGGTTCAGGGCCAGGGCTTTTGCCGCCGCCAAGGCCTCGCGCGCCGGCTTGCCCAGCGACCCGTCCAATTCGGTATGCGCAAGAAAGAGAATCGTTTCCATCTGTTCACGCTCTTATCCAGTCGACGATTTCGCGCGCGATGTCCTCGGGGGACTTGTCTTTGACGATTCTGGTCTGGCGCAACTGCTTGGGCAGGCAGACCTCGCCAAAGGTCAGGCCGGTGCCAAAGAGCTTCACCGGCTTGGCCTTTTGCAGGCCGGGCATCACGGTGCGCATGTTGATCATGCCGACATGCGGGTTGTTCTTGGGCTCGGGCAAATTGCCTGTCGCCAAGCCCAGCAGCGCAGGGGGCCCGGCGCAACGGGAGACCTGGTGCCGGCCGCCCTCGATGCGCTCGAGGATTTCCAGCGTGCCGTCCGGGTTCGGTTTGAGTTCGTCCACGCCCTGAAACTGGTCCGCTATCCCCAGCCGTTCACCGGCCATCTGCAAGGTGGCGCCCGCCCCGCGCGAGGCGGATTCCCATCCCCCGAACACCAGGAGCCGCGAACGGTCAAGCCCGGGGATGGCCTGGATGGACTCGGCCAGCAACGCCGCGATTTCGGCGGCATCCGTGAATCCGCTGGCCGGACCGTCCAGGGCGATGAATTCAAAAAGCGCCTTTTGCGCAACGGTCATCAGGACCTGCTGGAGCTTGGCCTTGGGACCCAGGCTCACCAGCCAAACCTTGCTCCCGGGCGCCGTCCTGGCCAGGTGGGCGGCCTCGTAAAGGGCATGGGCCGCCCAGGGGTCCAGGACCGCCGGCAACAGCATCTCATTTTTCAAACCCGGGCCCGACGGGCCGCTCACCGGCTCAAGTGTCTGGAGCGGGTCGGGCACTACGCCCCCGCACACGACAATCTGATATGCGCTGCTCATGGGAAAAATCACTTCGCCCCGGGGGCATTCGTCGCGGTGGTCGAAGCGTCGGGCGGGGCGTTGGTCGTGGCGCCGGCGGCGGTCTGCGGCGCCGGAACGCCGGCTTCAGCCGGCAGGACAGGCCCGGGGGAGGTGCTTGTGGCGCCCACGGCGGTCTGCCGCGCGGCAGGGGCATTAGTGGCGCCGGCCACTGGCGAAGGCTTGGCCGGGATGCTCAGGGCGGCTGTCGGAACCGTATCCGCTCCGACCAGTTCGTCGGAGAGAATCGTGATGGCGATGCGGCGGTTGCGCGCGCGGCCTTCCGCCGTGGAATTGTCGGCCAGGGGCCTGAATTCCCCGTAGCCGACGGCCCCCAGACGGCGCGGGTCGACGCCGGCCTGTTCGGTGAGGAATCGCACCGCCGCGGTGGCCCGGGCGGTCGAGAGCTCCCAGTTGCTTGGAAAACGTTTCCGGGCCGCGGGCCTGATGGGCACATTGTCCGTGTGGCCCACGACGTGAATCCGGAGGTTGGGATGGGAAGCCAGGATGGTTGCCACCTTCTTCAGCACCTCGCCGCCGTCCGGTTTGACGTCCGCCTCGCCCGAATCGAAGAGAATGCGGTCCAGGATGTTCACGGTGAGCTTGCCCTGCAATTGGGAGATGGTCACGTCTTTGGACTCGAGGGCGGCGCGCATCTCGCTCTCGAGGCTCCGTTGCGATTGGACGGCGGTTTCCTTTTCCTTCTCGAGGTTCTCGATGCGGTCTTTGCTCTCGGTCAGTTTCTGGTTCAGGTCGCTCGCCTCGCCCTGGCTCTGGGCCAGCGTGGCGCGGACCTGGGCCAATTCGCCGTTGACCTGCTCCAGTTCACGATGCTTGGCATAATACGAAAAACCGAGCGCTGCCACCAACAGGCTCACGGTCAGCGCCCCGGCTATAATCCACGTTTGTTTGGACATAGTGATGAACTCATTACCCGCATGAATTGCCGCAAAAGAGCGAACGAAGCGCAAGAAAATAATCGCCGCGCGCCAGGCATGGCTTACCACTTCCCCCAGCGGACGAAATCGGGATTGTAGCGGGTGCGCGCTTCGAGCGTTTCTCCGGGCAGGCCCAGCGCAATCGCGGCGATGGGGATGACCGGCGCCGGCAGGGAGAACATTTTCTTGATGTGGCCGATGGAATCTTCGCTTGGGTGGATGCCGACCCAGCAGGCCCCAGGCCGAGACTGTGCGCGGCCAGGAGCAGGTTCTCGATGGCGGCCGAGCAGTCCTGCAGGAGATAGCTCGGATGCCGCTCGAAGGCGGCGTCCAGGTCCCCGCAAGCCACAATCGCCAGCGTGGCCGTCGCCAGCATCTTGCCGCCCGGCAGCGCGGCAGCCATGCTCGCCAGGACCGCTGGCTCGCGCGCCACGACGAAGCGCCAGGGGTCTTTGGTCATCGCCGAAGGGGCGGCCATGGCGGCCTGCAAGAGCGTGGCGACCGTCTCGTCGCCGATCGGGCCGGGGGCGTAGATGCGGATGCTGCGCCGGCCAAAAATGAAAGGCAGTTTCTCGTTTGCAGTATTGCTCATAAGCATCCCGAGTGTCGAGGGCACGGCTCCGCGTGTCCAGTGTTCTCACTCGTTCAGCCGTCTGAGGTAGTCGAACGAATAGATTCCCGTCGCATGGCCGTCAGCCCAGGTCGGCTGCACCGCATAACTTCCTACCGTTTCCAGCCGCGCCAGGCGGAAGGCCCCGGGCGGCAGCGGCCGCGGGGGGTTCTGGTAGAGGTTCCCCATAATGTCCACCTCTCCCTTGCAACCCGCGCATGGGCAGTGCCGTCGCAGCTTCTCGAGCAGAATGTAAGTCTCGCTGCCATCGTCCCATTTGATCGCCAACTCTTCTCCGATTGGTTGTATGTCCACTGGTCGCATGACGGGGAATTTGCCGGGGCCCGCTCGATTCGTCAGGCATTTTTGATCCAGCCTCCGCCCAGCACAAGGTCATCCTGGTAGAAGACGGCGGCCTGGCCTGGGGTGATGGCGCGCTGGGGCGTGTGGAGCTGGATCCTGGCCCTGCCGCCCGCCAGCGGTGTCACCGTGGCGGGAGTGCCGGGGTGATGGTAACGAATCTGGACGGTCGCCTCGAGGCCGGCGGGCGGGGTGTCAAAGGCAATCCAGTTGCAGCGGTCGACCTCGAATTCGGAGCGCGCCAGGGCCGATTGGTCCCCGACGACGACGCGGTTCCGGGCGGCGTCAAGTTCCACGACGTAGAGGGGTTTGGGCGATGAGAGGCCCAGGCCCTTGCGTTGGCCGATGGTGTAGAACTCGATTCCCTGGTGGTGGCCCAGCACCCGGCCATCGAGATCCAGGATGTCGCCCCGGTGCTTTTGCGCCAGCTTTGCCTGCTCCAGGAACCGGCCGTAGTCGTTGTCGGGCACGAAGCAAATCTCCATGCTTTCTGCTTTGTCGGCCGTCTTGAGGTTGCAGGCCCGCGCCACAGCGCGGGTATCGGTCTTGGTCTTTTGGCCCAGTGGAAAGAGGGCGCGCGCCAACTGGTCCTGGCGGAGCGAGAACAGGAAGTAACTTTGGTCCTTGCACGGATCGAGTCCGCGCCGGAGCAGGCTGCGGGGGCCGCTGGCGGTCTGCCGGCACTCCAGCCGGGCGAAATGGCCCGTGGCGACATACCGGGCGCCCAGTTGGTCGGCCCGCTCGATGAGCCGGCCGAACTTGAGATTCTGGTTGCACATCACGCACGGGTTTGGCGTGCGCCCGGCCCTGTATTCCCGGGCGAAGTACTCGATGACCTTTGCCTGGAATTCCGCCGCTTCGTCAATCAGGTAGTAGGCAATGCCCAGCTTGTGGCAGACCGCCCGCGCGTCCATGACCGCCTGGGGCCCGCAGCATTTGTCCTGGGCGCGCGAAACGCAGTCCTGCGGCCAGAGCTTGAGGGTGATGCCCACCACTTCGTAGCCCTGCTCGAGCAGGAGCGCGGCCGTCGCCGAGGAATCCACCCCCCCGCTCATGCCGACCACTACGCGCGTCTTGCTTCCAACACTCATCCGGGGCTCAACATAAGCGCGGGCGGCAGGGCTGTAAACCCGGGGCTGCTCTAACCCGTGGCCGCTGAGGGAGAGCCAGGCGCGCAGCCCTGAAGTCCGAAGGTCGAAGGTCGAAGGTCGAGAGAAGCCCGAAGTCCGAAGTCCGAAATCCTCACCTGGCGTAGCCAGGTGAGGATTTCGGCCTTCGCTTCGGATTTGCCAACGCCAGGGAGATCGCGTTAAATAGCAAGGGTCATGTCCACAGTTGCCGAGCAACTTCGCCAGGCGCGCGAGGCCAGGCACCTCACGGTGCAGCAAGCGGCCGAGATTACCAAGATCCGCACCGACCACCTGCGCGCCCTGGAAGAAGGCAATTTTGAGGTCTTTTCCGCGCCGGTCTATATCCGGGGATTTGTGCGCAGTTACTCCACTCTGCTGAAAATGGAGGTGCCGCAAGTCATGGCCGCCCTGGATCAGGAACTTCGCCAAACCACCAAATTCGCCGAACCGCCCTCGCTGTCGGGCCCCCCTGGTGGCCTGCTCGATGCGTTCATGCTCCAGCTCTCGAAGGTGGATTGGCGCCGGGGCCTGGCGGTCCTGAGCGCGGTGGTGGCGGCGGCGGGTCTGCTGGCGGCCTATCTTGTCTGGCGCCATTACCAGACCACCGATCCGCTCAGCGGTTTGAACCCGGGCGCCTACCACTCCAGCTCCAATGCCGCAGGGGAGAGTTTGCCACTGCCCGCCCCGCCTCCGCGGCGCTGAACTGCTTCACAGGTCATCCAGATAGAGCCGCCGATTGCGCCAGAGGTAGAGCCATCCGGAGGTGAACGTCAGCGCAACTGCAACCCAAATCGAGGCAGCCGTGAACGAATCGATCCACGGGGCCTTGCCCAACAGGGGAAACCCGAAGATGGCCCCTCCCAGCGGGCCCCACTGTTCGTAACCGTGGAGGATGAAGATCGAGATGATGGCGATGATCTGGGAAATGGTCTTGTGTTTGCCGTAACCTTCGGCGGCCACGACCACATGCTTGGACGCCGCCATCAGGCGCAGGCCGGTAATGGCCAACTCGCGCGCCACAATCACCACCACCATCCAAGCCGCAATCCAGCCCAGGCCCACAAACGCGATGAACGTCGAACACACCATGATCTTGTCCGCCAGCGGGTCCATCAGGATGCCGAAGTTGGTGACCTGCTTTTGACGCCGGGCAATTCGGCCGTCCAGGAAATCGCTCACGCTCCCGGCGACGAACAGCGCCAGGGCGATAGTCTGGCAAAACCGAATCTGGGAAAACAGCACTGCCAGAAACAGCACAGTCAGGATGAATCGCGCGAGGGTCAGTTTGTTGGGCAAGTTCATTCAATCACTCCGGCTCGCCCGCTCAGGGCCGCCGTTGGCCTCGATGATTTCCTTCGCCGGAAGAATAATATCGGTCGTTTTTGCAGGACACACCATGCTCTTAGGAGTGCCGGTGGTGGGACTCGAACCCACACGGCTTTTTACGGCCCCAGGATTTTAAGTCCTGTGCGTCTGCCATTTCGCCACACCGGCATCAAATCTATTACGTTGATGTGCAATCACTTACAGAAGAAGCCAAAGAACCAAGTTGCAAATAAGCTACTAAACAAGCTACTTTAACGGCATGCAAGCCAATGCAACCGAAAGCAACCAGGCAGGCGGCGCTGGCAAGGCTGAGCCCTCCCAGTCCGCGACCCAGGCAGGCGAGGGGCACAGCCCCCACACTGCAAACGCTGAAAACGCTAAAAAGCACAGTCCTCAGTTTATGAAGGCTTTCGACGGACGCAAGCGTCCAGTTCGCGGTCTTTGGGTGGCGACCGCCAGCGGCAAGTTCTACGCGCAACTCGCAGTCGAGGACGAGGCAACTGGTGGGAAGAAAACCCGCCGTGTGCTCTTGTTGGACAAGGACAGGCAGCCTGTCGCCACGGTTGCGCAGGCCGTGGCCGAGATGGCCCGGCTCAAAAGCCAGCGGACCGACGGTGAACTGCCTGTCCTGGCCCGCACGCCGAAGTTCGGCGACTTTGCGGACCACTACTTGGCATGGATAAAAGCTGGCGAAGGGCAGAAGGCTCCCGGGACGATTGAGAAGGAGGAGGGCCAGTTGAAAGGCTGGAGGAAGTGCTTGGGCGAGCGTCGCCTTGACCAGATTCGGCAATCGCACATCAACGCCTATGTGCAACAGCGGCTGGAGGCCGGCGTTTCCAGGAGCACCACGACCCTCGACCTGATCGCGCTTCGGAACGTTCTGAACTATGCGATAGACGAGAAATGGATTAAGGTGCTTCCGCTCCCACGCTCGCGCCGGAACAAGAGCAAGCGCGGGCACACGCCTGAACCCAAGCGCGAGTTGCTGGACCCTGCCGACCTGGAGGCGCTGTGCGAGGCTGCGTTGGCTAAGAAGGAAGACGGGGAGCCGGTCACGAAGAACGGCAAGGAGCTTTGCGACTACCTGCGCTTCATGGCCTACTCGGGGACGCGCCGCAACGAGGCCCTCGGCACTCGCTGGTCCGACGTTGATTTTGCGAACAGGGTGCTGCACGTCTGCCGGCAGGTCACGCACCGCGGCGAGGAAGCCCCAAAGAGCGGCAAAGCACGCAAGGTGAACTTCAACTCAAAACTCGAATGCCTTCTGTTGGACATGTTCAAGCGCAGAGCGCAGGACACGAACTGGCTGTTCCCGTCGCCACAACGCGGGGAGAAAGACATCCCGGCGAAGAGCTTCCGGGAGTCCCTCAAACTCGTGCGCCTGCACGCAGCCAAGGACCACCCGAAGCTGGCAGGCAAAGGCTTCCACGACCTTCGTCACTACTTCATCAGCTACTGCGTCATGTCGGGGATCGACTACATGACGATTGCCTCCTGGGTAGGGCACCAGGACGGCGGCGTCCTCATCGGCAAGGTTTACGGGCACCTGGCAGACCCTCACAAGGAGGCTATGGCGCAAAAGCTGAACTTCGGGCCGATGGTCGTGCCGGCTGACGAGGCCGCGCAGGGGTGAGTTCAAGGCCCGGAGGCTCCGCCCGATCCTTCGAAACCTCAAGCGCCGGCAGGGAATCCGCCCGCGAATTGAACCAGGGGCGCCGGCAAGAAGGGGTCGACGACGAGGCAAATGAACCTGGAAACTGGAACCACTCCGAGGCCGACCTGAGAACACGATGAGGTCCGTTGAATTGTTGGTTTTGCCCTCCGTCGCCTGAAAAACGGGGGAGGCAGCGTCAAAAAAGGCTGATTCGTCCCGGACGGATCGGACGGATCGACGATGAAACTTTTTTTGCAAAAAAAGAGGACGGCGAGAGGTCGGGCGGAGGATTGATTCGGCTCGAAGTCTTCGGACATGCTCCCAAGCCAGTCAGGCCTTGCACCGCACCAGCCCTCCCCTTGGCGCAGTCGAGAGGGGATGGGGCCGCAGCCGATACCTGTGCGCGACCCTAAACCCTGGCGGCGGAGCAAATCGCTAGGATGCGGGGGCCGAGGGCGCCGCAGGCCCGACTTCGCTTGCGCTCTTGACTGGAGACTGTGCGCGCCGCTCGCGATCCACTTCAAAGCCGGTGCCGGCAGGAATGAGCTGCCCCGTTATGACGTGCGCGTTGAGGCCGAGCAAATCGTCACGCTTGGACCTGACAGCGGCTTCCGAAAGGACCTGCGTGGTTTTTTGAAAGCTCGCGGCGCTGAGAAAACTCCTGGACTGCAACGAGGCCTTCGTGATTCCGAGCAAAATCGGTTTCGCCTCCGACGGCTTGCCGAGCATCATCTGGCGGAGGATGACCTCAATGTGCTTGTCAGCAATCGTCACACCTTGCGGGTGATAGACCTCCTGGACTGCCTTGACAAAGTCCTCCTGGAAGTCCTGCAAGCCACGGATGCGGAAGCTCGCACTCAGGGCGATTGGGCCCTTGGCCAACGCTTGCCCTTTCGTGACATGATCGCCCTCGTTGACGAGGGTGACCATGCCCGCCGGAACGTCATGTTTCTCCCCAAGTCCGGTCGTCGCGTTCTTCACGACGATGCACGGTTTTCGGCGACGCTTCGTGAGGGACTCCACAGTGCCCTCGACTCGCGAGATTCTCGATGTATCCATCGGACGGCGTCCTTCGAAGAGTTCAGTGATATCCGCAAGCCCGCGCGTTATGTCCCCTTGCGAGGCGGTGCCGCCGCTGTGGAATGTGCGCATGGTGAGTTGGGTGCCGGGTTCGCCAATCGATTGCGCAGCGATAATGCCGACCGCCTCGCCCATCTTGACCAGACTGCCGGTGGCGAGGTGGCGGCCATAGCACTGGGCACAGACCCCATGCTTGCTCTCGCAGGTAATCACTGATCGAACCTTAACCCTTTTGATGCCAGTCTGGCCGATTGCACTTGCCAGGTCTTCGTTGGTTTCCTGGTTAGCGGAGACAATGATTTTATTCGCATCGAGGGGCTCGGGAATGTCCAGGCAGGCAACACGACCGACGAGACGATCCGCCAGAGTCACGACCTCTTTCCCGTGGTCGTGGATCGCCTGGACCCAAATCCCATCGGGAGTACCGCAATCCTCCTCCCGGATGATAACATCTTGGGCCACGCTCACAAGTTTGCGGGTCAAGTAGCCCGCGTCGGCCGTCTGTCGGGCCTTGTCGCCAACGCCCTTTCGAGCGCCATGGCCGGAGATAGAGTACTCCAGCACGCTGAGGCCCTTCCGGAAGTTAGCCTAACTTCCTCCACGATCTAGCAAAAAGCCCGGCAGACCGATAGTTTCTCGTTTTTGTCTGGCTACAAGAACGAGACTGGGAGGGTCGCAAAGAGTTTCAGCAAGCCGAGCTTCTCCAGCATGTCGTTGAGTCCCTTTGGGATGTCCGTCATCAGCTTTCCCACCGATTTATCCCCGACCTTCAACCGTCCGATGCGGATGGTCTGTAGGCG
>Ga0187865_1004505_pt1 | contig 10275 bp, 5 predicted proteins | sample June2016WEW_11_1_2_FD_132989 | JGI IMG/M metagenome (GOLD analysis project Ga0187865, IMG submission 132989) | Peatland microbial communities from SPRUCE experiment site at the Marcell Experimental Forest, Minnesota, USA - June2016WEW_11_100 | ecosystem: Environmental > Terrestrial > Soil >...
ACCGAACTGCTGCTTCGATGAGGTCTCGTGACGACCTGAACAAATAGAGGGCTCCAGAAGGAGCTTCGGGAAAAAGCTTCTGCACGCAGTCGGCCACGACCACGCAGGCTTCCTGAACCGTCCCACTACACTGCAGCAGAGACCCCATTTCATTCAGTGAGGTCATCTGTTTTGTGCGGAGCTCCAACTCCTTCACCAGTCGGTCCAACGACTCGGCATGTTGCCGCTGTACTTCGTTCGCCCGGATCTGCTCTGAAACGTCTTCGTAGAACAGGTGGGCGCCCCGTGTGTGTCCATCCACCTGCAATGGGACTCCATGGAGTGCCAGATCAAGAATCTGCCCGTCTTTGCGCCGCTGTCGCACTGTCGTGTGCACCGCCTTTCCCGCGAAGATCTGCGGGATCAGTTGCGCGGAGTCCGTCGCCTCACCGCTATGCATCCCGATATTTCTAATATCAATCGAGGCGAGATTGTGCCGGTCATACTGGAAGAGTTTCTCGAAAGCGGAATTCACCAGCTCGACTGAGCCTTGCCTGTCAAGAACGACAATCGCTAGCGGGCTATTCTGTATCAGCGAGTCCAAATAGGTGGTTTGTTCATTCAGATGAATTCCCAAGCGGTGTCGCTCGCTGACTTCAGATCCCACGATGAGTCCCACCGCCGACACTACCAGCATGAACAGACCGACTTTGGTGAACACGACTGCGGTTGGGGGAAACAAATGCATCGCGACTACGATTCCAAAATTTAGCGCCAGCAGGCCGGTGACAACTCGCCGGACTCCCTGCCGCATCGCGATCCAGATGATCGGAACGAAACACGTATAAAAATGACCATATCGGCCATCGTTGGTTCCGAACATCGCCCAGCATACGAATAATATCGCCAAAGCTTGGCCACAGGTTTCTGCAACCGCACCAAAAGTGAGTTTCATCCCACCGGAATGCGCGCTTGTTGGCCGGAGCTCTGAGGGCGCCAGCAAGAGCCACTTACGAATATGCGGAAATACATGCACGAGAAGAAACGGTGCGATACCCACCAAGCCGATGGCGTCACCCAAGAACCACCCTAGCGCGGACGACTTATATTCACCCCAGGTAATGCTGTGATCCGCAATCAGGCATGCGACACCAAAGACAGTTGCTCCCACCGCCGCGGTCGCACTCACCAAAACGTAGCGGATCACATCTCGGCGGCGTCGCAGTCCAAGATCGATTTGCAGAGGACCGCGCAACACGTATGCCGCTGCGCCATAACAAATAGCACCTCCTGCGGCACCGACCGTGGCGCTGAAGGACATGACTGGCTGGGCGTAAATAAGCCTGCCGGCAAGAGCATCGGCGAAACAGACCAACACCGCGTACCATGGACTGACGCCCAATAGGAGCGCTATAACCAGACCGATGGCGGGATACCAGGCAACGAATCCTATGCGAGAGATGAAAATTACTTCGGGCCGGCTTAGTAGGAGGTATAGCAGCACGAAGGATAGGGAAAGGAGAGCGTGGCGGGACAGACGTCCAGTATGCCTGAATTCCTTGCCGGTGGTGCCGGTAGGTGCAGAAGGAGAACGCCCGATCATCCGATCCCAGATGTTATTTACGCTCATGCTACTTATGGGTTAAAACTGCTCACTTGGGTTACAATCCGACTTCTCAACGCAGATTTCAGGGCAGGAACTGATTCAGGGGCCCAATGAGAAAGTAAAGTACGAACAATGAGACAGATGTGAGGGTCGAACCTTGCCGCTCAGGGGCACCGCGTCATGCATGCCTCAAAGACTTCCCGCCCTTTCAGGGGAGGCCGCCAAAATCTGTTTGAACAATACTGCTCGCCATTATCGTAAGACTGTTCAAAAGTGCTCTTTTTCTCCAAATTGTTTTGAGAAATTAGACGATCGATGTCGAGGGGACTCTGCAGTTAGGTAACCAGATCCATCGCGATATAAGACATGGATTTTCGAGTTAAGTGCCAATTTACAAAAGTGGTTCCGTACAGAACCCAGAATAACTTGTTTATTCGCCAGACGATTTTGGCATGGAAACTTCTAAAGGCAAGCGTCTTGGAAGCCCCCCACATGAGGAGTGCGCGGGAGCGGTAGCGCATACTTTACTCTCGCCGCAGATTTCCCGTTTTTGAGAGCCGCGAGGAAACTGGGCATGGCTGGGGAAAGATTGAATAGACAGCGGAAACGACGCAAGATATTGACGGCTATTTCGCTTCGTCTTGCATCTTCTTATGATGTGCCCTGACTGCAAGCAACGGTATGCCAAGAACTAATGACGATCAACACGCCTAACGGGCCAACGTATCGATGGTGTTTCTTGAATCCGACTGGCGGGAGCTCTGCAAATCCACTGACCCGCCCCGCGACGGGTTCGCGCAGTCCTCGGTCGCCCCCATCGGCGTTTGTTGCTATCAAGCATTGCATGTACGTGTCCACCTTCCGAATAGTAGCTAAATCATAGAAAACACGAGCTGGGATCTCAGCGACAGAGTGTCGACACTGTCGAGAACAGCCGATTCGACAAAGTCGACGCTAGGGCATCAAGCTTTCAGGCCAACCTTTTCTATGACTTAGCTGTTCTGGCAGATGGCGCAAGACATGCAAGGGACCAGAGGTAAAGCGACGGGGGCCCTACTGCGTATTCTTCCGAGGTGAACTCGTGCGAAAGGCATTAGTTTAATCCAGTACAAAAAGAGTGGCCACCGCGAGGCAAAACAGCTGCCATCGTATCGAATATACGCGGCCCACTATCAAGAGGCAGCTGTGTCGCTTTAGCGGAGAAAGCAGTAGCAGCATGGGACTGTCAAAGTGGGGTTTCAATCATCCAACCTGTTTTTCTGGCTCCTGATCAGTCAACAGCTATTTGTCGTCACCGAGGAGTTCTGATGTCGCAGTGCGAAAAAGTTCAACTAACTCCAGGAGCTTTGCCCGGCATTGCACCCGCCGAGTCACACGAGATACGTATGCTGAGGAAAACCGAAGTCAGCTTCCGTAGGTTGTTCATCAATCACCCAGAACCAATGTGGGTCTATGATCTAAAAACCCTCCACTGTCTCGAGGTCAACGATGCCGCTGTCGAGCATTACGGATATTCACGAGATGAGTTCTTGCGCATGCTGCTGACAGACCTTTATCCCTTAGAGGATGTGCCCGGTCTTTTCCAGGATGTAGCCCGAACTCGAGCGGGAGCGCAGCATTCCGGCGAGTGGAGACATCTGCACAAAGACGGCCGCTTCATCGATGTTGACGTGATTTACCACGGCCTGGCATTTGGCGGCCGTGAAGTGAAGATGGTCGTCGTGCGCGATATCACCAAACAGAGGCAGGCTGAACAGGCTCTAAGACAGGCGGAACGGAAATACCGACTCATGTTTGAGGAGGCGATTGTCGGAATGTATCAGAGCACTCCCGACGGGCGCCTGCTGAGTGCCAATCCAGCCATGGCTCGGATGTTTGGTTTCGATTCCCCAGCAGAATTGATCGCCTGTTTCCCGGACACCCAATCCCAAGCCTATGTGGATCCTACACGCCGGGAAGAGTTCGAGCACCTGCTGCGAGAGAAAGGAGTCGTGAAGCATTTTGAGCTGCAGGTCCAGCGGAAGGATGGCAGTAAGGTCTGGCTCTGGACCAATGCTCAAGTAATCCACGAGGGAAATACCATCGTCCGTTATGAAGGTACTTTCGAAGACATAACTGACCGCAAGCTGCTGGAGGATCAACTTCTTCAAGCGCAGCAGAATTATCGGGACATCGTGGAAAATGCTGTCGTCGGCATGTTTCAGAGCACGCCCAAGGGGCGCTATTTAAGCGTCAATCCAGCGATGGCGAGCATGCTTGGCTACGACTCGCCCCAAGATCTCGTGGCGAGTATCACCGATATTACTCAGCAGGTTTATGTCGATTCCAAATCTCGTGAGGAGTTCCAACGCATAGCGAGAGAGCAGGGAGTGGCAACGAACTTTGAATGCCAGGCCTACCGCAAAGACGGCAGCAAGATGTGGCTCTGCGCGAATGTCCGGGCCATTTTCAAAAACGGTGACCTGGTGAGGTATGAAGGGATGAACGAAGATGTGACCCAACGTAAGCTATTAGAGGACCAGCTCCGCCAAGCGCAAAAGATGGAAGCTGTGGGTCAGCTAGCAGGAGGAATCGCGCATGACTTCAACAACACCTTGGGCGTAATCATTGGATATAGCGATCTCCTGCAAATGAAACTGCCGGTTGGAGATCCATCCCACAGGCATGCTATGCAAATCACCAAGGCTGGACGTCGCGCAGGCGCCCTGATTCGCCAACTTTTGGCCTTTAGCCGGAAGCAAGTCATCCAGCCGGTGGTTCTCAACCTGAACTCAGCCACCAGAGAGTTTGAGAAGATGATGCCCCATTTGATCGGGGAAGACATCGAGATCACATTCAAGCGCAGCCCGGGCTTGGGACCGGTAAAGATGGATCCCGGTCAGGTTGAGCAGATGTTGATGAATTTGGCCGTGAATGCCCGCGATGCCATGCCCCAGGGTGGCAGACTATGTATTGAGACAGCCAACATCGAACTGGACGAAACCTATGCCCGCCAGAACGTGCATGTGACCCCGGGCCCTTATGTCATGCTTAGCGTCAGCGACACTGGTTGCGGCATGGACAGGGAGACTCAACTCCACATCTTTGAGCCGTTCTTTACTACTAAGAAGGCCGGCAAAGGAACGGGACTGGGATTGTCCACGGTTTACGGAATCGTGAAACAAAATGCCGGGCACATCCGGATCTACAGCGCGCTCGGAGAGGGAACGACCTTTAAACTCTACCTGCCTCGGATTGGCGACGCCGCTACACTCTCCCTGCCGCCCCAGGCCCTCGAGACGATTCTGCTTGGGACAGAAACCGTTCTTATCGTCGAAGATGAAGAGCCCTTACGCTTGCTGGCCCGCCTTTGCCTGGAGAGCAACGGCTACTCCGTGCTGGATGCTCCCAATGCTGCGGCAGCCCTCGAGCTTGCAGAAAAGCATGATGGCAGACTTGATCTGCTGCTAACTGATGTGGTCATGCCGGGAATGAGCGGTCGTGAACTGGCGAAGCGTTTAACTGAGCAGCGTGAAGTCAAGGTCCTGTACATGTCAGGCTACAACAACGACCTCAGCGACCATCATGGCATCCTCGACCGTGACACCGTGTTGCTCGAAAAACCATTCACCGTGAATTCTCTACTGTCCAAGGTTTACGAGGTCCTGCACACAGGCCAGGCCGGCAAAACCATTGCTGCGTCCGGGGTGTGACATCGCCTTCTGGCATTTTTCTGAGCGCACTTCTGCTCCAGGCAGCTCCTTGGGCGCGTACCGATCTGTGCGGGGGGCGATCAGTGATGGTCGTCCCTACCGCGACAGTTGACCGGAGCCAAGCCGCCTTCCCGGTACTAATATTGTGATGGCGGGACCGGACTGTCGGGTCGGAGGAGGCGCGCTTGCGCGCTAGCCTCCGTCCGCCTCCCAAACTGCCCGTACACATTTCCGGATTGCCGACTACGCACCCAGAACAACTCTCATGCACGCTAAGACCTGAGAGGCCTTTCTGCGGCGTTCCCAACTCAAGCGGCAGGCTTGAGGATGGCGCGATAGAGGGTGGATCGGACGATATGGCCAGGACTAACGAACGGCCCGAATCTGTAGCGTAAGCGGACAAAACAAGAACGCAAGCAGCCATGGCGGCCTTCACGACGGATTCCACTCTCGCCCTTGTTGAGCTGCGTCAGAATGCCGCGGCGATTGGCTTCCTCAGAAGGCCGGTTATTCCCTGAGAAATTTACGCAGGAATTGCGCAACAAGCTCCATTGCGAGAATGCACAACCTACAAGTCACGCCGCGTGCTTCAGAAAGTGTAGACTGTTCCAGAAAACCTCAATAGCCAGACAGTATTTGGGCGACTAATAACTTTTTTCTTGTCCGGGATTCAGATTTGAAGATGTCCGGCTTCGAACCCGAATCATGATTCCGTTTAGAGAGGAATATCCCGCAATGATCTTTCGCCTCTGCGCTCTATTTGCCGTTCTCGTTCCTGCATCTTTGCTTGCGCAGACGCAAGCGATTGATGGCTGGCAGATGCAAGACTCCGCAGATGTTGCGGCCGCGGCGGCGATCGTCTCGACAACCAGCTTTGATCCAAAGGGTTGGTATGCGGCGACAGTGCCGGGGACCGTGCTTACCACACTGGTCAATAATGGTGTTTACCCGGAACCGTTGTACGGCGAGAACATGCGCGCGATTCCGGAGAGCCTGAACAAAACCAGCTATTGGTACCGAACAACCTTCACCGTACCTGCGGCCTCCAAAGGCCATCATACCTGGCTTCATTTCTGCGGCATCAACTACGCCGCACAAATCTGGGTGAACGGCCACGAGGCCGGGACCATGCGCGGCGCCTTCATAAGGGGTGACTTCGATATCTCTGAGTTTGTGAAGCCCGGCCGCCGCGCCGTCCTAGCCGTGCTGGTTACGCCACAGCCTCACCCCGGCGTTCCGCACGAGCACACCGTTGCCCTTGGCGTAGGCAAGAACGGTGGCGAAACTGCCGTCGATGGCCCCACATTCCTCTCCACCATCGGCTGGGACTGGCTCCCCGCCGTTCGCGATCGTGACACTGGTATCTGGCTTCCGGTCACGATAGATGCAACTGGGCCGGTTGTGGTGAAGGATCCATTCGTTACTACGGATTTGTCCGCATCGCACGAAAGCGCGGACCTTCACGTTTCCGCTACGCTGGAGAACAAGTCAGCTAAGCCGGTCACAGGCACACTCACCGGTATCATTCAGTTGCAGAACGCACAGGGCCAGATTGTAGAGGAGCATGAGATTACCTTCCACAAATCCATGACCATTGCGGCGAATGGCACGGAAGCCGTCGCGCTTGACAGCAAATCCACACCGGAACTGCACCTTTCTGATCCGAAGCTCTGGTGGCCCAACGGTTATGGTCCGCAGAACCTGTACACTCTCACGCTGCGCTTCGACGTGGGAGCAAAATCTTCGGATATCACGACACAGCAGTTTGGCATTCGCAAGATCGAGTACCAGGTCGCCGACTCGGAGAACCTGACACTTTCAGTCAACGGAGTTCGCGTTATGGCCCGCGGCGGCAACTGGGGCCTCGATGAGGCAATGAAGCGGGTTTCGCGAGAAAGGCTGGACGCTCAGTTTCACATGCACGCGCTGGCCAACCTGAACATCATCCGCAACTGGGTGGGACAGAGCACCAGTCCGGACTTCTACGACATGGCAGACAAGTATGGAATCCTGCTGTGGGATGAGTTCTTTCAGCCCAACCCAAATGACGGTCCTGACGTGACCGATATTCCCACATACCTCGCCAACGTCACCGATAAGGTGGTTCGTTACCGCAACCATCCGTCCATCGCGGTCTGGTGTGCGCGCAACGAGGGCTATCCGCCCAAGGAACTTGACGACACGTTGAAGACTCTCATGAATAGCCTCGACCCGACGCGGCTTTACCAATCGAACTCCGCCGACGGACGCGGCGTCTCGTCCCATGGACCCTACTACTGGCGTTCACCGCGTTTCTTTTATGCGTTTAACGAAAGCTTTAAGACCGAGACTGGCTCAGTCTCCATTCCCACGATCGAATCCATCCAGGGCATGATGCCGGAGAAAGATTGGGAGACGATCAATGACGACTGGGCCCAACACGACATGGCAGCCGGTGCTCAACGGGGCAACGAGTTCCCAACTTCGCTGGCGGAGCGCTACGGGCCAATTCGCAATCTTGCCGACTTCGTGCGGAAAGGCCAACTTGCCACGTATGAAGCTTTCCGCGCCATGTATGAAGGCCGAAATGCCGAAATGTTCAAGACAACCACGGGCGTGATCACCTGGATGAGTCACCCGGCCCAGCCCAGCTTCGTTTGGCAGCTCTACCACTATGATCTCGAGCCCAACGCTGCCTTGTACGCAGTGAAGAAGGCCTCCGAGACCGTACATGTGCAGTTCAATGAGGAAAAACGCGGCGTCGAGGTGGTGAACAATCGTTCTGATGCGCTAAACGCGCTCAGTGTTAACGTGCTCATCTATCGTTTTGACGGCACGCTGGATTCCCATAAAAGTTATCCGGTAGCGCAGGTTCCCGGCAGCAGCACGATCAAGGTGGCGCACATCGAGGTAAGTACACGCATCAGCCCGCTCTACTTCATCAAGCTCGATCTCACCGATGCGAGCGGAAAATTGCTCTCCAGCAATTTTTACTGGCAGCATGTTGCTCAGGATCAGTTCGACGGTCTAATGAATCTCCCCACCGTCATGCTCGATACCGATGCCAATACTCGCACCGAGGGCAACAAAACGATGCTGACCGTTACGTTGCACAACAATACAAATAGCGTCGCTCTGCTGTCTCACCTGCAGCTTCATCAAAAGAAGAGCGGCCGGCGCGTCCTGCCCGTCTTTTACTCCGACAACTATATTTCACTCGTGCCCGGCGAATCCTCAACCATTACGATCGAAGCGGCAACGAAGGACCTGCAGGGAGACCTGCCACTCGTCGAACTGGATGGATACAACGTGGATGTCAAGCCTGTCGACGGTCTAGTCTCAATCACGGCCAATGTCAATGCGCAGCCATCCCACTGGCCCGCATCCCTAATCGTTCCCGAGAAAAGGTAAGTCAAATCCTCTCCCGCTCCTGGAAATGCCGCTATGGTACCGTTTTGAGAGCTTGTCGATGCGTAACTCCATACACACCCCTCCCTGTGGGGAGAATGATACGTGGCCGGTCACATCGGAGTTTCGGATGTTCTTCGAGAAGAAACGATTTCTGATCCGCTGCTAGTCGGTTGCCGACTTGCGAGTGCCCATTTCCCGTCATCTCTTGGCCGTGACCCGATCTGCAATTTTGTCATACTCAGTCTTCGGCATGATGCGCCGCGTCACCACTTCACCGGGTTCGTTATAGGGACGCCCTGCAATCACCCGGTTCGCTTCCGCCTCAGTTACGCCCGGCAGGCTCAGCAACTGCTCCTTTGTGGCAGTGTTCAAATCGAGTGGCTTGTCGCGGCTCCAGCCCTCGCGTATCCCTGCCGCCACAGCTTCCGCATCGTGCTTCACCTCCGCCGTTGCTTGCGCGGTTTGCTCCTTTAGGTCCTGCGAGCTTTGTTGTTGAGTGCAGCCCGCAAGCGCAGCCAGCAGCAAAATTGTGGGAACGTGTCGATATCTGAGGAAGTCCATTTTGATGAACTCCTTTCTGGTGGCTCGACTGATATGTCAGCCCTGTGTGGTTGGCCATTCTTGTGGAGACGGGAGCCCTCCGCCAATACGAGGCTCATGCGGCAGGGCCTATCCAACCTTTTTTAACTCTGCCAGCTGTCCTTTCAAGTTTGCGACAGCTTCTTTAGCATGGCCTATCCGCTGCTGAACCTTGCCCGCTTTCTTCTCGGCTTTCCCTTCGGTTTTCAAGTTGCGGTCATTCGTAACCTTTCCGACCTCCTCCTTGATTGTTCCCTTCACTTCGTGGAAGCCGCCCTCGATCTTGTCTTTCGTGCTGGTTTTCATATTTCTCCTTCGCCCTCGTAAAGCACAGATGGCGACTCTTCTGAGTCTCTTTGAGGGCTGCTACTTTTTTAATCTCCTGGCTTTCGGAGGTCTGAGCAGAATTGACCACCTCTGGAACGGACCTCGGCTTCATCCCGAAAGCAACAAAGGTCTGATTTCTTCAGACAATTTGTCGGGAATTTCCGTGGGCTAAGTGTGAGCATTATTGCTCAGACCTTTTTAATCCTGATTTGCTAAGGTCGATTTGACCTTGGTGTGCCCGAATTTCCACCCGGATTTGTGCGCAAGACACGGCACGAAGCCGGAGAAGCGGCGCAGAGGTAACAGAAACGAGGCTGTCCCATGAAAAAAGTAACTTTCGTACTTGCGATGTTGGGTCTCGGCACGCTGTGCTGGGCAGGGTCGGCGCGGGAAGATGCCACCGAACGGCTGGACAATGCCACCGCAGTGATGCACGAAATTATGGGGATGCCTGACAAGGGAATCCCGGAAGAAGTGTTGCAGCACGCAAAGTGCATGGCCGTTATACCACACATGGTCAAAGGTGGCTTTGTCTTCGGAGCTGAAGGAGGCAAAGGTGTAGCCACGTGCCGCACGGCGAATGGCTGGAGTGCACCGGCGTTCATCACGATTTCGGGCGGAAGCTGGGGGCTGCAGATTGGGGTGGAAGCTGTGGACGTGGTAATGATCTTTCAGAATGACAAAGCGATGCAAAGGCTGCTC
>Ga0187865_1004511_pt1 | contig 10262 bp, 7 predicted proteins | sample June2016WEW_11_1_2_FD_132989 | JGI IMG/M metagenome (GOLD analysis project Ga0187865, IMG submission 132989) | Peatland microbial communities from SPRUCE experiment site at the Marcell Experimental Forest, Minnesota, USA - June2016WEW_11_100 | ecosystem: Environmental > Terrestrial > Soil >...
GGCGCAGTTGCCATGGTTTGTTTTGATGGGCGTGCTCTGCGGCGGCGTGAGCGCGCTTTTTTTAAAATTGTTGCGGGGCAGCCGGGAGCGGTTCAACCAGCTTCCCTGGCCGATTTACGCGAAACTGACCCTGGCTGGATTGATCGTAGGCGTCATTGCCGTTGCTTTTCCCGGTGTCTGCGGAAACGGATACTATGTGACAAACCGGATTTTGCACGGCGATTATGCCAATCCTTCCAATCCGCTGCCTGAATTGAGCGGTCTCTTTTTCGCCAAACTGCTGGCGACGGTAGCGACGGTTGGCGCCGGGACGGTCGGTGGCGTGTTTACGCCGACAATGTTTTTGGGCGCCGGTGTGGGTGCGTTATTCGGCGTGGTGCTGCACCAACTCGGCGTCGCGCCGGGCGTGCCGCCGGGCGCGTTTGCGCTGGTTGGGATGGGCGCCATGCTGGCGGGCACGACCAAATCGCCATTGCTGGCGATGATCATGGCCTTTGAAATCTCGCTGGACTATTCACTCATGCCGGCGTTGATGCTGGCGTGCGTGGTGTCCGTGCTCCTGGCGCGGCAGTTGCACGGGGAATCGGTCTATACCGAGCACATGCGCTTGAAAGGCCTGTCGCTGCTAAAGGAAAGTGAACAGACGGGTGTGGCGATGGACAAGACCGTGGGCGATTTGATGCGCGCGCCGATACCGCCGTTGCGCGAGACGACGACGTTCCGGCAGATTGCCGACCGGTTTCTCGTCAGTTCCAACAACTTTCTGCCCATCGTGGATGCCAAACAACAATTCATCGGCGTCGTCGCCCTGCAGGATTTGAAGGAATTTTTGAACACCAACCAGGATTTCGAGGGGGTTATTGCCTACGACGTGATGCGACCGCCGCCGAAGAGCCTCACGCCCGGCCAGCGGCTGCTCGACGCGCTGCCTATCGTGCTGGAAAGCGAACTGCGCAACGTGCCTGTGGTCAGCAGCCCGGAGGAAAAACGCCTCGTCGGGTCCGTATCCCGCGCCGAGGTGCTCGCCGTCTTCTCCGAAGCCATCGCAGAAAAAAGCAGGCCCGCTGGCTGAAAATGACGGGTGGCGGGTGACCGGTGACGAATTTGAGATTTTGGCGGCTGTTTATTTTTTCTTGCCGCTTGTCACTGGTCACCGGTCACTTAATCTTTTCGTGTGCCCCTCAAAGTCGGCGACCAGTTCACTTTGACGATTCACGATATTGCGTTCGGCGGCGAAGGCGTCGGGCGCATCAGCGCGGCGTCGAACGCCGAGAGTCGAGAGTCGAACGCAAAATCATCTCCAGATGGTACTGCTGCCCTCGACCCTCGACCTGCGACTTTCGACGGCAATTCCATGGTCGTGTTCGTGCCGTTCGTGCTGGTCGGCGAAATGGTCGAGGTGGAAATCATGGCGGTGAAGAAAAACTTTGCCCGCGCCCGGCTGTTGCGCGTGATGCAGCCGTCGCCGGAGCGCGTCGAACCCGCGTGCCGTTACTTCGGTCAATGCGGCGGCTGCCAGTATCAACACGCGGATTACACGGCGCAGTTGCGGCTCAAGCGGAAACAGATCGCCGATATAATCGAGCGCGTCGGCAAATTTCCCTCCAACCTGGTCGGGGCGGTCGTTCCCTGTCCGCAACCGTATGGTTATCGCAATCGCATCATGGTCCGCAGTCAATGGAACAAGCCGGAGCAAAAATTGAACCTCGGCTTCGTGCGTTGGGACGGTGGCTTGGTTGAGGACATTGAGGAATGCAAAATCGCCGAGCCGGCACTCAATCAGGAAATCCGGCGCGTCCGCCAAAACCCGCCGCCGAAGGGCGGCCTCAAGGTCGTGTTGCGGATTCCGCCGGAAAACTGGGACGTGCCGCCGGACTCGTTTTTCCAGAATAATTTTTTCCTGCTGCCGAAACTGGTTGAGACCATCCGCGAATTTTTGCGCACGGGTGGCGCGCGGCATCTGGTGGATTTGTATTGCGGCGTCGGATTTTTCAGCATCGAATTGGCCGATACGGTTGAGTCCTTTGTCGGGGTTGAATACGACCGGCGCGCCGTCCAATCGGCGCAGCACAACGCCGCGGCGCGCAAAATCGGCAATGGCCGGTTTATCGCCGCCGCCGTCGAGGAAGTTTTGCCGGAATTGCTGAAGCCCTTATCCCCACAAATGACCACCGTCATCCTTGACCCGCCGCGCAAAGGCTGTCGGCCGCGGACGCTGCAGATCCTGCGGGAAATGGGACCGGCGCAAATTGTTTACGTCTCGTGCCATCCGGCGACCATGGCGCGGGACTTGAACATTTTATGCGGCAATGGTGTCTTTGAGTTAAGACGCGTGACGCCGCTGGACATGTTTCCGCAAACACAGCATGTGGAGTGTGTGGCAGACGTGCGCTCCTGGCAAAGTAGACTTGCCAAGCGGCAAAACATGGATTCAACTGGGGCTATTCAATGACGACCGAAACACACAATGATCCACGGAACAATTTCGTTCCGCGTTTTCTGCCCTGGTTGCTGGCGGCGGCAGCGCTGGCGGTTTATGGGTTTACCCTGAATCGCTGGGTGTCCCTTTATCCCTATTCTGGAACCCCTTTTAATAACAGTAGCTTGATTTTTGCAGCCCGAATATCAGGTTGGACTTGGCTACCGGAATTATCCAACCCCCTTTCGGTTCTCATCACCTACCCCTTCCGCTGGCTGCCGGCGGTGCTGATTCCTGTCGCACTGAATCTTTGTTCCGCCGTCTGTGCGGCGGCGACACTCGGGTTGCTTGCGCGCTCGGTGGCGTTGCTGCCCCACGACCGCACGGATGCCCAACGTCAGCGCGAGCGCAGTGAGTTTTCGTTCTTGACGATGGGCAGCGCGTGGCTGCCGCCGGTTTTCGCGGTGGCGGCCTGCGGCCTGCAACTGACGTTTTGGGAACGCGCAACGAATTTCACGGGCGAAATGTTGGACCTGTTGTTGTTCGCATTCGTGATTTGGTCATTGCTGGAATACCGGCTGGACGAGCGGGAGTGGCGTTTGTATGCGGCTGCGATTATCTATGGCACGGGGATGGCGGACGACTGGGGGATGGTGGGTTCTTTGCCGCTGTTCATTGCCGCGCTCATCTGGACTCGCGGGCTGAATTTTTTCAATCTGCGGTTTCTCAGCCGCATGGCCTTGTGCGGTCTGGCGGGAGCGTTGTTTTGTCTGCTATTGCCGACCTGGGCAGTGCTTTCCGGCAAAATCCCGGCTGCATTCTGGTGGCTGGCGTTAAAAACCAGTCTGATTCCACAGTACAACGTGCTGAAACTTTATTTTCTCTCGTGTATCCACCTACAGCAACATTTTGAGCTCCTGTCATTGTTATTGGCCTACTTGATACCGGTATGCGTGTTGGCAATTCGCTGGCAGTCATCCTTTGGCGACAGCAGCCAGATCGGCATGGCGCTGGCGCGCTTCATGTTTCACGTGGTGCATGCGATCATGCTGTTTGTCTGCGTTTGGTTGGTGTTTGATCCGCCATTCAGCCCACGCGAAAAGGGCTTAGGCTTGACCCTCTACTATCTCATCGCATTGAGCGTGGGTTACTACAGCGGATATTTCCTGCTGGTATTTGGCAAAAAAGCCCTCAGCCGCTCGCAACCGCCGCCGCCGGAGCTGCTCCAATTTTTGAATCCCTTCGTTCTTGTCGGCGTGTTCGTCCTGGCGGCCTTGGCCACCACGGGACTGATTTACAAAAACACACCGCAAGTTCGGAGCGTCAATGACGACACGCTCTCCCGATATGGGTCACTCGTGGAGGATAATTTGCCGCCCGGCGGGGGCTTTTTGTTGTCCGACGATCTGCAACATCTGTTTCTCGTGCAGAGCACGCTGGTCCGGGATGGCCGGGCAAAGGACTTTGTGCCGCTCGACACACATTCGCTTGCGTATCCGGCCTATCATAAATTTTTACACTGGAAATTTCCTCGGATGTGGCCCGATACCGTCACTGCCGTCGAAATGACCAATGGTGTCAATCCGCTGCATCTCATCGGCCTTTTGACCGTGTTGGCCAGGACCAACGAGCTTTACTACCTGCATCCGAGTTTCGGCTACTATTTCGAACAATTTTATCCGGAGCCGCATGGTTTGGTTAACAAATTGAAACTGCTGCCGGGCGATACACTCCTGCCGCCGCCGCTGGATCAAAAACAAATCGCCGAAAATGAAGCTGCTTGGGCGCGTGCAGAGGCCAGCGCTTTTCCGCTCATTGAGCGGGAAATCGCGCCCCCCAATCCCAACGCACCCAAGACCGTGGGGCAACGCCTGTTGGCGCGCCTGCATGTCGTGCGCGAGCAGAATCCGAACGCGGTCGTCGCCGGTGCTTTTTACTCGCGCGACCTCAATTTCTGGGGCGTCCAGTTGCAGCGGGCCGATGAATTGGGAAAAGCCGCCGCCTGTTTCGAAACGGCGCAAAAACTCGACCCGGACAATATCGTCGCGCAAATCAACTTGCAGTTCAACCAGGCCCTGCGCGCTGGCCGCACCGTGCCGGTTGACCCGTTCAAAGTCACGAGGGATCAGTTCGGCAAATATCACGACTGGAATGAAGTCATCAACGCCGACGGGCCGTTTGATGAACCGAGCTTTTGTTTCGTAAACGGCGTCATGTTGGCCAGGGACAACATGTTCTTTCGCCAGGCCGTCGCTCCTTTAAACCGCGTTCGTGAACTCGAGCCGAATTATCTGCCCGCACGGCTCCTGCTCGCGCAAATTTATCTTTTCTCCCGCCTGCCCGATCGCGCACTCGAGGTGCTCCATGACCCACTTACGCAACCTGAAAAATTCTCGCTCACGGATACCAATGTTACCGAACTCAATGTTTTGGCCGCCGGGGCTTATCTTCAAACGACCAACTTCGCGCGCGGCACCCAGTTGCTCGACCTGGAAATCAGCCGTCACCCGGACAACAACGATTTGCTGACCGCCGCCGCGCAGGCCTATGTGATGCGCGGCCTGTTCACCAATGCCCTGGGCGTCATTGACCGCAAGCTAAAAATGACGCCCGACGACCCGGCCTGGCTTTTCAGCAAGGGCTACGTTTGCATTCAACTTCACGCCTACGACGATGCCATTGCCGACTACACGCGTGTGCTGGCTATCCAAACGAACAACGCTGACGCGCGCTTCAACCGCGCGCTGGCCTGCCTTGACAGCGACAAGCTCGACGCCGCGCGCGCCGATTATCGGCAGTTGCAGCAAACGTTCACCAATTCATTCCCGGTTGCCTACGGCCTCGGCGAAATTGCCTGGCGCAAACACGAGACCAATGAGGCCATCAGAAATTACAAAATTTATCTGGCCAACGCGAATACCAACACCACCGAAGCCACCAATGTCATCCTGCGGCTCCGCGAACTCGAAGGCCATTCACCCTGAAACGCGCCGATGCGCGTCACCCACATCATTACCCGGCTGGTCGTCGGCGGCGCGCAGGAGAACACCGTCGCCACCGTCTTCGGCCTGCGCAATCGGAGCGCGGACGGTTCGTCCGCGAGTTCAAACCGCATCGAAGTCAATTTGCTTTCCGGTCCGACGACCGGGCCGGAAGGCTCGCTCGAATCGGAGGTAAAAAAAGTTCCCGGCTTGCTCACCACCATTCCCGAACTCGTCCGGCCCGTTCATCCACTGAAGGATTTTCTTGCACTGCGCCGGCTCACGGTAATTCTCCGGCAAACCAGGCCCGATATCGTTCACACCCACAGCGGCAAAGCCGGCATTCTCGGCCGTCTCGCCGCGAAACGCGCCGATGTTCCGCTCGTCATTCACACTATTCACGGCCCGTCGTTTGGAAATTTTCAGAACGCCGCCGCCAACTTCGTTTTCCGCGCCGCTGAAAGGCTTGCCGCCCGTGCCACGACGCATTTCGTCGTTGTTGCTGACGCGATGAAGACCCAGTACCTTGCCGCCGGCATTGGCCGGCCGGAGCGATACACGAAAATCTTCAGCGGTTTCCCATTGGAATCGTTTCTCGCGGCAAAAAACGACCCTGCCATCCGTGCACAGTTCGGTTTGCAGCCCGGCGATTTCGTCGTTGGCAAAATCGCGCGGTTGTTCAAGCTCAAGGGCCACGACGATTTGTTCGCCGTCGCGCCGGAACTCATCCGCCGCTGTCCGCAAATCAAATTCCTGCTCGTCGGCGACGGCGAATGGCGCGGGCGATTTGAAAACCTTGCGAAATCACATGGCCTGCAGAAACATTTCATTTTCACCGGTCTCATCCTTCCCGCCCAAATACCGCCGCTGGTCGGCATCATGGACGCGCTGGTGCATTTGTCGTTGCGCGAAGGTTTGCCGCGCGCGTTGCCGCAGGCGCTGGCGGCGGCGAAACCCGTTGTGGCCTACGATTGTGATGGCGCGCGCGAAGTCTGTTTCGACGGCCAAACCGGATTTCTGTTGCGACCTGGCGATTTGACCGGCTTGACAAATCGCTTGCTCCAATTGGCGGGTGATCCTGCGCTTTGTAAAAAACTTGGCCGGTCCGGTACGGACTTCATCCGCGAAAATTTCGCCGTCGAAAAAATGGTGGACAGCCTTTACCATCTTTACCTGAAACTGATTGCGGAGCGCTCGGAGAGCGCGCCCTGCCGGAACAGGTAGGGCGGTTTCTCCGAAACCGCCGCGGCTGAAGTTTGCATGACTTTTCCATTCGACTTTTTTCTCGCCGCCTTTACGGGCGCGTTTTTGACGACGCTGCTGGCGCTGCCGCTTTGGCGAAAATGGTGCCTGCGCGTCAATCTCGTGGACGACCCCGGCCAGCGCAAAATCCACGACGCGCCCGTGCCACTGGCGGGCGGCTTTGCCGTGCTTACCGGCATTTTGCTGCCGCTGGTGACAGGTGCGATTTTTCTTAAACTCGGAATTGTGAAAATTCCCTTTGCGTCATTGATTGTTCATGGCATCAACCGCCGCGCCATTGAACTCGCCGTCATTGTCTTCGGAGCAATCGCCATCACCGTGCTCGGCTGGCTGGACGACAAACACGAATTGAAACCGCTGCCGAAATTCACCGGCCAGCTGCTCGTCGCCGTTGCTGTTGCCTTGGCGTGCAAACGCATCACGCTTTTCGTGCCAAGCCTGACGTTCAGTTACGCCATCACCATTCTGTGGCTGCTTACGGTCATCAACGCCTTCAATTTCATGGACAATATGAACGGCCTTTGTGCCGGACTCGGCGCGATTGGCGCGCTGCTGTTTGCCATCATCGCCGCGTCGAACGGGGAATACCTTGTCGCGCTCATTGCCTTTTTGATGTGCGGCGCATTGATTGGATTTCTGCCCTGGAATTTCCCGAATGCCCGCGCGTTTCTCGGCGATGCCGGCAGCCATCTCGTCGGCTACCTGCTCGCGGTGATGGCCATCCTGCCGCACTTTTACACGAAACACCATCCACGACCGCTGGCCGTGCTGTCACCGTTGTTGGTACTGGCCGTGCCGCTGGCCGACCTTGCGTGGGTCGTGATTTTGCGGACACGCGCGCGTAAAACGTTTTGGATTGGCGACACAAACCACCTTTCGCACCGGCTCGTGCGCGCGGGCGTCGGCCAGACCCACGCGGTGCTCGTCATCGGCCTCCATGCCGTCGTCATCGGCGTACTCGCCGCGCTGTAAAACGCAGCGCGGGCGTCACACCTGCGCGGGTCATGATTTTGCAGGCGGGACGCCTGCGCTGCTTTGCTTCGTTTCTTGGCGCAAATTTCTTTTCGTGTCTTTCGCGTCTTCCGTGGTTAAACTCCGGCCGTGAAACTGCTCTTCATCGGCGACATTGTAGGCCGGCCGGGACGCCACGCGGTCAAGGAGCTCCTGCCCAAACTCCGTGAACAACACGCACTCGACTTTGTCATCGCCAACGGCGAAAACTCCGCCGGTGGTTCCGGCATCACCCCTGAGACCGCCGGGGAAATTTTCTCCGCTGGCGTGGACGTCATCACCAGCGGCGACCATGTGTGGGACCAAAAAGAGGTCATGGAATTGCTCGCCAGTGATAAACGCTTTCTTCGCCCGCTGAATTATCCACCCGGCACGCCGGGACAGGGGAGCGGCGTGTTTGAAGTTCGAAGTTCGGAGTTCGGAGTTCGGAGTTCGATTGGGGTTTTGAATGTGCAGGGCCGCACGTTCCTGCCGCCGTTGGAACATCCGTTTCTCCTCGCTGCCGAAGCGGTCAGGCGACTGCGCGAGCGGTCCAAAATCATCTTCGTGGATTTTCACGCCGAGGCGACCTCGGAAAAGATTGCGTTTGCACGGTTTCTCGACGGGCAGGTGAGCGCGGTGGTGGGCACGCATACGCACGTGCAGACGGCGGATGAGCAGATCTTTCCCGGCGGCACGGCATATTTGAGCGACGCCGGCTTCACCGGCCCGCACGAAAGCGTTTTGGGCCGCGAAATCGAGCCGGTCATCAGGCGCTTTCTCACCGGCATGCCGCAACGGTTCGAAGTGGCAAAGGGCCGGGTGCTGCTTCACGGCGTGGTGATTGAAATTAATGACGCCACCGGCGCGGCGTTAAAAATTCAGCGTGTGGCGGAAGCATTAACTGCCTAAAGTATCAAGCCAACAAACGTATCCTACACCCCAACGCCCGTCCTGGGAACCGCACCCGCTTTCGGTGGGGCGGTGCTTTTGCGTTCGATGAGTTCGGCAGTCAGACGCTTGGTTTCCGGCCGCTGGCCTTTCAGCAGTTGCATCATCGCGTCCACGGCGGCGACGCCCAACCGGAATTTCGGCTGGCGAATTGTCGTCATCGGCACGCGGAAATGTTCGGCCACCATGACATTGCCGAATCCCGCGACTGAGATGTCCTCCGGTACCCGCAAGCCCTGCGCGAGCAGCGTTTCGGCGCAGCCGACGGCGACGAGGTCATTCACTGCCTGCACGGCGGTAGCGTTGCACGATTCAGAGAGCATTTGCTTCGCGGCTTTCGTGCCGTCTTCAATCGTGCTGCCGGCTTGAAAGATGAGCCGGTCGTCCACGTCCAAACCGGCTTCGCGCAGCGCACGGCGATAGCCTTCCAGGCGTTCCTGCGCCCACGGCGAGGCGGACGGCCCGGTGAAACAAGCGATGCGTTTGTGCCCCAGTTTCAACAAATGTTGCGTAATGGTGTAACTGCCAATCAATTCCTCGATTTCCACGCTCACGAACGTTTTGCAGAACGGCGCGGGCGGGCCGAGCAACACGGTTGGCGTCTGGCGCATGAGCAATTCCTGATAGATGCGCGCCTCGGGCTCCATGCGATAAACCGGCGAGATGAACAGACCGTCCACGCGGCGCGACAGCAGCCGCCGGATGCAAAATTCCTCGCGGTCCGGCAGGTTTTGCGTGTGGGCGAGCAGGAGGTCGTAACCCAGCTCGTGCGCTTTCTCCTCAATGGCGAAAAACACCCGCGCGTAAATCGGGTTGGTGATGGACGGGATGGCGACGCCGAACAGCTTCGTCGTGCGCGTGCGCAAGCCCTGCGCGGTCGAGTCGGGAACATAACCCATTTGTTGCGCGAGATGCTTGATGCGCGCCCGCGTTGCTGCCGACACGTCGGGCTCGTCGCGCAGCGCCTTGGAAACCGTCATGACGGAGACGCCGATTTTTTGGGCAATGTCTTTGAGGCGGACCATGGCTAGAAGGCGGAGTTCGGAGTTCGGAGTGCGGAGTCGAGGATACGGAATGCGGAATGCGGAATGCAGAGTGCGGAGTTGAAGAAGTTCATCGCCAACGACTTGAGTTTATTCTTCATGCTACATTCTTCCTTTCTTCATTTTACAAATAGGCTCCGCGCCAGTGCAATTTGCGACGCAAGGCTTCCAGAAACGAACTGTCCGCCAGATGCATCAGGCGCACGGTGCGGCGGCTGCGGCGAATCGTCACGGCGTCGCCGGCGTCGAGTTCGCCAACCAATTGCCCGTCCGCGCTCAGGATGGTCGCAGGCGCCGGGCTGATGGCTTTGATGCGAATGGTCGAAGCCAGCGGCAAAATCAACGCGCGGTTCGACATCGTGTGCGGGCAAATGGGCACCAGCGCGAGAACGTCGGCCGTTGGAAAAATCACCGCGCCGCCCGCGGCCAGTGCATACGCCGTCGAACCCGTGGGCGAGCTGACAATCAAACCGTCGCAGCGATAGCGCGTGACCCATTCGCCGTTCACGCTGACGTCCAAGTCGATCAGCCGCGAAACGGCGCCGCGGCCGACGACGATGTCATTGAGTGCGTTTTCGCGAACGGAGCAGCCCCGGCAGGTTCCGCTGGCTTCCA